>SKED01000522.1_pt1 | contig 42420 bp, 36 predicted proteins | sample 4826651 | NCBI WGS metagenome assembly SKED01 (sample SAMN11008818, study PRJNA524170) | human gut metagenome | biome: Human fecal sample; material: Feces; isolation source: fecal sample from pouch patient p19 | host: Homo sapiens | place: Israel: Tel-Aviv | collected 2016-06-28 | reverse complement strand
GGGCTGCTCGCCGGTATCCACGGGGCCGCCGGGAGCCTTCTTCCACATACGGCCGGGAGCGCCGGACCAGCGGTTCTTGCCGGAGGTGGCGCTGTACTCTGCCCAGCTCTGGGGCTGTGCGGGCACGTTGTGGTTGTTGTTGCCGCCGATCAGGTTGCCCATCATGTAGTTGGAGAGCTCCAGCACCTTCTTGGGGTCAGCCACCTTGACGCTGCCGGTGCCGCGGATGGCCAGGCCCTTCAGCTTCTTGTTGCCCATGGCAGCGCCCAGACCGGCACCGCCGGAGTTGCCGAAGCTGGTGTTCAGGGTGGAGTAATCCACCAGATTCTCACCGGCGGGGCCGATGGAAGCAGTCTCGAACTCACGGCCGTTCTGCTCCACCATCCACTTGTTGGCAGCAAAGGTACCCTTGCCCCAGATCTCGCTTGCGTCCTCCAGAGAGACTTCGCCGTCCTCGATGCGCAGGTAGACGGGCTTTTCGGAAATGCCGCTGACAACGATGCCGTCGTAACCGGCATACTTCAGCATGGAGCCGATGTGGCCGCCCATGTGTGCATCGATGATGGAGTGGCCCTTGGACCAGGTAGAACGGAAGGTCACGTTCATACGGCCGGAGCAGGGCACGCCGGCACCGGTCAGGGGGCCGACACCAAAGATGACCAGAGCCTTCTCGTCATAGGGGTCCAGCTCCATGGGAGCTTCCTCGTACATAATGCGGTAGGCCATGCCCATACCGCCGATATATTTATGGTATTTTGCGTCGTCCTGGGTGGTGATCTCACCGGTGGTCAGGTTGACGCGCAGGATCTTGCCTGCCCAGCCATAGGTTTCAGCCATTGTTGTTCCTCCTTACAGATCCTTGTAAGCAGCCTGTGCTGCGCTGGTAACGGCATCCCAGTCCACGATGGACAGAGCGCCGGACGGGCAGCCCGCCACGCAGGCACCGCAGGCGATGCACTTGGAGGACTTGCCGGTCTCGGGGTTGACGGTGGGCATGTGCCAGGGGCAGGCCTCCACGCAGGCACCGCAGCCGATGCACTTGTCGGTATCGACCACGCGGATGCCCTGCTCATTGGTGATAATGGCCTTCTGGGGGCATGCGTTGCCGCAGGCGGGATCCTCGCACTGGCGGCAGGTATCCGGGAAGTAGACAAAGCAGTTGTCGGTGCCGGACAGCAGACCGTTGCCGTCGCCGTCCAGATTCAGGCGGCGCTGGATCTTGACACGGCTGATGTAGGAAGAGCACACACCGTCGTTGGTCAGGGTGCAGTTGATCTCGCACCGCTGGCAGCCGGTGCACAGGTCAGCATTGACCACCAGCAGACCCTGGGGCAGTGCCCAGGTCGCCACAGCACCGGCATCCACCTGCTTCTGAGAGCAGCCGAAGAGGGACAGCATAGATGCGGAAAGGGTGAGTCCTGCAAGGCTCTTGCCCGAGATCTTCATAAATTGACGGCGGGTCATGTCAGCCGTCAGAAAATCAGTTTTTGCCATAGGTTTCCATTCCTCCGTGAGGTCACTCTGCGCAGAGCACCTCGGTTACATAGAAATAAGAATTGTTGACGATGTCCGTGACCGCCGTGGACGTAATGGTTGCACCGGAAAGCGCATCCACCTGGGTCATGTCAGCACTGACCGTGTCGGCCGCACTGCCCTGGGTGGTCAGATCAGCGGCCTGCAGCTTGTACTCGGCCTGCTTTTCAGCGGACCAGTCTGCATAAGGCACTGCCTGTTTCTCGCCGTCCTGCGCGCTCTTGCTCAGACACGCCGCGTACAGCTTGCGCCGTGCCACAGCCTCAGCACTGTTGTCCATCGGGGGGATGAGTGCGTCGTCCATCGGCTGGCCGTTCAGGGCCGAGAGGGTCAGCCCGGCTTCATACATCTTCCGGGTAGCCTCGGCCTCCGGGGAGGTATCGCCCGCACGCCATGCGGCGGGGTCGAAGGCCTCAGCGGGGGCAGCGTCGGTCTCGGCGCTGCCTGCGGCAGCAAAAGCCGTGCCGGTGGCCGGGTCGGTCACAGTGTAGCTCTTGCCTGCCAGCGTGAAGGGAGCTGCGCCCTGGTACTGGGCCGTGAACTCCGGATTCACACACTGAGCACCCAGGCTGTCGGTCTCGGCCTGTGCCAGGATCTTCACATCCAGCACATTGCCGTCACGGTCCAGCGTCACACCGGCCTGCACCTCGCTCTGGAAGCCCTGCTTGCTGCCCACCACATAATACGTGGTGTCATCCAGCTGGTACACCGCGCTCACACCATAGGTGGCAGCGTCGGCATCTGCCAGCGGCAGGGCCGTTCCGGCCACCGTGGTGCGGCTGTGCATCAGCCCGCCAAGGCCAAGCGCCATGGCAAGCGTTGCCGCACCCATGGCCGCATAGCCGGGCAGCCGCCTGCGCCACAAGGACTGCGGCGCATGATTTGCCTGCTTCAATTGTATCACCTGCCTGTTTGATTCAGCTGTGCCCGGAACTCCCGGGCACGAAAACAGCCGTTCCACCTGCTGCAACAGTGCGGAACGGTTTCTTCGTTATAAGAATAACATCTTTTCCACCGGTTAGTCAACGTATACGCACAAATAAAGCCCTACAATTTCTCTCAAAAGCTCTTGCCTCTTGGTGAAATCATTTCTTTTGCCGGATAAACAGTTTCAATCCATATTCCTCTGCCAGCTCCAGCGACTGTACCGTGGGCATACTCTTGCTCACCAGCGCGGGCACACCGGCCCGGATGGCCTTGCGCACCATATCCACCGGCACCCGGCCGCTGGTAAAAAGCACACACTCCGCCAGCGGCACACCCTCTGTCAGGGCGCAGCCCACGGCCTTGTCCAGTGCGTTGTGGCGGCCCAGATCCTCGCATCGGTACAAGATCTTGCCCGCACGCAGCAGCAGGCAGCTGTGCACGGCATGGGTGGCACGGTAGCGCGGAAGGCCCTGCCCCATGGCATCGGCCAGCGCATCCACCCATGCGGCGGGGATCTCCCGCTGGGGCACCGGAGCCAGCGGCGGCAGCCGCACCGGGCTGGCCAGCGTCAGGTTATCGGTGCAGCAGCTGGGCACCTCCTGCCCGGCCTGTTCCGCTGCCGCCAGCGGGTGGCGCAGCTGAACGCTTATTTTGAGGCCCTGTGCGCAGACGGCCACCCGCTCCACCTCGTCAGCGGAGGTGATCCAGCCCTCGGTCAGCAGGCGGCCCAGCGCCAGCTGCGGCAGCAGCTCCGGCGTGCAGACCACCCGGAAGGCTGGCTGTTCGTTGACCAGAATGGCCGCGGCGTGCTCTGCCGCCAGTGTCCGCTCGGTGCCATCGGGCATCCGGACGCTCTCTGCCCCCGGTGCTGCACCGAATTGATCCATGATCTGCATTGGGTGTTCCTCCCCTGTCTGTTTTACTCTGCCCCTATTGTAACACGCTTTTGCTCCGCTGAAAAGCGCCTGTGCCCTCTGGAACAAACTGTCGATCCGTGTCGTTTCCATTTTTCCCGGCTTTGTGATATACTACTGTAAAATGACAGAACCATATCCCAGTACCGAGGTGGAATTCAAATTGAAGCATCTCTTCCGCTCCCTCACGCGGGCACACCGGGCCTACAAAGACACCCGGAACCATGCCCTGACCCTGCTGCACCGGGCCTCCGCTGCCGTTCTGACAGCCGTGCTGGTGTACAAAGCCCTGACCTATCTTTTGTTTCTGCCCGCCATGAATGGCATCTGGTCGCTGACACTGCGCTGTTCGCCGGTGAACTACCTGACCAACAACAATGCGCATCAGATCTTTACTTCACCGACCATTTTAGGCGGGATCGTGCTCATCGTCCTTCTGGCGGCGTTCTGGAACCTTTACAGCTTTTCCATCCTCCTGCACGGGTTTGCGCTGGCCCGCCGGGGTGAAACACTGCGTCCTGTTTCCCTGTTCGTCCGGTCGCTGGGGGATATCCGCCATATCCTGCTCCCCAAAAACTGGCCCATCCTGCTTTACTGCGCCCTGCTCATCCCCTTTACAGATGTATTCGTGACCTACAACTATATCTCTCAGCTGGCCGTGCCGGAATACATCCTTGGGCTTGTCCGGGCAAAGCCGCTCTATCTGGTGCTTTTTCTTCTCATTCTGGGTGCGGCGTTCCTGTTCACCCTGTTCTGGGTCCTGGTGCTCCCCCTCTTTACGCTGGAACGCAAAAGCCTGTGGGAAGCCGTTCAGGAGAGCGCTGCCCATGTCAAAACACAGCTGCCCCGGCTGGCCGGTGTGCTGCTGCGGTGGAACCTCAGTGCGCTGGTCCGGTCTGTTCTGGTCTTTTTCGGAGCCTCCCTGCTGGTTTACAGCGTGGCAGCGCTGATCGGACTGCGGAGCACCCGCGCCATGCTGCTGCTCGCCCGTGCGCTGTATCTGTTGGAGATCCCCTTCTTCGGCTTTTTGCTGGATTGCAAGGTCACCACGGCCCAGTGCACCATCATCGCATTCCTCTACGATTGCTTCCGTGACTGCCCGCCGGAAGAGCTGCCGGAAGGCAAACCGCACCGCTTTGGCGGCTGGCCCCTGCTCACCGCTGCGGTGGCCGGGGTCACGCTGGTCACCGGGCTGATGGCAGTCTACCTCTACACTCTGCCTCAGGACGATGCCCTGCTCACCGCCGTGGGCGGCGTGACCCCGCTGGTCACCTTCCACCGGGGCGACTGCACCGTGGCCCCGGAAAACACCCTTCCCGCCTTCCGGTCGGCCATCCTCAAGGGCGGTGACCGCATCGAGCTGGATGTGCAGATGACCAGCGACGGCGTGGTCGTGGTGACCCACGATTCAAACCTGAAACGCTGCACCGGCAAAAACGCAAAAGTCTATGATCTGACCTACGCCGAAGTGGCACAGCTGGACGCAGGCCGCTGGTTCAGCAGCCGCTTTGCCGACACCCGGATCCCCACCCTGGAACAGGTACTGCAGCTCTGCCGGGGCCGCATCGGCCTGAACGTGGAGATCAAGCCCAGCGCCGCCACCCCTGCTCTGGAGGCTGAGACTGTACGCCTGCTGCGGGAATACGGCTTCGACAGCTCCAACTGCGTCATCACCTCCCAGAGCTACGAGACCCTGCACAAGGTCAAAGCGCTGGCCCCTGAGTACCCCACCGGCTACATTCTGGCTCTGGGCGTAGGCAACTACTACGACCTGCCCGATGCCGACTTTTTCAGCGTGGAGACCACCTTTATCACCTCCGGCATGGTCAACGCCGTCCATCTGCGGGGCAAGACCGTCTCTGCCTGGACCATCGACCGCGAAAAGGTCGCCACCCACATGCTGGAGCTGGGCGTGGACGACCTCATCACCGACAAGCCCGACATGGTGCAGGATCTGCTGGCCCGGAATCAGCAGGTGGACGACAGCCTGATTGACTTCCGTGACCTGCTCAACGCCCTGCTCCACCCGGAGCAGCCTGCCGACTCCTCCGATGACGCGGAGGAGACCATCACTGATGCCGTGGAAGACCCGGAGGAGTTCGTGGACGCGGCGTAACACAGCCCTCTCTTTCTTGCGGCATCATTGAACCAACGGTCTGTAAAAGCAAAACATCCCCGCACGGCCTGCCGAAACAGGAAGTGCGGGGATGTTTTTTGGTTCAGAGGAACGGATTATAAAACCTTCCAAAGCGGATGGTCACGGTCAGGCTGATGAGCAGCAGAACCGCGCCCACGCCCAGGGCAATGAAGTCCCGCCGGGCAAAGGGGCGCTGGGTATACCAGGTGCGCTTGCTGTTCTTGCCGAAGCCGCGCAGCTCCATCGCATTGGAAATGGTGTCGATGCGGTTCAGGCTGGTCAGGATGAGCGGCAGCAGGATGTTGACAGAGTTCTTCATCCGCTTGAAGAAAGGCTCCTTTTTGCCCAGCTCCACGCCGCGGGCCTGCTGAGCCTGGCTGATGCTGTGGTAGTCGCGCTGGATATCGGGGATGTAGCGCAGGGCAATGGCCACCGAATAGCCGACCTTATACGAGATGCCGATGCTGTTCAGGCTGGCAGCAAACTCGCTGGGGTCGGTGGCAGAGATGAAGAGGATGGCCACCGGCAGGGCCACAAAATATTTCAGACTGATGTTGACCATGTAGAACAGCTGTTCCGCTGTCAGGTCATACCGCCAGAACAGGTGGCAGAGCACCGTGCGGGTGCCGTACAGGGTGGTACCCTGATTGGGATCGAACAGGAAGATGAACAGATTGTTCAGCAGCAGGAACACCAGCATGAAGGTCATCATAAACCGGACTTCCCGGAATTTGATCCGGCTCAGCCTGAAGGCCAGCAGGCTGACCACCAGCAGGCCCAGCAGCACCCAGGTGTTGTAGGTAATCATGCTGGCAAAGGTGAACAGCAGGAAGAACGCCAGCTTGGTGGTTCCGGTCATCTTATGGATGACGCTCTCCCGGGGGAGATAATTCAAAACAGTCTTAGCGGCCACCCTCTCTCACCTCCCGGTCCTGCTCAATAAAGCGTTCTACAAATTCCTGCGCGGGCGCAATGCCGCAGCGGTTGGCCAGCGTGTACAGGCTGGTCTCCTTCAGGGCCGCCTGTTCCACCAGCGCGGGGTCACACAGAACGGCGGCCGCGGTGCGGTCGGCAATGAGCCGTCCGTCGCAGAACACCAGCGCGCGGCGGGTATATTCCAGCATCAGGTGCATGTCATGGGTGATCATCACCACCGTCACGCCCCGGGCGTTCAGGCCCCGCAGGAACTCCATGATATCGGTATAGTGCCGGAAATCCTGCCCGGCGGTGGGCTCATCCAGAAGGATAAGTTCCGGGTCAAGCACCAGCACGCTGGCAATGGTTACCCGCTTTTTCTGGCCGAAGCTCAGTGCCGAGATGGGCCAGTTCCGGAAGGGATACAGGCCGCAGACCCTGAGGGTCGCCTCCACCTTTTCCCGGATCTGCTCCTCGGTCAGGCCGGAGCGCTGCAGACCCAGAGCCACCTCATCGTAGATCATGGTCTTGGAGATCATCTGGTTGGGGTTCTGCATCACATAGCCGATGTGCTGGGCGCGGCGGCGGATGTTCTCCTCAGCCAGCGGCTTGCCGTTCAGGAAGATCTCGCCCGCATCCGGGGTCTCAAAGCCGCAGATGAGCTTGGAGAGGGTGGATTTGCCCGCGCCGTTCCGGCCCACGATGCTCACCATCTCCCCCTTGCCGATCGAGAAGCTGACATCCCGCAGGGTCTGCTGGCCCTTCTGATAACCAAAGCTCAGGCCCTTTACCTCCAGCAGCGGCTCCCGTGCCGGCTGCGCGGCGGGCCGGGGCCGGGCCGTGAACCAGTCCCGGAGCTTCTGGGTGTCGGTATCGTCCAGCACAAGACTGTCCACATGGGCGGGGTGCTTGTCCGGAGTGATATCCACCCCGGCATAGCGCAGAGCCGTGACATACAGCGGCTCCCGGATGCCGTTTTCCGCCAGCAGGCTGCCCGAGAGCAGCTCGTCCGGGCGCAGGTCTGCCAGAATGGTGCCGCCGTTCACCAGCACGATGCGGTCCACGTTCCGCCAGAGCACATCCTCCAGCCGGTGCTCGATGATGAGCACTGTGGTGTCCGTCTTTTTCTGGATCTCGTCGATCAGCTCAATGGCCTGCTTGCCGGTAGCGGGGTCGAGATTGGCCAGCGGCTCATCGAAGAGCAGGATCTTGACCTGATCCACCATCACGCCCGCCAGGCTCACCCGCTGCTTCTGCCCGCCCGAAAGCTCGTGCGGTGCATAGCCGAGATGGTTCTCGATGCCCACCAGCTCGGCGGCATGGCGGGTGATGGCGTGCATCTCATCCTGCGGGGTGCAGCTGTTTTCCAGTGCAAAGGCAATGTCCTCGCCCACGGTCAGCCCGATGAACTGGCCGTCCGGGTCCTGCAGCACCGTGCCCACATGGGCCGAAAGCTCAAAGAGGCTGCTGTGGGGCGCATCCACACCGTCCACGGTCAGGGTGCCGGTGCACGCGCCGGGGTTGGAAAACGGGTTCAGCCCGTTGATGCACCCCGCCAGCGTACTCTTGCCGCTGCCGGAGGGGCCCGCAATGAGCACCCGCTCACCCGGGTAGATCTCCAGATTGATATCGGTCAGGGTGGGGCGCTTCTGGGCGCGGTACTGGAAGGAAAAGTTGCGGAATGAGATGATGGGTTTACGTTCTGCCATGGGTATGGTACCTCAGCTGTTCATCAAAAAAGCCTTTCCAACGGGCCGGACGGCGCAGATGGAAAGGCCGGGTTTCATGCGGGGATCACTCCTGATCCAGAGAGCCCTTCTTGGCAATGGTTCTGGTGTAAGCCAGCACCAGCAGGCCGCCCACCACCACAGCGGTGATACTGTTGGACACGGCGGCAAATGCACCCTGTGCAAACACCTTCTTGACGGGCTCGGCGTAGATGGCAATATCCAGCACGGGGGCCACCAGGATCCAGGCCAGCAGATGGGCCACGATATTGGCCAGCGCAAAGAAAGCCACCTGCTTCTTGCTGAACTCGCCTTCCTGCAGGTTCAGCTTCTTGGAGAACAGGCCCACCACAACGCCCACAAAGGCGGAGGCGATGACCCAGCTCCACCAAGGGCTGCCGCCCCAGGACAGGTCGATGAGGGTGTGGCCGATGAAGCCGATCAGGCCGCCAACCACGGGGCCGTACATGGCAGCCAGCAGGGCCAGAACGGCGTACTGCAGGCTGATGTTGGTGTTGGGTACCGGGCTGGGAATGGCCACAAAACGTCCCAGAACAAAGAACAATGCCGCGCCGATACCGACAGCGACAACGGGCTTGATGCTGCTGTTGTTATTTTTCATATTCTCTCTCCTCTTTTATTCCGCGGATGCGGGGTTTCTTGCAAGGCATCGTTAGTATACGACACCCTCTTGAGCCTTGTCAATGGACAATCCGCCCGCTTTGCAGAAAAAAGGCTGCTTTCCTGCATTTGGGGGCGAATGCCTTCCCGCCCTGTACAGCAAAAAAGAGCACCCGCGCCTGCCGGAGCGGATGCCCTGTGAATGCTGATTCGGTTTTGGCCCAAACCTTAGTTCTTAGCGGTCAGGCTGAAGGTGCTCAGGGTCTGGAAGGTGGTCACGATAACATTGATGTTGTTGACGATGGAGCTGCCTGCGGAGAACACGCGGGCGATGTAGTTGAACAGCTTGCCAACGTTCAGGAACACGTCCCAAGCGGTAGCCTCGGTGGTTGCGCCACCCTGCAGGTACACCATTTCGTTCTCATCGATTGCAGCAAAGCTAGCGGGCATTTTGATCTCATTGTTCATCATATCGGGGATTCCTCTCTTTCAATTCAATCTATACTTACCGTCTGCACCAAACCAAGTGCACCGGCACCAGAACCAGACCGTGGTTCCTCCGACAGGAACGGGCAGGGGCACGAGTTCCGCATTCCCTCCGGAATTGTTCCCATATATAGGTTATACGATAAATATTCAGATTTGTCAATCGAATTTCCGGAATTTTTACCATTCTGAGCCAAAAGTGGATACCCACAACGCGGAACACCTGCCATTTCGACAGCTTTCCACAAAATATCCGCTGCCGCACGATCCCCGGGCACGAAAAACGCCTTCGTCTGCACGGCAGCACACAGATCCGTTCCGCCCTGCGGCATTTCCCGGGCAAAAATCCGGCAAAAAATGCCCCCGCGCCCCCTACACAAACCGGAGCGGTTGTGCTATGATAAGGCTGAAAAATCGGTTTGGCAAAGCCAACCGCAAGGAGATGTCTTGGATGTCTGATCTGATGGAAACATTACGGCAGGAGGGCATCAGCCCCGACCTGCTGCGCGCTGTGGAAGAATACCGCGCCGCCCACGCTCTGCCCGAGGCCCTGCGCCCCCGTATCCCCGTTTCCGGCTTTACCTATTATGGCCGGGAGGTCTGGGAGCAGGCACTGGCGGCCCTGCTCTGCGGCGAAAACCTGCTGCTGGCCGGCGGCAAGGCCACCGGCAAAAATGTGCTGGCCGAGAATCTGGCCGCCGCTTTTGGCCGCCCCGCATGGGACATCTCATTCCATGTGAACATGGATGCAGCCTCCCTCATCGGCATGGACACCTTTGTGGATGGGGCGGTCGCCTTCCGGCCCGGGCCGGTCTACCGCTGTGCCCAGTGCGGCGGCTTCGGCGTGCTGGACGAGATCAACATGGCCAAAAACGAGGCCCTGGCCGTCCTCCACGCCGTGCTGGACTTCCGCCGCGCCATCGATGTGCCCGGCTACGAGCGCATCCCGCTGGCCGAAGAGACCCGCTTCATCGCCACCATGAACTATGGCTACGCGGGCACCCGGGAGCTGAACGAGGCCCTGACTTCCCGCTTTGCAGTCATCCAGATGCCCACCATCACGGAGGAAAACCTTGAAAAGCTGCTGCGGGCCCAGTTTGCCGACCTGACGGACAAATATGTGCACCAGTTTGCTCTGCTCTTCCTCGACCTGCAAAAGAAATGCGACAGCGCCGAAATTTCCACCAAAGCGCTGGATCTGCGCGGAATGCTGGACGCTCTGCGCCTGATGCGCCGGGGCGTGGCTGCGGGGCCTGCGCTGGACATGGGCATCACCAACAAGGCCTTTGATTCCTACGAGCAGGGGCTGATCCGGGACGTGATCGCCGCCCGCATCCCGGCCAGCCTGACGGCTGAAAAGCTGTTCCGCTGATGGATGCCCGGAGTTATACCGCCGAGGAGCGGCGGGCCGCCAATCAGGTGTGGGCGGCGGCGGGAGCCTACGGCTTTGAGCCGCTTTTCCTGGCCCGCAACACCGACGGCACGATCGATTTTTATATGAACTGTGTCGTGGGGCTGGTGCACAAATACTATGGCGACGACCTGCTCCGCGATCTTTTTGCCACATGGGACGGCGATCTCCGGGAGAGCCAGCTGGACGATCTGACATGGCTCTACCTCGAAAGCGCGGTCTATCTGCTGGAGCTGCCCCGCCGCCCGGTTCTTTCCGAGCTGCGCCGGGCCCACGCGGACTATTTCTTCGGCATCCAGTACAAGCTTTCGCGGCAGGAGTGGATGGCAAAAAATCAGCTGGTCTACACCATGCAGGCTGACCGCTGGCGCACCGTACAGGGCAGGCATCCGCCTGTGATGACCCCCTACGAGAGCCGGCTGGCTGAGGCACTTTCTCCCTCCCAACCGCCCCAGCCCGGCCAGCTCAAGGGTGAGCTGCTGGGCCTGTTTGCAAGGTTTGCCCTGTTTGACGGCAAGATCCGGCACAAAGTGGGGCTTCATCTGCATCTGGAGGGGCTGCTGGCCTCTCTTGCCACCAAAACGCTGCCCACCCAGATGATCAAGACCGACCGGCTGACCGTGGAGCACTCCGGTTCTGTGGAGGCGGGCGGCTCCGGCCCCACGGCAGACAAGCGGCTGGCCCACATCACCCTGCGGCAGAATGCCGCCGAGGACCGCGCCTACATTGAAAGCTGCTTTGGCCGTTCCCTCTATCCGCCCGAGCGCCTGCGCAAGGCCGAGCAGGCGCTCTGCACCGGGGCGCACCTCGGGTGCCGCCTCTGGTTTGCCTCCGGCGTGCCCAGCCCGGAACAGGCCCCCACACCGGAGGCAAAGCACCTGGCCGAGCAGGCTCAGCTGCAGGCCGACCGCAACCGCGCCTACTACGCCAAAAACCGGGCGCTTCACCGCAGCGTGGTGCTCCGGCTCACCGAGCAGATCCGCAACTGCATTCTGGTCCACCAGCAGCCCAATGCCCGGATCGCCCGCAGCGGTGCTCTGGACCCGGAGCGGGTCTGGCGCGCTCCCCTTCTGAACGACAGCCGGGTGTTCCGCTGTGCCGAGGAGGAGAATCAGCCCTCCTTCACCGTGGACCTGCTGCTGGACGCTTCGGCTTCCCGGCTCCACTGTCAGGAGGTCATTGCGGCGCAGGGCACGATCCTGGCCCAGAGCCTTGCCGCCTGCGGCATCCCGGTGCGGGTCAGCAGCTTCTGCAGCCTGCGGGGCTATACGGTTCTGCGGGTGCTCAAGGGCTTTGCGGACAAAAGCCTGCAGGGGATCGACCAGTATTTTGCATCGGGCTGGAACCGCGACGGCCTTGCCCTGCGGGCGGCAGGCGATCTGGTCAGCTTTGACCCCGGCCCCGCACCCCGGCATCTGCTCATCCTGCTGACGGATGCTTCCCCCAACGACAGCCGCCGCGTACCACCCAGCCCGGAACAACCGCTGGGTTGTGATTACGGCGGCTCCTACGGCGTGGACGATGCCGCCGCTGAGGTTCGCACCCTGCAGCGCAAGGGTCTGCGTGTTTCTTCCGTGTTCATGGGCGAGGACAGCTCCAGCCACGATGCAGAACGCATCTACGGCAAAAATCTCGCCCGCATCCGGGGCATGGATCAGTTGGCACGCGCCGCTGGGCGGCTCATCCAGAATGAGATCCGGGAGCTGGGCGATTGAATCCTGCCACCACAAAAGGCTTCTCCGACGGGAGAAGCCTTTTTCATTTACAACCAATCCGTTTGTCAGCATCCCCGAATTTCCAAAATATTTTGGTTTTTGTCAAACTTATAGTTGTATTTTGTTGTCATCTATGCTATAATGCAGACAGAGAACAACCGATGGATAGTTTCCGACACATCATCCAAAACCAGAGAGGAGACCCGCTATGGATGCCAGCCGCTATTTTGAAGAGATGCACCGTGCCATGTCCGCACAGAAAAACAATTCTTCCCTGCTCCTGACCGTCAAGGTACAGGACCTGGGCGGCGCTGATGCCTATCTGGAGCTGCGGCAGTCTCCCAATGGCCGCGCCCGGGTGTTTTACTCCACCATGGGCCGCCGCAACCTGAACTTCCAGCTGTTCCGCAAGGGCTGGCAGCTCTGCCACAACGCATCCGGCGAGATGACAGGGCAATTCCCCACCCGGGCCGAAAACCTGCTGGACAGCGCGGACTTTTCCGCCTGCATCCGGGATGACACCCTGGACGCGGACCGTACTGAAATCATTCTGCGGGAGCTGCGCCGCGCGGCAGGCACCTCCCGCTCCTGCCTGCCTCAATCTGCCCGGGAAGGTGCCATGATCACCGTGGAGAGCTTTGTGGGCCGGGGCGGCGAGTGGAACTACTGGTCCACCCGTGCCGCCGACTGCCTGCCCATTGCGGCCATTCTCTGCTGGCTGGGCGATTTTCTGGCCGGAACGGAGCGGCGCACCCTGCAATCCAGCCCTGAGGCCATGGCACTGGCCGCCTGCTGGCAGGCCGAACTCGCCTCCCCCTTTGCACAGCCGGCTGACTGCGTCCCGCGCCCTGCCCGCACGGTTTCGCCTTCCGCGCCCCGCCGCGCCGCGCAGCAGGTGCAGAACCCCCGCTGGCAGAGCATCCTTGCCGTGCTTGCAACCGTATGAGAACAACAGGCGGTGCCGAAAATTTCCGGCACCGCCTGTTGTTTTCTGTTTTACTGTGCGGATGCGGCATCCACCACATGGCCCACCAGCACAGAGGTGGTCACTGTGCCCACACCGCCGGGCACCGGGGTGACAGCCTCCACGATGGGTTCTGCCTCATCAAAGCGCACATCGCCGCAGAGCTTGCCCTCTTCGTTGACGTGGATGCCCACATCCACCACGACCTGACCTTCCCGCAGGCAATCGGCCCCGATGGCTCCCCGCCTGCCCATGGCGACCACCAGCACATCGGCCTCCCGGCAGAGGGCGGGCAGGTCCCGGGTGCGGGAATTGCAGAGGGTCACAGTGGCGTTTTCCCGGTCCAGCATCATGGCGGCGGGCTTGCCCACCACCAGGCTGCGGCCCACGACCACGGCCCGTTTGCCGGACAGCGGCACGTTGTAGTATTTCAGGATTTCAAGGCAGGCCTGCGCCGTGCAGGGCGGATAACCGATGGGCATGTTGGTAAACACACCGGCCATCGAGCCGTCCGTGATGCCGTCCACGTCCTTTTCCGGGGCAAGCGCCTCCTGGACCCTGCGGTCATCGAACCGCTTTGGCAGGGGCCGGAAGATCAGGCACCCGTGAACCGATGCATCCCCATTGATCTGCCGGATCACATCCAGCAGTTCCTCCTGCGTAACATCTTCCGCCAGATGGAACTGCCGCACCTCCACGCCAACCTTACCGCACCGGGTGACGATTCCCTTTTCATAAGAAATGTCATCCTCCCGCGCGCCGACCCGCACCACAGCCAGCGTGGGCACGATGCCCTTTTCCTTCAGCGCGGCACAGCGCGCGGCGTTTGCTTCGTTCATGGCGGCCACCACGGGCGCACCCTTCAAGATCTGAGCCATTTTCTTCTCCCCTCACTCATTTGATACAGTCTGATAGACCGTGTCAGCCTGCGGCACAAACTCGGCCAGCAGCTGTTCCGCCCTGGCCTCCAGCGCATCCGCATGGGCCTTGTCTGCCATCAGGCGGGTGTTGACCTTCACGTTCAGCCCCGCCGCCTGCATGGCTGCCTTGCAGAACAGCGCCGCGCATCCGGCATCGGAACGGGCCAGCACGCTGCCCTTTTCGGCGTACTCTGCGGCCAGTGCGATGCCCTCACCGCAGGCAGTCATCACCTCCAGCGGCACGGCGCAGGCTCTGTCCAGTGCCTTTTCCAGCACCGCGGCCTTGTGGGCCTGCTGTTCCGGGGTCTCTTTCGGCAGCTTGTAGGCCGCCGCCACGGGCAGAAAAGCCTCCGCGTCGGCCTGTACCAGCGCTTCCAGCTGCTTGCGCAGGGCCTCGGCCCGGACATTCAGGGCAGCGATGTCCGCTTCTACGGCAGCATATTTCTTTTTGCCCACGGTCAGGCTGCCCACCATGCTGCCCAGCGCCACACCGGCCGCGCCCACCAGCGCCGAAGCGCCGCCGCCGCCCGGAGCCGCCGCCTTGCTGGCCAGCTCCTCCAGAAAACCTTCACAGCTCAAATTCATCAGTTCCACGATATACTTTCCTCTCTGTTACAAATCCATCCAGCTGCCGGTCCCGCCCATCTGCAGCCGCTTCCGGCACCCGCTGGGCCTCAAAGGCCACGCCCAGCGCCACGGCGTTCCGGCACCTGGGCAGATAGCGGTCATAGTAGCCCTTGCCCATACCCACCCGGCGGCAGGCCGCATCAAAGGCAGTGCAGGGCACCAGCACCAAATCAAGCGCCTCCGGCCGGATGAGCGCCGCCCGTTCCAGAACCGGTGTGCGGATGCCGTAAGCCCCCACCTCCCAGCCGTCCGGTCCCGGCACGGCGGCGGTCAGGGTAAAGTTTTCCCCACAGACCGGATAGGCCACCGTTTTGCCCTGCCGGGCCGCCTGCTCTGCCAGCCCAGCAAGATCTACCTCCCCGCCAAAAGCGGCGTAGAGCAGCAGATTCTCTGCCTTTTGGAAGCAGGGCATGGCCAGAATGCGGGCACAGATGGCTGCATTGGCCGCCGCCCGCTCTGCCTGCGGCAGACCCCTGCGGGCCATAATGCCCGCCCGGCGCTGCGCTGCTTTCCGGTCCCGGATCTCCATTGACACTTCTCTCCCCTGAAATTTCATACCCACTCAATATATCTGAAATGCGGAAGAATTGCAAGAGCATGGCTGGAAAATAACCGCAAAATAGGCTATAATGGTGCAGAACAAACCAAAAAGGAGAACGATCATGCTCATTTATCTGCTGCGTCACGGCCAGACGGAGTACAACGCGCAAAAACGATATCAGGGCCAGCGGGACATCCCCCTTTCCGCCGCAGGCATCGCCCAGCTGCGGCAGGCAGATTTTTCACCGGAGGTGGTCTATGTCACCCCGCTGCAGCGCACCGCCCAGACGGCGCGGGTGTTCTTTCCCGGGGCAAAGCTCATTCCGGTGGACGGGCTGAAGGAGATGAACTTCGGCCGGTTCGAGGGCCAGACCTTCGTGCAAGTGGAGCAGGACCCGGAATATCTGGCATGGGTGCAGGAAAACGAGCACGCCGCCCACCCGGATGGGGAGCGCAGGAGCGATTTCTGCAACAGGGTGTGCAAAACGCTGGCTGACCTCATTGACAAGGCCCTTGCAGAAGGGCAGGAGCGGCTGGTCATCGTGGCCCATGGCGGCACACAAATGGCTGCACTGGAGCGGTTTGGCGTGCCCCGCCGCAGCTTTCACGACTGGTGCGGCCCCAACGCGGGCGGCTATGTGCTGGATGCCCGGGACTGGCCGGAGCAGCATATCCTGCACCTGGTGGAGACCGTGCAGTACACAAAGGAGAACGGATGATGGAACAGGGCCTGCTGCATCTTTACTGGGGCGACGGCAAGGGGAAGACCACCGCCGCCATGGGCCTTGCCCTCCGCGCACTGGGCAGCGGCAAACGGGTTGTCATCGTGCAGTTCCTCAAGGGCGGGCAGAGCGGCGAGATCCCTCTGCTGGCCCAGCTTGGGGCAAAAATTTTCCGGGGCAAGGGCGGGCAGAAGTTTGTGTTCCAGATGAACGAAGCGGAAAAGGCCGCTGCCCGGGCCGTGCAGAACGAAAACCTGACCGCCGCACTGGCCGAGCCTGCCGACCTGCTCATTTTAGATGAAGCCGGTTCAGCCTGGGAGCTGGACATGGTGGACAAAGACCTGCTCCGGCGGGCCGTTCTGGAGCGTCCCGCCGCGCAGGAATGCGTGCTGACCGCCCACAAGGCCCCGCAGTGGATGCTGGATGCCGCTGACTACTCCACCGAAATGAAATGCTGCCGCCACCCCTACCAGAAGGGCATCAAGGCGCGCAAAGGCATCGAATACTAAAAATGCCCGGAGAACCGCAGCTTTCAGCGGTCCTCCGGGCGTTTTTGTGTTTACTGTTTTGCAATGATATCGCGGCTGGCCGCCAGCAGGCCAAGGGCCAGCGCAGCGCTCAGGATGTCGGCCACAGCCTGAGCCATCAGCACGCCCTGATACTGGAACAGATGTACGCAGACCACCAGTGCCAACAGAAACACCACGCCCTGACGGCTGATGGAGAGCAGGAAGGACGGTATGATTTTACCAGTTGCCTGGAACAGCACCGTGAGCAGGAGCACCACGCCGCCAAAGGCTGCGGTGTAGACCTGCCAGCGGAGCATCTGCGCACCAGTGGCGATCATCCCGGCATCCTGCACGAAGAGCTGCATCAGCGCCCCGGAATTCAGGCAGAGGATGAGGGACAGCACCACGGCAATGGAGACGAGGAAGGTCAGACAGAAGCGGATGAGCTTGCGCATCACGTCCCGCTTTTTTGCGCCGTACAGGTAACCGAACAGTGGGATGCCGCCGAACGAGAAGCCCACCAGCACCAGCTGGGCGATCATGCTCACCTTGCTGGCAATGCCCATGGCGGCAATTTTATCGTTGCCGTAGGGCAACAGGAACTGGTTCATCACAATGACAGTCAGGCTCTGCATCAGGTTGCTCAGCGCGGCAGTAACACCCACGCCCAAAATCTGCTGCAGCTCCCTGCCCGTGACGTGGCACTGGGACAGCTTGACAGACAGGCAGCGGCTCTTTTTGTGGAGCAGCCACAGGAAGTACAGGTCGCTGCACAGGTAGCCCACAATGGTGGCAATGGCCGCGCCCCCTGCGCCCCAGCCCACTGTGGTGATGAGGATGGGATCGAGGATGATGTTAATGACCGTGCCGCCGATGCTGCCGATCATGGACTGGGTGGCCATGCCCTCACAGCGGACGAGGTTGGAATGGATAAAGTTCAGCACCGTGGCAGGGGCACCAATGGCCAGCACGGTGTAATAGGCCTGTGCGTGCGGCATCGTCTCAGCAGTCGCACCCAGAATGCCCAGCAACGGGACGCGGAACAGCATCATCAGAGTTGCCAACACCACGCCCGTGGTCAGGGCCACATAGAAGCAGAACGAGCTGACCCGGCCGGTGCCCTCACGGTCGTCCTGTCCCAGCAGGCGGGAAATGAGTGAGCTGCCGCCCTGGCCGTAGATGTTGCCAAAGGCCATGAGGGCCGTGAACACTGGCGCACAGAGCGAAACACCCGCAATCAGCGCCGTATCGTTGGACTGCGCAATGAAAAAGGTATCGGCAAGGTTATACACCACGCTCACCATCAGGCCGAACACCGAGGGCAGCGCCATCTTGAAATAGGTGCGGTACAGATGATCGAGATCAAAAATAGAATCCATTGGTTTTTCCTCCACTTTCGTCCCTATTATAAAGGTTTTGCTTGCATTTGTTTGTGACACATGGCACAATGAAATAAAAGAAATGAGGTGAACTCATGCAGGAAATTCGTGACCCAGCCTGTCTGGAAACGCTGTACCGGAAGCTGGAACTTTCCTCCCGGACCAGAACAGCAAAACGCCCGCGCAGGAGCTTTCCTGTGCGGGCGCTGCATTTCCTTTTGTATTTTACCGCACCAACAGCAGCAGCCAGGCGGATGCCACAGCCTGCAGGATGAGCCAGCGGGCCACGACCTGCTCATCGCTCCAGCCCAGACGCTTGCGCACATGGTCGTGCAGCGGGGTCAGGGTGTTCTTGAGGATGGAGATGTGCAAAAACCGCTTGAAGCTGATCTTCAGGATGCCCAGGCTGCCGTCCACAATGAACACCAGCGCGGCTAGCAGGAAGGCGAAGGGGTGGCTGCTCTTGAGGGCCAGAACGGCCAGGAAGAAGCCCATGGCGCGGCTGCCCGCGTCACCCATCAGCAGGGTGGAAGGCTTGGCGTTCTGCCACAGGTAGGCCAGCAGGGCACCAATGAACACGATGCCTGCGGTGGCGTAATCCCCCAGTTCCTCCCAGTAGGCCAGCAGGAAGGTGCCGATGCTGACCACGGCAAGGCTGGCGGAAAGGCCGTCCACGCCATCGGTGCAGTTGACCACATTGATGCTGGCCCAGATCAGGACGATGATGAGGATGAGGTAGACGGCATAGGGCAGGCTGAAGCTCCAGCTCAGGAAGTTGACCTCCGTGCCGTTGAAGTTCAGGTAGGTCACGCCCGCCACAACGGCGATGACCAGATCGATCAGGCCCTTTTTGTACTCGTTCCAGGCGGTCTCGGCGGCATCGTCAAAATAGCCGGAGAGCATGGACGCAATGAGCAGGACGGTGTAGATGACATACTCTGCTTTAAAGGGCACCACGGCCAGCGTGACCAGTGCGATGCAGAGTACAAAGATGAGGCCGGAGCCCCGGGCCTTGCCCTTGGAGAGTTCGCCGTTCACGGCAAACGCACGGCCATGGTCGTGGGGGAGCTTATCGTGGAACACCGAGTCCATCAGCGCGGTCAGCGCAAATGCAAGCAGAAAGCCCAGCGCATCCACGGTGCGCGGGTTGCCAGAAAGCAGTTGAAGCATAGTTTTTTTCCTCTTTCCCGGAGCGGCAGAGGCCGTTCCTGTTCTTTCACGGCTGGATACAAATGAAGTGTATCACGCCCGGGCCAAAAAATCAATCTCCGGGGCGAGGTCTACCCCGGGGGTAGATGGGTTGACATTTTTCGCCCCCCTGTCTATAATGGGAGGACAAACGCCCTTTCGAGGGTATTTTTTTGTCTCACAGGAAAATCGGAGAAAAAGGAGAAGACATGAAACTTTCACTTGAACAGCTTTCGGCCCGGATGCGGCAGGGTGAAACCATCCCCTCCCGCCAGACGGCCCAGGTGGCTCTGGCGCTGAGCATCCCCTCCATTTTGGAGCAGCTGGTGGTCACTGCCATGGGATACATCGATGCTGCCATGGTGGGCCACATCGGTGCAGAAGCTACTGCTTCCATCGGCATCGTCAGCTCCAGCACCTGGCTGCTCCACGGTGTTCTGGTGGGCCTGTACACTGCCCTCTCCATCCAGATTGCCCAGTATCTGGGGGCCGACCGGCAGGATGATGCCCGCAGCGTGCTGCGGCAGGCCATGCTTTTCAATGTGATCCTGGGCGTGGGTGCCGCTCTCTTCGGCCTGGGCATCAGCCCCTTTCTGCCGGGGTGGCTGGGAGCTGACCCCTCCCTGCGGGCAAACGCCACAGCCTACTTTGCCATCTGGTCAGCGGCACTGCCCTTCACCATGGCCATGGGCATGTACACCTCCATCCTCCGGGCGGCAGGCAACGCCCTGATCGCCAGCCTCATCAGCGTGCTGGTCTGTGTGCTGGATGCCATCTTCAACTTCTTCCTCATCAACCCCACCCGGACGCTGCGGGGCATCACCGTCTGGGGTGCCGGGCTGGGTGTGCCCGGCGCAGCCCTGGGCACCGCCCTGGCCACTGTGGTGGGCGGCCTGCTGGCTTTGGCCATCCTGCTGCTGCGGAAAGGCCCCCTCTGCATCCGGAAGCCCGCTCCCTGGAAGATCACCCGCTCCTGCCTGCGGAACCTGCTGTGGGTCGGCGGTCCTCTGGCGGGAGAACGTACCGCCATCTCTCTGGCGCAGGTGGTGGTGGTGCGCATCGTGGCCGGCCTGGGTACCGTGGCCATTGCCGCCAACAGCCTGGCTGTCAACGCCGAGGGCTTGTGCTACATGGCGGGCTACGGCATCCAGAGCGCAGCTGTCACCCTCATCGGCCAGGCCGTGGGTGCCAACCGGAAGGATATGGCCAAGCGGTTTGCCTGGCTGTGCACCGGCCTTGGCATGGGGGTCATGGCCCTTTCCGGCGTTGGCCTGTGGATCTTTGCCCCCACCCTGATGAGCCTTTTCACCACCGATGCGGCTGTCATCGCTCTGGGTGCTCAGGTTTTGCGCATCGAAGCCTGGGCCGAGCCCATGTTCGGTGCCTCCATCGTGGCCAGCGGTGCCATGCAGGGTGCGGGCGACAGCACCTCCTGTTTTGTGTTGAACATATTCAGCATGTGGTGCATCCGGCTGACGCTGGCGTTCCTGCTGGCTCCCCGGCTGGGCCTGATGGGCGTTTGGGGTGCCATGTGCTGCGAATTAAGCATCCGGGGCCTGCTGTTCCTCATCCGCCTTGCCCGGGGCAAGTGGCTGGAAAAGGGCGCGCTGTCTTAAATCGAATCGATAAAAACAAAAAAGAAAGGACGCTCTCGCGTCCTTTCTTTTTTGTTCTGTCACTCACTTCCGGCCATGCAGGATAGGAGAGAGCGGCTTATAGATCAACATGCAGATCAGGGCATCCAGCAGGCCCTTGACCAGAGTGAAGGGCATATTGAAGATGACCAGGCACTTGATCAGGCTGTTGGCAGAGGGCAGGATGGCCTGATACATACCCAGGATGGCTTCCAGCGGCATGTGGTAGAACTTGACGTAGGCCGGGTAGGTGATAAAGTAGTTGGACGGCACACTGAACAGGGCCATGGCCACGGCACCGGCCACTGCGCCGATGATGGCGTTCTTGCGGCTCTTGTGGTGCTTGTAGAGGTAACCGGCCAGTGCGGAGAACACCGCACCCAGCATGAAGTTGCACAGCTCACCCACCAGTGCGGTAGAGGTGCCCTTGATGACCACATGGAGCAGGTTCTTCATAAAGCTGATGATCACACCGTACACCGGGCCAAGGGCAAAGGCACCCAGCAGAGCGGGCAGGTCGGAGAAGTCCATCTTGACGAAGGACGGGATGAGCATCGGGAGCGGGAACTCGATGAACATCAGGATAAAGGCCACCGCGCTGAGCATGGCGGCAACGGTCAGGTTGCGGGTCGTGTTTTTCTTCATGGTAATATTCCTCCCGGGGCGTTCTGGCCCCAAATCATAGATTGGAAAGCCCCTTTCGCATGGTTCGGAACCGGGAAGACAATCAAAAACGCGCCCTGCCGCAGCAAACACTGCAACAGGGCGCGTAGACAAATCGTATTGCCTGCCGTTTCTTGCATCCGGACTATACCGTTGGCCCCGGAGTCTCACCGGGTCAACACCCTTGCGGGTGGTCGCGGGCTGTACCGCCAGTGGGGAATCTCACCCCGCCCTGAAACGAACTTTCTGGCCAAGAGTATAACGCGGCTGCTCCGCCTTGTCAACCCCTTTTTTATTTGCCCTGCACGGGCCGGATATGGTATACTGTGGGACAAGATGTTACAATTTTTGATACAAGGAGCTTTTTGCTATGATTTTTACCGTTCGTGACCTCGGGTTCGAGATCGGGCCTTTTTTGCTGGAGGGCTGGTGGGCGCTGGCTGCCCGGGCTGTCTGCGCCGCAGTCATCGTTTTTGCGGGGCTTCTGCTCGGTTGGCTGCTGCGCCGGAAGATCTTTCCCGCTCTGCAGGCCCGCAGCTGGCACTTTGCCGCCACGCCCATCCTCCTGCGCAGCTTACAGAACCCTTTGGCGCGGATGGCCTTTTACAGCGGCCTGTACCTGGCCCTGACCAGCCTGCCGTGGGCCATTCCGGGCCTGACAAAGTTTCTGTTCACGACCTATAAGATCGCAACAACCCTCCTGTTCTGCCAGGGCCTGTACAACGCTTCTGAGGTAGCCGACCTGCTGCTGGCCTCCTGCAGCCCGGAGATCCGGAGCAACAAGACCCTGCGCTCCCTGCTGGACACCACCTACAAAGTGCTGGTCATCATTCTGGGTGTTGCCACCTGCGCGCAGATCGTCGGCTTCCCCATCGGCAGCATCGTAGCCGGTGCCGGTCTTGTGGGCCTGACCATCTCGCTGGCCGCGCAGGAAAGCGCCAGCAACCTGTTCAGCGGCATCGTCATCCTGCTGGACAAACCCTTTTCCATCGGCGACTGGATCACCGTGGGTAATGTGGAGGGCGAGGTCATCGACATCAACTTCCGCTCCACCCGCATCCGCTCCATGGACCACAGCGTAATCATTATCACCAACAGCCAGATCTGCGCCTCCACTGTCCAGAACGCAGCCCTGCGCACCATGCGGCCCTATAAGTTCACGCTGGGTGTCACCTACGGCACCACCCGTGCCCAGCTGGAAAAGCTGATGGCTGACCTGCAGGCCATGCTGGACAACAGCCCTTACACCAACAAGGGCACCAACATCGTCCGGCTGACCAGCTTTGGCGATTCCAGCATCAACATCCTCATCTCGGCCTACCTGACCACCAACGTCTATGCCACCTTCCTGCAGCAGCAGAATGATCTGAACCTGAACATCATGGACGTGATGCAGGCAGACGGCGTGGACTTCGCCTTCCCATCCACCAGCGTCTACATCGAAAAGAATTGAGAGCATACCAGAACGCCCCCTGTGTGCCTGCTGCGGCGCACAGGGGGCGTTTTTATCATACGTCATTCCCGAGTCCTGATCTCGATCGTTCTGCCGCCAAGATCCTCATAGACGCGGTGGGAGACGGAGAGCACCGTACGGCCCGCGGACGCGCGGCGCAGGGCTTCCAGCACATGGGCCTCGGTTTCGGCATCCAGATTGGCGGTGATCTCATCCAGCAGCAGCACGGCGGGGTCTGCGACAGCGGCACGGGCAATGGACAGCAGCTGCCACTCGCCCTGCGAGAAGATGCCCTCGGTACAGACGGTGTCATAACCCTCCGGCAGAGCCCGGATGGCAGCATCGATCCCGGCCAGTGCGGCGGCATCCCTTGCCATTTCCCCGGTGATCTGCGGGTCTCCCAGCGTGATCTGTTCCAGCACAGTGCCCGGCACGCGGGAGAAATGCTGTTCCACACAGCCGATGCAGGTGCGGCGCTCCCGGTCGGTGATGTCCCCCACCTTCACGCCGCCGATGGTCACCGTACCGGCCTCCGGCTGATACAGGCCCAGCAGGAGCTTGAACACAGTGCTCTTGCCCGCACCGGTGCGGCCCACCAGCGTGACCTGCTCCCCCTGTTTCACGGTCATGGAAAAATCCTTCAGAACGTACCGTTCCCCATAGCCGAAGGTGACGTGTGCAAATTCCACATCGCCCCGGGCAGCCTCCCTGCGCGCGGGAGGGATCGTGCGCTCCGGCTGGTCGAGAAAGGCATCGATGCGCCTGACACCCGCCATGGCCGACTGGATGGTCTGGATCTCCATGCCCAGGCTTTCGATGGGGGCGAAGATGCGGGAGATGTAGTTGATGATGGCCACCGAGGTGCCCACCGACATGCCGAACAGGGTCAGAAGCTGTGCGTTCCCCGAAGCGGAGAGCAGCATCACGATGCCGACCACAGCAGCATTCAACAGCAGCACCACCGGCGAATAGACGGCATCATAAAAATTGGTGCGCTCCATGGCGGCATAGCTGTCACCGATGCACCGGTCATACCGGCGCTCCATGTAATCCTCCAACCCCAGCGCCCGGATGGTGCGGATGTTGTGCAGGGTCTCGGGCACCTGCCCGGAGACTGCGGCGACCGCGCGGCGGTTGTCCATCTGCGCGGCCAGCATCCGCTTCTGGACGTAACGGGTAAACACAGCAAACAGCGGCAGAACCAGCAGCAGGATCAGCGCAAGGCCGGTGTTTTTCACCGCAATGACCCCCATGATGGAGACGATGCGGCAGGCATCTGCTGCCATGCTGATGATGCCGGAAGTGAATAGAGCCTCCACCGTGTCCACATCGCCCGAAAAGCGGGCGGCCACCTCGCCGGGGTTCTGCTCCGCCAGTGTACCGGCGGGCAGGCGGCTCAGCTTCCGGGACATCTCCGAGCGCAGGGCATGGGTCATCCTCTGGCCAAAGAGCACCAGCAGACTTTCCTGCGCCGAGGTGAGCACGCCTTCCAGTGCAAGGCTGCCGAAGTAGAGCAGCACGGCCAGAAAGGACAGCGGGAGGCCCGCGGTCAGACGGTCGATGACCCGGGCCAGCAGCAGGGGCGGCAGCAGGGATGCCGCCACCGAAGCTGCCACACACAGCACCGTGCCCACCGTGAGAAGGCGGTGCGAAGCCGCTGCCATCCGGACGGCAGCAAACACGCCGTGATCATTTTTCTTTTTCATGCGCCCTCTCCCCCTTTCAGGCCGGTCTGGCTTTCGTACAGCTGGCGGTAGACCGGAACCGCTGCCATCAGCTCCTCGTGGGTGCCAACGGTGGTTCTGCCGCCCTCCATAAAAATGATCTGCTGCATCTGCGGAAAATGGTACAGCCGGTGGGAGATCAGGAACACCACCTTATCCTTGGCATACGCCTGCAGCTCGGCAAAGATCGCATCCTCGGTGCTGCGGTCCAGTGCCGAGAAGGGGTCATCCAGCACCAGCACCGGGCGGGGATGGGCCAGCGTCCGGGCCAATGCCAGACGCTGTGCCTGCCCGCCGGAAAGGCGGGTGCCGCCGCTGCCGATGACCGTCTCCGTACCCTTTTCCATGGCCAGCACTTCCTCCTTCAGGGCAGCGGCTGCAAGCCACGGCATGACATCCTGTTCGCTGCCGCAGAGGACATTATTCTGCACGGTGTCGGCACTCAGTTCCGGGTCATGGCCCAGATACCCGACCGTGGCGGCGATCTGGCGCGGGGTCAGGGCGGAAAGCTCTCTGCCGCCAAAGCAGACCGAGCCTTGATAGGGCGCTTCGCAGAGGAATACGCGGCCAAGGGTGGATTTTCCGCAGGCGACCGGGCCGGTGATGCCGATGATATCGCCGGGGTGGGCCGTCAGGCTCAGGCCGGAGAAGACAGGCTCTTCACCATAGGAGAAAGCGAGTTCTTTCAGCGTCACCTCCTGTGCCGCCGGGATCTGCAGGGCATCCAGCTGCTCGGGCGTTTTCATCAGGGGTCTGATGCGCTTCCAGGAGACCTCTGCCTTTTGCACCGCGTTGAAGAGCTTGGCCACCTTGGAGGATTTGACCACCAGCTTGGTGAAACAGGAAAGAAAGGTGGTGAAGGCGGCGATATCCCAGTGGTTCCAGCCAGTACCCAGCACATTCTTTGCGCCGAACCACAGGATGAAGAGGGTCCCTGCCTCGGATGCCGCCAGATAAAGCGGCGGCAGCGCGGACTGCCACACGTTGCTCCGCACGGCAGTCTTTTCGGAAAGGCTCAGGGCCTCCTCGTATTTTTCCATCCGGGCCTCCTCGCAGCCGTAGATGCGGTAGGTCACGGCATTCCGGGCACGGTCCAGCGTGGCACTGCTCAGGGCACCGGCGGCCTTTTTATAGGCTGCACCGGCGCGCTGCACCGGCTTTTTCATCCCTGCCGCGCAGACATAGGACACCGGAGTAAAAAGCAGGCCCAAGATCGCCAGCCGCCAGTCGTACACCAGCAGCATGACCGCATAGCCCGCCAGCGCCACACCGGTGTCGAACACCTCCGTGGTGAACTTACGCATTCCCTCCACGCAGTCGTCCACATCGGAGATGGCCTTGGTCATCAGCTCACCGGCCCCCTCTTTTTCCAACGCGGCCCGGCTCTGCCGCACCAGATTGGCGTACAGGATGCCCTTCATCCGGCGGTTGATGTTGTTGGCAAATCGGCGCACATAAAAACGTTTGATGAAACGCGCCGCCTGCACCAGCAGTGTGACCGCAATGTAGGCCAGCACCAGCAGCGCCATTTGGGCAGCAGTCTCACTGCCGCCCAGGATATCCGCCAGGCACTGGGCCAACCGGCCCTCGAACCACGGCGCGGCCAGCAGACCGATGTTATAGACAAGGCCCGAAAGGGTCACAAGGAGCAGCGGGAACCACTCCACCCTGAAATAGGAGAGGACCCGGTCCGGGCGGAACGATTCATCTTTTTTCATGGGGCATTTTACCTCCTGCGGGTGTTCCATTCAGTATACCACGGTACAAAAAGCATCTGGACAGCTTTGTTCAGAAAAAAGCCATGACAGCAGGAACAAAATGCAAGATCATTGCAATGGTCACCGCTGTCATGGCGATCGGTTTTCTTTGTATGAAAAATGCTCCCATCGGCAGGATCTGCATTGCAGTGGTGTGGGGCTGCCATCTTCTGTATTTCACCTTGCGGGTCAAGACCATCAAGCCCACAGAGCAGACTCAGGAAAGTGCAGAATAGATTCCACCCGGGATACCATCAGATTGCGGACACCCATAGCCCGCAGGGATAGCAGTTACGTTCTTATCGGTTCACGAAATTCAGCGCCAGCACAAGCAGCAGCATGTGTACCGGGTAAAAGGCGTAGCAGGCATACTGGAACGGTTTGCTGTGGCAGCCCTGCCGCCCGCGATACAGCCAGATAGGCACCAGCGCCAGCAGCGCAAGCCCCTGCTGACACAGCTCAAACTCCATGCCGAACAGCCGGATGGGGTACATCAGCCCGCCCAGAAGCACCACGTTGATCCAGTACAGGGTCAGCACCTGTCCCAGCAGGCACCACCATTTCCGGCCCCGGAAAATGTAAAAAGCGAACACGGTCAGCACACCGGCACCGTAGTAATCTGTCATGCCCAGCGTTCCCAGCAGCGCCCCCGCTGCTGCCACTGCGGCGCACACCGGCAGCGAGACCCAGAGCTTTTGCTTTTTGCGCACCGTTTCCATCAGATGCACCCCCAGAAGCCCCAGCAGCAGCGTCCAGATCACGTTCTGGTGCACCGGGTAGAACCATGTCCCGCCATACATCAGATCAAAGGGCACTTCCGAAAGCAGCGCAAACAACAGCAGCCTCAGGGCATAACGCTTCAGATTTCGGGTATGAAAGTAGCCTTCCACTGCCATAAATGCAAAGATAGGGAACGCCAGCCGCCCGACACAGGTCAGCCAGTCCTGCGCCGGCAGAAGGGTCGCCCACAGGTGATCCATCAGCATCAGCGCCATGGCAATGATATGAAGTGCTGCTGCACTCAGGTCAATGCAATTTGCGGCAGCGGAACGAATCGGTTTGGTTGACATGATCATACCTCGTCTTTGTCTAAATTCAGTTGCTTTGTCTGGAATACGAACAACTCCCTCCAAGAATTGCAGCCCCGGCAGTTTTTTACCGCCGGGGCTGCAGCACTTCATCGCTTATCCCTCCGGTTTTGCACCGGCCATTTTGGATACGGCAAGCATCCAGGGCAGCTTCTGCCATTTGCTCTGCCTGCAAAATGGGGGATGCAGTGCACCCGCCCCGCAGGCAGAAAAATGCTCCCGCAGCAGTCTGCGGGGCAAATTCAGAAAGGGTGGCTTGCCTGCCTGCCCATGGAGACGTAAGCACAAAAGCAGGAATGCGGGAAAGGGCAAAGGACGGTTTCGGCGAAGAAACGTCTGGCGGTGGCGGAAAAGCCGAACGCAAGATTTTTTCAATGATGCTGGCTCGTAAGGTGAACCGGACCGAAACTTCCTTGCGGAACTGTGCAGCGTTATCGTTCATCTGCACCTGAACCGGCAGCCGCGTCCCCGGCGCTTGCCGCACCCAAAATGGCCGGTTGGCGGCATGTCACCCTTTGGCGTTTTCCAGATAGGTCTCAAATGCTTCGGCAAAGCTGGCGTTCACATCAAAGGGGACTGCATAGTCCACCCGGGAGGTCACAAGGCACAGGTCGATCCGGTTGGAGGTCTCGTCCGCCTGCCGGTTCAGCTTGCCCAGAGCAGCGTGGATGACCTTGCGGTCATAGTTGATGGTGGTCACCCGCTTCACATCACAGCGGTAGGCGATCTGGTTGCCCTCTGCATTGAAACGGTAGCCGGTGCCGCCGCCGGAAAGCAGCTGCTCGGAGCTGCGCAGGTCATTCATTCGCTTGAAGGTGCGCGCCACGCTCTGCCGCGCAGCGTTCAGGCTGACCTCGCTGTCCATATCCATGTCCAGCGCATCCTTTGCCTTGCGGATGGCAGCGAACAGGCGGCCCTTCTCCTCCAGCAGATAGAGCATGAACCGGGCAATATCGGTGATCTGCTGGGCATATTCAGTCTGGGGCAGGTCCAGGATCGTCTCGTCCTCAGCCTCTGCCATGACCTTGTGGCGCAGATAGGTGTTGGCCACATTCGTCACGTTGGAATCACAGTCCAGAATACCCTGGGCCTCGTCCAAAAGGGCCTGCAGCTTGTTCTGATAGCGGAATGCTTCTTTCAGGTTCATTGTGTCCACCTCGTTTTTTCTTGGTCGCTGTGCGTTCCCGTCTGTTTTCCTCTATTGAACCATATTTTCGGGCAAAGCACAAGCCGCCCGCCCAAAAGTGCATCAAAATGCAAAGCGCCCCAACATGTTCTTTACTACACGTTGGAGCGCTATTTTCTGGAGCAGGATACGGGACTCGAACCCGCCGCCTACTGCTTGGGAAGCAGTCGCTCTACCGGATGAGCTAACCCTGCAGGACTGCTCCATTAGTGTAGCAAAGTGCGGCGGTTTTGTCAACAGTTTTTTCTGTCGGAACGCGGCAGGCGGAAAAAACTTGCTTTTTGCGCCAGTTGCTTTATAATGAAAGATAGATTATCACAATGGAAGGAATTCTACATGATCTTTGTGCCCATGCTGCACTATCTGCAGAACAAAAACTCATTCAGCGGCAACGAGGACGGGATGCGCTACCTCATCACCCCGGGCAAGCGCTCCGTCCCCGACCCGGACGGCGGCGAGGAGGCCAAAAAAGAAGAGGCCATCCTCACGGTGGATCTCTGGCCCGAGCCGTGGACGCTGGACAAGACCGACCCGGCCCTGCGGCGGCGGGAGATCTTCCCGATGACCGAAGAGGGCCGCACCGCAGTCGCCCAATATCTGAACGATGCCTACAACGCCGAACCGGAACGCTGGAGCGCCCACCCGTCCATCCTGGACTGCGAGCCCTGGACACCGCCCGCACCGGAACCGGATGCCGAGACACAACACTGAGGTGCACCATGATCTACCGACTGAAAGAATTCAAGGGTGACACCATCCCGGTGCCGCAGCTGGTCTTTTCCAAGCTGGGCATTGCGGAGGAATATAACGTCCGGGTGGCTCTGTATGTGCTGGCCACCGGCATCACTGACCCGGAGAAACTCTGCGCCGACTTAAAGCTTCGCAGTAAGATGACCGCCGAGAGTGCCCTGTCCTTCTGGGCCGGTGCAGGTCTGCTGGAACGGTACGAGGAGAACGCCGCCCCGGGCGAGGAGCCCACAGCTCCTGCCCCCATGACCTGGAGCGAGATCGCAGCGGCCAGCCGCACCGACCCCATGATCTCCTCCCTCATCGACTGCGCCCAGACCAGCTTTGCCCGCCCGCTGACCCACCCCGAAATGGAAAAGCTGGTAAACTTCTATGTGCAGGAGGCCTTTGCACCCGAGACTGTCATGCTCTGTGTGGCCTATGTGGCCAGCCGGGGCAAGCGGACGATGGGTGCCGTCAGCCACGAATTGAAGGTCTGGCGGGCCGAGGGTGTGGAGACCGGCGAACAGGCCGACGCACACCTCCAGCTGCTGGCCCTGCGCGCCCAGCGGGAGCAGTACGTCAGCGGCCTGCTGGGCATTGCCGACACCGAGCTGACCCTTGGCGGGCGCAAGGCCATTGCCCGCTGGTACGAAGTCTACGGCTACGATGATGCCATGGTGCAGGAGGCCGCCGTACAGGCCGGGCCCAAGCGGGATCTCTGGTACTGGAACAGCATCCTCAAGACCTGGAATGCCAAGGGCCTGCGCACCGTCCACGATGTGCGGGGCCCGGTGGCCGGGATGGGTGCCAGCCGGAACCTCCGGGTGGACCGCGCCGAACCCAGCGGAAACGATTTTCTCAAGAACGCTGCCCGCCGCCGTCCGCTCCGCAAAAAGACGGACACGCCTGCAGAATAAGGAGCTTTTATGCGTACCAAACAGGAACTGTATCAAGCCGCCCTGCGCACGGTGGCTCTGCGTCGGCAGACCGCCCGCGCCAATGCCGAGGATGCCCGGCTGGAGGCGGAGGCCGCCATCCCGGCCCTGCGCCACGCTGAGGACGAGGTGCGGGTGCGGGGCATCCGCTGCGCACTGGCAGGCGCTGCCGGAAAAGACCGCACCGAAGCCGCCGCCGCACTGAGCAAAGCCCGGCAGGAGCTCACCGCCCTGCTGGCCGCCAGCGGCCGCCCTGCGGATGCGCTGGAGCCCAAATTCACCTGCAAGCTGTGCCAGGATACCGGCAGCGTGCAGGGCCGCACCTGCACCTGCGTTCACAAGCTGATGCAGGGTCTGCGGCGGGAGGAGATCGAAGCGCTGTCCAGCCTGTCCATTTCCAGTTTTGACACCATGGAGCTGCGGTACTACCCCAACACCATGGACGAGAAGCTGGGCGAGCCTGTCCGCACCTACATGGGCGGCCTGCTGGAGGATCTGCGCAGCTACGCTGAGGAATTCGACCACAACAGCGAGAGCCTGATGCTTTTTGGCAACGCGGGGCTGGGCAAGACCCACGCCGCCCTCGCCATTGCGGGCATCGTGCTGCAAAAGGATTTTGACGTGATCTACGTTTCCAGTCCGGACTTCTTCGGCAAGCTGGAAAACGCCCGCTTCGACTCCTCCGAGGATGCCGAGACCCTGCTGCGCACCGCCTCAGCCGCCGACCTGCTGATCCTGGATGATCTGGGCACCGAGTTCGTCACCCCCTACTTCATCACCACTTTTTACAGCCTGCTGAACAACCGCCTGGGAGCTGGTCTGCCCACCATTGTCACCACCAACATTGCGGATGGCTCCCTGCTGGAAAAGCGATACACCGAAAAGATCTCCAGCCGTCTTTCCTCCTTTGTCCCCTGCCTGTTTGCGGGCGAGGACATCCGGGGCCTGAAAGCGGCGGAGTAAGACAAGGAGGTTTCCCCCATGAGCTTTGAGCGCACCACGCCCTGCGGCGTGATCTCCGGCACGGCCTGCCAATGGCCGGGCATCACCGCCTACAAGGGCATCCGCTACGCCACCGCCGGGCGGTGGGAGTTTCCCGTCTCCGTCACCCACTGGGACGGTGTCTACGATGCCACCCAATACGGTGCCTGCTGCTACCAGCCCCGCGCCTTCTATGACGAAGCCGCCGCACCCGGAAAAGCCTTCTACTACAACGAGTTCCGCAAGGGCGAGACTTATACTTACAGCGAAGATTGCCTGTTCCTGAACATCTGGGCCCCTACTGACGCAGCTCCCGGGGACAGACTGCCGGTCATCTTCTACATTCACGGCGGCGGCTTCACCGGCGGCTGCGGCCACGAGAAACACTTCGACGGCCCCGTCTGGCCCACCAAAGGCTGCGTGGCTGTGACCATCAACTACCGGCTCGGCCCCATGGGCTTTGTCTGCCTGCCCGAGCTGGCTGATGAGGCCGGATCCACCGGCAACTATGCCTTTCTGGACCAGCTGGCGGCCCTGCAGTGGGTGCGTGCCAATATCGCTGCCTTTGGCGGCGATGCCAACAACATCACCATCATGGGCCAGAGCGCCGGTGCCATGAGCGTCCAGCAACTCGTCCTCTCCCCCATCACCAGGGCGCTGTTCTCCAAGGCTGTGATGAGCAGCGGCGGCGGCGTGAGCCAGATGCTGACGGCCAAGCCCGCCAAAGCCCATTACCCGTTCTGGAAGCAGGTCATGGAGACTGCCGGGTGCAGCACGCTGGCCGAGTTCCGTGCCCTCGCCCCCGCCAGACTGTTTGCAGCCTGGGATGCCGTCCGCACCCAGCCCCAGTTCAAGGGTATGGGCTGTGAGCCCGTGGTGGATGGCCGTTTCCAGGTCAAGACCGGTCCTGAGACGCTGGCTGCCGACGAACAGCACCATATTCCTTACCTCATTGGCTTCACCAGTGAGGATATCGTTCCGCCCTATCTCTACCAGATGGCTCAGGACTGGTGCGCCCGGAACGCCGACAGTTATGGCTGGTTCTTCGACCGCCAGCTCCCCGGTGATGACCGTGGCGCCTGGCATTCCAGCGACCTGTGGTACTGGTTCGGCACGCTGGCTCACTGCTGGCGGCCCTTCACTGAGAAGGACACCGCCCTCAGCGCTCAGATGGTGGATTACCTGACCAACTTTGCCAAGACCGGTAACCCCAACGGCGCAGACCTGCCCCAGTGGCAGACTGTTACCGCCCAGCAGACCGATTTCCTCCGTCTGGGTGAGGAACCCACCCACATGGGCAGCGTGGATGTCCAGAAGCTCCTCTGGACGATGCAGAACGTCCCCGCCGTGGGTGAATAAGCCCCCGCTCGAATCACCTCAAACCCAAGAAGAAACAATATCCCCCGCTGCAGACGTGCCATAACACGCTTTGCAGCGGGGGATATTTTATGTTCTCTTCTTCAAATAATACCCAATGCCGATGGCATCTGCCAGTGCCCAGCCGATAGGCACACTGAGCCAGATGCCGGTAACACCCAGCGGCGTGGCAAACAGCAGGATATTCTTTGTAATGGGGCCTTGGGTCAGACTGTGCTGCATGGGGTCATTTTCTCCTATTCCTATCTCAGACATTTCAGCAGAATTTTGCGCGGTATTCCTTGGGTGTGCAGTGCTTGATCTCCCGGAAGGTCTTGATGAAGTAGCTGCCATCTGCAAAGCCGCACTCCATCCCGAGCTCGCCCGTCTTGAGCCGGGTGGAACGGAGCAGCTCGGCGGCCTTTTCCACCCGGAACTGCTTGACATACTGAATGGGCGTGATGCCCAGCATCTGACGGAAGCTGCGCAGGCAGGCGCTCTCGCTCAGGGCCACGCTGGCCGCGATGCGTTCCACGGTCAGCTCCTCGGCGTAGTGCTCCTCCACAAAGCGGAGCATCTGCTTCATCCGCTCGGCGGCGATCTGCTCCTGCTGGGAGACCTTGGTCTTGCCGCCCACGCACTGGGTGCTCAACAGCCGCAGTGCCGCAGAGAGATAATACCGCACCCGGTTCTCGTAATCAAAGGGCTCCACGGCAACCGCCTGCCAGGCTTCCCGCAGGCAGGCAAGCACCTGCGCCTGCCAGGGCACAGCCCCATCCAGCAGAAAAAACGCCGGGGCATCCGGCTGGAGCATGGGTCGGATGAGCTTCTGCCAGAAGATGGTGTCCATTCCGCCCACCAGCCGGGGATGGAACACACCCGAGTGAAGCAGGGCCTCCCCTTTTTCCGCATGCTCCACCGCGTGAAGGATGCCGGAGTTCAGGAACACACCCTGATTCGTCTGCAGGGTCACCCGGGTCTTGTTCACGTCCACCGTTAGGGGGCCTTTCATGGCCAGAATGTACTCAAACTCCTCGTGCCAGTGCCAGGCCACCGAATAGCTTTTCAGGTTCTCCGCGTAGCAGGCAATGGGGAACAGGGCGCTGCCATGCTGGACCATTTCCCGCCCCTCGGCATCGGCCACAACATCCTGCTGGAAGGTCAGCCCGGTAACGATATTGGCAGCAGAGACACAGCTTGTCTGAAACGCCATATTGAACAATTCCTTTCCGCAATACTTTGAATATTTTTTGTCAATGCCGATTTTGTTGTACAAATCGGGTGTTTTTGTTCTATCTATCGTGCCGGTTTCGTGGTATTATTTCATCAGAACCAGCAAGCACAGTATAACACCGCCGGGGGTGGAAAACAACCCCCGGCACGGCTTGATCCGGTTCCCGAGAAGCGTTCCGCACGGGCAGCCTGGCCCGGGGGATTCTTCCAGAATAAAACATTTCTTTGTGGGAGGTATTTTTATGCTTCGCATCCAGTATCTTGATAAAGACCGTTTCATGCAGCAGGTAGCCGCCAGCCGCGGCAGTGTGCTCCTGCACCTGGCCAATGGCGAGACCTGTGACCTGAAAAAGGACAGCGCCGCCACCGAGCTGTTCCAGATGATGGACGCTCCCTCCAAGGGCTTTGACATCTCTGTCACCGACCCTGCTGATGTCACCGGCTTCCTGCACTACATGCTTGAGGCCGGCCGCAGAGAGCGCACCGCCTGCTGACCCTTCGACATTCTCCTTTTTTCGCATATTACAGCAATGTAAAACGCCCGCTCCGGGGTCAGAAGCCGGAACGGGCGTTTTACGTTTATTCTGTTACAGGATGCACCGGCTGATGGCCCGTGCCACCGCCAGCAGCTCATCCTGCCCGATGAAGCCGAACTTTGCCTCGTGCTCATCCGCAAAGCAGACCGTCAGCTCCGAGGTCTGCAGCGGGTCACCGAAGCCTGCCGTCTTGATGCCGTAATGCAGGATCTTGCGGTAGGGCAGCACAAAGATCTCCTGCCGGGTGCCAGTCATCCCCTGCATATCCACCATAAAAATGCGGTGGGTGGTGAACACAGCCTGATCGCGCACGGTCTTGTAAGCACCCACGATCTGCTCACCGTCCAGCAGCAGCTCCTGCACATTTTTGCAGATTTCCTTTTCCTTGATACGGATGAGGTTCTGCATCGGCTTGTCCCGAAATTCCATAACACACTCCCCTTTCGGCTTGTCCGGATGTTTGGTCAGCCCCATTGTAGCATCTCAGGCGGCGGTTGACAAGCCTTTGCGCTCCCTCTCGCCTTTTTGTTCCGGATGTGCTATACTGGGCAGGAACATCACAATCACCCGGGAAATGAGGTTTTGACCCATGGAGATCATCATCCATCAGGCAATTTTGCATGTGCTGGACACCACGCTGGACGCGCCGGTGCTCAGCGGCGGCGGCATGGAGCTGACTGCCGAAAAGACCGCCTACTTACAGAATCATATCGAAAAGCTGCTGGCCAGCGATGAGATCCGCCAGTGCCGCCCCCTGCCGGATTCGGCTTTCCGGAACGAGCTGGAGCACAATCAGGATTTCATTGATCTGTCCTGCCGCATTGCGGGGGTGCTGTTCGATTACATGCACGCCCACACCACCATCCCCGGGGCGGACCTGGCCGTGGTGGATTTCACCCGGGACGGCGCGCCCTGGCTGGGCATCCTCAAGCTGAACTATAAAAACGGCTACACCCACTACACCGAGACCGTGGAAGGTGCCCCGGTCAACTCCATCATCCAGCAGCGGGCCTGCCTGCCCACCCAGAGCGGCAAGGTGGAGGAGGGTGCGCTTGTCAACCTGACAGACTACTCCATGCGCCTGCTGGAAAAGAAATACGACATCGACGGCCACAAGGAGTTCTACCTCTCCTCTGTTGTGTTCCAGTATACCCAGGCCGAGCCCGAGAAAAAGAAGCTGCAGGCCATTCAGGAGGCCGCCGCACAGGCTGTGAAGGATGCCTATGAGGACGAGCCCCATGCCGACGCGCAGGTGGCCATGCTCATTGCCAACCAGGCTGCCGACAACGACAATCAGGTATCGGTGGAGCAGGTGCGCCAGCAGCTGGCCGAGGAATACCCGCTGGCCGCTGTGCCCTTTGATGACTATGTGGAAAAGAGCGAGGTGCTGGAAGAGGCCGCTGCTCCTGTCACCGTGACCCCCGCCCGCATCCGCCGGATGGAGAGCCGGAGCATCCGCACCGCCAACGGCATCGAGGTCAAGATCCCCACCGAGCTGCTGAACTCCGATTCCGAGCTGGAATTCCTCCACGATCCGGACGGCAGCGTTTCCCTGCTCATCAAAAACGTGATCCTGTAAGCCGCCGCAGATGGCGTTTTTCTCTCTCTGCGCGCTGTTGCTCACCGCCCTGATGTAACAGATCACCAAAAACAGCCTCAGCCCTTGGGAGATCGGGCTGAGGCTGTTATTTCATCCGGATTTTCAGCGGTTTTTGCGCTTGTTCCGGTACATATCCCGGTCGGCAGCATGGTAGACTGCGACATAATCAAAGGGGCCTTCTGTCACGGTGTGGTATCCAAAGGCAACATCCAGCTTGAGACGGTCGTCGCTCTGGCGGGCCAGCTCCCCGTGCAGCCTCTCGATCAGCTGTTCGGCCTCTTCTGCAGAGAAGTGGCTGCAGGCAATGAGGAATTCATCGCCGCCCATCCGCAGGGCCACGCTCTCCGGCGGCAGGTTTTCCCGGATCACCCGGCCCACCCGCTTGAGCAGCAGGTCGCCGTACTCGTGGCCGTAGGCATCATTCACACGCTTCAGGTAGTTACAATCGCCCATAATGATTGTGACGGGCATGACGGCTTCCTTCAGCTGCTCTGCGCCCTTTACCTTCAGGTAGTTGCGGTTATACAGACCGGTCAAGTCATCGTGGACGGCCCAGTTCTCGGCCTGTTTTTCCAGCCGCACCCGTTCGGTGATATCACCAATAAGCCCCACGATGCCGATGATCTTTCCCTCCAGCACAACGGGGTTCTTTTTGATCTGATAGTATGCCGTCCCATCCTTCCTGGGCACCTCGGTGATAAAGCTGGTTCCCTCGCCGGTGGCAAGCACCTTCTGGTCCTGCTCATAATAAAAGCGGGCCTGTTCCTCGCTGCTCCAGATCTCCAGATCTGTCTTGCCCAGCACATCCTCTTCCTGCCCTTCTCCGTAGGGGAAGAAAGTCCTAACGTCCGAAATAAAAAGATAACGGCATTCCGTATCCTTGAAAAAGAGGTTCGCCGGTGTACTGCGCAGAAAGGTCATCACTTCCTCGTAGCCGAGCGCATCAATTCCCTGCATCCTGTGGCCCCTCCTTTCCATTTCTCTTTTTTATTATTTTACCAAATTCTATTATACGAGCGATGCACCTGTTTTGCAAGTGTTAATTGTGCTCCCTCGACGATCCGGAAGAGGACGCCTCCACCCCCGGTGCAGACGGAAAAGGCCGCTGACCCATCTCAGGTCAGCGGCCTTTCTGTCTGCGCTTATTCGGCTGCGTTCAGCTGTGCCTTGTGGTATTGCAGGGTGTACAGCTGGTAGTAGCGGCCATGCCGGGCCAGCAGCTGCTGGTGGGTGCCCTGCTCCAGAATTTTACCGTGGGACAGCACGATGATGTTGTCCGCATGCTGGATGGTGGACAGCCGGTGGGCCACAATGAGCATGGTGCCCACGGTGCGCATCTTTTCCAGCGAATCCTGGATCAGCAGCTCCGTCTCGGTGTCGATGTTGGCGGTAGCCTCGTCCAGGATCATCACGCTGGGCTTGTGGATAATGGTGCGGGCAAAGCTGAGCAGCTGCCGCTGTCCAGCGGAGAAGTTGTTGCCGCGCTCACGCACCTCTTCGTCCAGCCCGTGGTCCAGCTTGTTGATGAACTTGTCGGCGTTGACGTAGCGGCAGACCTCCATGATCTCGCTGTCGGGGATGCCCTCTTCCCGCAGGACGATGTTGGAGCGGATGGTGCCGGAGAACAGGAACACATCCTGCAGCATCTGGCCGAAGTGCCTGCGCAGGGAGGAGATCTTGATCTTGCGGATGTCGATGCCGTCGATCAGGATCTGGCCCTTCTGGAACTCGTAGTTGCGGCAGATCAAGGAGAGGATGGTGCTCTTGCCGGAGCCGGTGGAGCCCACAAAGGCCACCGTCTGGCGGGCATCCACATGGAAGGAAACGCCCTGCAGCACCCACTCGCCAGGAACGTAGCTGAACCACACGTCCCGGAACTCGATCTCGCCCTTCACCTCGTCCAGCTCAATGGTATCGGGGGCATCCTGCATCTTGGGCTGGATGTCCATGATGGAGAACACCTTTTCTGCCGATGCCAGCGCCGACTGCAGCCAGTTGAACTGCTCGGCCAGGTTCTGGATGGGGGTGAAGAACTTGGAGATGTACATATAAAAGGTGACGATGGTGCCGCTGGAAATGGTCTGCCCCAGAAAGCTGACATTGTTCAGGTGACCCATACCGCCCAGATAGAACAGGCACAGGATCGAGCTGACATAGAGCATATACACCAGCGGACGGAACACGCTGAACACGAAGATCTGCTCCTGATTGGCCCGGGCCAGCTTCTGGCTCTTCTGGCGGAAGTCCTCCATCTTCTCGTCCTCCCGGCCAAAGATCTGGGTGACCTTGATGCCGGACAGGTTTTCGGACAGATAGGTATTGATATCGGTGGTCGCGTTCTTGAGCTTGCGGTTGGCGCGGCGGGAGAACTTGCGGAAGATGACCGTGAAGATCACGATGAAGGGCACAAAGCAGAGCACCATCAACGTCAGCTCGTAGTTCAGGCAGAGCATGGCCACCAGAATGCCCAGAATGACAAAGCTGTTCTTGGTCAGCTGGACCAAGAGATTGGTGAACATCATGGAGATGGCGTTGGTATCGTTGGTCACACGGGTGACCAGCTTGCCCACCGGGATCTCGTTGAGCTGCTCGTGTGCCAAAGATTCAATGTGGCTGAACAGATCCTCGCGCAGATCGGAGATGATGCGCTGGCCCACCCGCTGCAGGATGACCGCCTGCAGATAGGTGCTGCCCATAGAGAACACCAGCACGCCTGCATACACTGACACGCCCAGGAAGAGGGCGCGGAGTTCAAACTCCCCGGCCACCAGCTCCTCGATGCGGCCCACGATGAGGGGTGAAATGATATCGTAGGCAATGGAGAAGAGCATCAGCACGCCCACAATGAGGAATTTGCTCAGGTAGGGCCGGGCATAGCGGGCAAGGCGGCGCATGATCTCGCCGTCCTCCATGTTGCGCTCAAAGCCCATGGCGGTCTTTTTGTCCTTGACGGCGGCATAAGCTGCCACCAGCAGGGCGGTGATCACGCCGATGACAGCGCCCACCAGAACCAACGGATTCAGATGCATCATGCGTTTTCGCCTCCCTTCGTCTCATCCTCCAGCCGCTGCAGATCGACCATCCGGCGGTACTCCGGGCAGGAAGCATACAGCTGATCGTGGGGGCCGACGGCTTCCACCCGGCCCTCGTTGAGGAATACGATCTTGTCCAGCCGCTCCACCGTGGAAATGCGGTGGGCAATGAGCAGGGTGGTCTTGCCTGCCCGGCTGTTCTTGAGGTTGTCCAGAATGATCTTCTCGGTGCTGGTATCCACCGCCGAGACGGAGTCATCCAGGATCAGGATGGGCGCGTCCTTGAGCAGGGCGCGGGCGATGGAGATGCGCTGCTTCTGGCCGCCGGACACCGTCACGCCGCGCTCGCCCAGAACGGTCTCGTAGCCGTCCTTGAAATCCACGATATTATCCCGCACATCGGCCATGCTTGCCGCCCGCTCGATGTCCTCGGGGGTGGCATCGTCCACACCAAAGGCAATGTTGTGGGCGATGGTGTCCGAGAACAGGAAATTATCCTGCGGAACGTAGGCACAGGCATTGCGCACCGAGTGGATGGAAAGGCTGTTCACATCCCTGCCGTCCACGAACAAGGTTCCGTCCGGCACATTATAGGTGCGCAGCAGCAGGTCCACCAGCGCGGTCTTGCCCGCACCGGTCTTGCCCACGATGCCCACACTCTCGCCGGGCGCAATGGTAAAGGAGATATCCTGCAGCACATCGTACTCACCGTCCGGGTAGCGGAAGTTCAGGTGGCGGAACTCGATGCCGCCTTTGGGGTCGGTCAGGTCGGCCACGCCGGGGCGGTCGGCCACATCGATGGGAGCATCCATCAGCTCGGTGATGCGGTTCAGGGAGGCCTTGCCGCGGCTGGTCTTTTCGATCAGCATGGACACAGCCATGATGGGCCAGACGATGGCCTCAAAGTAGCCGATGTACTCCACCAGCTGACCGGCGTTGAACCGGCCCTGATAGACCAGATAACCGCCGTAACCCAGAATGATGCAGACCACGGACTCCACGAACAGGGTCACCAGCACCTCCAGCAGGGTGGCGATCTTCGTGTAGGTCACGTTGATCTCCTCGTTTTCCTTGTTCAGCTTCCGGAAGGCCTGCAGTTCCTTGTATTCCTTGACAAAAGCCTTGATGACCGCAATGCCGGAAAAGTTCTCCTGCGCGAAATCGGAAAGGCCGGAGAAGGCCTCCTGCCGCTCCTCCCAGCGCCGGGTCATCACCTTGCTCATCTGGGTGCCGATGGCAAACATGATCAGGGCCGGGATCAGGGCCAGCAAGGTCAGCCGCACGTCCATGGTCCACATCTTATAAAGGGCCAGCAGACCCAGGGTCAGCGCGTCGAAGAACATCAGCACGCCGTCACCAAAGCACTCCTGAATGGTGTCCAGGTCGTTGGTGTACAGGCTCATCAGGTTGCCGACCTTGTTCACCTGATAGTACTGCTGGGACAGCCTGCGGCTGTGGTCGAACATCCGCTCCCGCAGGTCTGCCGCGACCCGCACCGCCGAGCCGAAGAAACAGATGCGCCACAAAAAGCGCCCAATGACCATCAACACCACGATCCAGATCATGGGCAGGCAGATGTGCTGCAGCAGCACCTCTTTGGTAAAGAGCAGCGTCTCACCGTTCACCACCACCTGGCCAAGGTTCACTCCGTTGATGACCAGCCGGTAGAGCTGGGGGATCAAAAGCTGGATGTAATCCACCGTCAGCAGAGCGGCAAGGCCCAGCAGCAGTACGGGAGCATGCTTGAGGTAATACCGGTTGATGTACTTGCCGAATATCACTGCGTTTTTCCCTCCTTTTTCAATTCCAAAAAAGCTTTCAACGTACAAAAAAGCCGCTGCATCACACGACGAATCATGTTTTGCAGTGGCTTATTTGTCTGGAGCGGCCGACGAGGCTCGAACTCGCTACCTCCACCTTGGCAAGGTGGCGCTCTACCAGATGAGCTACGGCCGCACATTTCATGTGGTCTGCCGGGGTTTCGCTCCCGGCGACGTTGGCTATTATAGCGTAAAACGCAGGCTTTGTCAACAACAAATTTCCAAAAAACCAGACTTTTTGCAAAACACGCCTGTCTGCGCCTGTTTTTCAAAAACAAAGCCGAAACCAGAATGAAACCGAAATGTTTCAGCTTTGCGGCGGCAGACACAAAGAAAATTCGGTTGCGTTCCCTTCTTAAAGAGGTTATAATAAACTTGTCAAAAAGTTGCACAAAAACACGTCTGCTGTGCCGCGCGGGCGGGCAGACGTGTTTTTGTGCCGAGATTTTGCCAGAAAAAGGAGCAACCGCAATGTACAAGATCACTGAAAAGGTCGCGCTGAACCCCACCGTGACAAAGATGGTCATTGAAGCCCCGCTCATTGCCAAAAAGGCAAAGCCGGGCCAGTTCATCATTGTGCGCCCGTTTGAGGACAGCGAGCGCATCCCCCTGACCGTGGCCGGTTACGACCGCGAAAAGGGCACTGTGGATATCATTTTCCAGATCGTGGGCGGCACCACCATGGAGCTGAACAGCCTGAACGCAGGCGACAGCGTCCATGACTTTGTGGGCCCCTTGGGCCGCGCCACCGAGACCGAGGGCCTGAAAAAGGTCTGTGTTGTGGGCGGCGGCGTGGGCTGCGCCATCGCCCTGCCCATTGCCAAGGAGCTGCACGACCAGGGCTGCACCGTCCACAGCGTCATCGGCTTCCGCAATAAGGATCTGCTCATCCTCGAGGACGAGTTCAACGCCTGCAGTGACGAGCTGCGCATTATGACCGATGACGGCAGCTACGGCACCAAGGGTGTGGTCACCGCCGCTCTGGACGAGCTGGTAGCCGCCGGCAACCAGTATGATCTGGTCATCACCATCGGCCCGCTGATCATGATGAAATTCGTCGTCAAGACCTGCCAGAAGCACGGCCTGAAGAGCATTGTTTCCATGAACCCCATTATGATCGACGGCACCGGCATGTGCGGCGGCTGCCGCCTGACCGTGGGCGGCGAGACCAAGTTTGCCTGCGTTGACGGCCCCGACTTTGACGGCGACCTCGTCGATTTCGACGAGGCCATGGCCCGCGGCACCATGTACCGCCCCTTTGAGGCAAAGGCCCGCGAGAAGGCCTGCAATCTGTTCAAGACTGAGGAGGCAAAGTAAGATGGCTTTCAATATGGATCCCAAAAAGTGCCCCATGCCCACCCAGGACCCCAACGTCCGCAACAAGAACTTTGAGGAAGTTGCACTGGGCTATACCGAAGAGATGGCCGTGAACGAGGCAAAGCGCTGCATCCACTGCAA
>SKED01000520.1_pt1 | contig 42505 bp, 44 predicted proteins | sample 4826651 | NCBI WGS metagenome assembly SKED01 (sample SAMN11008818, study PRJNA524170) | human gut metagenome | biome: Human fecal sample; material: Feces; isolation source: fecal sample from pouch patient p19 | host: Homo sapiens | place: Israel: Tel-Aviv | collected 2016-06-28 | reverse complement strand
AGGAAATCAAAGACTCCGTAAGCTACGGCGTAGTGAAAATGAACATCGATACCGACACCCAGTGGGCAACATGGGACGGTATCCTGCAGTACTACAAAACGAACGAAGCTTACCTGCAGGGCCAGCTGGGCAACCCGAAAGGCGAAGACCAGCCGAACAAGAAATACTACGATCCACGTGTATGGCTGCGTGCTGCGCAGACTTCCATGGTGGCGCGTCTGGAGCAGGCTTTCAAAGAACTGAACGCGGTTGACGTTCTGTAATTTAAGCTGCTCATAGCATCAGAAGGCCCGCGAATGCGGGCCTTTTTTTATGCTTTTTCAATGGTCTGCCCGGTCCGTTTATGTGATCTGTTTGGCAAAACCGGTCCTTTTTGTTTACCCTTTACTGACCTGCCTGTCTCCATGGGGGATGGATTTTGTGTTTTGGGATAACAAAAGGAAGACTAAATGGAACAACTCGATGTTGTAGACAGCATCAATAATGCCGGTAACTGGCTGGTGCGCAACCAGGCGCTGCTGCTGAGCTATGCCGTTAACATCGTCGCGGCGATTGCCATCATCATCGTCGGGATGATCGTGGCGCGTATCGTATCAAACGCCGTAAACCGCGTGATGCTGGCGCGTCACATTGACGCCACTGTGGCTGACTTCCTCTCTGCACTGGTGCGCTACGGTATTATTGCCTTTACGCTGATTGCTGCACTGGGGCGTGTTGGCGTACAGACTGCCTCGGTGATTGCTGTTCTCGGTGCCGCCGGTCTGGCCATTGGTCTGGCGCTGCAGGGGTCGCTCTCGAACCTGGCGGCGGGTGTGTTGCTGGTAACCTTCCGTCCGTTCCGCTCTGGCGAGTACGTTGACTTGGGCGGTATTGCCGGCACCGTACTGCAGGTGCAGATTTTCTCAACCACTCTGCGAACTGTTGATGGCCGTATCGTGGTGGTACCGAACGGGAAAATCATCGCGGGCAACATCATTAACTTTTCCCGCGAGCCGGTGCGTCGTAACGAGCTGATTATCAGCGTGGCGTATGATTCTGATATCGATCAGGTGAAATCGCTGATCGCCAATATCATTGCCTCCGACGATCGTATTCTGAAAGATAAAGAGCAGACCGTTCGCCTGAACGAGTTGGGGGCATCCTCCATCAACTTTGTCGTGCGCATCTGGAGCAAAAGCAGCGATCTGCAAAACGTTTACTGGGATGTTCTGGAACGTATCAAACGTGATTTTGATGCCAACGGGATCAGCTTCCCGTATCCACAGATGGACGTGAACCTTAAACGCGAGAAAGAAGCCGAGTAATCCTCTTCCTCAGCAGGCCCGGTGAGCGGTAACGCCACCGGGCCTTTTTATTAGCAATACTAATCACCAATTAATATTATCAATTTCCTCTAATAAGATTCTCGCAGTATAGTCAGCTCCCAGGACAACTTGCTGAGAATTTATTCATGTTATCTTATTATTTTCAAGGTCTTGCATTAGGTGCGGCCATGATCCTTCCCCTTGGCCCGCAGAACGCGTTCGTGATGAACCAGGGCATTCGCCGTCAGTATCATCTTATGATTGCCCTGCTGTGCGCGGTGAGCGATTTGCTGCTGATCTGCGCCGGAATCTTTGGCGGCAGTGCGCTGCTGATGCAGTCTCCCTGGCTGCTGGCGCTGGTGACCTGGGGTGGGGTCGCGTTCCTGCTGTGGTATGGGTTTGGGGCGCTGAAAACGGCAATGAGCAGCAATCTCGAACTGGCGAGCGCCGAGGTCATGAAGCAGGGCCGCTGGAAGATTATCGTTACCATGCTGGCGGTCACCTGGCTCAACCCGCACGTTTATCTGGATACCTTTGTGGTGCTGGGCAGCCTGGGTGGGCAGCTCGACGTTGAGCCGAAACGCTGGTTTGCCCTGGGTACCGTCAGCGCCTCATTCCTGTGGTTCTTCGGTCTCGCGATTCTGGCGGCATGGCTGGCCCCGCGTCTGCGTACCGCTAAAGCCCAGCGGATCATCAACACGCTGGTGGGCGTGGTGATGTGGTTTATCGCCTTTCAGCTGGCAAAAGAGGGGATTCATCATGTTCAGGAATTGCTCAACTAAGCGTTGTCTTATGGACAACTGAGCGAGAGCCGCTAAGCTTGCTGGCATGCGCCCTGTTGTTGGGCACTCTTCGCAACATGGAGGAATGACAGTGAAGTTTAAAGTGATGGCCCTGGCGGCATTAGTGAGTTTAGGTGCGGTGTCGGTGCAGGCAAGTGAATTGCCTGATGGCCCGCACATCGTCACTTCAGGCACCGCAAGCGTGGATGCGGTACCCGATGTTGCAACGCTGGCAATTGAAGTGAACGTGGCCGCGAAAGATGCCGCTTCTGCCAAGAAGCAGGCTGACGATCGTGTTGCGCAATATCTCTCTTTCCTGGAGCAGAACGGTGTCGCTAAAAAAGACATCAGCTCTGCCAACCTGCGTACCCAGCCTGATTACGACTACCAGAACGGTAAAAGCATCCTGAAAGGCTACCGTGCCGTGCGCACCGTTGAAGTGACCGTGCGTCAGCTCGATAAACTGAACTCGCTGCTGGATGGCGCGCTGAAAGCGGGTCTGAACGAAATTCGTTCCGTCTCACTGGGCGTTGCGCAACCGGAAAAATACAAAGACCAGGCGCGTAAAGCCGCCATTGATGATGCAATCCATCAGGCGCAACAGCTGGCGTCCGGGTTCAACAGTAAGCTCGGTCCGGTATACAGCGTGCGTTACCATGTCTCAAATTATCAGCCAAGCCCGATGGTACGGATGATGAAGGCCGACGCGGCGCCGGTGTCTGCTCAGGAAACTTATGAGCAGCCGACGATTCAGTTCGACGATCAGGTTGATGTGGTGTTCCAGCTGCAGCCGACCCAAAGTCAGCAGACTGAGCCGGCAAAAGCGCAGTAATCTGTCTTCACAATTCCCCTCTCCCGTCAGGAGAGGGGAATTGTTCCTTAATCCTGTCTCAACACCTTATGCCCATACGCCAGCAGCGCGTCGGTGACGTTGCGCATCATGCGGCTTTCTGGCGCAAAACGGTGCCAGTAGAGCATCCGGCGCTGATACAGCCCCGGCGTTAAGTCAATCAGCTCACCGCTTTTCAACTCTTTCTCTATCTGCAGGTGCGGGATCATACAGCAGGTGGTGCCCTGACGTGCGAGCTGCACAAACGCTTCAGACGAGTTCACGATATGACATGGCACGCTGCCCGGCGGCAGATCGAAGTTTTGCTGCAGGAAGGCCTGATGCATATCGTCCAGATGGTCGAACGCTACCGCAGGGGCTTTCAGCAGCGCGGCGCGGGTGACGCCGTTCGGGAAGTAGCGCTCGGCAAACGCTTTTGAGCCGACAAACAGGTAGTCCAGTGCGCCCAGCTGATCGACAAGACAGCTCGGCAGCGCCTGAGGCTGGATACTGACCGCCCCAACCACTTCACCGCGACGCAGGCGCTCCTGCGTACGGGTTTCATCTTCAACCTGCAGATTCAGGCGAATCGGGGAGTCTGCTAATACCGGCGCAAGGGCCGGCAACAGCCAGGTCGCCAGACTGTCGGCGTTCACCGCCAGCGAGAGCAGCAGCGGCGTTGAGCCGGTCTGTTCGTCACCCAGCCACTCATCTTCGAGCAGTTCAACCTGGCGCAGCAGGGCGAGGAGCTTTTGCCCTTGCTCCGTTGGACGCGGTGGAACGGTACGTACCAGCAGAGGCTGCCCGAACATGTTTTCCAGCTGCTTGATGCGTTGTGATACGGCGGACTGAGTGATACAAAGCTTTTGCGCTGCGCGCTCAAAACCGCGTTCACGAATAACTGCATCAAGTGCCTGTAGTGTTCTGTAGTCCGGACGTTTCATTGCTCTGGCTGACTCCTTAATTTTGCTTAATCTGCACTATGACACAATTTTCCCTTCGTGGCAGACGAAATCCACCCGACGTGTTCTATAATGCGGCCTACGTTTTCACACCACAGGCTAAACGATCATGACGCAGGATGAACTGAAAAAAGCAGTAGGATGGGCCGCTCTCCAGTATGTGCAACCGGGTACCATTGTCGGTGTTGGTACGGGCTCGACGGCGGCACACTTTATCGATGCGCTGGGCACGATGAAAGGGCAGATCGAGGGCGCAGTTTCCAGCTCCGACGCTTCCACGGAAAAGCTGAAAAGCCTTGGCATCACCGTTTTCGATCTGAATGAAGTTGACCGTCTTGGTATCTACGTTGATGGCGCGGATGAAATCAACGGCCATATGCAGATGATCAAAGGCGGCGGTGCGGCGCTGACGCGTGAAAAAATCATCGCCTCCGTGGCGGATAAATTCATCTGTATCGCCGATGCGTCAAAGCAGGTTGATATCCTGGGTAAATTCCCGCTGCCGGTAGAAGTGATCCCAATGGCGCGTAGCGCTGTGGCGCGTGAACTGGTGAGACTGGGTGGACGCCCGGAATATCGTCAGGGCGTCATCACTGATAACGGCAACGTGATCCTCGACGTCCACGGTCTGGAAATTCTCGACGCCATTGCGCTGGAAAATGCCATTAACGGTATTCCAGGCGTAGTGACTGTAGGGTTATTCGCCAACCGTGGCGCGGATGTCGCGCTGATCGGCACGGCAGATGGCGTGCAAACCATCGTAAAATGATCTGATGGGGGGAGCCCTCCCCCCGCTAAAAAAATTTTGAAAAGCTAAATTCGGTGACTTGTGTCACGCTTTTTACCTCTCGTTTGCCGATCCTGCCGCATTCGCAAATTTCTACAGCATTTTCCTCTGTCATTTTGCTCTGTATGACTTTTCTTCAGAGTGCCGACGCAAACGTTCATATTGCTGCAATAGTTTTTTTTGATATGTTGGCTACAGCGGATTTTAATCCAGCACAACATCAGTTCAGACAAAAACAGGGTCGGGTAAGGTAAATGGCAAAGGTATCACTGGAGAAAGACAAGATTAAATTCCTGCTGGTTGAGGGCGTGCATCAGAAAGCGCTTGATAGCCTTCGTGCAGCAGGTTACACCAACATCGAATTTCACAAAGGCGCGCTGGACACCGAAGAGCTGAAAGCGTCCATCCGTGATGCCCATTTCATTGGCCTGCGATCCCGTACCCAACTGACTGAAGACGTGATTGCCGCGGCGGAAAAGTTGGTTGCCATCGGCTGTTTCTGCATCGGTACCAACCAGGTTGACCTGAATGCCGCCGCAAAACGCGGTGTGCCTGTCTTTAACGCCCCGTTCTCCAACACCCGTTCCGTGGCGGAGTTAGTGATTGGCGAGCTGCTGCTGTTGCTGCGTGGTATTCCGGAAGCTAACGCCAAAGCGCACCGCGGCGTGTGGAACAAACTGGCTGCGGGTTCATACGAAGCCCGTGGTAAAAAACTCGGTATCATCGGCTATGGTCACATCGGTACTCAGCTGGGGATCCTGGCTGAATCCCTGGGGATGCATGTCTATTTTTATGATATCGAAAGCAAACTGCCGCTGGGCAACGCCACTCAGGTTCAACACCTCTCTGACCTGCTGAACATGAGCGACGTGGTCAGCCTGCACGTGCCGGAAAATGCGTCGACGAAAAACATGATGGGTGCTGAGGAACTGGCGCTGATGAAGCCGGGGTCACTGCTGATCAACGCTGCGCGCGGTACGGTTGTCGATATTCCGGCGCTGTGCGATGCGCTGAAGCGTAAGCATCTGGCGGGGGCGGCAATTGACGTCTTCCCGACTGAGCCTGCTACCAACAGCGATCCGTTTACCTCTCCGCTGTGCGAATTCGACAACGTGATCCTGACGCCGCACATCGGCGGATCGACGCAGGAAGCGCAGGAAAATATCGGTCTGGAAGTCGCGGGCAAGCTGAGCAAATACTCCGACAACGGTTCTACGCTCTCTGCCGTGAACTTCCCGGAAGTGTCTCTGCCGTTGCACGGTGGCCGTCGTCTGCTGCACATCCATGAAAACCGTCCGGGCGTGCTGACTGCGATCAACCAGATCTTTGCCGAGCAGAGCGTCAACATTGCCGCACAGTATCTGCAAACGAACTCTCAGATGGGTTACGTGGTGATTGATATTGAAGCGGACGAAGATATAGCGGAAAAAGCGCTGCAGAGCATGAAGGCTATTCCGGGTACCATTCGCGCCCGTCTGCTGTACTGATTCTGTTTCTGTGAGCATAAAGCCGGGTCGCTACCCGGCTTTATTTTACCAGCGCCAGGTTTTGCCCGGCGTCACTACCGCAGGCAGCGGAATATCCCACTTCTCTACCGGCAAGGCTTCCACGCCCTGACAGTCATGTGCGTACCCCACAGGCTGTAAATTATACTGCTGCCAGTTTTGCAGCGTCCTGTCATAAAAACCGCCACCCATCCCTAAGCGCTGACCCTGCTCATCAAACGCCACCAGCGGCGTGATCAGTACATCCAGTTCTGAGAGGGGGAGGACGTCGCGGACGTCGAGTTTTGGTTCGGTGATTTTCAGACGATTCACCACCAGTTCGCTGTGCGGATGGTAGTGTAAAAAAAGCAGATTTCCCTGGCTAAACGGATGCAGCACCGGCAGGTACACTCTTTTCCCGGCGCGCCACAGCTGTTCGATCAGCGGTTGAGTATCCAGCTCGCCATCAAACGAGAGGAACAGGGCGACGGTACGCGCCATCACTACAGGGGGATAGGCCATCATACGGGCTGCGCCTTGCTGGGCAAACTGTGCTTGCTGTTCGGGAGTTAACGCACGACGGCGTTGACGCATGAGCTGACGGATGTCCTGGCGTGAGGAAGAGACTTCAGGGAGTTGGGTCATGGTAGTCGGTAGAAGAAAAAGAGAGGGAATCTCCGAGATGCCGCCGCAGGCTGTAACCCTTGAACCCTTGGTTCAAGGTGAATGTGTCGTCATAGTTTTAAGGCTTCTCGGACGAACCGAGCATGCTCACCAACCATGGAGCGCCACATTCTTGTGGTATGAAATATCGGCTCAGGGGACTGGCCCGCTTGCGAACATCTCAGAGAAATTTTGTCTTCACAGTTACTCTACCATAGTCAACTGAGAAGTGTTATTCAAACTTTGGTCCCGGTCTTTCGGGATTGCGACCTTGATCAAGCAATGCCTGTTCTATGGTCTGCTGGAGCATTTTAATGCGCTGCTCCATGCTTGCCGCGTAATCGCGGGTCTTCGCTTTTTCCTGAGTCAGTTCATAACTGATGTTCAACGCGGCGATGAAAACCAGCTGCTCAGTATTTGTGACTCTAGTGCGTTCTTTGAGATCTTGCAACCGCTGATTCAAATCGTCCGCAGCCTGATTCAAGGCATCCCTTTGTTCAGGCGGACAATTCACTCGCAGTGAACGGCCAAAAATCTGGAGATCGACGGGTTGTGCAGACATGCCACCTTCCTGCTGATTGACTGCGCTGCCTTCGCTTACTGCCCCGGGGGCTGCGAAGGGGCGACACTATAGCTACCCTGATGTGAAGATACAAGCCCTTTTCTGGTATCACCAGGGTCCAAAGTGGTAGCATATCATGAATATTCCTCCCAACGATGACGAATGCGCATGTCTATACAGAACGAAATGCCTGGTTACAAGGATTTAAACCAGTTACTGAACCAGCAGGGAGTCGGTTTAACCTCTGCGGAAATGCACGGTCTGATCAGTGGCATGCTGTGCGGCGGAAACAGCGACAGCTCATGGCAGCCGCTGATCCACGACCTGACGAACGAAGGGCTGGCGTTTGGTCACGAGCTGGCGGAAGCCGTGCGTAAAATGCACTCCGCGATCAGCGATTCGCTGGAAGACGATGGCTTCCTTTTTCAGCTTTATCTGCCTGAAGGCGATGACGTCAGCGTCTTCGATCGTGCCGATGCGCTCGCAGGTTGGGTCAACCACTACCTGTTGGGGCTGGGCGTCACGCAGCCGAAACTCGATAAAGTGACCGGCGAAGCGGGTGAGGCGATCGACGATCTGCGTAACATTGCGCAGTTGGGCTACGATGAAGACGAAGACCAGGAAGAGCTGGAAATGTCTCTCGAAGAGATCATCGAATACGTTCGCGTTGCTGCTTTACTGTGCCACGACCACTTTACGCGTTCGCAGCCGACCGCGCCGGAAGTCCGCAAGCCAACCTTACATTAAGAAAAATAACGCACAGGAGGGTGTCATGGTTATCTCAAATCAAGAGTATTCGCGCCGTCGTCAGGCGCTGCTGGCCAATATGCAGCCGGGCAGCGCCGCGCTGATTTTTGCTGCGCCAGAAGTGACGCGCAGCGCCGACAGCGAATACCCCTATCGCCAGAGCAGCGATTTCTGGTACTTCACCGGCTTCAACGAGCCGGAAGCGGTACTGGTGCTGATTAAGAGTAATGACACCCACAACCACAGCGTGATTTTTAACCGCGTTCGCGATCTCACAGCCGAAATCTGGTTTGGCCGCCGCTTAGGGCAAGAGGCTGCGCCAGAGAAGCTGGGGGTGGATCGGGCGCTGGCATTCAGTGAAATCAACCAGCAGCTCTATCAACTGCTGAATGGCCTGGATGTGCTTTACCACGCGCAGGGCGAGTATGCGTATGCCGATGAGATTGTCTTTACCGCTCTGGATAAACTGCGCAAAGGTTCGAGGCAGAATCTGTCCGCGCCAGCCACCCTGACGGACTGGCGTCCGGTGGTGCATGAGATGCGTCTGTTCAAATCGCCGGAAGAGCTGGACGTGATGCGCCGTGCGGGTGAAATCAGCGCGCTGGCGCACACCCGCGCCATGGAGAAATGCCGCCCGGGAATGTTTGAATACCAGCTGGAAGGGGAGATTCATCACGAATTTAACCGCCACGGCGCGCGTTATCCTTCTTACAACACCATTGTCGGTGGCGGTGAAAACGGCTGCATTCTGCACTACACCGAAAACGAAAGTGCGCTGTGCGACGGCGATCTGGTGCTGATTGACGCCGGATGCGAATTCCAGGGGTATGCGGGCGATATTACCCGTACGTTCCCGGTGAACGGTAAATTCACCCCCGCACAGCGCGCGGTGTATGACATCGTCCTCGAATCGCTCGAGACGGCGCTCAGGCTGTACCGTCCAGGCACGTCCATTCAGGAAGTGACCGGCGAAGTGGTGCGCATCATGATCACCGGCCTGGTGAAGCTCGGTATCCTGAAAGGCGACGTGGATACCCTGATTACTGAGAACGCGCATCGTCCGTACTTTATGCACGGCCTGAGCCACTGGCTGGGGCTGGATGTGCATGACGTGGGAGCATACGGTGCCGATCGTTCCCGCGTGCTGGAGCCAGGCATGGTATTAACCGTTGAGCCGGGGCTGTATATCGCGCCGGATGCCGACGTGCCGGAAGCATACCGTGGGATTGGCATTCGTATCGAAGACGACATCGTCATTACCGAAACCGGCAACGAAAACCTGACCGCCAGCGTCGTGAAAAATGCTGACGATATCGAGGCGCTGATGGCAGCGGCACGCGTATGAGCGTGATTATCGTTGGCGGCGGGATGACCGGAGCCACGCTGGCACTGGCCATCTCGCATTTTACGCAGGGAAAACTGCCGGTGCATCTGGTGGAGGCCGTTGCGCCAGAGGCCTCTGATCACCCCGGTTTTGATGCCCGCGCCATTGCACTGGCGCAGGGTACCTGTCAGCAACTCTCACGCATTGGCATCTGGCAGGCGATAGCCGACTGCGCGACGGCGATTAACACCGTTCACGTCAGCGATCGCGGTCATGCCGGTTTCGTTACCCTGGATGCGCATGATTACCGTATAGATGCGCTGGGCCGGGTCGTGGAGCTGCACGACGTCGGGTTACGCCTGTTCCGCCTGCTTAAGGATGCGCCAGGCGTGACCCTGCATTGCCCGGCGCGTGTGGCCAGTTTTAGCCGCAGTGACGCGTCGGTCAACGTGGTGCTGGATAACGGTACCGTCCTTGAAGGCCAGCTTCTGGTAGCGGCAAACGGTTCGCGCTCTTCGCTCGGCACGCAGTGCGGCGTGGAGTGGCGACAACAGCCCTACGGGCAGGTGGCCGTCATTGCTAACGTTTCGACAGCGGGCGCTCACAACGGCCGCGCTTTTGAGCGTTTCACCCAGTATGGCCCGCTGGCGATGCTGCCCATGTCCCACGATCGCAGTTCGCTGGTATGGTGCCATCCGCAGGACAACGCGGCTGAGATACAGACCTGGTCTGACGAACGTTTTTGTACCGAGCTGCAAAAAGCCTTTGGCTGGCGGCTGGGACGTATTACCCACGCGGGAAAGCGGAGCGTATACCCGTTGTCGCTGACCACCGCCTCGCAGTCTATCTCCCATCGCATGGCGCTGGTCGGCAATGCCGCGCAGACATTGCATCCCATCGCCGGGCAGGGGTTTAACCTCGGGCTTCGCGACGTGATGAGCCTGGCAGAAACGCTTTCGCAGGCGTGGAGCGAGCAAAAAGACTGTGGTGCCTGGTCGGTGCTCAGCCATTACCAGAAGCGACGCCGGGCAGATAAAGAGGCGACGATTGGTGTGACGGATGGTCTGGTGCACCTGTTTGCCAATCGCTGGGCACCCCTGGTTGCAGGCCGCAATCTTGGGCTGATGGCGATGGAATTATTCATTCCGGCACGTGACGTGCTGGCGCAGCGGACTCTTGGTTGGGTCGCGCGTTAAGGAGTTATCACCGTGCAAAATGTTGATGTCGCCATCGTTGGCGGCGGAATGGTAGGACTGGCGCTGGCCTGTGGTTTACAGGGCAGCGGCCTGCGTGTTGCGGTACTGGAGCAAAACGTGCCTCAGCCTGTCGCGCAGGACGCGCCGCCGGAACTGCGCGTCTCGGCAATCAATGCGGCCAGTGAAAAGTTGCTGACGCACCTTGGCGTCTGGTCAGAGATCGTGGCGCAGCGTGCCAGCTGTTATCACGGCATGGAAGTGTGGGACAAAGACAGCTTTGGTCATATCGCGTTTGATGATGAAAGCATGGGCTACAGCCATCTGGGACACATCATCGAAAATGCCGTTATTCACCATGCTCTGTGGCAAAAAGCGCAGTCCTGCAGCGATGTCACGCTGCTGGCACCGGCGCAAATCCAGCAGGTCGCCTGGGGAGAAAACGACGCCTTTATCACCCTGCAAAGCGGTGACATGCTGACCGCGCGACTGGTCGTGGGCGCTGACGGTGCCAACTCCTGGCTGCGTAACAAGGCGGATATTCCGCTGACGTTCTGGGACTATCGCCATCATGCTCTGGTGGCAACGATTCGCACTGAAGAGCCGCACGGTGGGGTGGCGCGCCAAATCTTCCACAATGACGGCATTCTGGCATTCCTGCCGTTGAGCGATCCGCACCTGTGTTCGATTGTCTGGTCTCTGGTTCCTGATAAAGCGCAACAGATGCAGGAGGCGACTCCCGAGGCGTTTAACCAGGCGCTGTGCGTCGCGTTTGATAACCGTCTTGGGCTATGCACCCTTGAGAGCGAGCGGCTGGTGTTCCCGTTAACCGGACGCTATGCGCGTCAGTTTGCGGCGCACCGTCTGGCGCTGGTGGGTGACGCGGCGCATACGATCCATCCGCTGGCCGGGCAGGGCGTGAACCTTGGCTTTATGGACGCGGCAGAGCTGGTTGAAGAGTTGCGTCGCCTGCATCGCGAAGGCAAAGATATCGGCCAGCATCTCTATCTGCGTCGCTACGAACGCAGCCGTAAGCACAGTGCAGCGGTGATGCTGGCAGGCATGCAGGGTTTCCGTGAGCTGTTTGCCGGCGCGAATCCAGCGAAAAAACTGCTGCGCGACCTCGGCCTTAAACTTGCCGATACCCTTCCGGGCGTAAAACCTCAACTCCTTCGCCAGGCGATGGGTCTTAACGACCTGCCGGACTGGCTGCGCTAATATAGACCCCCGTCACACTTTGTTTTCCCGGCCTCTGCGCCGGGGAAATTCACTCGTTTGAAATAATCTAATTTCACCGCATTTTTCGCATTAGAAAATCTAATCTTACTATTTTTATGTTACGGAAATTCCGCCCGTTTTTCCGCATGAAATATCACCATCTGCTAAATCCTGTTAGAGCAATGTTAATTTTATGCGGGTTTAATCGCAGTTTGCCAGTGAATAACTCTGTAAGCTTTTTCGTGTTTTTAGGTCATAAGCTAATGTGATGACCCGTTTTACCTTATGGTTAATCGCCGGTTTCGGTGGTAAGTTCAGGTAAAAGAGAACGTTTGCGTCGGGGTCCAGAAAGCGATCGCGGCGCCGGGTTTCGTGGCACTGTTCAGGTGTGCGAAACGCAAGACAGCCCTGCTTATTCAACGAGGAAAAGATGGCTCAACAGACTCCTTTGTACGAACAACACGTGTTATGCGGCGCACGCATGGTGGACTTCCATGGCTGGATGATGCCGCTGCACTACGGCTCGCAGATTGATGAGCACCACGCGGTGCGCACCGATGCCGGTATGTTCGACGTGTCACACATGACGATTGTCGACCTGCATGGCAGCCGCACCCGGGAGTTTTTACGTTATCTGCTGGCAAACGACGTCGCCAAACTGAAGACGCCAGGCAAAGCGCTCTACACCGGCATGCTGAATGCCTCCGGCGGCGTAATTGATGACCTCATCGTCTATTACTTCTCTGAAGATTTCTTCCGCCTCGTTGTAAACTCCGCCACCCGCGAAAAAGACCTCTCCTGGATTACCCAACACGCTGAACCTTACGCCATCGACATCACCGTCCGCGATGATCTGTCGCTGATCGCCGTACAAGGGCCGAACGCGCAGTCTAAAGCCGCCTCTCTGTTCAGCGATGAGCAGCGTAAAGCCACCGACGGCATGAAGCCGTTCTTCGGCGTACAGGCGGGCGATCTGTTTATCGCGACCACCGGCTACACCGGTGAAGCGGGCTATGAAATTGCCATGCCGAATGAGAAAGCCGCCGATTTCTGGCGTGCGCTGGTGGAAGCTGGCGTTAAGCCGGCAGGTCTGGGCGCGCGCGATACGCTGCGTCTGGAAGCCGGTATGAACCTCTACGGGCAAGAGATGGATGAAGGCGTGTCACCGCTGGCGGCCAACATGGGCTGGACCATCGCCTGGGAACCGGCTGACCGTGAGTTTATTGGCCGTGAAGCGCTGGAAATGCAGCGTGAAAAGGGCACTGAACAGCTGGTTGGCCTGGTGATGACCGAGAAAGGCGTGCTGCGCGGCGAGCTGCCGGTGCGTTTTACAGATGCTGACGGCAACCCGCGTGAAGGCGTGATCACCAGCGGTACCTTCTCCCCGACGCTGGGCTACAGTATTGCACTGGCGCGTGTTCCGGCGGGCATTGGCGAAACGGCAGTGGTGCAAATCCGCAACCGTGAAATGCCGGTCAACGTGACCAAACCGATTTTTGTTCGCGCCGGTAAGCCGGTCGCCTAATCATTTTTATCAGGAGAACTTCAATGAGCAATGTGCCAGCAGAACTGAAATACAGCAAAGAACACGAGTGGCTGCGCAAAGAGGCGGACGGCACTTACACCGTAGGGATCACCGAGCATGCGCAGGAGCTGCTGGGCGACATGGTGTTTGTTGACCTGCCTGAAGTCGGCGCATCCGTGGAAGCAGGCGATGACTGCGCCGTGGCCGAGTCCGTTAAAGCGGCTTCTGATATCTACGCCCCGGTAAGCGGTGAAATTGTTGCCGTGAACGACGCCCTGAGCGACTCCCCGGAGCTGGTGAACAGCGAGCCTTATGAAGGCGGCTGGATCTTCAAGATCAAAGCCAGCGACGAATCGCAGGTCGCCGCGCTGCTGGATGCCACCGCGTACGAAGCGCTGTTAGAAAACGAGTAAGCCTTAGCCCTCTCCCCTTTGGGGGGAGGGTAGGGTGAGGGGAACAGACGACACCCTCACCCCAGCCCTTTCCCTCCGGGAGAGGGAGAAAACACATTCACTGCACGTTTCAGGAACCATCGCTCATGACACAGACTTTAAGCCAGCTTGAAAACCGTGGCGCCTTCATTGAACGTCACATTGGGCCGGATGCTCAGCAACAGCAGGAGATGCTGAAGACAGTTGGCGCGGATTCATTAAATGCACTGATCGGCCAGATTGTGCCAAAAGACATCCAGCTTGCCACGCCGCCTCAGGTGGGTGAAGCCACCACTGAATTCGCCGCTCTGGCGGAGCTGAAGGCGATTGCCGGCCTGAACAAGCGCTATAAGTCTTACATTGGCATGGGCTACACCAACGTGCAGTTACCCCCGGTTATTCTGCGTAATATGCTGGAAAATCCGGGCTGGTACACCGCCTACACCCCGTATCAGCCAGAAGTTTCTCAGGGCCGTCTGGAAGCGCTGCTGAACTTCCAGCAGGTTACGCTGGATTTGACCGGCCTGGATATCGCGTCCGCTTCACTGCTGGATGAAGCCACCGCCGCCGCCGAAGCAATGGCAATGGCGAAGCGCGTGAGCAAACTGAAAAATGCCAACCGCTTCTTCGTGGCAGCGGACGTGCATCCGCAAACGCTTGATGTGGTTCGTACCCGTGCCGAAACCTTTGGTTTTGACGTGATTGTCGACGACGCCGACAAAGTCCTCGATCATCAGGATGTGTTTGGCGTGCTGCTGCAACAGGTCGGCACCACCGGTGACGTTCACGACTACAGCGCACTGATTGCTGAGCTGAAAGCCCGCAAAGTGGTTGTCAGCGTCGCGGCTGATTTTATGGCGCTGGTCCTGCTGACGGCTCCAGGTAAACAGGGCGCGGATATTGTTTTCGGTTCTGCACAACGCTTTGGTGTCCCGATGGGCTACGGTGGCCCACATGCGGCGTTCTTTGCCGCAAAAGATGAATTCAAACGCTCCATGCCTGGCCGTATCATCGGCGTTTCAAAAGATGCTGCCGGTAATACCGCGCTGCGCATGGCAATGCAGACTCGCGAGCAGCATATTCGTCGTGAGAAAGCGAACTCCAACATCTGTACCTCGCAGGTCCTGCTGGCCAATATCGCCAGCCTGTACGCTGTCTTCCACGGTCCGGTTGGCCTGAAACGCATTGCCAGCCGTATTCACCGTCTGGCGGATATTCTGGCCTGTGGTCTGCAGCAGAAAGGCCTGAAACTGCGCCACGCCCATTACTTTGACACGCTGTGCGTTGAAGTGGCTGACAAAGCCGTGGTGCTGGCTCGTGCTGACGCGGCAGAGATCAACCTGCGTAGCGACATCCATAACGCGGTAGGCATTACCCTGGATGAAAGCACTACCCGCGAAGATATCGTAAACCTGTTTAACGTCTTGCTGGGCGATGCGCACGGCCTGGATATTGATACGCTCGATAAAGATGTCGCGCTCGACAGCCGCTCTATCCAGGAAAGCATGCTGCGTGATGATGCGATCCTGACTCACCCGGTGTTCAATCGCTACCACAGCGAAACCGAGATGATGCGCTATATGCACTCTCTGGAGCGCAAAGACCTGGCGCTGAACCAGGCGATGATCCCGCTGGGCTCCTGCACCATGAAGCTGAACGCTGCGGCAGAGATGATCCCAATCACCTGGCCTGAATTTTCCGAGCTGCACCCGTTCTGCCCACCAGAGCAGGCCGAAGGTTACCATCTGATGATCAACCAGCTCTCCGACTGGCTGGTGAAGCTGACCGGTTACGATGCACTCTGCATGCAGCCAAACTCCGGGGCGCAGGGGGAATACGCGGGCCTGCTGGCAATTCGTCACTATCACGAAAGCCGCAATGAAGGGCATCGCGATATTTGCCTGATCCCAAGTTCTGCGCATGGCACCAACCCGGCGTCTGCCCAGATGGCGGGTATGGAAGTGGTGGTGGTGGCCTGCGACAAGAACGGCAACATTGACCTGGCCGATCTGCGTGCGAAAGCCGAGCAGGCGGGCGAAAAACTCTCCTGCATCATGGTGACCTACCCGTCCACCCACGGTGTGTACGAAGAGACCATCCGTGAAGTATGTGAAGTGGTCCATCAGTTCGGCGGTCAGGTTTATCTCGACGGTGCGAACATGAACGCACAGGTAGGCATTACCTCTCCGGGCTTTATCGGCGCGGATGTGTCGCACCTGAACCTGCATAAAACTTTCTGTATTCCACACGGCGGTGGTGGTCCGGGTATGGGCCCAATCGGTGTGAAAGCACACCTGGCGCCGTTTGTCCCAGGCCACAGCGTAGTGCAGATTGAAGGCATGTTGACCCGTCAGGGCGCGGTCTCTGCGGCACCGTTCGGTAGCGCCTCAATCCTGCCCATCAGTTGGATGTATATCCGCATGATGGGCGCGGAAGGGCTGAAGCAGGCAAGCCAGGTGGCTATCCTCAATGCTAACTACATCGCAACGCGTCTGAAAGAAGTGTATCCGGTGCTCTACACGGGCCGTGATGGTCGCGTGGCGCACGAGTGCATCCTCGATATCCGTCCTTTGAAAGAAGAGACAGGTATCAGCGAGCTGGATATTGCTAAGCGTCTGATTGACTACGGATTCCATGCGCCAACCATGTCGTTCCCGGTGGCGGGTACGCTGATGGTTGAACCCACCGAGTCTGAAAGCAAAGTTGAGCTGGACCGCTTTATTGACGCGATGCTGGCTATCCGCACTGAAATCGACCGCGTGAAAGCCGGTGAGTGGACGCTGGCTGATAACCCGCTGGTTAACGCACCGCACACCCAGAATGAGCTGGTCTCCGGGTGGGAGCACGGTTATACCCGTGAGCAGGCGGTGTTCCCGGCTGGCATAGCAAACAAATACTGGCCGACCGTGAAACGTCTCGATGACGTCTACGGTGACCGTAATCTGTTCTGCTCTTGTGTGCCAATGAGCGAATACCAGTAATCGTTCCGCGGTTATAACGTGTTACAGGCCGGGTCAGCGTTAACGCTACCCGGCTTTTTTTATAAGGAGACATAGATGGCAATTGCACTGGTCACCGGCGCCAGCCGCGGTATTGGTAAAGCCACCGCGCTGCAGCTGGCGCGCGAAGGCTACACCGTGGCGGTGAACTATCACCACAACATTAAAGCCGCGACGGACGTGATCACGATGATTACCGACGCGGGGGGTACCGCGTTTGCCGTGCGCGCAGATATCAGTGATGAAGCTCAGGTGCTGGCAATGTTCGACAGTATCGATCGTGAAGCCGGACCGCTTACCGCACTGGTGAACAACGCCGGGATCCTGTTTGAACAATCCACGATTGAACACCTTTCCGCTGAACGGATCAACCGCGTGTTAGCCACGAACGTGACCGGTTATTTCCTCTGCTGCCGCGAAGCGGTAAAACGCATGTCGTTCAGACATGGTGGCAAAGGCGGCGCGATCGTGAACGTGTCATCCGCGGCATCGCGCCTCGGTGCTCCGGGTGAATATGTGGATTACGCCGCGTCCAAAGGTGCTGTCGATTCGTTGACGACGGGATTATCGCTGGAAGTGGCAGCGCAAGGGATCCGCGTAAACTGCGTGCGTCCCGGGCTGATTTACACCGAGATTCATGCATCTGGCGGTGAGCCGGGCCGGGTGGATAGGATCAAATCCATGCTGCCTATGCAGCGTGGCGGTCAGCCGGAAGAGGTGGCGCAGGCGATTGTCTGGCTGCTGAGCGAGAAAGCCTCGTATGTGACGGGAAGTTTTATTGAACTGGCGGGTGGGAAATAAACGTCTCCTCTCCCCATCGGGGAGAGGAGAAAAGCGTTAAAGCGTCTCGCCGTTGCTGGCAATCACGTCTTTGTACCAGTTAAAGCTCTTTTTCCGCGAGCGTGACATATCGCCGGTACCGTCGTCGTGCTTGTTCACATAAATAAAGCCGTAGCGCTTACTGTACTGGCCGGTAGTGAACGACACGCAGTCGATGCAGCCCCACGGGGTATAACCCATCAGATCCACGCCATCATACGTGACGGCTTTCATCATCTCTTCCACGTGCGCACGCAGGTAGTCGATGCGGTAGTCATCATTGATGCTGCCGTCTTCTTCTACTTTGTCGTAGGCGCCAAAGCCGTTTTCCACGATAAACAGCGGTTTCTGGTAACGCTCGTACAGTTCGCACAGGGAATAGCGCAGACCCACCGGGTCAATCTGCCAGCCCCAGTCAGAGGCTTTCACATGCGGGTTCGGTACGCTGCCTTCAAAGCCTGAGATAGCATCACCAGTACCGCCTTCCGCTTTCACGGCGTTGGTCATGTAATAGCTGAAGCCCAGATAGTCACAGGTGCCTTCACGCAGGATCTCCTCGTCACCCGCTTCCATATGGATGGTGAAGCCACGGCGTTCCCATTCATTAAGCACATAGGATGGGTAGTAACCGCGCAGCTGGACATCGGTAAAGACATAGCGTTCACGCATGGATTCCTGTGCAAACATCACGTCCTCTGGTTTACAGGAGAACGGATAGAGCGCCACCATTGCCAGCATACAGCCGACTTTCATTTCCGGGTTAATGCGACGCGCCGCTTTCACCGCCAGCGCGCTGGCAACGAACTGGTGGTGCAGCACCTGGTACATGGTCTCTTCCGGATTGTCATGCTCGGTATAAACCACGCCTGAGCAGCAGTAGCCAAACAGCGGCGCACGCCAGTTACGCTGGTTGTTGATCTCGTTAAAGGTCATCCAGTATTTGACCTTATTTTTGTAACGCTCAAACACCACTTCCGCGAAGCGCACAAAGAAATCCACCACGTTACGGTTGGTCCAGCCGCCGTACTCCTGCACCAGGTGGAGCGGCATTTCGAAGTGGGAGAGGGTGATGACCGGTTCAATATTGTATTTCAGCAGCTCATCGAACATGTCGTCGTAGAACTTCAGGCCTTCTTCATTCGGCTGTGTTTCATCCCCTTTCGGGAAGATACGCGTCCAGGCGATAGAGGTGCGGAAACATTTGAAGCCCATCTCAGCAAACAGTTTGATGTCTTCTTTGTAATGGCCATGGAAGTCGATAGCTTCGTGGTTCGGATAGTATTTCCCCGGCACGACTTCCTGCGTGATTTCGCGCGGCACGCCGTGCGCACCGCCCGTTAAGACATCGCAGATGCTCGGCCCTTTACCGCCTTTGTTCCAGCCGCCTTCAACCTGGTGAGCGGCCACTGCGCCGCCCCATAAAAAGTCTTTTGGTAGGGTAAGTTTTTTCATCGCTGCTATTCTCAGTAAATGACATATTGCGTTCGAGTCTAGCAAAGCGGAATTAAATGTCACGATATAACAATTCGCTGAAAATGTAATTTGTCACATCGAAAAAACAGGGTGTTTTATTCTGTCAGTTTCTTCGCCAGTTTCCGGCCAAGCGATTCGAGAATATAGATGACGGGTATTTGTGTGGTGATATCGTACACGCCGCCTATCCGCGTCTGAGGGACATGCCAGGAGAGGTTAAAGTCCGCGAGCTTTGCCAGGCGCGAGTGCTCGTGGCTGGTAATGGAGAGCACTTTGCAGCGATGCAGGCTAAACTGGCTGGCAAAGCGCAGGATTTCTTCGGTTTCACCGGATACCGACAGCACAATCGCCAGCGCGTTTTTAGCCATATCATTGGTGACCGGGAAATAAGGATCGTCGATGTGGTTGCTGAATTTACCGATATTCGAAAAGAAGCGTGCGCCATATTTTGCCAGCGAGCCAGACGTGCCCGCGCCGACAAATATAATACGTTCGGAAGATAAAATAATATCGACCGCCTCATCTAATAAAGCATCGAACTCTTCGTTATTAACGCCTTTAAAGAAGCTGATAATTTCACTGGCACCAAAATTTGCCTGCTGAGGTTCGTTCTGCTCTAAATAGAGCTTAAAGCGCACGCGGAATTCAGAGTAGCCTTCGCAGTTGAGTTTGCGGCAAAAGCGCAGGATAGTGGTCGTTGAGACGCCAGCCGCATCCGCCAGCTCGCGGATGGTCATGTACATGACTTTGTCACGATTTTTAATGACATAGTTGTAGACCATCATTTCCAGATTATTGAGACTGGCAATGGCGGCGTGGGTGAACATACTCACAATGGCGAAACTCTCATTCAGACATCCTTTATCCATCATAACATGCAGCAAGTCGGCAGGATCCAATTTTATGCCCTTGATTCTTAATGATTAAATTTTAATGTGAACAAATGTTAGGTGAATAATTTGTTTATGTTCATGATTTATAGATAAAAATTATGTTTGTGAAATTATTTTAGCTAACAGGTGTTCACTGGAATCATTCTCAGTTAGCATAGACAGGTGATGAATATTCATCGTTAGTTTTCCCGGAGTTTTGTATGGTGAGCAGACCATTAATTGCACAGGGATATTCGCTGGCTGAGGAAATAGCCAACAGTATTAGCCACGGTATTGGCCTGGTTTTTGGGATTGTCGGTTTAGTGTTATTGCTGGTGCAGGCGGTGGATACGAATGCCAGCGCAATGGCCATCACCAGCTACAGTCTGTATGGCGGGAGTATGATCCTGCTGTTCCTGGCGTCGACGCTGTACCACGCTATCCCGCATCAACGGGCCAAGATCTGGCTCAAGAAATTCGACCACTGCGCTATCTATCTTCTTATTGCAGGTACCTACACGCCTTTCCTGCTGGTGGGTCTTAACTCGCCGCTGTCGCGTGGCCTGATGATTGTTATCTGGAGCCTGGCGCTGCTGGGGATCCTGTTTAAGCTGACCATTGCGCACCGGTTTAAGGTGCTGTCGCTGGTGACCTATCTCACGATGGGCTGGCTTTCGCTGATTGTGGTTTATCAACTGGCGATCAAGCTGGCGGTAGGGGGCGTGACGCTTCTGGCCGTTGGGGGCATCGTCTACTCGCTGGGCGTCATTTTCTATGTCTGCAAGCGTATCCCGTACAATCATGCTATCTGGCATGGGTTTGTGCTGGGCGGTAGCGTGTGCCACTTTTTAGCGATTTATCTCTATGTGGGGCAGGTTTAATTTCAGAACGTTGATCTTCTTGCCTCAGCCCTCTCTTTGTGAGAGTAAGCAAAAAAAAACGGTAACCGTCAGGTTACCGTTTTTTTATCTCGTCGCCGGGCAATGACGCCTTACTCTTCCAGCGAATACGGCAGTGGCTCAATGCTCAGCGTATTGGCATCGTCACGCACGCGGAACACGCTGTCGGCTTCCATATCGTTGTTCATGACGGCCTGAACCAGAAGGCGGCCATCATCCAGTTGAACTGCGGCTAACACCGTGCCGGTACGGCGCCAGTTCTCGCCCATCTTCAGTTCTAAATCTTCACCAGCGTCAGGCACGCGGCTGGCGTGGCCCGCCAGGGTCCACAGTGCGCGTTTGTTGGCTCCGCGGAATTTGGCGCGTGCCACCATCTCCTGGCCGGTATAGCACCCTTTCTTAAAGCTAATGCCACCCAGCGCCTGCAGGTTGGTGGCCTGAGGAATGAACTGCCCGCTGTTTGCGGCGTCAATCACCGGCAGACCGGCTTCAATGTTCAGCGCCAGCCACTGTTGGCTGTTATTAAACTGGGCTTCACCACGCAGCGCCTCGGTGACGCGTTCGGCGGTCGCGGTATCCGTGACTAACAGAAAGCGTTCCGCCGGGTGTTCAAACCACAGGATAGACGTTGCGCCTTCGCTGACGACCTGTTTCTGGGCATCCGGGAGTTCACTGAACAGATTTTTCAGCGCCGCACGGGCCTGGAAGCCTGCCACGCCCAGCAGAACGTGTTCATCATCCGCGGCGATAGTGACTTTTGAGAAGACCGCGTATTTTTTCAGCTCGGTGAGCTGCGCGTCCCGCAGGCTGCGGCGCTCAATAAAGGCAAAACCCTCCTGGCGACGGAACAGGCGCAGGTTGCTCCACATCTTCCCTTTTGGATCGCAGTGTGCGACCAGCAGATGCTGGTGTTCGTCCATCTGGCTGACGTCGGCGGTTACCTGGCCCTGCAGGTATTTTTCGCTGTCTGCACCGGTGAGTGTCGCCAGCGCCCAGTCATCAAGAGTAATAAGCGTCAGCGGCAGACGCGCAGAGGCGGCGGGCTGGCGAGGAGAAAATGGTGTAAAGGCCATAACGATATCCTGAATTGCTTAACGCTTTGATAATGCCTAATGGTAAAAGAGCCTGCTGGCATTGCAAGCGCTTTCAACAGGCCATTTGTGCCATAACCCGGTTATGCGTAGCGCCACGCAAAATAGTGTAATCCGCTGTCTTTATAGGGTTTATTGTGGAAGCGCGCTCGTGGTTCGCAATATTCCAGTAAAGAAACGGTCAAAAACACGTTACACTAGCTGGTGTCCCCGCAGAGAAATAAAGAACACTGGACGGGGTGCCGACTGTGCCAAACGTAATGCAGGAAACAGAACATGGATATTAACAACAAGGCCCGTATTCACTGGGCGTGCCGTCGCGGCATGCGTGAACTTGATATTTCCATCATGCCTTTCTTCGAATATGAGTATGACAGCTTAAGCGATGATGATAAGCGTCTGTTTGTTCGCCTGCTTGAGTCTGACGATCCTGATTTATTTAACTGGCTGATGAATCACGGCAAACCCGCCGACACCGAGTTGCAACGGATGGTGCAATTAATTCAAACACGGAATCAGGAACGTGGTCCTGTGGCAATCTGACCTTCGCGTCTCGTGGCGCTCGCAGTGGATGTCGTTGTTGCTCCACGGCCTGGTCGCGGCCTTTGTGTTACTGATGCCGTGGCCGCTTAGCTATACGCCTCTGTGGCTGCTGTTGCTGTCGTTTGTGGTGTTTGACAGCGTGCGCAGCCAGCGCCGCATTCATGCCCGTCAGGGGGAGATCAAATTACTGATGGATTCCCGCCTGCGCTGGCAGGGAAAAGAGTGGGAAATTCTCGGTATGCCCTGGATGATCGCTTCCGGCATGATGCTGCGGCTACGTAGCGTGGACAGCGGGCGTCGCCAGCATCTGTGGCTGGCTGCGGACAGTATGGATAGCGCTGAGTGGCGAGACCTGCGTCGGATGTTATTACAACAGCTGACGCAGGAGTAATTCGCGTTAGCTGAACTGTTCTGCCATTTCGCCCAGAATCTGCTCACACCAGCTTTGCAGGCGCTCATCGCTGAGATCGTACTGGTTGGTTTCATCCAGTGCCAGCCCGACAAACAGCTGCCCATCGGCAATAATCGGTTTCTTACTGGTGAACTCGTACCCTTCGGTTGGCCAGTAACCGATAAACGTGACGCCCTTCGGTGCCAGTTTGTCGTGCAGCATGCCGAGTGCGTCCAGGAACCACTCACCGTAACCCAGCTGATCTCCCATGCCGTACATGGCAATGATTTTGCCGTCGAGGTTAAGCGTATCAAGCTGGTCCCAGATGGCTTCCCAGTCTTCCTGTATTTCGCCAAAATCCCAGGTCGGGATGCCGAGGATCAGCACGTCGTACTGCTCCATCAGCGTAAGCGCGTCATCTTTCAGGTTATGCAACGTCACCAGTTCCGGGCCAATGATGTCCCGAATTTTCTCTGCCGCCATTTCGGTGTAGCAGGTGCTGGAACCATAGAACAGACCAATATTCATCGCGTGACTATCTCAATTCTTGCTTTGACTTTGCGCGTAGTGTACCAGAAACCGATCGCAATCAGGCATAATGGCCTTACTGCAGAATCAAAGGGGCTGATGTGGAAAAGGATCTCGCACTCATCGAACAGTTTCTCGATGCACTGTGGCTGGAGAAGAACCTGGCCGAGAATACGCTCAGTGCCTACCGGCGCGATCTCACCATGCTGGTGGAGTGGCTGGCGCACCGCGGGCTGTCGCTGGCGAACGCACAAAGCGACGACCTGCAGGCGCTGCTGGGCGAGCGGATGGAAGGGGGCTACAAGGCCACCAGTTCCGCACGTTTGCTCAGCGCAATGCGTCGGCTGTTCCAGCACCTCAACCGTGAGAAAATTCGCGAAGACGATCCCAGCGCGCTCCTGGCCTCCCCGAAACTCCCGCAGCGGCTGCCGAAAGATCTCAGCGAAGCACAAGTTGAGAGATTATTACAGTCACCTGCAGTTGACCTGCCGCTGGAGTTACGCGATAAAGCCATGCTTGAGCTATTGTATGCTACCGGTTTGCGTGTTTCTGAACTGGTCGGCCTGACGATGAGCGACATTAGCCTTCGTCAGGGCGTGGTTCGTGTAATCGGTAAAGGAAACAAGGAAAGGCTGGTGCCGCTGGGTGAAGAGGCGGTGTACTGGCTGGAAACGTATCTGGAGCACGGTCGTCCATGGTTGCTTAATGGCGCTTCAATCGACGTCTTGTTCCCCAGCCAGCGCGCACAACAGATGACGCGGCAAACGTTCTGGCATCGCATCAAACATTACGCCACACTTGCGGGTATCGACAGTGAAAAGCTTTCGCCACACGTTTTGCGTCATGCCTTTGCGACGCATCTGCTGAACCACGGCGCCGACCTGCGCGTGGTGCAGATGCTGCTGGGACACAGCGATCTTTCCACGACCCAAATTTATACCCATGTCGCGACGGAACGGCTGCGGCAGCTACACCAACAGCACCACCCACGAGCGTGAGTGCCGACGAATTAGGATCTTATATGAAAAAGTCTTTCGCGCTGTTCACCCTGCTGGCAGCCTCATTTACCGGTTTTGCCCATGCGGATGACGCCGCTATCAAACAGTCTCTGGCGAAGCTTGGCGTCACCAGCAGTGATATCCAGTCTGCACCGGTTGCCGGCATGAAAACGGTTCTGACGAACAGCGGCGTGCTGTACGTGACCGAAGACGGAAAACACATTATTCAGGGGCCAATGTACGACGTGAGCGGTGCACAGCCGGTCAACGTAACCAACCAGCTGCTGATGAAAAACCTGAACGCGCTCGAAAAAGAGATGATCGTTTATAAAGCGGCGCAGGAAAAACACGTCATTACCGTCTTCACCGACATCACCTGTGGCTACTGCCATAAGCTCCATGAAGAGATGAAAGATTACAACGCGCTGGGGATCACCGTGCGTTATCTGGCCTTCCCGCGCGCGGGCGTTGAGAGCAAGCCAGAGCAGGATATGAAAGCTATCTGGTGTGCGAAAGACCGCAACAAAGCCTTTGATGACGCGATGAATGGCAAAGGCGTGCAGCCTGCATCCTGCGACATTGATATCGCTAACCACTACGCGCTGGGTGTGCAGTTTGGCGTGAACGGTACGCCAGCGATTGTCCTGAGCAACGGCTATGTTGTTCCGGGTTATCAGGGACCTAAAGAGATGAAAGAGTTCCTCGACGCGCACCAGAAACAATTTGGTGGTAAATAATTCGCGTGAAAGCCCCAATAAAACTGCGCCGCCGCGAGGCGGTTGAACTTGCTGATTTGCCTGACGACCTCCCGCCGCTGCTAAAGCGGCTTTACGCCAGCCGTGGCGTGCGTACCGCTGCCGACCTTGAGCGCAGCGTTAAAGGGATGTTGCCATGGCAGCAGTTAAACGGCATCGAAAAAGCCACAGAAATACTCTACAACGCGCTGTGTGAAGGTACGCGCATTGTGGTGGTGGGGGATTTTGATGCTGATGGCGCAACCAGTACCGCGCTGAGCGTGCTGAGCCTGCGCGCGCTGGGCTGCGACAACGTGACATATCTGGTGCCGAACCGGTTTGAAGATGGTTACGGCCTCAGCCCGGAAGTGGTCGATCAGGCCCATGCCCGCGGTGCACAGCTGATCCTGACCGTAGACAACGGGATCTCTTCCCATGCGGGCGTCGATCATGCGCATCAGCTGGGGATCCCGGTGCTGGTTACCGATCACCACCTGCCGGGTGAAACGCTGCCTGCCGCGGAAGCGATCATCAACCCGAACCTGCGCGACTGCGATTTCCCGTCGAAATCACTCGCAGGCGTCGGCGTGGCATTTTATCTGATGCTGGCGTTACGCACGCTGCTGCGTGATAAGGGCTGGTTCGACGCCCGCGGTATTGCCGTGCCGAACCTGGCCGAGTATCTCGACCTGGTCGCACTGGGGACCGTCGCAGACGTGGTGCCGCTCGATACCAATAACCGTATTCTGACCTGGCAGGGCTTAAGCCGCATCCGGGCGGGCAAATGCCGTCCCGGTATCAAAGCGCTGCTTGAGATTGCTAACCGCGATCCGCTCAAGCTGGCGGCAAGCGATCTGGGCTTCGCCCTGGGGCCTCGCCTGAACGCGGCCGGCAGACTGGACGACATGTCCGTTGGCGTCGCGTTGCTGCTGTGCGACAACATTGGTGAAGCGCGCGTGCTGGCTAATGAGCTGGACGCCCTGAACCAGACCCGTAAAGAAATTGAACAGGGAATGCAGGTTGAAGCGCTGACCCTGTGCGAAAAACTGGAACGCAGCGGCGATACGCTGCCGGGCGGCCTGGCGATGTATCACCCTGAGTGGCATCAGGGCGTGGTGGGCATTCTGGCTTCGCGTATTAAAGAGCGTTTCCACCGCCCGGTCATTGCGTTTGCACCGGCTGGTGATGGCACCCTCAAAGGCTCCGGGCGTTCGATTCAGGGGCTGCACATGCGCGATGCGCTGGATCGTCTGGATACCCTCTACCCGGGTTTGATGCTCAAGTTCGGCGGCCATGCCATGGCGGCAGGTTTGTCGCTGGAAGAGGCGAAGTTCGACGAGTTCCAGCGTCTGTTCGGCGAGCTGGTCACCGACTGGATTGACCCGGCCCTGCTGCAGGGCGAAGTGGTTTCCGACGGCGAACTCACGCCGGTTGAGATGACGATGGAAGTGGCACAGATGCTCCGGGATGCAGGGCCGTGGGGGCAGATGTTCCCGGAACCCCTGTTCGATGGCCGCTTCCGTCTGCTGCAACAGCGCATTGTTGGTGAGCGCCATCTGAAAGTGATGGTCGAGCCTGTAGGCGGTGGCCCGCTGCTGGACGGTATTGCCTTTAACGTCGATACCGCTGTCTGGCCGGACAACGGCGTGCGCGAAGTTGAGCTGGCTTACAAACTGGATATAAACGAGTTCCGCGGTAACCGCACCCTTCAGATCATCATCGACAATATCTGGCCAATTTAGCGGCAGTAATCTCTATAAAAAAGGGCGTGGATTCGGTACAATCCCGCTCTTATCACCGCATTTTGACAAGTCCATAAAAGAAAACAGACCATGTTTGAAATTAATCCGGTAAAAAACCGTATTCAGGACCTCACGGAGCGCTCTGACGTTCTTAGGGGGTATCTTTGACTACGATGCCAAGAAAGAGCGTCTTGAAGAAGTAAACGCCGAGCTGGAACAGCCGGACGTCTGGAACGAACCTGAACGCGCGCAGGCGCTGGGTAAAGAGCGTTCCTCTCTCGAAGCTATCGTAGATACGCTGGATCAAATGGCTCAGGGGCTGGAAGATGTTTCCGGTTTACTGGAGCTGGCCGTCGAAGCTGACGACGAAGAAACCTTTAACGAAGCCGTGGCTGAACTCGACGTGCTCGAAGAGAAGCTGGCACAGCTTGAATTCCGTCGCATGTTCTCCGGTGAATACGATAACGCTGACTGCTATCTCGATATTCAGGCAGGTTCTGGCGGTACCGAAGCCCAGGACTGGGCCAGCATGCTGATGCGCATGTATCTGCGCTGGGCGGAAGCCCGCGGCTTCAAAACCGAAATCATCGAAGAGTCTGAAGGTGAAGTGGCCGGTATTAAATCTGTCACCATCAAGATTATTGGCGATTACGCCTACGGCTGGCTGCGTACCGAGACGGGGGTTCACCGCCTGGTGCGTAAGAGCCCGTTCGACTCCGGCGGCCGTCGTCACACCTCCTTCAGCTCCGCGTTTGTCTATCCGGAAGTTGACGAAGATATCGATATCGACATCAACCCGGCGGATCTGCGTATCGACGTTTACCGCGCATCCGGCGCGGGTGGTCAGCACGTTAACCGTACGGAATCTGCGGTGCGTATCACCCACATTCCAACCGGGCTGGTGACGCAATGCCAGAACGACCGCTCCCAGCATAAGAACAAAGACCAGGCCATGAAGCAGATGAAAGCGAAGCTTTATGAGCTGGAGATGCAGAAGAAAAATGCTGAGAAACAGGCGATGGAAGATAACAAATCTGACATCGGTTGGGGCAGCCAGATCCGTTCTTACGTCCTTGATGACTCCCGCATCAAAGACCTGCGTACCGGGGTTGAAACCCGTAACACGCAGGCGGTGCTGGACGGCAGCCTGGACCAATTTATCGAAGCAAGTTTGAAAGCAGGGTTATGAGGAACCAACATGTCTGAACAACAAGCACAGGGCGCTGACGCGGTAGTCGATCTTAATAACGAACTGAAAACCCGCCGCGAGAAGCTGGCAGCACTGCGCGAGCAGGGCGTGCCGTTCCCGAACGATTTTCGTCGTGACCATACCTCAGACCAACTGCACGCTGACTTCGACGGTAAAGAGAACGAAGAGCTGGAAGCGCTGAACATTGAAGTGGCCGTTGCTGGCCGCATGATGACCCGTCGTATCATGGGTAAAGCCTCCTTCGTGACGCTGCAGGACGTTGGCGGCCGTATTCAGCTGTACGTCTCCCGTGACGACCTGCCGGAAGGCATCTACAACGATCAGTTCAAGAAGTGGGACCTGGGCGATATCCTGGGGGCGAAAGGTAAGCTGTTCAAAACCAAGACCGGTGAGCTGTCTATCCACTGCACCGAACTGCGTCTGCTGACCAAAGCCCTGCGCCCGCTGCCGGACAAATTCCATGGCCTGCAGGATCAGGAAGCGCGCTACCGTCAGCGTTACCTGGATCTCATCTCCAACGATGAATCCCGTAAGACCTTCAAGATTCGCTCTCAGATCATGGCCGGTATCCGCCAGTTCATGGTTAACCGCGACTTTATGGAAGTGGAAACCCCAATGATGCAGGTGATCCCGGGCGGCGCGTCTGCACGCCCGTTCATCACCCATCACAACGCCCTCGATCTGGACATGTACCTGCGTATCGCGCCGGAACTGTACCTGAAGCGTCTGGTCGTCGGTGGTTTTGACCGCGTGTTCGAAATCAACCGTAACTTCCGTAATGAAGGCATCTCCGTGCGTCATAACCCAGAGTTCACCATGATGGAACTCTATATGGCGTATGCGGATTATAAAGATTTGATCGAGCTGACCGAATCACTGTTCCGTACCCTGGCGCAGGACATTCTGGGCACCACTAAAGTGCCTTACGGTGAAGAAGTCTTCGACTTCGGCAAGCCGTTTGAAAAACTAACCATGCGCGAAGCGATCATGAAATACCGTCCAGAAACCAACATGGCCGATCTGGATAACTTCGACTCTGCGAAAGCGATCGCGGAAAGCATCGGTATCAACGTTGAGAAGAGCTGGGGTCTGGGCCGTATCGTGACCGAGATCTTCGAAGAAGTGGCCGAAGCGCACCTGATTCAGCCGACCTTCATCACCGAATACCCGGCAGAAGTTTCTCCGCTGGCACGTCGTAATGATGTGAACCCGGAAATCACTGACCGCTTTGAGTTCTTCATCGGTGGCCGCGAAATCGGCAACGGCTTTAGCGAGCTGAACGATGCAGAAGATCAGGCTCAGCGCTTCCAGGATCAGGTTAACGCGAAAGCGGCGGGCGATGACGAAGCGATGTTCTTCGACGAAGACTATGTGACTGCGCTGGAGCACGGTCTGCCACCAACCGCAGGTCTGGGGATTGGTATCGACCGTATGGTTATGCTGTTCACTAACAGCCACACCATCCGTGATGTGATCCTGTTCCCGGCGATGCGCCCGGTGAAGTAAGCCGTTAAGACAGTAAAAAAAGCCCCTAAAGGGGCTTTTTTATTGCGCCGCGAAGGCCCTGAGCGCGTCGCGGGCGACCGTCGCTTCTTGCACCATCCACGGGCTAAAGCTCCAGGGGGCAGCGTCCAGTGCGCGAAACAACGCTTCCAGCTCGACCCATTCATACTCCATCACTTCATCGTGATTAATATGCAGTTCGCTGGTGACACGTGCTGCGAATACCGGGCAAATCTCGTTCTCCACGATCCCCGAAGGATCGGCTTCACGGTAACGGAATTCAGCGGCGATGGGGGTAATATTGGCGATCTCCGCGCCAACCTCAAAGCGGCAACGGCGGATGATAGCCTGTTCCGTCTTTTCACCTGACTGAGGATGTCCGCAAACGGAGTTGGTCCAGACCCCTGGCCAGGCTTTTTTGCTTAAGGCGCGTCGGGTAACCAGACACTCACCTCTGGCGTTAAAAAGCCACGATGAGAAAGCCAGGTGCAGCGGGGTGTGGGCGGTGTGCGCGGCGTACTTTTCCTGAGTGCCAATCACCATTCCCTGGTCATTTACCAAAATAACGTGTTCTTGAATACTCATTGATGCTCCAGTGCCAACGATGCGGATGGCTCTGCACCATCAGCAGCTGCATTATACTGCATTCCTCCATGCGCCGTTTGCTCTCAAGAGCGGAAAAGGGCTGACCCATATCAGTCTGGGCTGGTATCATAGTGCGCCATTCACGCTGACCGAGGATCTGTTTTGTTTGCAGGAAGCCTGACGAGAAATCCCATTACCGCCGTTTTTTGTCTGACGCTGACGCTATTACTGGCAGGCTGTTCAGGAAGCAAGTCGTCGGATATGGGCAGCTATTCCGGTGCGGTCTATACCGTTAAGCGCGGGGATACGCTGTATCGGATTTCGCGCGCAACGGGGACCAGCGTGAAGGATCTGGCGCGTCTGAATAACATCTCTCCACCCTACACCATTGAGGTGGGGCAGAAACTGAAGGTTAACGGTGGCGCGTCTTCAACGAAGAAATCCTCTAAAGGCAAAACAGCCAAAGTGACACCGTCTTACGCGGTGCCGCAGTCCTCATGGCCTCCGGTCGGCCAGCGTTGTTGGGTCTGGCCTGCCAGCGGCAAGGTCGTGTTGCCTTACTCCTTGTCTGAGGGGGGCAATAAAGGCATTGATATCGCTGCTGCGCGCGGCACGCCAGTCTATGCATCAGGGGCAGGGAAGGTGGTCTACGTCGGCAACCAGCTACGCGGTTACGGTAACCTGATCATGATTAAGCATGGGGAAGATTACATCACTGCCTATGCCCACAACGATACGATGCTGGTGAACAACGGGCAGAATGTGAAGGCTGGGCAGAAAATTGCCACCATGGGCAGTACCGGTACGGACTCGGTGAAGTTACACTTCCAGATCCGCTATCGCGCCACAGCCATCGATCCGCAGCGTTATCTTCCGGCGCCAGGCAGTAAGCCAAAGTGCTAAGTGATTATATAATCGCCATTTAGTTGCAAAGAGGCTTGTATGAAGAGGCGTAAGGTCTATAATGCCTTACGCACCTCAAAGCGGGCGTAGTTCAATGGTAGAACGAGAGCTTCCCAAGCTCTATACGAGGGTTCGATTCCCTTCGCCCGCTCCAAACACACTTCTCCTAACGTCTACTCAAATCTACCAAACCCAGCAATCACAAGGCATTAGCCAGTATCTCTGTATTCTGAAGTAAACTAACGTCTACTCAAATCTATACATTCATGTGTATAGTAATGCGTATAGCTCGTGCTCTACACTTTGGAACTATACACAATGCCCCTCACAGACCTTGAAATCAGGCGCTCTAAGCCCCGTGAGAAGTCCTATACACTCAACGATGGCAATGGGCTGTCTCTGCTCATCGAGCCGAACGGATCTAGAGGGTGGCGTTTTCGCTACCGTTTCGATGGTAAGCCCAAGATGATTTCGTTGGGCACGTATCCGGATGTAACTCTCAATGATGCTAGGCGCAAACGTGATGATGCCCGTAGGTTGGTTGCTGGTGGCATAAATCCCAGCGATGTACGCAAAGAAGATAAGCTGGCGAAGCTGAATCGAAATCAAAATACCTTCGAGGCAATTGCCCGCGAATGGTACGCCAAGCGCATAGACCGTTGGTCTGAATCCTACGGCGAAGAAATGATGAAAACCTTCGAGGCTGATGTATTTCCATATATCGGGCAGCGTCCTATCGCCGATATCAAACCGATGGAGCTCATGTCAGTTCTTTCTAAGCTGGATGAAAGAGGAGCGACAGAAAAGTTGAGAAAGGTTAGGCAGCGTTGCGGGGAGGTGTGGAGATACGCGATTGTTACTGGTCGAGCTGATTATAACCCGGCACCGGATCTGGCCAGCGCGTTCGCCCCTCATAAGAAAGAGCATTACGCTTTTCTTACCAGTGACGAACTTCCCGAATTCTTCCGTACGCTGAACACGTACAGCGGCAGTTCGGTTGTAAAGTTGGCGATGCGCTTGCAGATTCTTACCGGCCTACGCCCTGGCGAATTACGCCAGGGAGAGTGGATTGAAATCGATTTTGATAAGCGTCTATGGGAAGTACCACCTGCGCGCATGAAAAAGCGTCGACCTCACTGCGTCCCTTTATCCGACCAAGCGATCGCCATCTTGGAGCAGTTACGCCTCGTCACCGGTAATTATCGATTCATTTTCCCTGGTAGGATTCAGCACAGTAAACCAATGAGCGAAATGGCGATGAACGTCTTGATACGTCGAATTGGATATGCGGGAAGAGTAACCGGGCACGGTTTCCGGCATACCATGAGTACCATCCTGCACGAACAGGGCTACAACACCGCGTGGATAGAAACGCAGCTGGCACACGTCGACAAAAACTCTATTCGAGGAACGTACAACCACGCCCAGTATCTTGATGGCCGCCGCGAAATGCTCCAGTGGTATGCCGACTATATGGAGGCCTTGGAAAACGGTGAAAATGTAGTGCATGGAACGTTTGGAAAAAGCGCTTAACTGTATGTATAGACAGTGCTAATTGACAGTAGTAGACTTCAGTAGACGAACAATAATTAGGCATTGTCTAGGCTGATCACCGAAAATCCGCGCACCTCTGCGGGCTGGCAATGCCACCAGATAGAGGACGCGAGGTGGCGTATGCTTAATCCGGCAGTAGAGCTCAAAGCAAAAAAACAGCAGTTTATAAGCATTAGGGAATTGATTGCTCGAATTGAGGCAAAATTCCCTGATATGACAAGGGATCAAATCGCAAATTGGATAATCATTAAACTTGATGAAGAACAAGAATACGCGCCGAGTCTATTAATACAAGACTCTCGTGGAATCACCAGACGACCAACCTTCGGTGATCCTTCTTTTAGTGCCTATGAAATGCTTAGCAGTGTTATGGCAAACCCTACTATGGATGAACCTCCTTACGAGGGATGGACTCCATCTATGACACAAGAAGGCCAAGAGCAAACCTCTAGCTCTTCAGATCTCAATTTTCATGATGATATTCCATTTTAAGGTGATGCTATGAATTCATTTGATTTTATAGGATTTAATCGTTCAGAGATTGAGAAAACGTTAGGCCTTAATCTGCATGATAATTTATTGGAATATAACATTGGTTTAAAGAAAAATTTACCAAGTTGGCTTGTTCCATATCTTTCAAGAGATAGCATCTCTCTTAGTGACTCTGCACGTTTAATTGTTGGCGCAAATCCAAGAGAAAATATTACAGGTGAAAAATCTCACGAATATGAAGCTTATAAAGAATCTCTCTGGGATGCGATTGATAATTCAAAACTAACCGCAAGGGATATTTCCCACTACGATAACATGGATCATGATCGGCGTGATTGTATGCTCGTGCGTAGTGAAGTTGAAAAATGGGTTACAGAACATAATTTCAACTGGCCTTTACCCTTACAGCAACCAACTGTAAATGAACAAACAAATCAGGTCTATCTAGATCAATGGGGGGAGTTCCCCGGTAAAAACACTGCATTGATGATGATTGCAGGTATGGCTATCGCCCTCGAAAAATCAAGTAAGAGCTATCGAAATGGTGAGCGCCTGAACAAACTGGCAATTGCTCGTGCGGTTGCACAGAACCTGGCTACTCTGGGATATCAAGGGATGGTAGTGACGGAAAAACAGATGACAAACCTCATAAAGGAGGCTTTGGAAGTCACATTTCCAGAAAGCGATGGTTAGCATTTCCAAAGTTAATGTGAACGCGGGTCTCAACTTCCAAAGTCTCGCGTTCATGCTTTAGTCATTTCCAAACGCACTTAAAAAAACGATTTTATGGCCTGTAGGCTATCTGTCATCCCTTCCAACAATCTTATATCGGTTTCCACAATCATAGTTCTAGTTCTGATTAAATTATTCTCGTGAACTTCATTAGACGACACGAGGCATATATGTCTTATTCATTAATTAGATTTGCAGAAGTACAGAAACGAACAGGCTATAGCAAAGCGTGGATCTATCGTCTCCTTAAAGAAAATCGCTTTCCACAATCAGTTAAAATTGGAGCCCGATCTATCGCATTTGTTGAAAGTGAAATTGACGAATGGATAAGCCAGAGGATCGAAGAGCGTGATGCGTTAATTTCCACAAAGCCACAACTGTAACTTAGCCCGGGGAAAACTAATATGACTATCAAAAATGCCCGTGCCGGGCAGGGTCTTGCTCACCCAGAAAACAGCAGTGATGATATTTCGGTCATTAAATTTGAGGCCGCGAAAGTCCGTATTGTTAAGATCAACGGTGAACCGTGGTTCGTTGCAAAAGATGTTTGCGCGGCGCTGGAACTATCCAATTCGCGCATGGCGTTGCAGGCTCTGGATGATGACGAGAGAAATACCGTAACTTTAACTTACGGTATTCGCGGGAACCCAAATCATAGCGCTGTCTCTGAATCTGGTTTCTACAAGCTGATCGCCCGCAGCCGTAAAGCTATTACGCCGGGTACATTCGCCCATCGTTTCAGTAATTGGGTATTTCGCGAGGTTATCCCTTCTATCCGCAAAACTGGCTCTTATGGTGTGCCGTTCGTGTTCCTGAATGACTTCAGCCGGCGCATGGCTGCTTATCAGCAGGAGGCCAGCAAACGCGGGTATAAGTTGCAGCAGTGTAAGGCAGTAAAAGAGGCTCTTGTGCGGGAGGAGAGCCAGCTATGGCGTAAGTATCAGCCCGAGCTGTTAGGCGAAGATTGTCATGAGCCGTTTACTGAAGTTCGCTCTTTAACGGATGAAAAAAATTGAGTTCGTGAATAACTTGCGTGCTCTTGCGATGTTGAGCACTCAAAATAAGTTTGTCGCGACAGCTCACTAAACAATTCGAAAAGGTTAATGCCATGAAGAACATTTATGCCCATCTGGGGCAGGGCTTCGCTCGCCCCAAAAACTCCTTGCCTTGTTATTCCGCTGAAGGGTATGCTTTAAAAGCACCGGCAAAATCTGGTGCCAGGATTGGCGTCCTGAATGACTGTATGGCGACACATGACGCGCCAAGCGTCTTTTTTTGTGCCGTTGATCCGTCTCACCTATTTTCACGCGTTGTGGTTCAAAACCGCTCTGCTAGCAAAATTATGGTGGGCTGGGTGGGGGCGGAGAAATCCGCGCCGGAGTCCATACAGTCCGGTTACGCCAACCCTGCTCAGTCCACCACCAGTGAAATTGGCGTTTCCGGTGGTGGTTATCTAGACCACTGTATGGAGGCTGCCACATGGCTACTACCCCAACCCAAAAACTGCCCAAGTTCACCTGGCTTTTCCTCGGTACGCCGAAAGACCGGACCTGCACTCCCGTTGTTATCCGCATCGTTGCCGACTGTGAGCAAGAAGCCCGCGAGTTTTATTCCCGCTGGGATCTTATCTTTGCCGCCAAAATTCGCTCTGAATGTTCGCTTTATCAGTACAGCAGCGGCGCGTTTGAACTGGATGTTGCGAAACTGGGAGGTAGCCATGTTTAACCTCCGGACCCTGACAGCTAAAGCCCGCGAGTTGCGCGGCAACGTGGTAAGAGCTACTACCACGAAAGGTACCCGCACCATGACCCCCGTTTACGAACGGGAAGAACAGCGCAAACTGCGCGAACGCATCCAGCAGACCCAGCCGGAGTGGGTTTTACTCTGGTGGGATATTGCGACCGTAACCGGCTGGCGTACCAGCGACGTGTGCAACTTCCGTTACTCCTGCATCAACTGGGAAACCGGCATTGCAACAATCATCGTGGCGAAGCAGACCAAAGCAGCAGAAGCCAGGGCGACCCGGAAGGGGATCGAGATTGTTCGCCAGCAGCGTAAGGACGCAGCCCGGCTTGCTGGCGATCACATTGCCTACATGCACTGGGACAGCGTGAGCTGCGACGAGCTGGCCGCCGGAATGACGGAAGAAGAACAGGCGATCGTGTTTGAGCTGGTGGCAAAGGCTGATGTTAAGCACGACACCAAACAGTTGCCGCCGGGCATCATCAAGCGGCTGCGCGAACGCATGGAGCGTAATCTTATCGGTGACGACCTGGTATTTTCCCGCAGCCAGATCGAAAGTAACCGTTGCCAGTCTCTGGAAGGTAGCGTGAGCCGCCAGACGGTCTGGAAGAAATTACACAACGTAATGATGTGGTTCACCCGTGTAATCAATACCCGATTGCGCCTGAGTGCTTATTCCAGCCGCAAAATTGCCGCCTTTAACCTCATGTCTGCCGGCGGCGATCAGGGGTTACTGGTCGCATCTGAAATGCTCGGGCACAGTAACCCGGCGATCACCCGAACTTATCTCCAGTTAGGTAGTAAAGCCTCCGCTATACAGTGCCGTCTGGCTATGGAGGTATCAGAGTGAATATTGATCTCTTCCATAAACAGCCCGGAGAGACAGCGGCTGACGCTGTGTTAACCAATGAACATCCATACCCGGTTACGTTTACGCTTTCTGAGCGCACATCTGAGCGATTAAATCGCGCGCGATATGGTTTAGCACACATTATGACTGAATTACTGCCGGCGCTGGATAAAGAAAATCGTGAAGAGCTGTACTGCTGGCTGGATAAAATTCTACTGATTATTGACGTGACATTGCTGGATGTGGAGGGAAAGGCATGAACCCTGTTTACGATCTAGTTCGCCGGTCAGACCGCAAAAACGTATTCAGTTTCCCTGCCGGCGGCCGCTATCTAGTGGACACGTCAAATGGTATGCAGTCGATGCGCCCCCTTATGGACGACGAGATCATTTTTACGGTGGAGAGTGCCGCGCGCTTTCTGAAGAAAATTGGTTATCAGGTAATCCCGCCAGCGGCGTGAGGTAAAAAAATATGACGATTAAAAACTCCGGCTTATCTGCTGGTGGCCGCGATCACCCTGAAATCAGGCCGGGCGATAAATGGAAGGACGGCCGGGGCAACATCGTAATTATCGAAAGTTACCGATTCGACAGAGTGACATATTGCCGCGAGGGGTACAGCTCACCGTGTTTTTGCACGCCAGAAAGACTGGTGCGGGAATTTGAATTTGTATCTTCCGCGCCGGTCGCCGGCGAAAAAGATATCGATCGAATTATGCGGGTGCAGGGCATCGAACGAATTCGGGTTATGCGGGAAATCATCAGGGAGCGAGGGAACAAAAAATGAAGAATGCACCAAACCTTAAAAAGCAGCCGGCGGATCTCATGGAGGAGTCAATTATCTTTGCCGGCGCCGATGCCTGGACGTTCGCCAAAGCATGGCAGGAAATGAATCCGATTGGCGATACGGTGCCGCCGGTTGTGCTGGATAAAAAGCAGCTGGCAGAGCTGGAGAATATCCGCATTGTGGATGATGGCCGGCTATATGCCCGGGTTTGCCGTGGCGGGCATCTGACCGAACGGCAGATAACCATTCTCGCGACAAAGCTGGCGGTGGCCGGCGTGGAGCGCGCGCAATTCTACTCTGAAGGTTATCAGCTTCTGGAGGACTGGACGCCACAGCTGCCGCGCCTCAAAGCCGATGCGGAAGCCGGCAAAAGCATGGTGATCGGCAAACCGCTGACGGATGTAAACCTCCGCGACCTGGCTGATAACGAAAAGGCGCTCATACTGGCCGCGCGTTACACCGGCATTGCGATCAATGAAAACAGCGAAGGCGTGTACGTCTACCGCGCCGGCATCTGGGAGAAAACGTCACTGCTCGAGCTGAGCCGCGAAATGGTGGCTATCTACAACGAGAATAAAACCAACTTCAGCAAGCGCGCGATCAACAACGTTATCGACGCCCTGAAAATCGTTATCCCGGTAATGGGGGAGCCGCGGCGCAGCCTGATCCCCTTTGCTAATGGCGTCTACGATATGGAAACCGGCGTTTTCTCCGAACACAGCCAGGATAACTGGCTGACCAACCACAACGGCGTGACCTACACGCCGGCGGTGCCGGGCGAAAACCTCCGCGACCACGCGCCGAACTTCCATAAGTGGCTAAGTTACGCATCAGATAGAGACGCAATTAAGATGCAGCGCATCGCTGCAGCGCTCTTTATGGTGCTGGCGAACCGGTACGACTGGCAGCTGTTCCTCGAGATAACCGGGGAGGGCGGCAGCGGGAAAAGCGTCTTCACCCATATCGCGACGATGCTGGCCGGCGTGCATAACACCGCCAGCGGGAACATGGCGGCGCTCGACAGTGCACGCGGGCGGGCGCAGTTCGTCGGCAAGAGCATGATAACGCTTCCTGATCAGCCCAAATATTCAGGTGAGGGCACCGGGATAAAGGCAATCACCGGCGGGGATGCGGTGGAGATCGACCCGAAACACGAGCACCAGTACACCGCCGTTCTGCGGGCGGTGGTTGTGGCCACGAACAACACGCCGATGATTTTCACCGAACGCGCCGGCGGCGTTTCCCGGCGCCGCGTAATTTTCCAGTTTAACCGGCGCGTCAGCGAAGAGGATAAGGATCCCGACCTGGCAGAAAAGATATCCGCTGAAATTCCGGTGGTTGTTCGCCGGCTGCTGGCGAACTTTTCGAACCCGGAAAAAGCGCGGGCGCTGCTGCTGGAACAGCGGAACAGCGAAGAGGCATTAGAGGTGAAACAGAAAACGGATCCGCTTTATGCCTTCTGCGCGCATCTTGAGCGGCTGGCTGATTGTGCGGGAATGATGGTAGGAAACCGTAATCCGCCTCACTATCCGCGAATTTATCTCTATCACGCTTACCTGGCATTCCTGGAGGCCAACGGTTTCGACAAGCCGCTGACGCTGAATAAATTCGCAGAGGGGATGGAAAGCGCGATGAGGGAGTTTAATCACGAGTACCGTAAGGAACGTAGAGCCCGTGGCATGGTGACTAACGTTGAACTTTCGGAAAGTGCGGAAGACTGGTTACCTCAGACGCATCCTGTAGCCGGTCATAAAGAATGAAGTTCAGATAAATATGGAGAAAGGTATACATGGTATACATCGAGAGAATAATTTATATATAAATCAGTGAAATAAACCATGTATACCTTGTTTTCAGGTATACACAGGGTGTACATGGTGTTCATTCTCTCATTAATCATCTGATGGTTTATTAAACAGAATGATGTATACCGTGTAGACCTGAAATCCCAAAATGTAGGCTGGTGTTCATAGGTTAATGTATTGTTTTATAGGTAATTTATTGCCTTAATGAACACCATGTATACCTTGAGGGCAAATTCTTTAAAACGCATCCACTCTTTTAGCGTTGTACACCCCTGCAATTTCATTAACATCGTTTCATAAATCGCAATTTATTATTCGATTGTTGCGATTTATGGAATTTTAACGGTTGCTATTACAGGGGGCATCATGAGCAAGGTTAACGTTAAGCCCGTCCTGCTGAACGGGGAGCAGATTCAGGCTCTGAAAACCATTCAGGAGAGGGAGCGCCAGAAGTCGGGTATGGGGATCGCGCCGTCAATCCATGCTGTTGCGCGCAAGGTATTTGATGCAGGGCTATCAAAAATGGAGGCTGGCCAGTGAGCTACTCAATCAAAATTGGGAAACACAGCATCGAGCTGGGGGGTTATGCCGGTAAGGTTGTTGCGCCAAATACTCAGATGGCCGCTTTATTTCGTGGCATGGCGGGCGAACTCACCAGCCTGAGGACAACGGCGCAGCAGGCCGAAGCTGAGGCGGATTTGCTGGACGTTATCCGCAACGATCCGGATCTGAACGAACAGGCAAAAAACCGCAGGGCAGGTGAAGCCCGGAACCCGGACACGCTCAAAGACTTTACCCGCGGCGTCGCAGCCGTAAGCGAGCAGGCCGCAAACATTCTCGATTATCTGAAGAACAAGCTCGCGCCGGTTAATCCACTGGCATCTGATGATGTTCAGGGATTCATGCGTGACAGTGAAATGCGCCTGGCATTCGCCCGGCTGGATCGCCGCAGCCAGGAAAAAATGCTGCTGTCGATGCACAGTGGAAAGCACCAGGAACTGGCGGACGCCTTGCTAAGGGCGCACGCAGTGTGTTCGGGACTCGATACGGAACAGCTAAAACGTCTCGGCTTCTCCCGTGTTGCATCAGAGAACGGGCAGGTGATTAGCGCGGTTGCCGATCTGGTCGACGCGGTAAGGAAGGACGTTGCACAAATTACAGCTGTCCGAACCTGGTATAACAATCTCGTGTACGGGAAGAACGACGATCCATCAGAAGTTCTGCCCCGCATGACCGGTCTTGATCAGTTAAGCGAACATGTCAGCGCGATGCTCAAAGGCAGCCAGCGGCAGACACATTCAGAAGAGAAGCAGGCCGCCTGAGGGCGGCTTTTTTCTGCCCGGAGGGAAACACAGGATGCTGTTAAGTAAATCAGCCTACGCCAGGCATATGGGCGTTAGCCGGCAAACTGTTTACGGCTGGATAGCGCGAGGTGAAATTGTAATTTCAGGCGATAAAGTGGATGTTGACGCATCGCAGGCTAAACAAAATTCTGCTGGTGTTGGCGAACACCAGACTGAAATGACGTGGGCGCAGGCCGCCGAATGGGTATGGGGGCATGACGGCGGGAAAGCGCTGCCGGCTGATATTGATGCTGGCCAGCGAATAGAGGCAGCAGCCGCTGAACTGGGTTTTGAAGTTCAGCACGAGCCCGATGAACAACTGCTGATTCTCTTCCGGCTTGATGAAGAAACCCACAGCTTCTATGGCAAAGATCACATGGCTGGTGGTCTGCGTTTCCTGCGTTCCGAGCTGGCCTATGTGGCCGCAATGCATCCCGACACCCAGGATGACTGGAGCGAAACAGGATTAAAGGCACTCTGTCTGCTGGCAGGTGAAAAACTGTAAACCCCCAGCCAAACCTAACTCCTCTAACTTGACACTTTTTCGTGAAAAACAGGGAAAAGTGTCAACCCAACCTAACGGATCCTAACGCTCACGCACAACAGCTGCAGCCAACGTGTAAAGGGCTGATGCGAAGCACGGCAGGTGTCAGCCTGTTATGGTTTGTTATGCCTTACTAGGGAAAACTAGGGGGAAAGTGTCAACCGCTACCGCTTTAGAAAACTTCAGGTACACGAACTCGTGAAGGGGAGGTGTTAAGCACTCCCCCTTTGCAACCATCCTCGAGCCTCTTTCAGATCGCTGTTCTGGTTTGCCCGGACGCTGGCGTTCAGATTGAGTTGTCAAAAGTTGTCACAGTGGGGATTTTTGGCAGAACGCGCTCTAAGTTACAGTTGCTTCAGTCAGAAAATTATATTCACTTTATACATAACTGAAACCTTTACCATTTAGTCCTTAACTGAAAATTTCATATACGGATAAGACGAGAAGATAATTCACCAACGGAACGCAATGGTATCGGCTTATATTATTATAGAAGCGGAAAACAATTTACCAAATGATGTCGCCACTGGAGGTGTGACCTTTAGCGCTTCTAATAAGATTAAAATCTACTATGCCATAGGGATAAACTTTTATAATTTCCAATACGACATTCAAACTTAAATTTAACTTTTCCTCTGCTGTTTTTGTGCGCAATACAATATTGGCTGAACCTTTTATTTTAGCACTTGGATAAATAAGTCCATCAATATCTGGGTGTTTGTTTAGAAGTAACCGGCTAAAGATTCTTGAGTATATGTAATTTATACTGCTTGCATTGATGCTATTCAACAGTTCAGCAGAAAATGCATCCATATACAAAAATGATAACAAGGCATGGATATCATTCTTACCTAATCGGCCAGTTAGTTTTCTAATTTCATCAGATAACGCCGATGAAATGGTACTATTCCCATGGTAGGAATTGTAAATTTCACCTATTGCAAAGCATCTTATACCATGATCTGCTTTTTCTGGTAAGTTAAAATGGGCCACTTGAATATAGTCGCCTTCTTTGGCGTTAATTTCCGCAAGTGCAGTCCCTAGACTATATGAACCGTAAAAAATCGCTTTTCCTTTTTCATTCATTCGCCCAATTTGACATTTTTCTGGCGGAGGAGGATATATTTCACTAATATTACTGAATCCATTGCGGTCATAGCATTTCCTTGCCCTGAATATTGGCCTGTCATAGCCAAATGTAAAATTAATCCCACCGTAAACACCCAAGTACCAGCTTAGTAATTCTTCTATTTTTTCTGGTTTTTGTGTGCTTAACACATCATTACGGAACCGATCGAGGCTTTTAAGTTCAACAACTTTTACTTTTTTATTCATGAAGAATCTCTGCTGTATTATAAACTATAATTTGAATGAGACTTATAAATCATATAATAATCATAGGGTTATAATCGTAATTAATTGAGCTGTCAATATTTTTTGGTTGTTATTATGAAGTACAATCGTTACTTTTAGCTAAATCGGTTAGCACCAGATAGTGTTTGATAGATTGTAGAGTATGGGATTGAACAGTGCTTTTGCGAGGAAAGACCACTCT
>SKED01000502.1_pt1 | contig 43362 bp, 35 predicted proteins | sample 4826651 | NCBI WGS metagenome assembly SKED01 (sample SAMN11008818, study PRJNA524170) | human gut metagenome | biome: Human fecal sample; material: Feces; isolation source: fecal sample from pouch patient p19 | host: Homo sapiens | place: Israel: Tel-Aviv | collected 2016-06-28 | reverse complement strand
CTTCCATGGCCTTTACAAAAATCTTCTTTCCCTTTTCGTTCAAAAGACATTTGTTGAGTTTCTTATCAAAATGACTGGTGCTTAAAGCATGCTTATTGAGTACCTTGAAGATGACTCTATCCACGATTATAGGCTTGAAGATCTCGGATATATCAAGGCATAACGAAAAACGCCTTTCTCCTGGAGTATGCAGAAAGCTTATCGTTGGATTGAGCTGAGTTTGATGAACTGCCCGGAGAGTTTCAGTATAACACATCATGTTGCCAAAAGATATGAGAGCATTCACCTCATTCTCTGGCGGTTGCTTGGTTCTTGATCCCATGTTGAAATCATCGAGAATGATATCGAATGCAGCATAATATGCCTGTCTGATATTTCCCTCAATTCCCATTATCTCATCTACAGTCTTAGCATCTGGCAAAGTATTACTCAATCTTTTAATAGTATCGATAATATCCTGCAGGTCTTTTCCTCTACGATTATAATAGTTGAGGTTCATAACCATATTCCAAGCTGCTCCCTGAATGAATTTACGAGCCAATTCTACCCTTTTCTTCCTATTTTGGTACGCAGATGTTTGTGCCAACAATGCCTTGCCAGAAAGAAGGCTTTCCCTTGGCATGAAGCTTCCGGTATAGTTCTCATAATAGTCGAAGAAGTGGACAGGAATACCTTTTTGCCCCAGAAAGTTGAACAAAGCGCTATTTGTCCGCAGACTTCCAAAGGCATACAGTTCCGCAACATCCTCAATAGGAATGTATCGAGGTTGCTGCTTGATTTCTTCATTATCTTCATTCACGACAACAGGCGTGAACTTCAGCGTATTGTCCCTGCGTTCCATGATGCCTGGATTGAACAGATAGAAACTTCTTTTCATTCTTCTTCCTCCAACTCGTTTATATAACAAAAATCGAAATAACTACAATTCTTACAGATGCCTTTCTTGGCTTTAGATGGGCAAACATCTTGAGAGATTATCTTAATAATGTCTTTAGATATAACCTGAATGTCATCTCTATCAACATCTGTCAAGATTACTTCTTTTATCTCTCTCAAAAGAGGATATTCCAAGATGCCCTTCACGCCATCTATTCCATGTTGCTCGAAAACATACATGTAATATTTCAGTTGCCATTCATGAGCTTTATCCACCTTATTAGATTTCTTTATCTCATGGATAACCTTGTTCTTGGCATCATAGTAATCTACTTTGATACCATCAATCTCCACTTCCTCATACTTTGATGTACGTTGCGGATAACTTGATTCATGCACCAGCTTTCCTTCATAGACCAAGTCTGATTCTTGTTCCATGTTGATGCCATTGGCAAACAACCATAGTTTGCGATGGCAAAGCTGGTAATAGTTGAAATGAGTACCAGTTATTGTCATAAGTAATTATCTCCATCAATTATAATACCAGTATCAAAATTATAACATTTAGTTGATATTTTATAAAGGCCATTATAATCTTCACCTGAAGATGTAATTGGTTTTGATTGATTTGGCTTTATCCTTATTTGTACAATCCGATTGGCCATCTTTTTTAATTGGTTGCTTAATTTTCTCTTATGGCATCGTATGATAGATATCTTGTCATCATGTAAAAGAGATTCTTTTAAATTCTTCTGGTACTTCAGAAGTAATTCAAAGTTATTATCATCACCATTACGAGGTACATAGTACAAACATTCCTCACCAAATATATTATTGTCAACAAGTGAGAATTTTCCCACTTTTTCATACATGCATTGGCTTATATCCTCCATTAAATTATTTTTCAGTTTCTCTCCATAGGCTCCAAATATAAGTTGATCACATATTTTCTCAAAGAAGGCTTTCTGTATGTTTAACATATCCTTCTCTTCACAATTTTCTGATTCATAAAAAGATTCTCTTGAGAACTTTATCAACTCTTTATCAGAACCTCGATAAATCAGGTCTGAACGTTCCCCTTGATTCGTTCCTAATCTAACAACAACAACTTTTCCCTTTTCTGCATTCTTCCCATTTCTATTGCAACGACCAGCAGATTGTACAATACTTGAAATGGTAGCAAAATCCCTGTAAAGTACAGGAAAATCAATATCAACTCCCGCTTCAATAAGCTGAGTAGAAATAAGAACTACCTTATCACCTTGACATAGTTTCTCCTTAGCAATATAAATCTTCTGGCTTCGGTCGCTCGGAGTAAAATGTGTATTAAGAAGCAACACATTTGTGTTATCCATATTTTTTCTGATGAAATTGTATAAGTCTTTTGTATCCTGAATTGTATTCAAGATTACAAGCACCGATTTCTCTTCCTGTAAAACTTGATGCCCCAAGTGTTCAATATCTATAATCGACTTTTGTACCTCAACTGTATATCTGTTAAAAACAGGATTCTCATAATGAGAAAGTGACAACAATTTAAATGGTTGTTCATAATCCAGAAAGAATTCCTTTGCTTCTTTATTGTCATCAGGCAATCGAAGAGCTGGCTGTGTAGCTGTAGAAACTATTGCAAAACTACCAGTTAGCTTACAGAATTTATCTAAGTAAGCAACAAAAAATCCATACAATCTTGGAGGCAAAGACTGTATCTCGTCCAAGAGAAAGACACAATTGGAAAAATTAGGCAATTTCATAAGCTCATGATTCTTATTTCCCAATAGTGTCTCAAATATACGTACGAAAGTTGTAATTATGAATGGATAGCCAAAAGTATCATCTTGAAACTCTAAAGCCTCTAATTCCTGTAACAACTTTTCAGAAGGATTTTCATCCAGTTCCTTCTGAATATCATCAAAGCGAGTATTTGTAGATTTTGAGTCTATGCGCTGAACGAAATATTCGTAACCTTTCAATATTTTCAATACTTCAGACTCAACTTGTTCTGTTATCGACAAAAATGGCAATCCATAAATAATTCTTTTAGCCCCCTTCGATTTTATAATCTCGGAAGCTAAAGATAACAACATTAGCGTTTTTCCGGAACCAGTCGGAGCCGTCAACTCAAAAATCTGTTTTCCTTCTTCTAAACCTTTTTTAATACTATTAATACTTTCCAGACGTATTTTAGTTCTCTCTACATTAAGTAAAGTTTGAGAATTAAGATTGTCAAGATACCCCTGTAATATGTCTGGATAGATATGAGAAAAGCTATTCAGATTTTGTTCATTCTCATCAAGCATGGATATCATATCACCAGCATCACTTTTGTCAGCTTTTACCAATGCAGAGAAAATGCTTTGTATTTCTAAATAGAATCGTAAAGCAACATTATAATCATTTGGCTTATTTACTATTCTTTTAAAAAATAATCTAATTCTATCTTCTTCCATTGATGATGGCATAGATGGCTCAATGCCTAATAACTCAGAAAAGACATTACCAAAAGATATATGCTCCTTATCAAGAAAGGAATAAAGATCGCTTACTTCATAGCCCGAAAGAATAGGATTGCCATCATTTGGCATCATATCAGGTAAGTCCCCATGATGTTTCGCAACAACAGTTATTAAAGATGTTAAGAAATTGTGCGAATTAAACTCATGTGGAACTTTAAACTTATCTGGATTTTTAATCAGAAACATGAGAAAAGCATACGCAGACAAATAGGCATGGTGATCATATCCTTTCGGACATAATCCATTTAATTTCTCTTGAAAATTAGAATTAACCTTACCTATATCATGGAAGAGAGATACCAATCCTGCTGCATCAGAACTGGTAATTCTCTTTGACAATAAAGCTACATTTTCAAGATGTACTTTCAAAAGTTTTCCTGGATGTGAATAACATTTATTTAAATCAAAACCCATTGTTCAATCTCTTTATCATGAATATATTCCCAATAATCTCCTTCTACTTTAAGCATATAAGAGCATTCTGGGTAAATGACGTTTACATATTTTTCTGGCAAATTCCAAAAATCATTATTCTGATATGTCGGAAGTTTGTCAAAACCAATTCGAAAGTCATCGCCAACTATTTTCAACTTATGCTCATTCGCTATAACGAAACCTTTGGTCTTAAAATCGCCATTACCCATCATTGTGAATTTTCCATGACTAATGAAAGTCAATTCTGCAGGACAGTTAGCAATACCCAAATAAGGGTCGTAGACAGCATATCCTTCTAAAATTGCATTCTGAAAATCATCGAATATACTTTGAGAGCGTTCACCATTGAGTCCCACACAAACCTTGTAGCTAACATCACGCAGCATTTCAAAAGCTTTGGGTGATTTAATAGCTGTAGGATTTATGGCCGTGTGAGACGTAAATCCACATGATGCTTTTTTTACAGGCTTTAGCAATTCAACACCATACAACAAGTCTTCAGACAACTGAGGGAAAAGAGATTTCATCTTCTCGCGTTCAATTCCTAAAACTGCACCAATCATTCCGATTAATGCCGTTTTAGGAATAAGGTTATGAGACAATGGATTGTTGTTGGTCTCTGGCTTTTTAAAATGAGCCCAATCACCATCTATTTTGAATTGTAAACCTTTCATAAGCTCATCTCTTCAAACTTCTCACCATTAAGCTCATTCTTAATCTTATCTATCTCTGTATAGAATCTGATTTTTTCTATCTTGTCATTCTTGGCAAGTTCCTTGAGTTTAGTGAAATCGAGAGCATAGTCATCCATACTACGAATTTGCTCGTCTTTCATGCCTTTATTCGGCTCAAGTTTAATGGTTCTGTCAATTCCATAGAGTTTGTCAAAATTCTCTTTATAGTCTATGATTAACAATAAAAGCGAATCTTGTCCGACTTTTGAACGAGAGAAAGAGCTTCCTTCCCCGCCTGTTCCATACCACAAAGCTTTAAACATTTTCTTCAGATCATCTTCTTTCAAATCTGTGCTTTTAGCAACAGTTGGATTAATCCATCCGTGAATTTGAACAACAGAATAAGGAACCAATGTTGTTGTGGCAATAGCACCTTGCGCTTTATCTCCTTTAGATGTAAAATGAGACGTGTTCTGATGCATTTTCAAGTTGACACGATTCAAAGAAGGGTTAAGGGCAGCAAATTGCACAGGTCCCGTGAATTGTACATGTCCGTTTGTACACTCATTTTTATTAACTTTAATTTTTTTAGTCTCTTCATTTGTCAGTGTTGAAATACCGCCAAACAATCTGACATCTATGAGACCTTTCATTATTTCTGCGATGTCAGTCTTTTGACATGGATTCCATTTTTCATTCTGAGCAATATAGGTTAATACACCTTTAGAATCTGTTTTGCCAGCTCCAGTCTTCTCTGAGACATAGATGTGCTCACCCTCGATATCCTCAAGGTATGTACGGATAAATCTCTTAATTCGAACATCACTAACAAGGATTTTCTTCGTTTCCTCATCGTAACGTTGTTCTCCTGTAAATGGATCTCCATTGGGGATGTTGTATGATGTTTCATACAAAAACAAAATTTCTGATTTCTTCATATCTTTAATTTTTATGGTTTATTTCATCAACTATCAAGTTAAGTTTACTAACTTCATCTTTCAAATCTTCATTGTCAGAATAATCAGCCAAGATTCTTTCTAAACGTTTCAGAAAATCTTTTTTCTTATCCGTCGGCTCATATTTGAAATAGCCATCCAAGAATCCGAAAGACAATTTATCCTTATCATATTTAGCTTCTGGTAGTTTTGCCAAGTCATCACAAACTTCAGCACACATTGTTGCCCATATTCCGTCATGCATCACAAGTTTCTGACTAATGTCAGTAACAAATCTGATGCAATCCTCTTTCGTTGACACTCTTCTTGAAAGCAAGCCCACATAGTTCTTTTCAAAAGAACCAATAGCCTTCTTCAATGGCTTGGCCATTTTTCCTATTTTAAGACCAAGCTTAAAACTTGCAGAATTAATAATATCCATATATTTATTTTGTTTATTATTTTGTATTGACAATATGAACATCAAATCATATTTCAAGATTTTACACCAAAACGAACCGTCTCCTATACGTGTTGCGGATTCTACATTAGTCACAAACGAATGGAGTAAATAGGGATCATTATAATAATTTTCTTTATATATTAAAGGAAGCACTTTGAGAATATGACTTTCATATTTCTTCGATGCGGCTATTTTAACTTTTCCCGTTGCATCCAATTGCACATCTCCCAAGAGATTGCGAAACGACTTGCATATAGAAAGAGAATTGTCTTCCTTTTTCTCTTTATTTCTTTCAGGTTTGCCTATTTTTATCTCTTTATTTCTTTCTGCATACACTTGATGTGCAATAATCTTATTTCTCGAGTCTACACGATTTAGAGTACTTCGTGTTATGTTTGAGATTTCTATAAGGTCTGTATCAGGCTTTGTTCCTCCATTCTTTACAAAAATAAAATCAAACGATGTGAAAGTCGAGCTGCTTCCTAAAGCAGACGAAATCAAATCGTCGCTATATTCATTGGACAATATTATCGAAGACTCATTTTTCTTTTCTATAAAGAGTTTTAAATCATCAGCCTTCAAATTCTTTCCAAATGGCAAAACTATTAGTTTATATTCAGAACCAGAAATCATCTTACCCTTCTTAGCATAAGAAACTCCATAAAAGAGATCTTCTATATCTGATTCTGTAAAACCTCTTGTCTTGTATCTATTTTTCAAATCAAAATTTGGAAATTGTATATCATTCTTTTTATCACCAGAACATATAGTAGGCCAGAGGCTCTTTTTAAGCACAAGTCTTTCCTTATTCTTATCATCAACATACTCCTTATACATTTTTTGAAGGACAAGTTCTAACGTATTGGAAAAATCATACCAACTCTTTTTCTCCCCATTACAATCCTCATAAGAAAAATGCAAAAAGATTGATGAAGAATTTAACAGAAGCAATTCTTCGTCACTTTTAGCCTCTTTCAATTTCTCCAGTTCCTTTTTGTTGTTTTCTTTATTTATAGTGCAACAAATATTCTTTAAGTTATCTTCATTCTCAATATATTCCTTAAAGGACGAAACGTTTTCATTTTCAAAGTATTTTATAATAGCAGGAGCATATTTGAGAATTCGTTCTATTAGCGTCAGTTCTTTTGCGAGTCCTGTTCTTATTTGTTGGAACTTTTTTATTTCTTCAAGAGAAAAATCAGATGAAGAATAGATTTCTTTGCACTTTGCAGTTCCAATGTTAAAGGAATTTTTATTTTGAGATTCTCCTAATTTATAATATCCATCTTCTTTTGGCTTTATGGATCCATTTTTATTCAATGTGCCTTTGACAGAATAATAAATGTCACCATATATATATCTACAAGTTGAATCTCGATCTGAAGTACTATACTTTAGACAATATAGACTGTTTTTTTTGTTCTCAGGAACAATCGACGCTTTATCAAAAATAATATTAAAGTCTTTGTCTACTGGAAGAGAAAGACAAAAAGACCAACATCCTTTATTGTCTTTAGGACAAGATACAATAGCATTTGAGAAACTCATTTTCTCTTTTGAATTTCTCAATATATTTCCGATTTTTAAGACTGTATCTAAACTCATAATTCTATATTCTTTATAAATCCAAACCCCTGCGAACATTGTTCTCCAACACCTCCTTCATAAGCAATCTTCATCAACTCTAAAGGTGCTTTCATGCGGAAAGAGCAGAGATATCCACGTACTCTTGATTCGTAAGGAGTATTGGCTTTTATCGTTATCAACTTCGACTTGACCTTTTTATCTGTCAATTCAAATGAAAACTCCTTGTTTTCCATATCAAATGGCTGACCATGAATGCTCTCATATCTCGCCATCAATCCCTTTAATATGCCGTCAGCAAACATGGGATTATCTGGTGACAAATATTGCGTTTTGTTGTCTTCATGCAACTTGACACAAATAGGAGACATAGCTTGGAAAGCCATCTGTTCTGTCAATTGTGGCATTGATATAGCCTCTACTCCAACAACATCAAAAGCAACTTGATATTTCTTATTGCCAATGCTAAAGCTTTGATGAGCAAATATACCTTGAATGAACTCAAGAGTACTTTTCTCCGGTATAAAGCTAATGTACCATACAGCTCTTTCACCTATGATTTTCAAACACCCTGCTTCAGGCAAAGGTCTTACTTTCTCAAAGATAAAGGGTGAATAACAAAATAGCTTAAACCTCTTTCTTTCATGTAATAGATAGCCATTTTCATGAAGCCATGACGAATATTGCGTATCAGCTTGCGCCAATATGCGATAAATGACTGCCGACTGCTCATACTGATAATTAAAGGGCAGCAAGTCACCATATTTTCTATCTATCTTCAAGGTTATTTTAAATTTCATAAATATTTGTTTTATGCACACAAAGTTAATAAAAAAACTTATATGTTGTTATTTTCTTTAAGAATTATTATACTAATATTTCATTTTATCCTATCGAAATGCCAGTTTAGCAAGTAAACAACAAACACCGACATTACCCTTACATTCATGCCTTAGAATACCCACTTTTTGCATCACCGCCAAATCTCTTTTTACCACCCTTGATGTTTCCGACATGGTTACCGACAAAGTCTCCGACATTTATTGTCGGTAACCAACTCCCCATAAAACGATAACATATTGGTTTTCAATTATTTTTCTTTCCGACATGTTACCGACATGTCTCCGACATTTACATCGGCATTACCGCCACTATTACCGCCAAAACAATATTTGCACCGACATTTTACACCGACATTTACACCGACAAAATAGCATCAACCTTCTGCGTTCACAGACCAGCAGCTAATTTGATTACTTTCGCAAAATTATCCCAAAAGGGAAAGAACAAGAAGATTTAAGGAGAAAAGGGGATTACACATTATTATATATAGGAATTCTTAGGGAAAATGGTGGGGATTACATTATTGAACATCAAAAACTTAAAAGTTTCATTGTGCAAGTTGAGGCAATTTCATTGTGCAAGTTGAGGATTTATCGTAAAAAAAATGGTGTTTCATTCCTCAAAATGAAACACCATTGACCTAAATTTTATGCTGATAATCGAATTTCGCAATTAGTTGCTATAAGCACTCTCACCATGCTCGTAGATGTCGAGACCTTCCTCCTCTACTCGCTTGTCAACACGTACACCTACACTCTTATCTACTACCTTGAAGATAATGTAGGTAACTACTACGCTGTAGATGATGCTTACCACGGTGGCTACAACCTGAATCCAAAGCTGATGCCAGTCGCCATAAAGGGCACCCTGTACACCTTCGGCTCCTGTTACATACTGAGTGGCGAAGACACCGGTGAGGATAGATCCCAGAATACCACCCATGCCATGAACACCAAAGGCATCAAGGGCATCATCATACTTGAACTTCTCCTTTACTACCGCTACCATGAAGAAGCAGACGATGGTGGAAATGATACCGATGCAGAAAGCTCCGAAAATATCGGTACTGCCGGCTGCAGGAGTGATGGCTACCAGTCCGGCTACAGCACCGGTACAAGCACCTACTGTAGTTGGCTTCTTGTTTACAATCCAGTCGATGAGCATCCAGGTAGTGGCTGCCGCTGCTGTTGCGATATGGGTTACGAGGAAGGCGTTGGCTGCCAGACCATCAGCTGCCAATCCGCTACCGGCATTGAAACCGAACCATCCCAACCAGAGGAATGACATACCCATGAACACGAAGGTGATGTTGTGAGGTGTGATAGGATGACCCGCACGGTAATCATCACGCTTGCCTACACAGAGTGCCATGACCAGAGCGGCTACACCGGCATTGATATGAACCACGGTACCACCCGCAAAGTCGATGGCTCCCATCTCCTGCAGGAAACCGCCTCCCCATACCCAGTGGGCCATTGGAAGATAAGCGATAATAACCCAGAGAATGGTGAAAAGTACATAACCGCTGAACTTAACGCGCTCGGCAAAAGCACCGAGAATCAAGGCTGGAGTAATCAGGGCGAACATGCACTGGAACATTGCAAAGGTGAGCTCCGGAATGCCTGTAGGCATGATGGCATCCAAGCCGATGCCATGAAGGAAACATTTATCGAAACCACCGATGACGCAAGCCAGAGGATTGCCCGAATCGGCATATTCTGTAGAGAAAGCCCAGGAATAACCGAAGGCTACCCATATCAGACTGACTACTGCCACGATGAATACCGTCTGCATCAGGATGCTGAGAATATTCTTCTGGCGCACCAAACCACCATAAAAAAGTGCTATACCCGGGATTGACATCAAAAGCACCAAGATGGTTGCCATGATCATCCACGCTGTGTTACCCGTATCAAGTGTCGTCAATAATAAACTGCTCATACTTATATCTTATAGTTAAATTAGAATACTAAATAATATTTATTAAAGATAAGTAAGAATGCCTAATTCAACATTCAACACTTAACATTCAACATTTTAAATTATTCCTCTTTCTCAGCATTATACAATGCAATGTCGCCACGTTCGCCGGTTCTGATTCTTACCGTATCGAGTACAGGAATCACGAAGATTCTGCCGTCTCCTACTTCACCGGTCTGTGCAGCGCCCTGGATGGCAGCGATGGTAGGCTCCACGTTCTTATCACGAACCACGATGTTCAGGAGCACACGCTCGATGCTGCTGGTATCATACATCACACCACGGTAAATGCGAGCCTGGCGCATTTTTCCCTCACCTCTTACATTATAATAAGAGAACCACTCGATGTCTGCTGCTAAAAGCGCCTTCTTGACATCCTCGAATCTAGACTTGCGGATAATTGCCTCAATCTTCTTCATAATCCTTTAATAATTAATAATGTGTTAATACTTCTATTGATTGTCTCTTTTCGAAAACGGACCTTCATTGGTTGCCATCCAAACCAAGCCTTTCTTTTACACTATGTTCATTTTCGGCTGCAAAATTAATACATTTTGTCAGCATTTTAAAGAAAACAAAAACATTTCGCTTTTACTTTTTGTCGAACATTTTAAATTTATCGAGGCTTATCATATTCTCCTTACAATTTGTAAGGCAGAAAGTATTTTTATGACACAAATTGTAAGATTGCGAAAAATAATCAAGATTTCTGTATTTATTTTCTTGCATATTTCAACAAATCGTCGTACCTTTGCAACCGAAATCAAACAAATAGTCATCGAAATATTCGAAAGACTAGCAAAAAGTCAAATCTCAAAAGAGATAAGACATGAGAGATAAAAGAAGAGTATTCAAACATAAAGAACAACGCAGATGAAAGAAACAGTTCATTTTACAAAGATGCAGGGAGCGGGTAACGATTATATATATGTAGATACCCAACAATACGACATCCCTGACCCAGAGAAGGCGGCCATTGCCTGGAGTGCTTATCACACGGGCATAGGAAGCGACGGACTGGTTCTCATCGGAAAGCCGCACGACGGCATAAGAGCAGATTATTCGATGCGCATCTTCAACGCCGATGGTTCTGAAGCGATGATGTGCGGCAATGCAAGCCGATGCATCGGTAAGTATCTTTACGAAAAGGGATTGACCCGAAAGGACACCATCCGACTGGAAACACTTTCGGGTATCAAGATATTGAAACTTCATCTTCAGGATAATAAAGAAGTTGTGGAATCGGTAACAGTAGACATGCTGGAACCCAAACTTGAAAATCCCGAGCAATTCTTAGGCCCTTCGGTGCTCGAAGCTGACGGCAGAAAATTTGAAGGCACCTATGTTTGCATGGGTAATCCGCATTTCGTTACCTTCGTGGATGACATCGACACCATCGACATCGCCCACTATGGTAAAATCCTGGAAAGAGACAAGGCATTTCCCCAAAGATGCAACATAGAATTTGCACAAGTAACTGACACAGACGCCATAAGGACACGAGTTTGGGAAAGGGGAAGCGGAATAACAATGGCTTGCGGAACAGGAGCCTGTGCCACAGCCGTAGCCGCAGCCCTTACCAAGCGTACTGGCAGGAAAAGCAGTATCGTGATGGATGGCGGAACGCTGGAAATAGAATATAGCGAGGCCGATGATCATGTTTACATGACAGGGCCTGCAGCCTTCTCATTCGAAGGAGAAATTGAATTATAAATAAGAGCAAACTTAAATAACAAATGGTCGATAATGACCACAAATAAAAGGAGAAACAAAATATGGCATTAGTTAATGAACATTTCCTGAAGTTGGCCAACAACTACTTGTTTGCCGACATCGCAAAGAAGGTGAACGCCTACAAGATTGCACATCCAAAGCAGCGTGTAATCAGTCTGGGCATCGGTGACGTAACCCAGCCTCTCTGCCCTGCCGTCATCAAGGCGATGCACAAGGCTGTAGACGAGATGGCTGAGCAGGCTTCTTTCAGAGGCTATGGTCCGGAACGAGGCTACGACTTCCTCCGCGAGGCTATCATCAAGAACGACTTTCTGCCACGTGGCATTCATCTTGACGCCAACGAGGTATTCGTAAACGATGGAGCCAAGAGCGATACGGGAAATATCCAGGAGATTTTGAGATGGGATAACAACATCGGCGTTACCGACCCGATTTATCCGGTTTATATAGACTCTAACGTGATGATAGGTAGAGCCGGAGTCTTCGAGAACGGCAAGTGGAGCAATGTAACCTACATGCCTTGCGATGAGAGCGATGACTTCATCCCTCAGATTCCAGACCACCGTGTGGACATGATTTATCTCTGTTATCCAAACAACCCAACGGGTACGGTCATCTCGAAAGAAGAACTCAGAAAATGGGTAAACTATGCTATCAAGAACGAGAGCATCATCCTCTATGATGCAGCCTACGAGGCATATATCACCGACCCATCAATTCCTCATTCTATCTACGAGATTCGTGGAGCCAGAAAGGTAGCGATAGAATTCCACAGTTATTCGAAGACTGCCGGATTCACCGGTGTGCGTTGTGGTTACACCATCGTTCCTAAAGAGTTGAAGGCAAAGACATTGGCAGGTGAGGAAGTGGCATTGAATCCTATCTGGGACCGCCGCCAGTGCACCAAGTTTAATGGTACAAGCTATATCAGCCAGCGTGCTGCCGAAGCCATCTACACCCCTGAGGGTAAGGAACAGGTGAAGGCAACCATCAATTACTATATGGAGAATGCCCACTTCATGAGAGCCGAACTCCAGAAACTCGGCTTGAGAGTATATGGCGGCGAGAATGCACCTTATCTCTGGGTGAAGACGCCAAACAACACGCCAAGCTGGAAATTCTTCGAAGAGATGCTTTATGGTGCCAGTGTAGTCTGCACTCCAGGTGTCGGCTTCGGTCCATCGGGCGAAGGCTACATCCGACTCACCGCCTTCGGCGAGCATGAGGACTGCAAGGAAGCCATGGAGAGAATTGCCAAATGGCTGGGAAAATAAACATTCCAACAGAATATAAAAACATTGAAAATCAGAAATTTTAAATTATATAAGGTATGAGCAACTTAAGATTTGAAGCTGTTTCAGAGGCTTCCAAGAGAAAGCCTGTTGAGGTAACCGCTCCTAGCGAGCGACCAAGTGAATTCTTCGGAAAGAAGGTATTCAACCGACAGAAGATGTACAAGTATCTCCCTGCAGATGTCTATGAGAAACTGATAGACGTCATCGACAACGGAGCACGTCTCGACCGTAACATCGCCAACGCCGTAGCCAAAGGCATCAAGCAGTGGGCTGACGAGAATGGCGTAACCCACTACACTCACTGGTTCCAGCCATTGACAGAAGGTACTGCCGAGAAGCACGATGCCTTCATCGAGCATGATGGCAAGGGTGGCATGATCGAGGAATTTTCAGGCAAGTTGCTCGTTCAGCAGGAGCCTGATGCATCATCTTTCCCATCTGGCGGTATCCGCTCAACCTTCGAGGCTCGCGGTTATTCTGCATGGGATCCAACATCTCCTGTATTTATCATCGACGATACACTCTGTATCCCTACCGTCTTCATCTCTTACACAGGTGAGGCTCTCGACTATAAAGCTCCATTGCTCCGTTCATTGCACGCTGTAAACGTAGCAGCAACAGAGGTTTGCCACTACTTCAACCCTGATGTCAAGAAAGTTATTTCCAATCTCGGTTGGGAGCAGGAGTACTTTCTGGTAGATGAAAGCTTGTATGCAGCACGTCCTGACCTGATGCTGACAGGCCGCACCCTGATGGGTCACGATTCAGCCAAGAACCAGCAGATGGACGACCACTACTTCGGCGCCATCCCAGAGCGTGTTCAAGCATTCATGAAGGATTTGGAAATCCAGGCTCTTGAACTCGGTATTCCTTGCAAGACCCGTCACAACGAGGTAGCACCAAACCAGTTTGAGTTGGCACCTATCTTCGAGGAGACCAACCTTGCCGTTGACCACAACATGCTCCTGATGAGCTTGATGAAGAAGGTAGCTCGCCATCACGGTTTCCGCGTACTTCTCCATGAGAAGCCATTCGCAGGCATCAACGGTTCCGGTAAGCACAACAACTGGAGTCTCGCTACAGATACAGGCATTCTGCTCCATGGTCCTGGCAAGACACCAGAGGATAACCTCCGTTTCGTAGTCTTCATCACAGAGACTTTGATGGGTGTATACAAGCACAACGGTTTGCTCAAGGCATCTATCATGAGTGCAACCAATGCGCATCGTCTGGGCGCCAACGAGGCACCTCCAGCAATCATCTCTTCATTCCTCGGCAAGCAGCTGACCGACCTTCTCGAGCACATTGAGAAAGCCGACAAGAAGGATCTCTTCACCGTAGCTGGCAAGCAGGGCATGAAGTTGGATATCCCTGAGATTCCAGAGTTGATGATTGATAACACCGACCGTAACCGTACTTCACCATTCGCCTTCACCGGTAACCGTTTCGAGTTCCGTGCCGTAGGTTCTGAGGCTAACTGTGCATCAGCAATGATTGTATTGAACACAGCTGTAGCTGAGGCTTTGACCGACTTCAAGAAGCGTGTGGATGAGTTGATTGCCAAGGGTGAGGACAAGACATCTGCCATCATCGATATCGTTCGTCAGGATTTGAAGACCTGCAAGCCAATCCGTTTCGACGGCAATGGTTACTCAGATGAGTGGGTAGAGGAAGCAGCTAAGCGTGGTTTGGACTGCGAGAAGAGCTGTCCTAAGATTTTCGAGCGTTATCTCGACCCTGCCACTATCAAGATGTTCGAGGATATGGGCGTCATGAAGAAGAACGAGTTGGAAGCCCGTAACGAGGTGAAATGGGAGACCTACACCAAGAAGATTCAGATTGAGGCTCGTGTAATGGGCGATTTGAGCATGAACCACATCATCCCTGTGGCTACTCACTATCAGAGCCAGTTGGCAAAGAATGTGGAGAACATGATTGATATCTTCGGTGACGAGGAAGGCAAGAAATTGACTGCCCGCAACATCAATATCATCAAGAAGATTGCCGAGCGCACTCAGATTATCGAGACAGGTGTTGAGGAGTTGGTAAATGCCCGCAAGGTTGCCAACAAGATTGAGAACGAGCACGACAAGGCGATAGCTTATCATGACACGGTAGCTCCAAAGATGGAGGAAATCCGTTATCAGATTGATAAGTTGGAGTTGACTGTAGCCGATGAGCTCTGGACATTGCCTAAGTATCGTGAACTCCTGTTCATCCGCTAATCAGCAATGTCTTCCAACATAAGACATATTTCTGACAGATAAAAAAACAAAGCTCTAATAAGAGCTACTCTTCATCAGATATAACAATTGAACGATCAATCTATTTCTTTTATTGGTTGTTTAAGTTTGCGCGGAGTGTGGTTGTGAAATCACGCTCCGCTTTTTTATTTCCTGATTTACATAAACAAAAAACAGACCGACATGAACGCTTGTTCACATCGGCCTGTTTACTTTTTTACTTTTTTACTCTTTTACCTTTTTTACTCTTTTACCCTTTTACCTTTAAAAGCTTGATTGTCTGTGTTTTTCCCGTGATGCCTGTTACCACGGCGATTCCATTGTCACGAATCTCCACCTTCTCATATTTGGCATCAACAATCACTTTTCCTTTCAATGTCATAACGCCCCAATGTCTGGGAATCTCTTCAAAGGCACAATAGGCACCAACAGGTTGCGCTATACTGCAGTAGAGGGGTGGCACGATAACTTTACCATCTACCTTCACGCCCCATTTCTTTCCTGCCTGATACAATTCCACATGTCCAGCCTCTGACTTCTCATGCAAAAGAAGCATCTCGTTTGCTTCCATTTCCTTCTTTTGCAACATCGCCTCATGATAGTATTTCTTGCCAAGGCGAGGCATCACAAAATTCAAATCTTCATTTTCATTCTTTGGATGATTGCATCCTATATAAGTCTTCTTCAAATTTGAATCCACCAGGTAGTAGTCCTCTTTGCTGTCCATGACAACGATACGTTCACCATACAGGACTGCACATAACCAATACACATGTTCGTAATCATTACGCAGGAAACATACATTCCTGCTCTCTTCATTGCTCATGCGCATCTTCCCTTTATCACCCTCACAATAGTACCATACCTGACAACCCGGAGCAGAAGGTCTGAATCTGAATATCATATAGTATCCATAATTCAGAAAATCATATTGTGAAGGATGATAGGGCAGAGAAAAATCTTCTTGGGTTCGAGACATGAAGATGTCGTTATATTCTATAAACTCCCATCCTTTTATGTTGACAACATGGGGAGCTTCTGCTACGTTAGTACCATCGTCGATGACAGCTTTTGCCAACAGGTCATAATAGCATTTCGCCTTTCTGCGAGGTCGGTAGAACAGGATGTTGCCATCCAACAGCTTCATGTCACGGTAATCGCCTGGCTCCAGTACCTGTTCTCCTTGTCGGTTCACTACCGTCATCTTCCCATCAGGAAGCTTGATGATGGCAAACTCCCCTCTACTGTCCACAAACTCTCGATAATGCAGCGTCTGGAGCAATTCTTCATGGCTCATCACCATCATCATTTCTGAGTCTGGATGAATCTGAATATCGTCTTGCTTCTCGTTCATCAGGAAAAACTCTCTATCCTTCGGAGTCTCCTTTCTCTTGCCAACTTTCAGCTTTCCCTCGAACATAGCATTCCAGTTCCATACTTGCGAAGGCAACCCGAACACCCGATATAGTCCCACGTTATCTATAATCACGCAGTTCTTCTTCCCCTTAGCCACTCGCAATCCACGTCCCACCATCTGCAGGTACTTGGCAAGTGACAATGTAGGTCGTGCCAACTGTACAAACTCCACATCCGGACAGTCAAATCCCTCCGAGAAGATATCCACATTCACCAATACTTGTATAGGAGCAACTCCATCAGCAGGTCGCAAGCAAGTAGCAGCAAGTCCATCAGCAACTCCATCAGCAGCCCGCAAGCAAGTATCACCAAGTCTATCGCCAACTTTATCACCAGCTCGCAAACAAGTATCAGTAAGGCGGTCCCATCCCGCACAATCTGGCGAGGGCTTTGATGCCCCGCCAACCTTAGAGCGTAGCGGTTCCGAGCGACGAGGAGGAGCGGTTACATCCCCTGTCCCCTGAGGGGAAAGGGGCTTGGGGAAAGTGGTGGAGCCTCCCTTAAGGGTAAGGGAGGACGGGTGGGTTTTCGAAAAATCTCCTTCTTTAATGGTAAAGAGGGACGGGGTGATTTTAGAAGAATTGACAGGGTGATTCGAAAAAGGAAGATTTTGAGAAGTATTAGAAGCCTTGAATCTTTCTATAAGTTCTTTTCGTAAAGAACTTGGCGTTTTACTATCAATAGCAACAGCCGCGATGCCGTGTTCTCTGTAGAACTCGGCAATAGCATTAGCATGAGAAATATTGATTGCATACACGATGCCCTTTCTGTCTTTACCATATTCCTCCAAACTCCGATAGAGCCTTTCGATGCTCGGTTTCTTATTCAGCAACATATCCATTTCCTTGTTCTGGTAGTCACCATCTGCCCCTCGCTTCTGCAAGGAGTCGATGAGCCGTTGTGTCACACCATTCGATTTGATGCTCACAAAATCGTATGTCGCCAATCTTCCCTTGCTGATAAAGTCAGGAATACCCCACGACTGCACCAACACATCAAACAGATCCGTGAATCCCTTACCATTTAATCGGCAAGGAGTAGCCGTCAGTCCCAGGAACTTAGCATTCGGGAATCTCTCCCACATCTCCTTATAGGTCTTGGCAAGTGCATGGTGCGCCTCGTCAATCACTATCATTCCCGGTTCTTCCTCTATCTCGTCATAGTGTTTCGACAACCATTGTATCGACACAGCCTTTATCGGCATCATGCCAGAAGTAGGATTAACAGAAGAGGCAGAAGTGGCACCAAGCCCATCACCACCCCTCTCACCCAGGCGGTCCCCAAGTCCCTCAGTAGGCCGCAAGCAAGTAGCAGTAAGGCGGTCCCATCCCGCACAATCTGGCGAGACCGTTGATGGTCCGCCAACCTTAGAGCGAAGCGGTTCCGAGCACCGGAGGGCGGTTACATCCCCTCCTTCTGAGGAGGAGGGGCTTGGGGTGGAGGTGGAGCCCTCTTTGGAAAGAGGGACGGGGTGATTCGAAAAACTGAAATTCAAAAGAAACTTATTCAAAGTGTCTTTTATCTGCGACACCAACTCCCTTCTATGGGCAACAATCCAAACATGACAATTGGAATGTTCCCTCAAAAACGATTCTACGACCGAAGCGAGTAGAACCGTTTTTCCCGTACCCGTTGGCATTTGTGCCATCACGGATCGATGAAGGCGCAACGCCTTCTCAATCCGTTCCTTCATATCCTCTTGGTAATCAAAAAGTTTGATTTCCTTCATTAACAATGTCTAATAACCAATAATGATGTTATATCAATTTCTCAGCAATCGCATCAAAGCAGGACGATTGCCATAATTGTATTCTACCTCCTCCACAAAATCCAAGATAAGCTTCTTGGAAACATCACAACAAGTGTACATACCCTTGATGTCATCCACGATATAGCCATAACTCTTCGATTTTGCATAACTCAAGTGCTTACGCAAATCATCAATAACATGCTCGGTATAAGCAGCTTGGTCTTTCTCGCTCATATAATGTGCATACTTTTTGAAGAGTTCCACTCGGCTGAACGACATTCTGTTATCCATCAGTATCTTCAAGAGACACTGATACTTCTTTTCTTCCACAATCATGTTGCACACTTCGATGCAGTCATCATCCGTGATATGTGGAATATCCCCGAAGAGTTTCACAACAAACTCATCCCAATCCTCCTTGGCTACCAACTCTTTCAACTTCTCGAAGTAAGGTCGTTTATCCACCAAGAACTGACGGAACAGTCTGCGGTATTCCTCGATAATACCAGCCTTGTCATTACGCTTTTCCAAGATTTCAATTTTTTGCAAATGCCAAGACTCTGTGGTATTGTATCCATCATCTCCATATACAGCAATCGTTTTGTCTATCTCTTTCAAGGCATCATTCTCCAATCCCTTTTCAAGAAGTTCATTGATTTTGAAGGAACAGACATCCGGCACATACTTATATTCCTCCATGATTGCATCCACTTCATTCTCTCTACCATGAGTCCGCAGATACTCAATCTTCTTGATGAGCAACTTGCCCAACTCCTCGAATCTGAACAGAGAGCTCAATTGATCAAAGTTTTCGTCATTCACCAATCTTTTGTATTCGTGGGTATGATGCTTTATCTGCTTGTCAAGGTCAGCAAGATAAGTTTCCGCATCCGCCAATCTGAAATTGATAGCCTCACGGATATGGTCAAAGAAGCAAAGGCAATAGTCATCGTATGCCTCCATCTTCTCAATCTCAGCCATCTCTTTCTGTGCCATAGCAACAGATTCAATAGGAGTAGCCTCGTCTCTAAGCACCAGTGCCAGTTCTTTCTCCACTTGATAAGTGAAGAAATCATCTCCATCACATTCTTGGTTGTTATACACTTCCAAGCGGCTGTATTCCTCTGCCACGAAGCGCAGAAAGTCCAAGCCGTTTCGCACTGCTTTCCCATTCTCCTTGGCATCCACCAAGGACTTGAATTGTTTGTATTTTGTGTAGGATTGTATCATTATTGTATATTTTTTATATTCCAATCTGCTTATTTGATGTGGGATAATCCGTTATAAAAACAGGCAACTAAGCCTACCCACGAAAAGTAGCTTAAAAAAATGGGAGAGGAGCCGGTTGTTTGGTTCCATTTTTTAATCTAAAATGTATTTTAACATACTACAAACGCTTATTATTCATGCGAATTCAAAAAACAAATCAATCAACTTCCTTTTTCTTTTCCAACCATTTATCGACCACTTCTTGGTAATCAATCTTATCTTCTACCAACCAATTCTTGATAATTTCAGGGTTATTGCTGTTTGGAAGTGGTTTAGCAGTGTTCATTCTTGCCACAACAGGAGTTCTTACGCAATCGCCCATAATGATTACATGTTGCTGCGGAAGAGTTGGTAACTGACTCAAAATCTCAGAATTTGCTGACGAAACAAGTTTGCGTATATACACTTGGTCATCAGGATTTTGAATTCGATGTACTATAAAACTGTTGCATTGTGACAAAACTGTTTTTGATAGTTCAGAAGGACGCTGACTTGAAATCAGTAACGAAAGTCCGTACTTTCTACCCTCACGAGCTATTCTCTCAAAAACTTTTCTTGATATGGATTCTCTATCCTTTTTATTTATCTCTGGTATATAGTTCTGTGCTTCTTCCAACGCAATAACAACAGGCATACTTCCACGCTTATCCTTGTCAAATCTTGAAAGGAATTCCAAAATGATTCTTCCTATAAGACCCGTAATGGTTTCAAGTACTTGGAACGGAAGAAGCGACATATCTATGATTGTTATTTGGCTATGCATATTATCGCCCTCACTATTACCATAATAATCATCGTATATTGTGTTTTTCCCATCTTCCTTTGTATATACCTCACAGAAATCGCCAAGTATATATGCTAAGAATCTGACCAACACATTCTCTATTTCATTTGGATTATCCAGCAATAGAGGTTGTGCCAATCTAATGTCATCTACAAATGATTGCATTCTCAATTTCAAGGTCGAAACATACTCATTCAATTTGTCTTGTGATGCTGCGGATTCCTTGATTGCCATATCGAAACAGACAGATATCAACTCGTTGAAATCATAAAATAAAGGCGTATCTATGTTCCTGTTTTCACAAGTAACATTCTCTACAACACTTTCTTTATATCCCTCTATTTCGGTATTTATTTTTTCAAGGGCAGAAGCTAAAATATCTGTATCAACATTACCATTTATATAGCCATTTTTGTTCAGTGACAACTTATTTTTCTCTTTGGTTATTTTCTCGAGTTCGTCACAAATAACAGATAAGTCAAATTCCACGATATCCTCATCTTTAAGTTTTTTAAAACTATTAAAGACAGACTCCGATTCTTCAAATATGGCTTTGTTGGTTTTCCAATCTTGTGCCTCTATGCTTATTAAAAATTGAGATAGTTTGTTGATGTATATATTGGGAATGTATCTGCCAGTTTGAGCAGCTACACGACTTTTTGCCAACCCCAATGCCCTTTTCAATACAGGACCTTGTGTGCCAGAAGTAGGTTCAAACAAATAGTCCATATCATCATAGTTCATAAACCAATATGGAACTTTCAATCCTTCGTCGTTTATCCAGAATGGATTAACTTTATATCTACTATCAATATCAAAGGCATCCTTGTATTCACCATTTGTGTCAAATATCACAATGTGGGCATTCTTCAAATGTTGATCATTATACTGAAATTTGAAAAGACTCTGCAATATTGCAGTCAAAGTGCAAGACTTTCCTGAACCTGTATTTCCTAATATGGCGACATGCTTCCCGAACATACGGTCAGGATTTATTTTTACTTGAAAATCAGGAAAAGCTGGCGAACTACCTATAGGCAAATAAAAATCTTCTTTGAAATCTATTTTCTCAGCATTTTCCTTTTGGTCAAAAATGATGTTTAGATCATTACGTGTTACATACCATACAGGATTGTCCAATATCGGATAGTTGTACACACCTTGAATGTAATTGTCTCTATATATCGTTCCAACCATAGTAGCCGACAAATACCGATTTGATTCCGTCAAGAATATAGCACCTGAAGACTTTGTTAAGTCGGTTTCTTCCTTCGTCATTACGCGATTCACCATTGCTACGATACGTTCTGCTCCTACGGGTATGATGATGTAAGAGTTTATGCGTGCTACTGGATAAATCTCTTCATATCCGCTTTTATACAGACTCTTCAAATCATCATCCAAGCGGACATAGACAGACAGGCTATCTACAGTAACAACCCTACCTATGCTTCTTTCATTTGTCATATTAGTTAGTTTTTGATAAGAGAGTATTCAATGTATCTGCCACACTATCGCTTGATGAGGTGTCAAGAAAGTCAGGCATTAATGTATCTGCAAGTGTCAGGAAGTCTCCCAAGAAATCTCCTTCCAGAATAATGATTCTTGGATCGTTCAAATCCTTCAGTCTTTTAATTTCTTTCGATCCTCTCGTTCCATTAAAATCCACTATAATAAGAGTAAACGAAGGATTGGACAGTGCCTGATAAATAATATCATTAAAATGCTCGTCACAGAATGAGTAACCCACAGTGAAGAGAACCGATTGTGGTTGTGATGTGCAATAAGCGAAGTGTCGGAACAGTTCGGAATAAGGCAAGTCTAGTGTATAGCTTTTCTTTACTGCTGTCGGATAAACCATCAGGTTTCCAAAGCTAAAATCACCACCCTCATTTGCTTTACGCTTAATCAAATCTATCGGCATCTCCTCTATTCCATAAATGTTGCTGGAAGAATGATTATTGTCAGCAACCCAACTAATAGAGCCATGAAGCTTAAAGTAGCGAACTACTTTTTCTATCCTTTGCACTTTTCCTGCGGTAGTGCTACCAGGATAGAATATGTCATAATTGAATGTTTCAGGTTTAAAGTAGCGATGATGAAATCCTGAAAATCCATCAATATATTTTATACCAAGATTGTCGAAGGCATACTCAAACGCCAAGTCATAGTTACTTGTAAATATATTGGCTCTTTGAAGGTTTAAAGGGCGTTGCATTAACGACTTCAGGAATTTTTCATGAAAGATATACTTATCTGTTGCAAAAGTCTCCTTGAATCCTTTCTTTTCAATACGCTCCAAATCCCTCTGACTAGTTTCACGTTTATGAACATCACATATATTAAAAAGAGATGCTTTCAGAGAATTTATAAGCTTGTGTACACGTTCATAACCTTCCTTATCATTCTCTGCATTTTTCTGATAAGAAATAGCCGTTAAGTAGTTAAGCAACAGCTCAAACATTACACATATTTCTCCATACTGCTTCTCTGGGGCATCCTTTTCACCATCTTTTGCTTCTACTTTTTTATAGTCACGTATGTAGGTGCCATCATATATTACATCCCATCCTCTTTCATCTTTGAACTTCTCATCTTTCTTTGCGGCGTTTGCATCTTTCAAGGATTTTTGTAATTGCGTTATGTACTTTTTAAAGTCTTCTTGCAATTCTTTATCAACAGAGTTCATAATATCCTCCTCTGCTTGCTTTGGAATGTTCTGAATACTAGCAGCACCAAGATGAATAGAAGAACCTGTTCCAAATAGGAAATTTACACTATCAAGTTGCAGATAGTTCTTTATCAACTCTCTTACCTTTCCAACAACCTTGTGCAGGTTATCATCAGATAACTCTCCGTCATTAACTTCCTCTTCTGTCGATATGCCAGCCCATTGAGGTAGACGGTCAATATTACCGATATATATGTGATTGATTTCAGTGTTCATATCTCTTTTTTTTTGTACCTTATTATTTATGTAAGCAATCACTTTAGGTATGTTAAGTCCTAAAATGAATGCTTTTATATTATCTTTTAAGAAAAATCATTTGAATTTATGCCCAAGCAGTAACAGTAGCCAACAGATTATCGCTTATCTACGACAGAATAATTCCACATACGATTACACTTTTTCAGTATCTTTCCAGAATACATGAAGTATGCCTTCTTCTTGTCATCAGAGAGCTTGTCGTATTCATTTTTAGGGATCTCAACTTTTGATACCTGCCATTTATATCCTTTTCATATTCGGCAACATGAATTCTTGGCTTTACACATATCCTTTCAAGAGAACCAGCAGACTTGAATGGTATCCATTTTATAGTAATGCCATCAGATAATGGTATGTTCATAAACATGTCTTCGTAGATATAGGTAGAACGTACTTCGCACTCTTTCTTTTCCTTTGTTACCCATTTACATCCATCATAATCGCATACTTTGTATTTCCTGATCAAAATGGATACCCTATAACGTTTTTCTTCGTTCTCAAACGTAATATCTATGCCAGACACATGACAATTCAACGACCCTAACGGATAATAATCAAGTTGCTTGTTTTCATGATCATTTGTATGATACATCATGGGGGCTTTAAGCCCATCATCACCCTCCTCATGGTAATAGAATTCTATTTCAAGAGGATAAATCCGCCTGATACCATTGATTTCGAAGCATGCGCCAAGTAATATATTCTCTGCCACATTCATGAACTGAACTGCAAGATTTGTGAGCTTCTCGTTTTCACCTTGCTTTTCTCTCACTCCTTGAAAGTTTTTGAGCACTAAGAATAAATCGTTAGTTATCATTGTCTTTAAATCTGATTGACTGCTTACAGAGAGGGAGCAGTTCTCCGTATATCTATTATTTCTTATTCTTCAGTCTCCAAAAGAAATGCCAGGTTCTGAAGATTGGCTCGCTCAATGCCTCAGCAGGATAGAATCTAACGAAATGCATATTTCTCCAAATCTTCAGAAAGTATTTCTTTGCCATTCCTTGTTGTGTAAAATGACCGTACTTGGTGAAGTGCTGTCCGAAGTTGCCACCATTCAGTATCTCTGCTAGCAGCAACTTTCCTCGCTTTTCATCCATTCGAGCTATCATCTTCTCTTCAGATAATCCCAATGCCTCATGCAGCACATACATCACCGCCCCTGCAAACTTCCATAATCCCAAATGCTTCAAATCCTTCTGCAACCAAGTTAACATTTCATAATTAATATTTAACATTGATGCAACAAAGTAGTAATCAATGATTTGCCTCATTCCAATCCCTTCATCGAAGAAATGGTGATAAAGATGCGTCAGCTGATAAATAACATTGAATGCCGTCGTTGGTATAGCTATTTCTCCAATACCATCCGGCAGGCTCACCACATTTGAGCATTGTAAATCCGCATTCCTACGAAACCATTTCTGCAACCTAGCATTATAGATAGGATTATTCATTATACCTGGGAAGAAATGTAGTTCAACAGGAACACCGTCCAAAGACGTCTCCAAATGATGATACCTTATATCATCACCAATCTCAAAATGCTTCTTGGCATATTCCGTTATCTGTTCACGGCTTGCATTCACCCAAACATCAATATCTTCAGGAGTACGTGAATAAGGATTCGGATACATCAAGGCATTCCCCTGCCCTTTCAAAATGCAGCACCTCAGCCCATCCTCCCTCAGCATTGAGAAGAGTTTACCCGCCACAGCATTCACCTTCATGTTCTGTCGGCGAATTTGTTGCGACGCTCCCATCCAAGTCATCAGCAAATCCCTTCCCATAGGATTTTGCTTTAGCTCTTCAGAAAATTCTTTCGTCAATCTCTCGATACCATCAAAACAAAAGCCAAGAAGAGCTTGCCTAGAAGCAAAGTTGTATAGTTGTCGCCAATCTATTTTGGCGACGACCATACTCATATCCACCTTCTTGCCAAGGCAATAATTTAAGAACAAAAAGATTGCTGATGTTTTTATCATTTCTTATTTCAGCCCCTTCCTGTCATTATCCTCAAACCAGTCAGCGAGAGCTTCCTCGAAGCTCCACTTAAACTGATAACCGCAGTTCTTCAACTTCTCACCACAGATATTAGTAGAAATCTGGAGCTTCTTCACTCTCGCAGGACAGATACCCATTGGCGAACCAAGAAGCAGGGCAGCTCTTGCCATAGGCATGATAACCCAGTTAGGAATATCAGGCACAAACTGAGTCAAACCTGTTACCTTCTTCATTGCCTCAACGATATGCTGAATGGTATAAGCTGGTTCAAAGCAACAGTTATACAACTCAATACCATGTTCATGATGTTCCAAGCGATACAGCATGAAGCGAACCAATTCCTTTACATAGATACAAGCCTTGATGGTATCCTTTCTGCCAGGATAAGCAAACTTATGACCACGGATAGCCCAATACAATCTGGTGAAATTACCATTCTCACCCTTTCCGAATACCACACCAGGACGAACAATAGTGAGCTGACGATGAGTCGCATCGCCATTCTGCCACTTCTCATGAATCTTCTCTGCCACCAACTTAGAGATACCGTATGCTGTATTAGGAGTTGGCAAAGTAGTCTCCTTCTTCAACTCCTCAGCAGCTCCGTATGGTGCAATACTTGAAGTAAACACAATCTTCTTGATATTCCACTTCTCAGCAAACGCCACCACATTCTCTGCACCACGGATATTCGTCTCGAAATACTCATGATCCTCATGGCCAGGAGTACGATGAACTGCAGTAAAGTTGAAGATGACATCATCCTCTGTAGGAGTAAATGGCAAGTTCTCGATAGGCTTGCGGATATCATACTCGATGAAAGTAGACTGCAACTTCTGACCATCACGCAAAGCAGGCTTGTAATCCTTTACTACCGGATTAGGAGTGCCAGGCTTCACGATGTCGAGGTTATATACTTGGGCGTTAGGATAACGCTCCTTAATCAAATTTGTAAGATGGGTACCAATGAAACCGGTACCGCCAGTGATAATATAGTTCATACTAGATTTTCAAATTTACACAAGCAAAATTATTTCTTATAGCCCAGTTCCTTCAAGAGTTTCTTGTTCCATTCAGAACGTTCCTTATCAAAGAACCAGCCCCATTTATTGAAGTACTTCACCATATTCTCCATATGAATCTTCAGCATTTTCTTACTCTTATAAGATGCAGCTCTATGAGCATGCACCACCGACACCATTGGCCAATACATTGTGCGATAATACTTATGCATTCTTCGTGTGATGTCAATATCCTCAGGATACATGAAGTATCGCTCATCAAACAATCCCACCTTATCAAATGCAGACAAGCGGAAGAACATGAAACTTCCCTGATGATATGGTATGTTTGCAGGAGTCTTGTGATCCCAAAACTCCAAGGTATAGCGATAGTTCATTTTCTCTCCCATCTTCTTTGGCATAAATCTGCGGAAGATAAGATCAAATGGAGTTGGCAACAAACGAGTTGTTAACTGCAATCGACCATCAGGATAACGAAGCATCGGCTGAAGCTGAGCAACATCCTCATTTGCCTCCATATACTCTGTAATCTTTGCTATAATGCCCTCATCAAAATATACATCCGAGTTAATCACCAGATGGTAATCAGCATGAATCTCCTGTGCCTTCTTTATAGCCACATTATGCCCAGGACCATATCCCATGTTGGCATTATTAAAGATATACTCCACTCCATCCAACTGAGAGCAGAATTCTCGAAGTTCATCACTAGGCGAATTGTCACTTATATAAATAGGTGCAATACCATTCTTGCGCATAGAATCTATACACTTCTTTAATTCATCGTGATCTGTCTTATAGGTCACAATAGATGCAGTTATTATCATAGCGAAAATTAGAAAGTAAATGGTGAATCAAATTCTTTTAGCAAAGGATGCTTTGTATCCTTTTCCGAAAGATTAGCATGTTCTGTAGGAATGCACCAATCAATCCCGAGAGATTCATCCAATATAGAGATACCTCCATCAGCTTCAGGATGATAGAAGTTATCACACTTATACTGGAATACCGCAGTCTCTGATAGTACAGCGAAACCATGCGCAAAACCCTTAGGAATAAAGAACTGGCGATGATTATCCTCTGTCAGTTCCACAGCCACATGCTTACCGTATGTTGGCGAGCCCTTACGGATATCCACGGCAACATCCAGCACTCTACCCTTCACGCATCTCACCAACTTACTCTGAGTAAACGGAGGTCTCTGGAAATGCAAGCCTCTCATCACACCATACGAGCTCATGCTCTCGTTGTCCTGGCAGAACTCTACATGATAACCAACTAAAGGTTCAACCATCTCCTTAAACTCTCGCTCGCTAAAACTCTCAAAGAAGTAACCACGAGCATCACGGAAGAGACGTGGCTCAATAATAAGCACACCCTCTATATTTGTTTTTATTACGTTCATTTTAATAATTTTCTAGTTAGAAGTTTATTTAATATTTGTACATTATCGATATAAGAAAAATTCTGTGGAGCCCTGAAATTTTCAAAGCATTCATTAGGGTCCAATGGTATGGAATATTTATAAACGTTACTGATTACAATGGCGTAGCCTGTATCAGCATTCGAAAAATATCTATCAAAAGCTTCTTTTGTTATGCAACCTTTATAGCCAAAATTTACCCAAAGCTCCTTAGGAGAAGTTTTTATCACTCTGGCAATATCAAAAAAGCCAATTATTACCTTACAAGGAAAAGAGGAATACACAAAAACTCTTTCTACTGTTGAATTTGCAATTTTCTTTCTAAATTCTACAGATTTATCTCCAGAAAAAATTGCATTTGCATATTGTGGTTTTATTGAAAGAAGTATATTGGTATGCGAATATTCCTTATTAAAAAAATATTCATAATGACCTTCTAGATAAAGCGATTTTACTTTTGAAACCAATTTAAAGTCAAATTTTCGCAAAAACGGAAGAAAATCACAAATCAATTTCTCGGATACTGTAATAAGAGGCTTTTCACAATTTAATATTTCTTGTGCCATTTTTACTAGTACAGTACCAATTCCTAGATTCTGATAAGCTCTTTCTACACGAATAGTGCATATTTTTTTCTCATCTTGTGTATCTTTCAAAATAGCCACACCATAGATATGAATATCATCATTGGACAAGCATAGAATAATTTTTCTTTTTGGTGAATTTAATTCTAAAAACACCTTGTCTAACCAACTAGTAAAAAAAGGATAGTCATATTCTAAAATGCTCAAAAACAGTCTCAATTCTGAAAAGTATTTCGCTCGTATTATAGGCTCCGTCCTATTACTTAAAACAACATATTTCATAAGAATGATAATCCAAATCCAACAAGCCCAAGAACTATAGTAACAATAATAGCTACCCAATTTATAATATCACCACATCCAACAGTTGAGACCAAAGAACCCAAAGATCCTATTGATACTGCCATCAAAATATATGAAATGATCTTTACTATATTTTTATTGTCACAGATAGTTCTGAAAAAGACTTCAAAACTATCAAAACTAGTATCATCTTCATTTTTCTTCTTCCAATGATATGCCATATATGTATGGGAATCATTTGTAGGTAAATACGTTGACCATTTGTCTGTTTCAAGCATTCTTGAATCCATTCTTGCTAAATTACCATTAGACAATTTATCTTTGACTGAGGTAATAAAAAAGAAGTGCGCTTTCTTCAGTTTCAGGAGCGAGGCATTAAAACCATTTGCATTTGTAATTTTTTGAAAGACTTTTGGATCTATATCACGCATGCTGTTTAACCTAATATCATACAGCTCGTTTACAGAAAAAGCTGATTGAAAGACATCATTAGAAATACCCTCGTCATGTTTTATATGTGCAATGGCATTTTTATCTAAGTTTAAACGTATTCTAACATAAAGATTCTCGCCAGCCGGAACTCCATCTAGTCGAGTTTCTGGCAACGTCAAAGTAACAAATGTTCCTTCTATTCCTTTGACATCATGAATCAGGATATCATTTTTACCTAAAATAAATAAATCAAAATCAAAAGAATCCTGATCCCTAACTTTATATTTTTTGATAGAAGAATTTTGCGGTCCTGCTTCACCAATATAGTCATCATTAAAAATTGTGGCTACGATTTCATCTGTCTGAAGTTTGTGTCCCAAATCAACAATATCGCCCTCCTTTAATGAATAAGGGAAATATACAAAAATAGCAGTTACATTACTACCAAAATAGTTAAATAACTTAATTCCTACATCTAATGTAAAGTGAGCCTTTGAAATCTTCCATAAATTGAGATGCACCTCACTCTTGATGTCTGAAGCGCCCTGTGTGGCAACTATAATACTACGATTTTTCATTATGCATAATTTTTAAAAGTATCCTCTTCCCATTCCTAAATCCACACATAAAAACCAATGGGAATCCTACACCAAAGATTACATACAAGAAAAGCAAGAGAATATTACTACCTACTACAGGAGTCAAATCACTAAGACTTGCCCCCCTATAACCTATGCCTTGCAAGGCTAAAGTACAAAGTTTAAAGCCAACAAAGTGCAAAGCCATAACATAGAAAGACTCCTTTCCTACATATGCAATAGCCTTACCTACAACGTTGGTCTCGATATGCTTACCTATATACATTATAATATATAGAACTGCAGGCGCAGCAACTAACAGTTGAAGTATATCCTTATATTCATTACCATTCAGAGCCACACCGCCAAGCATACAAGCTACCTCAAAAGCTATCAATCCACAAATAATAGCAAGATACCCATTATCAAAAGACAATTTCATCTTCTGATACATTATTTTGCCAACATATATCAGCAGCATTGCAGTAAACGTATTACTAAATCGACGGATGGTCAAACCATACTTATTACTAAGAATACCAGCAACCATACACATTGCTTACAATGCAATACCTCTCATCCATTCATATTGTCTTTCATCCTTGGCTAACTTCTTTATAGCCCATGAAACAACAGACAAGCCGATTAAAGCCATGAATAGAACATATACGAACCACATTGCACCAACGATAGGTTCTCTTCCTCCCAAACAAATAGCCAATACAGTTTGCTTAGCGAAATCTATCATTGAATAAGTATTGATTACAGGATCAGTGGACTCTAAGGAATACCACCCTATCTTTATCAACACATTATGCAATAACACTGCAGGCACATAGAAATACAGAATCTTCAAGTACAGCGATGAGAACTTTTTCTTAAACCACAGTTTTGGTTGAACCAGCTGCTCTTCCTTGATAAAGAACCCAGCTACGATAAAGAACACAGCTACATGCCAAAGTCCAAAGACTAAATCACCGCAATGAACCAAACAGCACGAAGGATAGCTGAAAGCTATATGCCCAAGGCAATGGCTATGATAGCCGTGCCCTTGGTTATATCAACGGATAAAGAACGGTTATTTTCCATTATCTACAATTTAAATGGAGAATCAAAGTCCTTCAGCATTTGATGCTTCGTATCCTTATCACTGAGATTAGCATGTTCCGTTGGTATCATCCAATCTATACCGAGAGATTCATCCAATATCGAGATGCCACCATCAGCTTCTGGGTGATAGAAGTTATCACACTTATATTGGAATACCGCAGTTTCTGACAACACAGCGAAACCATGAGCAAAGCCCTTAGGAATAAAGAACTGGCGATGATTATCCTCCGTCAGTTCCACTGCCACATGCTTACCGTATGTAGGAGAACCTTTGCGGATATCCACAGCAACATCCAACACTCTACCCTTCACGCATCTCACCAGTTTGCTCTGGGTAAACGGAGGTCTCTGGAAATGCAAGCCACGCATTACACCATACGAGCTCATGCTCTCGTTGTCCTGGCAGAACTCTACATGATAACCAACTAAAGGTTCAACCTTCTCTTTAAACTCACGCTCGCTGAAGCTCTCGAAGAAGTAACCACGAGCATCACGGAAGAGACGTGGCTCTATAATAAGCACGCCCTCTATATTTGTCTTTATAACGTTCATTGTTTAATTAGAATTTCAACTTTTAACATTTCTCATTATACATTTTCTCATAGTATTTCTGGTAATCACCCGATGTAACATGATCCATCCATTCCTGGTTCTCGAGATACCATTTCACGGTTTCCTCAATACCCTCTTCAAACTGGAGAGATGGCTCCCAGCCCAATTCCTTCTGCAGCTTTCTAGAGTCAATAGCATAACGCATATCATGACCCTTTCTGTCTGTTACATAAGTAATCAAATCCAAGTCAGCACCCTCAGGGCGACCGAGTAATCTATCAACAGTCTTGATTACCACCTTGATGATATCAATGTTCTTCCACTCGTTGAAACCGCCGATGTTATAGGTCTCAGCAATCTTACCCTTGTGGAAAATCATATCGATGGCACGGGCATGATCTACTACATACAACCAGTCGCGCACATTCTCACCCTTACCATATACTGGCAATGGCTTGCGATGACGGATATTGTTGATAAACAGCGGAATCAACTTCTCAGGGAACTGGTATGGACCGTAGTTGTTAGAGCAGTTGGTCACGATGGTAGGCATACCGTATGTATCGTGGAAAGCACGGACGAAGTGGTCTGAGCTTGCCTTGGATGCAGAATATGGAGAGTGAGGATTGTACTTGGTTGTCTCCAGGAAGAACTCCTCGCCATAAGCCTCGTGGTTCTTACCGCTGGATGCCTTGGTGGTGAAAGGAGCAGGAATACCCTCAGGATGAGTCATCTGCAAGGCACCGTAAACCTCATCAGTAGAGATGTGGTAGAAGCGCTTACCCTCATATCCTTCAGGAAGACTTTCCCAGTAAATCTTTGCAGCCTGGAGCAGAGACAGGGTACCCATCACGTTGGTCTGAGCGAAAGTGAATGGATCCTTGATACTTCTATCTACATGGCTCTCGGCAGCGAGATGGATAATGCCATCCACCTTGTAGTCCTGCATCAGTTTCAACATCAGGTCGAAATCACAGATATCACCCTTAACGAAAGTATAGTTAGGCTTGTCCTCGATGTCCTTGAGGTTAGCCAGGTTACCTGCGTATGTCAACTTGTCGAGGTTGATGATGTGATACTCTGGATATTTGTTCACGAAAAGTCTTACTACGTGTGAGCCGATGAAACCAGCACCGCCCGTTATTACAATATTCTTCATTCTAATCAATGTATATATTCGAACACAAATTACACGAATCATTCAGGAGAAACTATAACCTCTATATTCGTGTTATTCGTAAGATTCGTGTTCAAAAAAATTAATATTCTAAATTCTTCTTTAATGTTTGATCTTTCTCTTCAAGTATTGAAAGGAGATACTTGCCATAGTCATTCTTCAACATTGGCTGAGCATTCTCACGCAACGTATCACTATCTATCCAACCTTGGCGATAAGCAATACCTTCCAAGCAAGCAACCTTCAAGCCCTGGCGCTTCTCCAAGACCTCGATAAAGGTAGATGCCTCAGAAAGGGAATCATGGGTTCCGGTATCAAGCCAAGCAAATCCTCTTGCCATGGTCTGTACCTTCAGCTGCTTATCCTTCAGGAACTCCTGGTTTACTGTTGTGATTTCCAACTCACCACGAGCAGATGGTTTGATATGCTTAGCTACTTCTACTACCTTGTTAGGATAGAAGTATAAGCCCACTACAGCATAATTACTCTTTGGATGCTCAGGCTTCTCTTCGATACTCAGGCAATTGCCTTGTTCATCAAACTCTGCCACGCCATATCGCTCAGGATCGCTTACTCGATAACCAAATACAGTAGCTTTGTTATTCTGCTCTGCATCTACTACAGCCTGATGCAACATCTGGTTCAAACCAGCACCATAGAAGATGTTATCTCCCAAAACAAGGCAAGCAGAATCATTACCGATGAACTTCTCACCGATTATGAAAGCCTGTGCCAAGCCATCTGGTGAAGGCTGCTCAGCATACTCAAATTTCACACCCAGTTGACTACCATCACCTAAGAGTCGCTTGAAACCAGGCAAGTCGAATGGAGTTGAGATAATCAGTATCTCACGGATACCAGCCAACATCAATACCGAGATAGGATAATATATCATCGGTTTATCAAAGATTGGTATCAGCTGCTTGCTGATACCCTTTGTGATAGGATACAGACGTGTACCGCTACCACCTGCTAATACAATTCCTTTCATATTATTATGCCTTTTTAAGTTCTTCAATACATTTCTTTAACGAATCCGTCCAGTATGGAATCTTCCATCCAAAAATCGTCTTTATTTTACTCTTATCAAGCACAGAGAAGTGTGGGCGCTTCACAGGACTTGGGAACTCCTCGCTGTAGCATGGCTGGATATCGCAAGAGTTGCCACTCAGTTCGCAGATAGCCTTAGCAAAATCGAACCATGAACAAACACCCTCATTAGAGAAGTGGTAAATGCCAGTTTTATCGAGCTGATTGGTCTCTATGATATGTCCGATTACTGCAGCCAAATCGCCTGCATATGTTGGAGTACCCACTTGGTCAAACACTACTTTCAATGTGTCATGGCTGGCAGTGAGACCTTGCATGGTCTTGACAAAGTTCTTTCCCCATTGGGAGTAGAGCCACGCAGTGCGAATAATGATATACTTGCAACCTGTGGCAACGATGCTCAGCTCGCCAGCCAACTTGGTCTTGCCATATACGCCCAAAGGGTTGGTTTCCCAATCCTCCTTACAAGGAATGTTCTTGTCACCTTGAAACACATAGTCTGTGCTTACATGTATCAAAGTTCCCCCCACCTCCTTCATGGCTTGAGCCAAATTAGCAGCAGCAGTATTGTTGAGCAGATTGGCTAATTCATAGTCACTCTCAGCTTTATCCACATTGGTATAGGCTGCACAGTTAACGATAACACGGATATCATCCTCCTTTACCTTTGCACGGATAGCGTCGATATTGGTGATATCCAACTTCTCATAGCCTTCTGCCACATCGGTGAAGACAAATTTGTGCTTACTGTTCTTGGCGCATTTTTGCATCTCATGGCCTAGCTGACCATTAGCGCCTGTTACTAAAATATTCATATCATCAATTTTTTTAAAATTCTTATTAATTTACTTTTCCCTCTTTGCTTTAAGAAAAGCCATGCCCCTAAATACTAACAAAAAAAGAAATAAAGGGATATAAATTAAGAACTGTTTAAACATGGCCATACATAAACAGACTACAAGATAAAATGCTATACGGAACTTCAAATACGACTTTTCTGATGGTAATAGTCGTTGCATAAATAAAATTCCATATCTTTTAAAAGATAGTCTTTCTATTGTATTAGGGATTGCATATATCATTGCAGTAACGATTAATATCTGCATTGCACTTTCTGTATCAAATAAATTCAGAAAAGGAATATATTTGAATAGTTCCAAGAAGAAAAAAACAAGCAGAGATATTCGACCCCTCACATTATTATATACGTAGAAAATAACAAGTTCCACTATCATTGAAATGGCAGAAAACAATAAGAACTCTCTTTCATCAGACATCCAAGAAAGTCCACTCAAAACACATATAAAAGTTAAGAAATGTACTATATAGATTTGACACCTATACTTATTATAGAAGTTCATTTCCATACTATCAAGTCTCTTTGATGGATTTTTTTCTTTCTTAATAGTTTCAGTATCATTATAAATATATCCTATTTCATATTGAGCATAAAATGCAACAACAAGCATAACAAACTCTACCAATGAACATATAGAGTAAACATGAGATAGCATGTAAAGAAATGCAACAGGTACTATATGATAACAAAATAGCCCTAATCTTTTATTTTTAGAGACCATTCTTTTTCTGATGGTGTAAGCTCCTGGGCATAAAAATATAAACTTATTATTCATAGTGTAGTAGCTTTGCGTCCTTAAAATTATATTTTTTAATAATTCTAGCCCATTTATTTGCCTCTCTTGGATATATGACAATTACCCGTGAAAGACTATCTGACAATAATCTGGCATCTGTAACATTATCTGTTATAGTCATATCTACAGGAAAAGAAATACCAGTTTCAACTAAAGCTTCCATCTTACGACCTAGACGGTCTTTTAAAATTTTCCCTACACAGCACCCTTTTTTATATTTTAACTCTGTAGCAATTGCATAATCAGCCATAACTCTTTTCTTTATTATTTCAGATAAGAAATCCAAGGTAGCAGAAGCAAGGATTATTTTGCTGTCATTTTTCTTCTCTTCATCCAACATATTAAACACTTCACTATTTTTACGTTGCAACAAGAAATTATCATAAAATTCCTCGCCCAAAGTCAACAACTTTTTTTGTGAATATCCCTTTAGACAGTTAATACCTATCATTCTAATAATATCCTTAGAAAAAAGTATTATAGCCAATTTGTTAACGATACGTCCAAATATTGAGGCTCCAACTTTTCTATAGAATCCATACCATTTACCATGAGGCAGCGAATCTAAAAAATCAAATGTTGAATTTGAATTAAATAAAGTACCATCAATATCTATTAATACAACTCTACTCATTTTCTAAAATAATATTTATAAGCAATAGCAAAAGGTAAAAGTGAACGATTTTTCAACACCAAGAATAAAGTTCTTTTCAATATAGGTATAGAAAACTCGATTTTTTCTTTTAGAGTGTTCTTTTCACAACCATGTATACTCTCACAGAATAGCTTAAGCCTCTTCAATGCTACATCAATAGGATCAGACTTAGCTGAGTAATCTTGATAAACAGTTTGGGACAAAACGAAAACTTTATTATAATATTTTTTGAATCGTCTCAAGAATTCATGATCACTATAATCCAAGAATACCCGTTCGTTATACCCCCCACACTTTTCTAACGCAGCAAGGGACACACACATGCCACTATTAATGACACTTAATTGATGAAGGCTCGTGATACCCTCATAATGTTTTTGGCTAAAAAGGGCAAAATGATGTTTGTATTTCATCGGAGACATGGTATATACTCCGCACTTTACCATTGGAGCAAACATTTTACATGATGGATTTCTTTCAATAGCCTTTAGGTAATCAGAAATAGAAACCTCATCAAAATCTGTATCTTGATCCAAAAACAACAACCATTCATATTCATGTTTTTTTGCATACTTTGCTGCCTGATTATAACAAGCACTTAATCCGATATTAGATTCATTATGAATGTAAATTGCTTCTGGAGCAATATTAGTTATATCCTGAGGATTTTCTGAATTATCAAAAACCAACAAATGCTCATTATTTGCTCCTAACGTCTTATACGTTCTTGACTCTTGCAACTTACAATGATACAAGACTAGCACACATAATATCTTCATCATTTGAAAACAAATTTCGAAAATAAAAAAACAATAACTATTTGAAAAAATAAACCAGCATATGCAACCATATTATCAAAAATACCCATCAAAGAAGTTTCACAAAGTAAAGCTATCATAGGCGGGAACATTGGTGACGTACGTTTTACTAATTTTATACAAAATGCCAAAAAGAACATTATATAGGCAAACATTAAATAAACACCCCACCAACCAAGTTCATAATAAGGCACAAAATACGTAGAACCTACAACCATATTGGGAATGCAAAAAAATCTAGACAACTCTGGATATTTAAAATCAAGCCTTTTGGAAATCGTTTGAGGGATAATGTTAATCCCAACAAAAGGTTTTAACCCAAAATCATCACTAATTCCATTCACTTCTGGCTTTCTATCTACAATATATTGAAAATTAGCCAATGGAGATGCAATATACAAATAAGACCATAGATATTCCGATGGTAATATTGACTTTTCAAATTTGGTGGATACGTTTGCTGTTTGAGCTATCAAATCAAAATTGCCTTTTGATCTATAATTACCCATAAGTCCAAACAAATAAAGCACTAAGAGACCCACAAATCCAATTGTTATAATATTTTTTTTAAGTTGTTTAGAGGTTAAGAGGAAAATACAAAATGCTCCTATAAACATATTCATTGCAATACCTCGTTGAACACAAATAATAGGTGGTAATATTGTTAAGATTATATTTCTTATTGAAATGCTTTTTTTTACCGCTCCAAAACAGAACATAGCAATAGCAATTTGAAACATTGCGCCAAAACCATTCACAACTATCACATTTACTATAGGTATTCCCCATTCCATATAAATACTATCCTCTACAAACTCCGAATTATACATTATTATAGGAATACCGCTTACAACAAATTCCATTATTAATAATCCATACAGAATTCCTAAAAACGCATTATATTTTTTCAAGTTAAATCTGGAGAAATTAACTTTAGAGCAGTCAAACCAATGACTATTACCTATTGAAAGCTTATATGCGATTGCAGAGGATACAAATAAAAAGAAAAGAACTCCCAAGCTCAAATCAGGATAAGAGTTAGACCATCCCAACATATAAACCAACAACACAATTATCCAAGAATATACATATATAATAAATGGATTGATATATCTTTCGTTTGAAATATTCATTTTTTTAATATTTTTTTCTTTAAAAAGTGACCATTTCTAATTAAAATTCCCAATAAATATGCCCCCAAACCAACAGATTCTATTACAAGTTTTCCATAATCCCTATAAAAGTTATCATCTTTATTGGAAGAACTTGCCCCATTTATATCATAGAGAACAGTTATTATATCAACATACTCAAAAGAAATTTGATTTTTCAACAAGTTCAGATTATAAACATAGTCTGCAAACAGTTTATAATCCGTATTATATGAGTACTTTGAATAAACGCTTTTCGGGTAGAATATTGCTTGGTGACATACATTGGTTGTAGCCCATTTTATTTTATTAAACTTACCCCAATGCTTAGTACCTAATCCTTTAAAAATTACACTACCATAATATACTGAGTCTGATTCTTTCATCTCCAAAACCATATTTGAAATTACTTCATCGTTATAGAAAACATCATCAGCCCCCATAAATATTAAGAAATCACCTGTAGCCAATTTTAGGAGTTTATTCATTGCATCATAAATTCCCTTATCAGGCTCACTAACAAGAATGTCAATATCTTGTTTATATTTATTCAGAATATCCAACGTTCCATCATTGGATACGCCATCAACAACAACAAATTCTATATTAGAATAAGTTTGTTTTTTTACTGATCTTATTAAATTTTCAATACAGTTAGCAGCATTATAGCAAACCGTACCTACTGAAATCTTTGGTTGTATCATTTTATTTATCTATTTATTCTATCTTCATAAGAGTCCCATATAAATCGTACAATTGTCATACTTGTGCCAACTGCCAATTGAGCATGTCGTTCCTGCAAACCTACATATCGAGAGTCCTTACCATGACCTGTGCCGTAATTATTGCGAAGTTCTGCCAAGTTTTGTAATATAGATTTCAAATTTCCCAATATGGCCTTTATCGCCTTAGCATCGGGTATGTTATCAGGAATTTGCTTTGGTGTAATCCTTATAAACCTAAGCGTTTCATCTAACAATTGATTTAAGTTCCACTTTGTATCAATTGCTATACCGTTATCTAACAAGATTGTTTTGCAGCAACTTTCCACCAGTTCCTTAGCCTTTCCAATAGCATCTGTAGGATTATCATGCTGGAGTTTCAGCATTTGCTCCAATTCTTGTGATATATAATCATTTGAGAAGCGCTTTGCCAGATTCTCCTTAGTCACTTCCACTAAAACATTTGCACCTTGCTCTCTTTCTAGTATTTTCTTACACTGTTTATAAATACGTTCGTATGCTCCACCTGATGCTGTCTCGTTCTCAAAAGCACATACAGAGGTTTCGTAGTACAACATCAAATCAGAAAACAGCTTAATAACATTACTTTCTGGAGCTTCCGCTATATAAGCCATTAACGACTTACCTTTTGAAAGATGATATTTGGAGCACAACTGTACCCCAATACTAGAAAGAGTAAAAGCATCAAAATCTGCTGTTGAAAAATCAAGTACATAGCCACAACGATTAAACAACTGTGCAAACAATCCTTTTTCAATTTGTGAAATCATACTCTATCATTAAAATTTTAAACTACAATATAAGAGCTTTATACTAATCGTTTTTTATCCCCCTTGCATCTTCCACTCCCCCACATCGCTTATCACCGCCCCGAAGTCGTAGCCGGCTACGGAGAGCATCTTTTCGCGGACAATCTTCTCCATGCCACCCTCAAAGGGATGGAGGGTGACACCGGAATAACAGTCGCAGAAACATTGCTCCAATATATCCAGTATGCGACACATCTGAAGAATGCGCTCCCAAACAGAAGAGGTATTGAGGAGAAGGATGCGGATAGCGGCGTACAGCTGCATCACTGACACCGACTCGTGGTAACGGAAATGATGCTGCGCCCTGCTGCTGAGATGATTCTTCTCTAAATATCTTGCACTATAAACTTGATGACCTAAGCCATCCACTGCCAACAGGCGGTTCCCAATCTTGATGATGAGCTGGACTGGTACATAATCATTCTGGTTACTCATGAATTCAAACGTTATTTATGTTTAAAACTCGTTCCCTAGCAAGGAAACAAATGCGATGATATGTCACCGACTTTTTATAATTTTGCCAGCGTTAGACAAAAACAACGATGAATTCGTGAAAACAACTGACAATATTTTATTTATTAATTTAACATAGGAAATGCAATTATGAACATTAACATTTTCAATGGCTACCAGTCTACAGTGCCTGCTGTCATCAAGTTCCAGCAAATGGTGGACATCATCAGGGGCGACAAGCAGCTCGCCGAACTGACGAAGCGTTACCGCATCACGCACCAGAGGGAATACAAGAGCCAGTGCTACTGCTTCTCCGTGACCTGCGTCTTCCAGGGTGGCAAGGCGAAGAAGGACATCATCGAGGTGACGGGCGTCGGATTTTCTGACTTCGACCATGTGCCAAAGGAGAAACTAGCCGAACTCTGCGCCAAGCTGAGAGAGGACAGACACACTTTGTTCTTCCACATCACCGCTTCGGGCGAGGGGCTGCGCGTGCTCTATCGCTATGAGATGAAACCGGGAATGACGCTGGAGGAGCAGATGAAGTTCTATCCCACAGCCTTCCGTCATGGCAACCAGTATTTCTCCGACCTGCTGGGCGTGGAGTACGACGAGCATTGCTGTAACTTGGGCAGACTGATGGGTGCCGCCTACGACCCTGATGCCTTCTTCCGTCACGATGCCGAACCTTTCAGCTACGACTGGCTGGTGGCACGACAGCAGGAGAAGACCTTGCAGGACAATGCCACGGCCCGATTGCGACGGGAGGTGAAGAAGATTGACCGTCTCTACGAAGACAAGCTTGCCAAGGAACTGGAACATGAGATGAAGACTTATGTGGCGGGCAGCAAGAATGAGTATGTATCGTGCCTCGCCTACAAGCTCAATGCCTTCGGTTTCTCTGCCGATGCCGCCCTGGAGTTCATCCGTCAGGAGTTTCCCGACTACGAGCGCCCGAAGGCTGCCGTAGACAGTTGCTACCGTCAGACTGAGGAGCACGGCAAGCGCAAGCACGAACTGCAACCCCGTCGCCATGAGGCGGGCAAGTCAGCTTCCGTGAACGACATCATCCAGTTTCTGGGCGAGCACGTGGATCTGAGGTACAACCAGATTACCATGAGGGTGGAGTATCGCATGAAGGAAGAAGGTGACGGAAAGGGCGAGGATTCTTCTGCCTCCGGACTTTGGCAGATTATCAACGACCGTGCAGTCAACACCCTGTGGAGCGAGATGTCGAAGACAAACCGTGCCGCGGTACAAGACTTCTTCCGTGTCATCGAGAGCAACTATGTGCAGCCGTTCAATCCGTTCACCGACTATCTGAATAGCCTTCCCGAATGGCACGAGGGCGACACCGACTACATACAACAGCTTGCCGACAGCGTGACCGTAAAGGGTGGCGAGGAGCAACAGAAGCTATGGACCTGCTACCTGCGCAAGTGGCTCGTGGGGATGCTGGCTGGATGGACGCTCGACGACGTGGTAAACAATGTGATCATCGTATTGATAGGCGCACAGGGCTCTGGCAAGAGCACTTGGATAGCCATGTTGTTGCCGTCCGAATTGCGCCAGTATTTCTACACCAAGACCAATGCCAGCCGCCTCTCCAAGGACGATCTGTTGGTGCTCGCCACCTACGGACTGATGCTTTGCGAGGAGTTGGACACGATGAAGCCCTCAGAGCTGAACCAGTTGAAGGCAGCCGTCACCATGCTCACCATCGACGAGCGTGCTGCTTACGCCCATTTCGCAGAGCATCGGCCTCATATAGCCTCATTTGCTGCCACTGGCAACAACGTTCAGTTTCTCTCCGATCCTACGGGCAATCGGCGCTGGCTGCCCTTCGAGGTGGAGAGCATCCTGTCGCCCCGTGAGCATCCCTTCGACTATCCCAACATTTATGCCCAGGCTTTGCATCTGCTGCACTCAGGCTTCAGATATTGGTTTACGCAGCAAGAGATTATCGAACTCAACCTTCACAACCACAAGTTTGAGGCACCCCGTCTGGAGCGGGAACTCGTTGCGCTCTACTTCGCCCATCCTACCGAGGAGCAGCATGGCATATTCATGACCGCCAGCCGTGCCCTTCAGATTATCGGAGCGGGCATCAGCCAGAAGCTCAGTGCCGTATATGTAGGCAGGGCTTTCTGCGAGCTGGGATTCCGCAAGGTGAGGGTGAACCACTGTTGGGGCTATCTCGTGATAGAGCGTGACGGCGACATGATCAAGGCTCAGCAAGTACATCTGGCGATGGAGGCAGAGGACGACTATTCGCAGCAGGATACCGACCCCGACCTGCCCTTCTAGGGGTGGGTAGGGTAAGTAAGGGGAGGGTACTTTCTAAGAGTTTCCTTATGTAAAGGTACGTTTACTATAGGAAAGATATAGTATATATATAGGCTCCCAGAAAAAGCGATTTCCTACTCACCCTAGTTACCCCTGGCGTAAACAAGATAGTTACGACCGCTAAGTATCATGGTTACGATAGCTAAGTATCATAGTTACGAAGCATAACTCTAATAGATAACATTCAACATTATTCTTTGTCTCCCACAGATCTCACAGATTTACACAGATTCTCTCGTTGCAAGCAACGGTACTCTCACTAAGGCTCACAGCAAAAACTCCGCGAGGAGTAAAAATCTGTGAAAATCTGTGAGATCTGTGGGAAAATTCAACATTATAAGAAAATGGATTTACGAAGTTACACCAAGCAGGAGTTAGCCCTGCTCTATTTTCCGGATTCCGACCCGGACGTGGCAAGAGCCCATCTGATGAGATGGATAGTAAGATGCACCCAGCTCTACGAGCAGCTGCTGAAGAGTGGATACAACAAGAGCTGCAAGGAGTTCAATCCCCTGCAAGTATCCTATATTTTCTTCCATTTGGGAGAACCCTGATATTTATCAGTGATAATCGGTGAGTATCGGTGAGCAACAATGAGCATCGGTGAGTTGGGAAAATGAAATGTTGTATCTTTGCAATGTGATTCAGAAAGAGTCTCCCACAGATCTCACAGATTTGCACAGATTCTCTTCGTTGCAAGCAACGGTACTC
>SKED01000481.1_pt1 | contig 44762 bp, 38 predicted proteins | sample 4826651 | NCBI WGS metagenome assembly SKED01 (sample SAMN11008818, study PRJNA524170) | human gut metagenome | biome: Human fecal sample; material: Feces; isolation source: fecal sample from pouch patient p19 | host: Homo sapiens | place: Israel: Tel-Aviv | collected 2016-06-28 | reverse complement strand
GCCGCCTCTCGGCGGCCTTGCGAAAAACAAATCCAAGTTAGACCATTTCAAATGGTTCGATGTCTGCCCGGATGCGACACAGCTTGTGTGTCCATCCTCGCAGTATCCGGTTCTCAAGGTGCACGCCTGCGCGGCTGATCCGGTCCGACCGGGCCGCGCGGCAAGGAGATATATTGCCAGACCGGAGGGGCCCCGGGGGCGGGAATCTGGGCGTACACATTTCCTACACATTTTGTGATCCGACTAACGTTTGCCAGCCGTTAACTACCGCTCGCCGAGCATCTCTTTATATAAGGCAGTCTCATGGTTAAAGCGGATACGTCCCCCTAGCTAAAGCACAGCCAGCATCGAGCAACTCATCGCGTTCTTCCACCGAGAACCCCTCGGCGTAGACGCGCACCACTGGTTCGGTCCCACTAGGACGGACCAGCAGCCACGTGTCATCCTCGAATGCCAAACGCAAGCCATCCATATGACTAACGTTTTGCGGCACCTTGCCACAAATCGACTTGGGGTTTACGCCCGGCAGCAGGGTTCGTAACGTTTCGGCATCTTCGGCCTCAAGGCGTAAATCGCGTCGACCGTAACTCGTCTTACCAAAACTGTCCTCGAGTTGGTCGACCAGAACGCCCAAAGGCGCGTCCGTCTTTGCCATAAGCTCACACAGAATCAGACAGGCGAGGATTCCATCGCGCTCGGGCATATGTGCGGCGATGCCGATACCACCGGCTTCTTCGCCGCCTATGAGGACGCCGCCCTTCTTCATCTCCGCCGCTATATATTTGAAACCGACTGGTTTGACGGTCACGCGGCAGCCAAGCGCCTCGGCAATGCGACGCACGAGCGTCGAGCACGAAAGATTGACGACGACGCGCCCCTCCAAATTACGAAATTGAACCAAGTCGCCCAAAACGAGCGCCATGATCTGATGCGGATGTATATATCTGCCGCGCTCGTCAACCGCGCCGATGCGGTCGGCGTCGCCGTCGGTCACCAGGCCAGCGCAAGCTCCGTCCTCGATAACCGTGCGCTCGCAAGCGTCCACCCACGGCTCAACGGGGTCGGGGCAGATATCTTCTTGGTCAGACGCCTGCCCGGCGTGAATCTCGTGCACCTCAACGCCAAGCTCGCGCAGCAAGTCGGCTAGATAGCCCTGGGCTGCGCCGCCCATGGGATCGACAACCACGCGCAGGTGCGCGGCGCGGATGGCTTCGGCATCGACAAACGATGCCACCGCCTGCATATAGTCAGGAATGATATCCGCGGTGCGATATTGCCCCTCGATCCCCATTGGCTCGGGAGCCATAGTCTCTTCGAGCTCTTCGATGACATCCTGGTTGGCGGTCGAGCCGTCACCCATGCGAATCTTGAGGCACAGATAGCCCTGCGGATGATGGGACCCCGTCACCATGAGCGCGCCGCACGCTTCACCGTCATAAGCCGCCGCCCACGTAAGGGCAGGGGTCGGGACAGGTCGCGAAGCGAGCACGGCGTCTAGCCCGTGCGCTGCTAGCACGCCCGCCGCAAGCTCAGCGAACTCGCGCGCCAGGGGCCGGGTGTCGAACCCTATATATACCGTTTTGCCCGGATTGGTCTTTTGCCACAACTCGCCGACGGCATCGGCGATACGGGCAACGTTATCGGCAGTGAAGTCCTCATCGACGCGAGCGCGCCAACCGTCAGTTCCAAAATGAATTATCGCGCACACGCGCAGACACCTCACAGTGTTTGGATCATGGTACGCATGGGGTATACCCGCAACATGCACTCGGCAACCTGCCGGCACCAGCATTCACCATTTGGGCAAATGCTGCCGAGGACATGCAAGCAATAAAAAAAACCGCCCCGTATGGAGCGGTTTGCCCTTTATTTATCGAGCGCCTCGGCCATCGCGGCCGTAGTGATTGCCGTGGTTCCACAGCAACTGCCCACCATTGCGGCACCGGCATGTCTCCATTCGATGCATGCGCGCGCGAAAGCTTCGGGGTTCTCGTGCCATACGGGGCCATCCTGAGTCTGGACCGGATCGCCTACGTTGGGACGCACCGTGACGGGAGTAGTCGCCGATGCAACCATCCTGGGCACCGCCGCGTTCGCGGCCGCAAGCGAACAGCAATTAACACCAACCGAATTTGCGCCGTGTTTTTCGGCGTACAAAACGGCTGCCTCGATGTTGAGGCCATCGCCCAGCAGGTCGCCTTTATCGTCAACGACAAAACTCACCAGAACAGGCATGCCGTCGGCGGCATCTCGGGCGCCGGCAAGCATGGGCTGCAGATTACGGATAGACGTCACCGTCTCGATCAGCAGACCGTCAACACCAGCATTGAGCAAGGCGTGCGCCTGTTCGCGCGCAATGCCGCGGATTTCACGATACTCGACAGAGTCCTCGGCAAACCACTCAATACCGATCGGGCCCATTGAGCCCAGCAGTAGCTGAGGGTGCGCCTGGCGGGCATCGTCGACGGCCCCGCGATTGACCTCCGCCACGGACGGCGCAATCTGGTCGTGCTTGAGGGCATAGCTCGATGCCTGAAAGGTATTGGTAATGAGCACCTGCGCGCCGGCGGCGACATACAAGCGATGGATACGAGAAACGGTCTGCGGCTCTGCCAGATTCCAAAACGCCGGTGGAATGTCGGCGGCATCGTACTCACTCAACAGAACACTGCCCATGGGGCCCTGCGCCAACAAGGTCTCGCTCGACAAGCGGCGCGTAAGTTCCTCGGCACCAAAGCGGTTGTAATAACTCGTATCCATATATATCCCGCTATTCCTCGACGCTGATTCCCTGCTTTTCGAGATAGGCGAGCCAGCGGCTCATCGTGTCCTCGGATAGCGCATGCTCCATCATGCAGGCCTCGGAATCGGCTCGCTCAAATTCGACACCGAGCTCCTGAACCAAAAACGTGCGGATGAGGCGATGACGGTACCAGATAGCCGTGCCAACCTCGCGGCCGCGATCGGTCAGGATCACCTTGCCGTAGTGCGATTGCTCGACAAGCTCGGATGCCTTGAGCGCCGAAACCGCTTTATTGACCGATGCCTTGGAGACGCCAAGGCGCTGCGCGATGTCGACCGATCGCACGCCGTTGGTTTCCCCCTCTTCGCTTTCAATGCGAACCATGCACTCCAAGTAGTCTTCGTTCGCCACCGTCAGATGTAGTTCGCGCGAGCTATTTGTCGTATCCATGATCTTCCGTCCCTTCTGCATTCAATGGCTGATTCTACCCCATCCAAGCGTCGTGGTATGCCGTGGCATACCGTGCTAGAGTTCTTGTTGCACACGACGACCAAGATTGGAGCGGTCTTTATGGAAAACACCACTACGAGCCCCGATGTCCTCGAACGCTTTTTGCGCTACGTCCAGATCAACACGCAGTCCGAGGATGCAAACTGCGACCAGGTACCCTCGAGCGCCGTTCAGTTTGACCTTGCCAACGTGCTGGCTGAAGAGCTGCGCGAGCTTGGTGCGGAAGATGCCCACGTGACCGAGCACGCCTATGTCTGCGCGCATATCCCCGCAAGTGCGGGCGCTGAGGACAAGCCCGCCCTGGGCCTGATCGCCCATCTCGACACCACCGAAGTTGCACCGGGCGCCGGCGTGAAGCCGCACATCGTACACTACGAAGGCGGCGACCTGGTCTGCGGCACGGTTGACGGTAAGCCCGTTGCCATGGGTACCGCCAAGCTTCCCGCCCTGAATGACCTCGCGGGTGAGGACCTGGTCTGCAGCGATGGCACCACGCTGTTGGGCGCGGACGACAAGGCGGGCGTCGCCGAGATCATGTCGCTTGTCGCGCGTATCGCTCAGGACCCTTCTCTGCCCCATCCCGCACTCGGCATTTGCTTCTGCCCTGACGAGGAGATCGGCCACGGAGCCGAGCTGTTGGATATCGATACCTTTGGCTGCAAGTACGCCTACACGGTCGACGGCGGCCCCATCGGCGAGCTGGAGTGGGAGTGCTTTAACGCCGCCGAGGCGACCGTCCGCTTTGAGGGCCAGTCCATCCACCCGGGCGACGCTAAGGGCCGTATGGTCAACGCAGGCAATCTGTTCTGCGACTTCAACGCGTTGCTCCCCTACGTGCAGCGCCCGGAGTATACGGAAGGCTACGAGGGCTTTTATCACCTTGAGGGTGTATCTGCGACCGTCGATCACGCCACAGCGCGCTATATCGTCCGCGACCATGACGCCGCCAAGTTCCAGCAGAAACTCGACCTTATTGATGCCGCCGCCTCGATACTCAACCAGCGTCTGGGTGAGGAGCGTGTGACGGTCGAGATTAAGCAACAGTATCGAAATATGGCCGAGATCGTTCGTGACTATCCCGAGCTTATTGATGTTGCCAAGGAAGCCTACCTTGCCTGCGGCGTTGAGCCCCAAGTGCTGCCGATTCGTGGCGGCACCGACGGCGCCCAGCTGTCGTTCCGCGGTCTGCCCTGCCCCAACCTTTCCACCGGCGGCTATTGCTACCACGGCGTCAACGAGTTCGTCCCGGTCAGCTCGCTCGTCAAGATGACCGACGTGCTCCAGGAGCTCGTCGCCCGCTTTGCATAAGCCTGGCTGCATAAGCCCAAAAGACGAATCGCCCCGTCCTCAACCGAGAACGGGGCGATTTTTTTGCTGCAACGAGAACAGGTTGACGCACGCCAGCCTCTTAACGCAAGGAGTGTCCCAATCTGCCGGCACATAAGGAACGTCCCCAAGTGCCAAGTGCATCAAGAGTGTCCCCTTTGACCAGTCGTTTAAGAACGTCCCCAACGACTACGTCGATGTTTTGGCAACGACAGCGAGCGGGTCGCATTTGAGACAAGGTGACGTGAAGCGAAAGGGCGCTGACCTTCTGGTCGCGCCCTTGAAGTTGAACGTCAGATTGTCCAAATGCGGCCCGCGCAGCGTCGAGTCGTTACGGCGTTTGGTAAAACGCCGTAACTCTAGTAGTTAGCTTCGTAGCCGTTGCCGTCGCCGGTGGGCTCTTCGTAGTAGTCCGAATCGCTTGAATCGCTTGAGTCATCGGAATCGTCAGAGCTGACCGATGAGGTTGCGGTACCGTTTGCGTAGTCGTCAGACGTGTTGTTGTTCAGGTCACCGATCGTAGAGCTGGAACCGTCGGAAAGACCCATGGTGTTGGGACCCTTGGGATCCTTGCCGGCATCGACGCGCTCCATCATTTCCTTGAGCTCGTCCTCGTAGACAAAGACGTAGCTCACACCGTCGATCATGGTGCTGTCGTCGGCGTACGAGGGCAGGTTGGCCGAGTAGATACCGTCGACATCCATACCGCGCATGGCGTTGACCGTAGCCACGATATCCTGAACGCTCATATCGGTTACGAGCATATCGGACAGCGAATTAACCAGGCCAAAGATCTTTGTGGCATCGAAGTTATTGAGAATCTGGTTGGCAAGGGCGCCAAGCACCTGACGCTGGTGGCGCATGCGCGTGTAATCGCCGTCGGCATAGGTGTAGCGGCAGCGGGCATAGGTAAGGGCGGTGGCACCGTCCATATGCTGCTGGCCAGCGGTAATCTTAATATCCAGGTGCTCGGGGTCGTCAACATCATCGGTTGCGTTAATGTCGATACCGCCAACCGAATCAATCAGCGCCTGCATACCGTCGAAGCTGACCTCGGCATAGTGGGAAATCTGAACACCGCACAGCTCGTTGACCGCCTCGACCATGGCCTCGGCGCCGCCAACGGTATGGCAGGCGTTGATCTTCATGGTCTCGCCCTTGTACTCGACCTTGGTGTCGCGCGGAACGGAAATGAGCGTCGCCTGTTTTTGCGTGGGGTCGATGCGTGCCAGGATAATCGAGTCGGCACGATACGTATCCTCGCCCGGACGGCCGTCGGTGCCAAGAAGCAGCACGTAGAACGGATCCTTTGCCTCATCGGTGTCAACCAGAACCCGACGCAGATTGTCGGTAATGACATTAGAATCGCCGAGCTTGCCCATAATGGTGGCAAACCACAGGCCGGCAGCGGTAGTGGCACTCAGCAGCACGCCAAGCACGACAATGAGCGCGACGTGACGAATCGTGTGGCTACGGCGACGTTGACGAGCGCGCTCGGAATAGCGAGCCACGTTATCGCGACTGTAGATCTTGGCCTGCGCACCAGTTGAGGGTCTTCGGGTGGTGGTATCCGCGAGGGGTTTTTTATTAAACATAGGCAACCTGTATTAGTAGATGACGGGATCGGGGACGGTAGCATGCTCGACATGCGCGCCAAGCGCCTGCAGCTTTTCGACAAACCGCTCGTAGCCGCGCTTGATGTGATGGATGGCCGAAACCTCGGTCGTCCCGTCGGCGATCAAGCCCGCTACGACGAGGGCCGCTCCGCCACGCAGATCGGGCGAGGTAACCTGTGCACCCGAGAAGCCCTTGACGCCATGAATCATGGCATGATGGCTCTCGATACGAATGTCGGCACCCATGCGCACCAGCTCAGAGGCAAACATAAAGCGATTCTCGAAGATGTTCTCGGTGATAACGGAGCTACCATCGGCAAGGGCGGAGAGTACCATGATCTGCGCCTGCATGTCCGTCGGGAAGCCGGGGAACGGAAGCGTCTGGATATCGACCGGCTTGATACGCTCGGCACGCCTCACATGGACGCCATCCTCGACGCGCTCGCAGTCGATACCCATGAGCTCCATCTTCTTGAGCACCATGCCCAAGTGAATGGGGCAAAAGCCCGTGACATCGACGCCGCGATCGTCGGCCATCAACGCACCGGCAACGATAAAGGTACCAGCCTCGATGCGGTCGCCCACCACGCGATGGGTAACAGGATGCAGCTCTTCCACGCCCTCGATGGTCACGACAGGCGTACCGGCGCCGACAATCTTGGCACCCATTTCGTTGAGCATGTTAGCGAGATCGACGATCTCGGGCTCGCGAGCCGCGTTGTCGATAACCGTGGTGCCCTGCGCGCGCACGGCAGCCATGATGAGGTTCTCGGTCGCACCGACACTGGCAAACTCGAGCGTGACGGTGGTACCGCGCAGGCCCTGAGGCGCGTTGGCGTTGATGTAGCCGTGGGCGGTGTCGAACTCAACGCCCAGGGCCTCGAGACCCAGGATATGCATGTCGATCTTGCGAGCACCTAGGTTGCAGCCACCCGGCATGGCGATCTTGGCGCGATGGAAGCGGCCCAGGAGGGGCCCCATGACGGCGGTGGAAGCACGCATCTTAGCGACGAGCTCATAGGGAGCCTCCCAGGAATCGACCTGAGAGGTATCAATCTCGAGCGTGTGCTCGTCGAGAACATCAATCGTTGCGCCCATGCCCTTGAGCACCTTGCCCATCACGTGGACATCAGAAATATCTGGCACGTTCTGCAGCGTCGTCTTGCCCGGCGCCAGAAGCGTTGCCGCCATGAGTTTGAGCGCGGAGTTCTTGGCACCCGAGACGGGCACGGAGCCTCCGATGGCGTGGCCACCCTCAACGCGGATAATATCCAAGGTCTACCCTTTCAAAAAGCATGCCCGGGGTGGCTAGGCCATCCCGGGCATGATGTGTTCGCAAATGGTCGAACGCTAAATCGTTTGACTATTGGGCAAGCTTGAGCTTACACCATGCGATTTCATTATAGAGGTAGGCGCGGCGTGCATCATCCTCCGACAAATTACCCAGCTTCTCTTCAAAACCTTGAATATCAGCTTTAAGCTTGTCGGCATCGACGGTCGCCAAATCGCAAGCGCGCTCGGCGAGAACGGTCACGACATCGTCCGCAACCTGGGCATAGCCGCCGGCCACGGCAAACGTGTGGTCGACAGTGCCCATGGCCTTATCGGAAACGCGAACGTAACCGCGGTCGATCGTGCAAATCTCGCTGGAGTGAGCAGGCAGAACGCCAAACTCGCCATCCGTGGACGGAATCGACACAAACGCAGCGTCGCCCTCATAGGCGCAGCTCACGGGGCACACGATGCGGATACGCATAACCTACTTCTCCCCCATCTTGCGGGCGCGCTCGCGCACGTCCTCAATCGTGGAAGCATAGCGGAAAGCCTGCTCGGGCAGGTCATCGGCCTTGCCGTCGACAATCTCGGCGAAGGAGCGGACGGTATCCTCGACGCGGACGTAGACACCGGGGTTGCCGGTGAACTTCTCGGCAACGTGGAAGGACTGGGAGAGGAACTGCTGGATCTTACGGGCACGGTTGACCGTAAGGCGCTGCTCCTCGGACAGCTCGTCCATACCCAGAATGGCGATGATGTCCTGAAGGTCGGAGTACTCCTGCAGGAGCTCCTGGACCTTGACGGCGACACGGTAGTGCTCCTCGCCGACGATCGAGGGATCGAGAGCGTCAGAGGAAGACGCGAGCGGGTCGATAGCCGGGAACAGACCGAGCGACGAAATGCTACGCGAAAGGACCGTAGTGGCGTCGAGGTGCGTAAACGTCGTGGCAGGCGCCGGGTCGGTCAGGTCGTCTGCAGGGACGTAGACGGCCTGGACGGAGGTGATGGAGCCCGTCTTGGTCGAGGTAATGCGCTCCTGGAGGTCGCCCATCTCGGTTGCCAGCGTGGGCTGGTAACCAACGGCGGACGGCATACGGCCCAGCAGTGCGGAAACCTCGGAACCTGCCTGGGAGAAGCGGAAGATGTTGTCGATGAACAGCAGGACGTCCTGGCCACGATCGCGGAAGTACTCAGCGGTGGTGAGGCCGGCCAGACCGATGCGCAGACGCGCTCCAGGCGGCTCGTTCATCTGACCGTAGACCAAGCAAGTCTTGTCGATAACGCCAGACTCGCTCATCTCGAGATAAAGGTCGGTGCCCTCACGGGTACGCTCGCCGACGCCGGTGAACACCGAGGTGCCGCCGTGCTCCTGGGCGAGGTTGTTGATGAGTTCCTGAATCAGAACGGTCTTGCCGACGCCGGCGCCACCGAACAGGCCCGTCTTACCGCCACGAATGTAGGGCTCAAGAAGGTCGACGGCCTTGATACCGGTCTCGAAGATCTCGGTCTTGGTGGTGAGCTCGTCAAAGCGGGGCGCTGAGTGGTGAATGGGGTAGAACTCCTCCACCTCGGGCATGGGCTTGCCGTCAACGGGCTTACCCATAACGTTCCAAATGCGACCGAGCGTCTTGGGGCCAACGGGCATCTTCATGGGCTCACCGGTATCGGTGGCGACAAGGCCGCGCTGCAGGCCGTCGGTCGAGGACATGGCGACCGTGCGGACGACGCCGCCCGGAAGCTGGCTCTCGACCTCGAGGATCGTGCTCAGGTGACCGATCGGGGTCTCGGCCTCGACCGTGAGCGCGTTGTAGATCGGGGGCACCGCGCCGTCAAACTTGACGTCGACGACAGGGCCGATGATACGCACGATGCGACCATCACCGGCAGTCGTCTTCTTGGTGGCTTCCTCGACCGCAAGCTTTACGGTGTTATTAGCCATTACTGTTCCTCCAATGCTGAGGCTCCGCCGACGATCTCGTTAATCTCGGTCGTGATCGAAGCCTGACGCACGCGACTATACGTGCGGGTAAGGGTCGAGATGATCGCGGTGGCGTTTTCCGTCGCGGAGTGCATGGCCTTACGGCGTGCTCCCTGCTCGGCGGCCGCCGAATCGATCAGGGCCTGGTAGATGACCGTCAGGATATACGACGGTACAAGCTTGCCGAGAACATGCTCGGGAGAGGGCACGAACTCGAACGTGGACGAGATGCGCTTAGGGGCGTCGGTCTCGTTCTTACGCGGACCGTGGGCCATAGCGATCATCTCGGGATCGAGCGGCAGCAAGTGCTCGACGCGAAGCTCCTGATCCACGCGGTTCTTGGCGTGGTGGTAGACAAGCTCGACACGGTCAAGCTCACCGGCACGATACGCATCGCAGATATGAGAGGAGATCATGCGGGCCTGATTGAAATCGGGCTCGGAGGAATTGCCCTCAAAGTGCATGATGACGTTTGCGCGGTCGCGGAAATACGTGGCCGGCTTTCGTCCACACGCAATGACCTCGCACTCGATGCCATCGTTCGCCCAAGAAGCGGCGAGCTTTTCGGCCGTACGCTCCACCGTCGTATTGAAACCGCCGGCAAGGCCGCGGTCCGAAGCAATGACGACAATCAGGCCGCGCTTAACGATCTCATGCTTGTGCAGCATGGGATCGTTGCCCGAGCAGGAGGCGTCGCCGGCAACCGTCAACATGACGTCGGTCAGCGCCTCCTTATAGGGCTCGGCCTGCTTGGAGCGATCGAGGGCACGACGAATCTTGGCCGTAGAGACCATCTCCATCGTGCGCGTGATCTGCTTGGTCGTGGTAACCGAGGAGATTCGCTTCTTAATGTCGCGAAGGTTGGCCATAGGGCTTAGTTCTCCTCTGATCCAGTCGTGTCGGCATGGTGCTTGGCCATGAACTGCTGCTTAAAGTCGCCGATGACGCGCAGGAGCTCAGCCTTGGTGTCATCGTCGATCTTCTTGGCGCGAACCTTGTCGAGCAGCGAGCCAAAACCGTTGTCCATGTACTCAATGAGCTCGGCACGGAAAGGCAGCACGTCGGCGATCTCCAGGTCGTCCAGGAAGCCCTCGTTGCCGGCAAACAGCGTAACGATCTGCTCGCCAACCTCAAACGGCTTGTAGCGCGGCTGCTTAAGGAGCTCGGTCATGCGAGCGCCGTGGGTAAGCTGCTTCTGCGTAGCCTCGTCAAGGTCGGAGCCGAACTGCGTAAAGCCGGCGAGCTCCTGGTACGAAGCGAGGTCCAGACGAAGATTGCCGGCGACCTGCTTCATGGCCTTGGTCTGTGCATCGCCACCGACGCGGGACACGGAGATGCCCACGTCGACTGCCGGGCGCTGGCCCTGGAAGAAGAGCTCGGACTGCAGGTAGATCTGACCGTCGGTAATGGAAATGACGTTGGTCGGAATGTAGGCCGAGACGTCGCCGTCCTGGGTCTCGATGATCGGCAAGGCCGTCATGGAGCCGTAACCGTTCTTCTTGGACATCTTGACGGCACGCTCGAGCAGACGAGAGTGCAGGTAGAAGATGTCGCCAGGATAGGCCTCGCGTCCGGGCGGACGATGCAGCGTCAGCGACATCTGACGATATGCCACGGCCTGCTTGGACAGGTCATCGTAGATGACGAGCACGTGACCGCCGGGGTTGGTCTCGCTGGCGGGCTTGCCGTCCTCGCCGTTGTACATGAAGAACTCGCCGATAGCGGCACCGGCCATAGGCGCGATGTACTGCATAGGGGCAGAATCGGCAGCGGTTGCCGAAACGATGATGGTGTATTCGAGCGCACCGTGCTGGGCGAGGGTCTCACGGATGTTAGCAACCGTGGAGGCCTTCTGGCCGATGGCGACATAGATGCAGACCATGCCCTTGCCACGCTGGTTGAGGATAGCGTCGATGGCGATGGCGGTCTTACCGGTCTTACGGTCGCCGATGATAAGCTCGCGCTGGCCGCGGCCGATAGGCACCATGGAGTCGATAGCCAACAGACCGGTCTGAACCGGCTCGCACACCGGTGTACGGTCGATGACGCCGGGGGCCTTGAACTCGATGGGACGACGGTGCGTGGCGACAATGTCACCCAGACCGTCGATGGGCTGGCCGAGCGGATTGACGACGCGGCCGAGCATGGCACGGCTCACGGGGATATCCATAATGCGGCCAGTGGTGCGGCACTCGTCGCCTTCCTTGATGGAGTCGACGGCACCAAACAGAACGGCGCCGACCTCGTCACGGTCAAGGTTCTGGGCGAGGCCGAAGACGGTCTCACCGGTATCGGAGCTCTTGAACTCCAGAAGCTCGCCTGCCATGGCGCTCTTGAGGCCGGAGACGCGCGCGATGCCGTCGCCTACCTCGTCGACCGTAGAAACCTCATGCGTATCGACCGTCGCGGAGAGGCTCGTGAGCTGCTCCTGCAGTTTCTTGGCGATATCCTGGGCATTGAGGGTTTCGGACATTAGGCTTCACCTCCGTACGTATTAGCAGAGTTTGCGAGGGTCTCCTGCGCGATGCGCAGCTGCGTCTTGACGGAAATGTCACGACGCTCGCCGCGGGCCTCGAGCACCAGGCCGCCCACGATAGACGGATCGACCTGCTCGATAAGGAATACCTTGCGGCCGAAGTCCTGCTCGCATTTCTTAGTGATGGTTTGACGCAGCTCGTCGTCGAGCGGGATCGCCGTGGTGACGGTCACGCCCACTACATCCTCGTCTTCCTCGGCAACATACTTAAAGGCAGCTGCCACCTTGGGAAGAAGGTCGAGCTGGTCGCGCTTGGACATGGTGTCGAGCACAGCGATGATTTCGGGGCTGGCGGAAGCCAGGCGCTCGATCATCTCGAGGTCCTCGAACACATGGCCCTCGGCCTTGGCGGCTTCCATGAGGGAGCGCGCGTAGGTCTCGAGCACCTTGTCCTGATAGCGGCTAGTCGGCATTCAGGCTACCTGCTTCCTGGATGTAGCGCTCGATGAGCTTCTTCTGCTCGGTCTCGTCCTCGAGTGCCTCGCCCACGATCTTGGTGGCGACGGCGACGGACAGGTCGGCGATGGAGCTCGCGGCACCGGCGTAGATGGACTTGCGCTCGTCCTCGACGGTCGTATGGGCCTTGGCGATGATCTCCTCGGCCTCCTTGTGCGCAGCCTCGATAATGCGAGCGCGCTCGGACTCGGCGTCCTTGCGGGCCTCGAGAACGATATCGGCAGCCTGACGACGGGCGTCGGTGACGATCGAGTCAGACTCGGCGCGCTTGGCAATAGCCTCCTGCTTGGTCTTCTCGGCCTCGTCGAGGCTCTCCTCGATCTTCTTGCCGCGCTCCTCCATGGTTTTCATGATGCCCGGCAGGGCGACCTTGGCCAGCACGATCCAGATGATCAGGAAGGCGATGAGCGCCGGGATGAACTCCGCCATCTTAGGGATGAGGATGTCCGCACCGGCGGCGCCGTCCTCGGCGAACGCGGAAACCGGCATGAGCAGCGCGGCCGCGGACGCGGAGAGTGCGATCGCGCTCTTCTGGGATGAAAGATTCATACTTGACGCTCCGTGCTATTTAACGATCAGCGCGACAACGAAGCCGATCAGAGCCAGAGCCTCGCCGAAGGCGGAGCCCATGATGAAGACGGTGAACACGCGGCCCTGGACCTCAGGCTGACGGGCCATAGCACCCGTAGCACCCAAAGCAGACAGGCCGATAGCAAGACCAGCGCCGATAACACCGAGACCGTAACCGATAACTCCCACGATTCCTCCTTTGTCGTGCGTGTCTTATTTCACGCAGGATAACCTTTTTATAACTGCCGGGCTCCATGGGTACGGGCACCGGCGGTTGAACGAATTGCCTTACCTTTGAGACGCGAACGGGAGACTACTCCTCCTCCGCGACCTCCTCTGCCTCGGAGACATACACGGCGGTAAGGACCGTGAAGACGTAAGCCTGGATGGCGCCGACCACAAGCTCGATCGCGTAGATCAGGATGAGGATGGCAAGCCAGGCTAGCGAAGGCAGGGCGCCGACGGCGTGGGCCGCGGAAACCTGCTGAAGCAGCGGCTGCATGAACATGCTCGCCATGATGGCGAACGAGCCCATGACCACGTGTCCTGCGAACATGTTGCAGAACAGACGGACGGCGAGCGTGATGAGGCGCAGGAAGGTCGAGAAAAGCTCGACGACCCACACGAGCACGTTCATCGGGAAGCTCACGCCCTGCGGGGCGAGGCTCTTGATGTAGCCGATCACGCCGTGAGCCTTGCATCCGTAGTAGATGAAGTACACGAAGGCGAAGATAGCGAGCGCGGCGGTGGAGCCGATTGCGCCGGTGCCGGGCTTCATTCCCGGGATCAGGCCGATCATGTTGTTGATCAGGATGAACAGGAAAAGCGAGCACAGGAACGGGAAGTGCTTCTTCCAGTTCTCACCCACGACGCCCTTGCCGATATCGTTCTCGACGTACTCGATGATGTACTCGAAACCGTTGACGAAGAAGCCCTTGGGAACCAGGGTCTGCTTCTTCTTGAACACGGCCAGGACGATCAGGAGCACGATCGTGGAGACGATCAGCCAAAACGAGTACTGCGTGATGCCGCAGCTCAGATCGCCCACGACAGGGGTGGAGCTGAACTCGCTGACCAGATGATTAATCTCATCAGGCAGCTTTTCAAAAATTTCCACGACTTACCTTTCGACCTCATGAGGATCTCGCAGCGCCTTGGCGACGCGAACCGTGCAGGCGGCCATAAAGGCCACGAAGCCGATCGCCTCGCCCAGGAGGAACATGCGAAATGCCTCTCCGAACAACACAAACACAACCAAGGTAAAGACGAGCAGGGCGATTGCCGAGACCGCCAGACTCACCATACCCTTGAGCATGTCCGCATTCTGTTTATCGTCAAGAACCGGCTTGAGCGTAAAGACAAAGGGAAGGAAGGCAATTGCGCCCGCGATGGCGCCTGCAACGATAGCGAGCAGATCGGCTATCTGAAACACTGGCGTCCTCACTTTCCTTTTTTATCGCCTCACAGGACAGTTCCCGCCAAACATTGGTGACTATTGTACGAGCCAATCGCTAAAGTACAACCGAAAAAGCATCGGTTAATACGCACCTGTTCGTTTTCTTAAGACCTTCTTTATGCCGCAGGTACGGTAATACGTTTTTCTCGAACCCTGCAGGGCAAAACGTCCGTTAACAGGAGTGCGCGCGGTCGTCTTTTGCTCGCCCGCGCGCACCATTTCTTCGTATTTGCAGCCGCGGCCGTCTTAGCCCAGCGACTAGAGCGTGCCGTAGATGCGGTCGCCGGCGTCGCCCAGGCCGGGAACGATGTAGGCAGCCTCGTTGAGATGGTCGTCGATGGCGCAGGTATAGATATGCACATCAGGGTCCTTCTCAGTCAGCGACTTGAGGCCCTCGGGGGCCGCGACGATGCACAGCATGCGGATGTCCTTGACACCGCGCTCGCGCAGGTAGCTAATGGCCATCTCGGCCGAACCGCCCGTGGCGAGCATGGGGTCGACGACCAGGCAGATGCGCTGGTCGATATCCTTGGGCATCTTGCAGTAATACTCGTGCGGCTCGTGGGTGACCTCGTCGCGCTCCATGCCGATGTGGCCCACGCGAGCGGAGGGCACCAGGTCGAGGATGCCGTCGACCATGCCAAGGCCCGCACGCAGGATGGGCACGATGGCGAGTTTCTTGCCGGCAAGCTGTTTGAACGTGGCGGTAGTGATGGGGGTCTCGACCTCGACGTCTTCCATAGGCAGGTCGCGCATGGCCTCGTAGCCGTCAAAAAGCGCGAGTTCGCGCACGAGCTGACGGAACTGGTTGGTGCCGGTGTTTTTGTCGCGCAGGATCGACAGCTTGTGCTGGACGAGCGGGTGATCGACAAGCGTCACACGGGACGCATCGTAGGTGACGGTCATGGATTGATTGCCCCTTTCGTTGCGGCCGCAAAACGGCCTTGCTGACAAGGTGTGCAGCAATGTTGCCGCCGCACGCCATGCATTAGTTTAGCGGTTTGTTGTATCGAGCAGCCCATCGCAGCCCTACTGTGCGGTGCTGAGCGAGCGCCTGACTGCATCACGCCAGCCCGCAAGGTTTTGCTCGCGGCGCTCGGCGGACATGTGGGGAAGGAAGGTCCTAACGATCTGGGCATTTTGCTCCAGCTCCTCCAGGTCTTCCCAATAGCCGACGGCAAGACCCGCCAAGTACGCGGCACCGATTGCCGTGGTCTCCACCGTCTCGCATTGCAGCACGGGTATATCCAGCAGGTCGGCCTGGAATTGCATGATGAACTCGTTGCGCGAGGCACCGCCATCGACAGACAGGCGCTCGATCGAAAGCCCCACGTCCTGCTCCATGGCGCGCAGCACGTCGTAGCTCTGATATGCCATGGATTCGCAGGCGGCACGTACGATGGTCGCACGGCTCGAGGCGCCGGTCAGACCGCACACGATACCGCGGGCATGCGGGTCCCACCAGGGAGCACCCAAACCTGCAAAGGCGGGAACGAAGTAGCAGCCCTCGTTGTCGCCAATCGAAGCGGCGAGTTGTGCCGACTCGCTCACGCTCGAGATGATGCCCATGTTGTTGCGAAGCCAGTTCATCGTTGAGCCGGCGGCAAAAATAGAGCCCTCGAGCGCATAGCTGACTTTGTCGTCCGCAGCGATACCGATGGTGGAGACCAGGCCATTCTTGGATTCGACGATCTCGTCGCCGGTGTTCATGAGCATAAAGCAGCCCGTGCCATAGGTGTTTTTGGTCTGGCCGGGATAGAAGCAGCAGTGGCCGAACAGCGATGCCTGCTGGTCGCCCGCCACGCCCATGATGGGCGGCATGTTGGTCATGATATCGCTCGCGACGCGGCCGTAGTCGCCCGAGCTCCAGCGAACCTCGGGCATCATGGAACGTGGAACGTCAAAGAGCGCCAGCAGGTCGTCGTCCCAATCGAGCGTATGGATATTAAAGAGTGCCGTGCGGCTGGCATTGGTGTAGTCGGTGGCAAAGACCTGGCCGCCGGTGAGGTTGTAGATGAGCCAGGTGTCGATGGTGCCAAACATGAGGTCGCCCGCCGCCGCGCTCTCGCGTGCGCCGTCGACGTTGTCGAGAATCCACTGCACCTTAGAGGCCGAGAAATACGGGTCAAGCGTAAGTCCCGTGCGGGAGCGCACCAGCTCCTCGCAACCCTGTTCAACCAACGCGTCGATCGCCGGCGCGGTACGACGGCACTGCCATACGATGGCGTTATAGATGGGCTGGCCGCTCACGCGGTCCCAGACCACCGTGGTCTCGCGCTGGTTGGAGATGCCGATGGCGGCGATGCGATCGGAATGGATGCCGCTCTTAAACTGAACCTCCATCATCACGCCGATCTGGCTGGCAAGCACCTCCGTGGGATCCTGCTCCACCCAGCCGGGGCGCGGGAAGCTGGTTTTGACGCTACGACGCGCCTGGGCAACGATGCAGCCGTATTCGTCGACAATGGCCGCGAGTACCGAGGTAGTGCCGCAGTCGAGCGCCATGATGTAGGAACCGCCAAAGTTAAACGAGGCATCTTCCATGCCCAGGCTGTCCAGATTCAACGACATCGCTTACACCCTTCTATTGCATCGGGTCGGACAGGACCCGCTCGATCTCTGATGCGGGAAGTGCGCCTTGGCGCAGGATCTGGAGCCCGCCGTGCTGGAACGACACGATGGTCGAGGCGTCGCGACACGGGGTCTCACCGGCGTCGACGGCAACATCGACCCCCTCCAGGATGCGACCCTCGACGGCGGCAAAGCTTGCCGGCGAAGGCGCGCCGTGCGTGTTGGCGCTCGTGCAGGCAAGGGGACTGCCGCAGGCGCGGATGAGCGCTTGGACCACGGGAGAGGCCGAAGCGCGCAGGGCCACGGTGTCGTCGGCAGCGCGCATAAAGGTCGGCACGCAGGGGGCTGCCTTGACCACGATAGTCAGGGCTCCCGGCCAGCATCGTCGCGCGAGTACGCGGGCATCTTCCGGGATATCCACGCCATAGCGGTCGAGTGCTTCGACGCCATCGACCAGCCAAGCGACGGTTTGCGTGAGCTCACGTTGCTTGAGAGTGAAGATACGGCGATAGCCGGTGCCGAACGCAGGAACTGCGGCGCCATTGACGGCAGCCTGCGGATCGCGCGGCCACGATGGGAATTCGCTTGTATCTTGGGGCACGGCGTCCGAGAAGGCGTTGACTGCCACGGCGACACCGTAGACGGTCTCGGTCGGAATCAAGGCCAGGCCGCCGCGGCCGAGCACCTCGGCCGTGCGCTCGACGGCAAGCCGATGCGGCTCGCGCGTTCCCTCGTATACCCGATAGACCGTCTGCATGTGTATGCCAGCCCCTTACGCTCCGGTGCAAGTTTGTTTACTGTGGGGCATTCTCGCACGAAACATTCAACCTATTTGCCCAGAGCGCATGTTGGTTTGGTGAGCGGCTCTAGTAGTCGGTGAAAGTGAGGGGGTTAATTGAAGATTTTAGCGCGCAAGCGTAACGGTACGATCGGGAAACTCGATGCTTGCAACCAGTTTTCCGCCGAGGCTCTCTGCGTACCTGCTCAGCGTGTCGAGCCTCATCGAACCCAACTCCCCACGCTCGAGCTCGGATACACGTTTTTGAGAAACGCCCATCGACTGGGCGACCGACGCCTGTGTTAGATCTTTTAACCTGCGAATCTGAGCAAGCTTATAGGCTTCGATACGATCGCGAGTCCTCTCCTGCTCGGCGGTAATGGAGTCGCGTGGTATCCCGCGAGATTCCATATACTCATGCAGTTCCATCTCGATCGAGCCTCCTTACGTGGCGACGGTATATTTGCTCGGCCCTTGGAATGTTGATCGCATACCAACCGTTCCATTTTGCCCTTGACGATCCCGCTCGCGACTTATCACCCGCCAATAGCAATACCGCCTGGCGCTTGGGGTCAAAGGCGAAGAGGATGCGAATCACCTGCCCACCACACGACGTCACTCTCAGCTCCTTTAAATGATGAAGCTTCGAGCCCTTTACGCGGTCAACCAGCGGACGACCAAGGCTGGGACCTTCCTTCTCGAGCACCAAAAGGTCTGCATAAATCTGCTTCAGCGTAGCTTCATCCTGCTCATCAAGCCAAGGTTCAATGTAATCAAGCACGATACGGTACCGATGCAGCTGATTTGACATACCTTTCTCCTTCTATAGTAGAAGTTTTACAGTATATTGCAAGGACAAACTTGCGCAAATGTCTATTTATTCAGCTTAAATACGCTGTTTGGGCTCGGTGACGATGGCTCGAACGATGCGGGGACGATCGGTGAGGTCGTGGACGATACGCACGTCCGAAAGGCCTGCCTGGCGACAGAGCTCGGCCGCGGCGTCGAGCGCGCCCTCGTAGAGCTCGCAGGCAAACAGGCCGCCGGCACGCAGCATGTAGGGCGCCGCGTTGAGCAGGCGGCGGAAGATATCGAGACCGTCGGCACCGCCCTCGAGCGCCAGATCGGGCTCAAAGTCCTTGACCTCATGCGGCAGCGAGCGCATGACATCGGTGGGGATGTAGGGCGGGTTGGAGACGAGTACGTCAAAGGTGCCCCACTCTTCGCGGGGAATGGAACTCACCAGGTTGGTGAGGCTGAAGGCGACCTCGTCGGACGTGAGGCCAAGCGCATCGCGGTTTTTGGTAGCAAGGTCGATGGCGCGCGGCTCGATATCGGTAGCAGTGCAGGTAACGTGCCCGCGGCGCTCCCAGGCAAGGGAGAGCGAAATGCAGCCCGTGCCGCAGCCGACCTCGAGAACGCGGGCAGTGCGGGGCTCGGCTGGGGCAGATACGTTGGCCTCGGCGGCATCTTGCGCGGGAGTCGCCTGTTGGTCGTTGTCCTCAATGGCGATGCCGTATTCGTCGAGCTCGGGCTCGGGGGTTTCCATGGCCTCTGCTTCTGCCGCTTCGGCTTCTGCTGCCTGCGCGGCGGCTTCCTCGGCCTCGCGGTCGGCCAGTTCCTCGGCATAGGCGCGGCTACCGAGCACGTCGCTACCCAGCGCAGCCTCATCGGCGGCCGTCAGGTTGGCGGCACGGCGCTCGGCGGCCGCGCGTTCGTCAGCCAGCGCCGCCTCGGCTTTGCGGGCCTGCTCGACCTCATCGTTCCAAGGCAGCTCCACGCGCTGGCGGGCAGCGGCCTCGGGGCTCAGCACCTCGGCATCCAGATAGTTCAGAACTTCTTCGACGAGCATCTCGGTCTCGGGGCGCGGGATGAGCACACCGGGGGCGCACGCGACGTCGATCATGCGAAACTGCGTGCTACCGGTGATGTACTGCAGCGGCTCGCCCTTCGCGCGACGGACGACCGCCGCGTGCATGGTCTCGAGCTGCGCTGCGTCGAGCGTCTCGTCCATGCGCATATATAAGTCGATACGCGCCAGACCCGTAGCTGCGCACAGCAGCCACTCGGCAGAAAGACGGGGGTGCTCCTCGCCGCGCTCGGCCAGGTACTCCTTGGTCCACTCGAGACAACGCTTGATGGTCCAAATCTCGTTTGCCATGGGGCCCTCCCCTCTTAAGCGCCGGACGGCGCGCGAATGTCGGAGCAGATTGTACGCGAGGCCAGCACTTGGCAAGGGACGATTGAAGGCAATTATCGAGAATCAGCCCAGAATTTTGCTTGGAACCCATCTGAAGTGCCCATTCGTCGACGTCTAAATCTGCATCCGTCAAGCTTTTGGCAAGGTTGACCCAAAACTGACCAATATCTAACCAAGAACTTGCCACATCGCTTGACGCGCGACGCATCAAAAATCGCCCCGCGACTTCTTGAACGATTTTTCGAGCAATATTTTCAATAGCAAATGAAAGCTGTTAATTACTTTGAGCAGGTAGACAGCTTAATTTCTAACAAAACAGATTAAATAAACTCGAAAAGTAATTTACCCAACCTAGTCATTTAAGAACGTCCCCAATGACTACCTTGGAAACCCCACAGGTTGAGCATAAGTCAGCGAAAACGCCCCTAAGCGAGCAAGGTGACGTGAAAGAGGAGGGAAGCGTACTTCGGTACGCGACCGACGATTGAACGTCAGATTGCCGCTTAGGGGCGTTTGCAGCGTCGAGCAGTTACGGCGTTTGGTAAAACGCCGTAACTTAAACAGCCTGCGCCAACTTCTCGGCTCGCTCGGCGGCGGCGAGCGCCTCGATGACGGTGCCGAGCTGATCGCCCAGAAGGACGCCGTTGTAGGTGGAGTTGAAACCGATGCGGTGATCGGTCACGCGGTCCTGGGGCTGGTTGTAGGTACGGATCTTCTCGGAACGGTTGCCGTGGCCGATCTGGCTCTGGCGCTCGGCACCGAGCTCGGCCTGCTGCTTCTCGAGTTCCATCTCGTACAGACGGGCGCGCAGCATCTGCATGCAGACCTCGCGGTTCTGGATCTGGGAACGCTGCTCCTGCGACTGCACCACGGTGTTGGTGGGCAGGTGGGTGATGCGCACGGCGGAGTAGGTGGTGTTAACGCACTGACCGCCAGGGCCGGAGGCGCAGTAGGTGTCGATGCGCAGGTCGGACTGGTTGATCTGGACGTCGATCTCCTCGGCCTCGGGAAGCACGGCGACGGTGGCCGTAGAGGTCTGGATGCGGCCCTGGGACTCGGTCTTGGGAACGCGCTGGACGCGGTGCACGCCGGACTCGAACTTCATGACGGAGTAGACGCGGTCGCCCTCAACCTTGAACTCGATGGACTTAAAGCCGCCGGCCTCGCTGGGGCTGGAGTCGAGCACGGTGGTCTTCCAGCCGCGCGACTCGCAGAAGCGCTGATACATCTTGTAGAGGTCGCCGGCAAAGATGGCAGCCTCGTCGCCACCGGCGGCGGAGCGAATCTCGACGATGGTATTCTTGTCGTCGTTGGGGTCGCTCGGGATGAGCATGTACTTGATGTCTTCCTCGAGCTGGGGAAGCTTCTCCTCGTTCTCGGAGATGTCCATCTGGAGCATTTCCTTCTCGTCCGCGTCGGTGGTGTCGCGGAGCATCTCCTTGGCGGCCTCGATGTCATCGAGCGCGCCGATGTACTCGCGCGAAGCGGCGATGAGGTCGGACTGGTGCGCGTACTCCTTGTTGAGGCGCGTGAACTCCTTGATATCGGAGGCGACGGCCGGGTCGGAAAGCTTCTTCTCGAGCTCCTCGTAGGCCTTAATGATCTTTTCGAGCTTGTCGCGCATGGCGGGACTCCTTTATGTGCGTGAAGGTGAAAATCGGCAGAGTTGATGGGGCGCGCGGCGCCACTGCGGGGGTAAGCCCAGCTAGAACATGTCGATCTTCAGATACATGCGCATCCCTTCGCGTATGGGGTACATAGTTGCGGTCTAACCCATATATGATAGCGTGCGCAGGCAAACCTGCATATAACCCGCACGGAATGATTGGTGCAAACAAACCTGACCCCATTGCACCAAGGGCTTCCTTTTTGGCTAGAGCGTATGGAGCAGGGCGATGAGGAAGCGGACACCCTGGAGGTAGGCACGGCGGGTAATGCGCTCGTTGGTGCCGTGGACGCCGCGATCGCACTCGTCATCGTCGACCACAAAGGCCGAGAAGCGAATGCACTCGGAGCAAATGCGCTGGTAGTTGGCAGCGTCGGTCGCGCCGATCACGGTCGAGGGGACAATCGCCAACGGCTCGGATGATCCGTTTTCCTCCGTCCCCTTTGGATCACGGAAATAGCGGGCGGCGATGGAGCGAACCGCCTCGAGTCCCGGTCCGCCGATGCGCGGAGACGGCGAGGGTGCGGAGCTGCCAGGGCCGAGCTCGACCTCGACACGGTCGGCGAGCCCCGCCTCGGCAACGGCGACGCGGCAGCGGGCCACGACATCGGCCACGCTCGTGCCCTCGAGCATACGGAAATTGATATTGGCCCACATATCCTGCGGCATTACGTTGGCGCCGGTGCTGCCACCCTCGATCTGCGTGGGCGCGCAGGTGGTGGTCACGAGCGGATAGAGCTTCTTGCTGGCGAGGCACTCGCGCACGATGGTGTCCTTGTTGGAGGCAATCTCGTCGGCCGTGTAAAGCCCCAGCTCGACGAGCTGTGCGGCAAGCAGGTCCGTGACGCGCGTCGGCCACTCGATATCGCAGATTGCGGTGATGGCACGGCTGAGCACCTCAAGCGATGTGCCGCCGTAGGGGTTGGACGAATGCCCGCCCTCACTCTTCGTCTTGAGCACAATATCGGCGTAGCCCTTCTCGGCAAGGTCGGCATGCATAAGCCAGCCCTCGCCCGCGCCGTACTCGGCAGCTGGAACGATGCGGTAGTCACCCTCGTCGATCAGGTACTCAAGCTCAATGCCGCGCTCCTCGAGCGCGCGGCCGATGGCGCCTGCGCCGTACTGCGTAGTCTCCTCGTCCTGGCCAAAGGCCAGGAGCAGCGTGCGCTCGTGCCGCCAACCGTGCGCCAGCGCATACTCAACCGCCTCGAGAATGCCTGCGACCTGGTCTTTCATATCGATGGCGCCGCGACCCCAAATGTAGGTGTCGTCTACATGCCCGCTAAAGGGGGCGTACGTCCAGTCGTCCTCGGTACCCGGCACCACGGGGACCACGTCCATGTGACCCATGAGCACAACGGGCTTGAGTGCGGGGTCGGAGCCGGAAAGCGTCACCAGCAACGAATGATCGATGAGCTCGACCTTACCCGCTGTAAATACGTGCGGCCACGCCTGCTGCATATAGGCGCGCAGGTCGTCGAACGGCTGCCAGTTCACCGCTTCGGCATTCATGCTCGAGATGGTCGGAAACGACAGCACGCGGCCCAAGCGCTCGCACGCGCCGGCCTCGTCTATATCGGCAAAATCCTCCTCATGCGCATAGAAGCGCCAAACCTCGGCCATGACATCCTTTCGATTGTGATGACGAGGGCCGCCCCACCGGAGCGGCCCTGCCACATAAACGTTTGCGGTCGGTTATTTGTCCTCGAGATAACGCGAGAGGAACTCGCGGGTGCGCTGGTGTTTGGGGTTGCCGAAGAGCTCGGCCGGTGCGGCATCCTCGAGCACCACGCCCTTGTCCATAAAGACCACGCGGTCGGACACCGTGCGGGCAAAGGCCATCTCGTGCGTGACGACCACCATGGTCATGCCGTCGGCAGCGAGCTTGCGCATGACCTCGAGCACCTCTCCCACAATCTCGGGGTCGAGTGCGGAGGTCGGCTCGTCGAACAGCATGATCTGCGGGTTCATGCATAGAGCACGAGCGATGGCCACGCGCTGCTTTTGACCACCGGACAGGCGACCCACGGCGGCGTGCGCGAATTTTTCGAGTCCCACACTCGTCAGATGCTCCAGCGCGACCTTCTCGGCCTCGGCCTTGCCCATCTTTTTGAGCGTGACGGGCGCGAGTGTGCAGTTGTCGAGCACGTCCATGTTGTTGAACAGGTTAAAGCCCTGGAACACCATGCCGATGTCCTCGCGCAGCTTGTTGATGTTGCAGCGCTCGGCCGTGAGGTCCTGGCCGTGGAACCAGATGTGGCCCGCGTCCGGGGTCTCGAGCAGGTTGAGGCAGCGCAGGAAGGTCGACTTGCCCGAGCCCGAGGCGCCGATAATGGTGACGACCTCGCCGGGGTTAACGGACAGTTCGATGCCCTTGAGTACCTCGAGCGAGCCGAAGCTCTTGCGCAGGCCCTCGACGCGGATGAGCGGCTCATTGGTCTGTGCGGCGGCCGCAACGCCGGTAATGGCGGTATCTGCCATGATGATTCTCCTCGTCCTAAGCCTAGTTGGAGCTGGGCAGCGTGACCGGAGCCTCGGCGCCGAGCTTTTTGCCAAAGGCCTCGAGCAGGCGGCTCGCCACGAGCGTCAGGATCAGGTAGACCACGAGCGCCACGCAGTAGACCTCCATCTGGCGGTAGTACACGCCGGCGACGGTGGTGGTGGCGTACATGAGGTCGAACACGCCGATAACCGAGAGCACCGACGAATCCTTGATGTTGATGATGAGCTCGTTGGTGAGCGCCGGGATCGCGTTTTTAATGCCCTGGGGGAACACGACTTTGCGCATGGCTTGCCACTGCGACAGGCCCAGCGAGCGTGCTGCCTCGGCCTGGCCGGGATCGATGGACTCGATGCCGCCGCGCAGGACCTCCATCATGTAGGCGGTGGAGTTGAGCGAGATGGTAACGAGGCCGGCGGTGAAGGTGCTCCAAATCTGGTTGGCCTGAGCGGTCTCGAAGCCCATGCCGCGCAAAACGGTGAAGCCCGCGTAATAGATGAGCAGACCCTGGACCATCATGGGCGTGCCGCGCACGATGGTGGAGTAGACGGTCGCAAAGCCGCGGCCGATACTCTTAAAGAAGCGCACCAGGTCGTTGTCCACGCGATCGAAGGTCTGAATGCGCAGGAACACAAAGAGCAGTGCCAGGAAGAATGCGATGACGGTGCCGAAGGTGGCAAGCGCGATGGTGATCTCGATACCGCGAATGAAGAAGTCGCCGCTCTTGTAGGTCATGTAGACCAGACTCGACAAAAAGTCGCTGGGGTTGGAATCCGAGACAATGCTCACCTGTACCAGGTCGATAAACGACATGACGCAACGGTCCACGAAAAAGATCGCCGCGATGGCGACCACGACGTAGCTGCCTAAGCGTGCGCCACGACGGAAACGCTCGGATGCGAACGGCGACTTTTCGCGATAGTCGCTCCAGTGCATAAGCTTGGTGACCAGCGCCGCCGCCGACACGACGAACCACGCCCAAAGGATTGCCCAGAGGCAATCCTGGAAGACGCCCGTAGGGGCCAAGAAGCTCAACGGCGTGGGGTTGCGCTGGCTAAACGCCAGACCGAGCGCCGCGATAACGCTCGTGCCCAGATATACATAGCGATGGTCGGCCTTGATAAAGGAGGCCAGACGATTGATGGTTTTCATGCTGCCTCCCTATGCCGGCTGACGATCGAGGCACGCGTCCCACATCTGGTCGCGCTCCTCCTGGCTGATACCCTTGAGCGTCTTATCGATGAGCTTAAGCAGCTTGTCCGAGCCCTTGCGGCAGCCGACGTTTGCCGTGACCTCCTGCTTAAAGCCCTCGCCCTCGGCAAATTGAATCGGCACGATACCCGGGTTTTGGGCCATATAGCCCTTCTCGTTCTCGGTGTTGTAGGTCACGGCGTCGCACGTGCCCTGCAGCAGGTTCGAAAACACCGTGGGGACGGAGTCGACCGGGTTTTTGTGCACAACGCCCGGGATTTCGTCGATGACGGTATCGAGCATGGTGTCCTTTTGGCCGAGGACCGTAGCGCCGCTAAAGTCGCTGAGCTTGGTCGCATTTTGGTAGGGCGAGCCCTCTTTTACGAACAGGCCAAAGTAGCCAATGAAGTACGGATCGGAAAAGCCGACGGACTCCTCGCGCTCGGGCGTGGCGCTCATGCCGGCAATGATGAGGTCGATCTGGCCGTTGTTGAGCGAATCGATAAGGCCCGAGAAGCTCTGCTTGACGGCGACGGGCTCGCCACCGAGGGCCTTGCAGACGATCTTGGCGATCTGCACGTCGTAGCCATCGGCATAGGCGCCCTGCACGTTGTCGATGGGGATGGTGTACTCGCTGGCTTCGGAGACCTGCCAGTTATACGGGGCGTAGGCCGCCTCCATGCCAATGCGGATCTTATCCTTGCCGATAACGGAATCGGACAGGTCGTCGCGACCGCCACCCGTCGTGGCCTGAACTACTTCCAGCGTGGAGGGGCGCTGGCAACCGGCAAGTGCGCCGGCGACGACAGAAGCGCTCGCAGCGAGAGCGCTACCCAAAAAGATGCGACGGCTGCATACCGGCTGGGTCTGCATGCCGCGCTGTTGTCGAGATTGCATCTGGTGCCTTCCCTATTTCGTTTTGCTGACAATAAGACAGGATATACGCCCGCAACCAGCAGCGCGGCATGTGCGCGAAAAATTAATAGACACACGAGGACGATTGGCGCAAAGCAACCTGTCCCCCATGCACCAAACCCTTGACGGAAACGGCAACGTCGATGTTTTGGCAATGCCAGCGAGCGCCGCCCAGAGCGAACAAGTTGGCATGAAAAAGGCACGGCATAGACCTTCTGGTCATGCCGTGCCTTTTGAATGACAAATTGTCGCTCTGGGCGGCGCGCAGCGTCGACCGGCCCGCCGTTCGTCAGAACGGCGGAACCTCTAGAACAAGGTGACGCTAAAGCTGCGTTTATCGGTAGCGCCGGGGGCCAGGGTGATGGTGTTGGCCTTGTGCTCAAAGACATCGTCCTCGGTGTCCATGGTGGTGTGACCGGTCCAGGGCTCGAGCGCCACAAACGGAGCGTCGTTGGCGGCAGACCACACGCCAATGTACTTAAAGCCCTCAAAGTCGATCTTGACGCCGTGGCCCGACTTGCGACCGCGCAGCGTAAGCGTGGAGCCCGGGGTATCGGTGAACATGATGGCATCGTTATCGAAGCTGCGATGCGTGATGGGCAGCACGTCCGAGTTATTGGGAGCCTTGTAGCTGCCCTCGAACGTCATAAGACCGTCGGGCGTGATGATGGGAGCCTCGTTAGTCCAAGCCTCGGTAAACGCCAGCTCGTAATCCTCGAATGCCTCGTCCTCGGCACCGGGAGCCGGTACGTTAAACGCGGGGTGGCCGCCCACCGAGAACGGCAGGTCCACGTCGCCGGTATTGGTGACGGCAAAGGTCTGGGTAAGCGTGGCGTCACCAGTCAGGGCATAGGTCATGTTGAGCTTAAAGTGGAACGGAAAGGCCTTGAGCGACTCGGGCGTATCGGTGATCTCGTACGTTACCGAGGAGCCGTCCTCCGAAACCTCGACTAGCTTGTGCTCGACGATGCGCGCGAGGCCGTGGCGCGGCATCTCGCAGGTGCCAGCCGCAGACGTTGCCGTGTTGTTGCGCAGTGAGCCCACGATGGGGAACAGAATGGGCGCGTGCTTACCCCAAAAGGCGGGGTCGCCCTGCCACAGATACTCGTTGCCGTTGAGAGCAAGGCTCGTGAGCTGGGCGCCCATGGAATCGATGGCCGCGGTGAGGCCGCCGCGCTTGATGGTAGTGACGGTAGACATGCTACTTCCTCCAAAAGTAAACAATAGTGTCGAGGGCTATTGTCCCACTCTTGGCGGTGGGACGGGACGGCAGGCGATTATTGAGTAGCCATAGCGGAATGAGCGGCGAGCGCCTACTGGGTATCTACGTAAAGGTCGAACCCGCCCTGCGGTGTGGTGTCGACCGTGTCGGGCGCCTGTGAGTTAAAGTTCACGGGAACCATGCGCTTTGAGGCGCGGAAGCGCGTGCCGTCGGTGGCGACGGGCGGTTCATCGACCGTGAGCTCGTAGTCGCCAGGCTTGAGCTCGATGCCGTCACCAGCGGAATTGACGTATTGATACTCGTCAATCGTCTGCCCTTTGAGCGTGCGCCCCACGATGTGGATGAGCATTTGGCTGTCGCCGCGCGCGGTGTCCCACGTCGCGCCGTCCTTGACCTCGACCGACACATGTACCGAGCGCGTGCGGCCGAGCGATTGCTCGACAGACATCTCGACCTTGGCGGCGTCTTTTCGCTGCTGCTCGACATGGCTCCAGACGTTTCCAATTACCGAGCAGGCGATAACGCCGGCCATAAAGGCGATAAGGATGGGGCCGAGCGGCGAGCGGCGTCCTGCATCTTCCTCGCGAGACAGATTGGGGCGACGTGTGGGTGCGGGCGCCTGAGCGCCCTGCGAGGGCACGTCGAGAATGCTGAAGGATGCCGTGCTGTCGGGATCGATAGTGTGGCGCGGCTGCGGGGTCTTTGCCGGCGAGATCGACATGTCGGCTGGCTCGCCGAGCGTGGCCGTAGCGTCGGCCTTGGCCTCGTCTGCCTCGGCCTGGGCCCAAGCTTGTTCGAAGGTCAGGGGCTCGACGGGGTCGAGGGCGGCGTCCGAGTCGGCGGCGGCGTTGCCGGTCTCGTCCTCGTCGCTCGACACGTCACGCGGCGCGGGCTCGTCCCACCCCTCGTCCGGAGCCTCACCCTCGCTATACCACCATTCAAAGTTATCGATATCCATACGGGGCGCCCCTTAGGCCTCGCAAATAAACACTCGCTAGTCTTATACCCCCAGACGACACCGAAGCTCACCCGCGCCGGACACGAAAACCGTCACAACATTCGACGCTTTTCCTCGTTTTCGAGATTTTCATCGAATGTTGTGATGGTTTGGGCGACTGGCCGGCAGCGCAATGTGACAAAGGGACTGCCCCTTTGTCACATTCTGTTAGAGTTGCAGGGATTGAATCCCGCTTATCAATGCGACATTGGAGTGACAACCTTGATCGCCGCAACCACGCCTAAAAGTAAGTCAACCGCCGCCGCGCTCTCCCCTGCGCGCACCAAGCTCTGCCTGGCGCTGCTCGTGCTGTTGGGATTCTCGCTCGGCTGCTCCGAGTTCGTGGTCATCGGCATCGAAAGTGACTTGGCAACGGAACTCGGCGTATCGCTTGCCACCGCAGGCCAACTTATTAGCGTGTTCGCACTGGTCTACGCTATCGCGACGCCGGTGCTCGCGCTCAGCACGGGGCGTTTTCGCCGCTACCAGCTGCTCGTGTGCTACAGCATCGTCTTTGTGCTCGGCAACCTGGTCATGGCGTTGGCGCCCAACTTCCAGGTGCTCTTTATCTCGCGCATTGTCCTGGGCTCCGTCTCGGGCGCACTGCTCGCCGTAGGCGTGACGTACATCCCTGAGCTTCTGTCCCCGCAGCAAACTTCGCTTGCCATCTCGGTAGTGTACGGTGCGTTTTCCGTGGCGATGGTCTTTGTGACCTCGATTGGCAAATTTGTGGCCGACACGCTCGATTGGCACGTGGCCATGTACGGCACGCTGGCCTTTGCCGTTTTGATCTGCGGAGCGCTCGTGGCGTTTATGCCGCGCGCCGGGCAAACCGACGAGCCTGCCACCTTTCGCGAGCAGGCGGGTCTGCTGCGCGAGCCGAGCATCATCACTGGCATGCTCATCTTCTTGTTTGGCGTGGGGTCGGTCTATGTGTTCTACGGCTACGTGACGCCTTATCTTGAGCAGGTGCTGGGCATGGGCACGGTCGAAGCCAGTACCACGCTTATGGCCTACGGCGTGTTCTGCCTGGTCTCGAACATCCTGGGCGGATGGATCGATGCGCGCTTTGGCATGAAGGCGCTGCTTGTGACGTTTGTGCTGCAGGCGGCGGCATTGTTTGGGCTGTTTGCCGTAGGCGCTGCCATGCCGCTCGCACTTGTCTTTGTCTTTAGCCTGGCGATGCTCATGTACCTGTTCTCGGTGTCGTGCATCACGCACTTTATGGACGTGGCACGCAGCCGCCACCCCAAGTCGATGGTGCTCGCGAGCTCGGTAGAACCCATGGCGTTTAATGTCGGCATTTCGTTTGGCACCGCGGTGGGCGGCGCCGTGGTAAGCGGAGCTGGCATTGCCTACGTTGGCGCGGTCGGTGCCGTGTTCTCGCTTGTGGCCTGGGCGCTCACGCTGGTGACGATTAAGTTGGCTCGCTGGGAGCGCAAGCGGGCGAGGGCGCAGGCGTAGATGCGATACTCGAGCTCGATGATGGCGATCGAAAGGAAACCGCATATGCAACGTGTACTGTTTATCTGCCATGGGAACATCTGCCGCTCGACGAGGTAACCGCTGATTATCAGACATATTAACCATTCAAATCATCTGACCTACTACCTTTTTACTACTCATAGAGGCTCAGGCACGACAGGTCAGATGGTTCCGCTTTTCACAACAGCCTACTTTTTCGACCGTTCAACAGGTCAGTAGATTAAATAACTTATCAGCATGCTAGAGTTGTACCTGCTACACAGCTCTAGCATTTTTATGCTTGCGCTTCACAACCGAAGACACTCAACCAGCGACAAGGAGGGGTATTTGCCCTTTCTCCTTGCTGGTTCGTGCTATTGCGAGGCGCTTGGAGCTGTGTAGCAACTGTGGGTGGATACTCCTCCTTTTCGTGCTGCACATTGCGCTCTTCGGATGAGCCTCCTTCCACGGTTCCCGTCACGCCAATGGAAGGAGAACTATGGCACTTACAACATGTCCTGATTGCGGAAAGCAAGTATCGGATAAGGCCCCCACATGTCCTAACTGTGGATGCCCAATTGCCAAACCAAAACAAAACAAAACGGTTCGCATCGCCCTCCCCAACACCGATGCTTTATCGGGTGGAGGGATTGCCGGGCTTCTTATTGCCAAGAATGCCACTGTTTTCGCTGGCTTAGATTTGCTCTGGTCTGGCAAACATGGGCAAACTGCAATCTTTGATATTGATAAGCCAACCAAGGTCACCATTGATTTGGGGAAATGGGCAAACGATGTCACTGGAACGGTGAGCCCCGGTCACCGTTATCAACTCGTACAAGACATGAGCCCTCACATGTTTGCCACTTTTCGCCTTTCAGAGGTCGATGTAATCGATTCTGGAATGTAGACATTGCCTCAACAAACACACATTGATGTACGGGAAGACGCGCGAAGGGCGGAAACCTTAGTCATAGGTCACCGCCCCTCACCCCCGTCTGCCTGCCATTTTTTATGTGTCAAATACCACCCAACGATTACATATCGACTTGTTTAGGCTCGCATGGCATCGCAATGCCAGCCAAACCTCTCGTTAACAAAATGCGCTTTCCATTTTTAAGGAATCACCATGTTGGATCAAATTACTAAGACATTTAGTGGCCTTACGAAGCGTTTCGCATCGCTCGACAAGCGCCTTCGCATCGCCATACTAATCGCATGTATCGTCCTCATTGCGGGAATCGGGTATTCAGTCATGACCTCCCCCAGCCCAAAGGGAACTTGGTATGCAAATGGCCTCATGAAGGCCGTGACCCTAAATCCAGACAAATCAGCAGACATCGACTATTTAATTGACCCAGATTCTCCCAACCTTCACGGTATCGTCCTTGCCGATTCGGCCACATGGGAACAGGATGGAGAAAAAGTTGAGATCCACTACAAGGAAAAGCACGAAAGCACCTCAAAAACTGATTACACCGTCTACCTCATCTATGGAAAAGATTCTGATGGTGACGAATTCTTAAAGAGCCTTCGAACAGGTGACGTCATGTACCGCACGGGCTCTATTTGCGAATCAAAAGACTTGTAACTGTCCAATGGGGCTACCCCACTTTGAGCAATCCTTTCTTCACCCATCGCCCCATCTACACCACTCCTCATACACGTGAGTAAGCAAAAGACAGGGAAGGCGCATTGCCCGCCTCCCCTGTCTTCGTTTTTAGTCTCTCGACACATTTGCTCGCTTAATGGCGTTATATAACGTCTGCCTCGAACAACCAACTGCCTCGCATATTTCGGTAATGGAGTAATCCTTGGACTGCCACATCTTAATTGCAGTATCCATATCCCTACGAGGCCTCCCCAATTTCTTGCCCCTGCGCCTCGCTGCCTCTAGGCCATCGTTCACTCTGCTACGGCACATTTCTACTTCAAGTTCGGAAAATGCAGCAACGATAGTAAGAAAAAATCTTCCCTGTGGTGTGTTTGCCTGAAATCCTTCTTTAAGACTCGTTAAGCCAACTCCCATTTCTTCCAGCTTATTAACGAGACTCAACACCTGCTGGGTTGAGCGACCCAAACGGTCAATAGAGACACACACCAATTCGTCCCCATCCTGAAGTTCGCTCAGCAACCTTTGCAACTCGGGTTTATTTTTTGAAGTACCGCTAACGCGCTCAAGAAAAATGAGTTCACATCCTGCATCTTTTAGCTGATCTTCTTGACGGTCAAACTTCTGGGCATCTTTGCCAGTGCTAACCCTGCCATAGCCATACTTCATTTGCCCCTCCTTTTTAGACTATATTATTAGACTAATTTAACTGGGCAAACATTGCAAGAAACAACAGTCTAAAAATCAAATGTTTTTTAGACTTAAGCGACATCAATCTCCCTCAATGGGTATAAGTCTATTTAGATGTTTGATGCCGCGCTTGCTGTCTAGCAATGCCTCTCTCATCGAGCTCACGGTAAATGGTCGACTTACTTATACGTCCCTCTCCAGCGCTCTTCACTATTTCGTTCACAGGCATTCCACCCACATATAAGGCAATGGCACGTTCAAGCACTTCGGGATCGGTTTTCTTCATCGTTCTCCAAGCTCCATAGGACATTGGGAAAGGCCGATAATCACGCATCTGTTTAATTATAGGTTTGAACCCGACCTTGGATTAAGTTCTTCTGAGGTGGTATTTCAGCAGCTAGAAAGGAGTTTTTATACCAATAAAGTCTATTGATAATATAACGTGACTATAGGCAGCGCAGCGATAGCAAGCGCGACATAGCAGTCACAAACAAACAATAGCAAACCCAGAGGAGACCATATAGATTAGTTAAGGAAAATAAATATGAAAGACAAAATATTAAAAAGAGCGGGATTCACTGAAGTCACTGCACTAGAGATGTACACCGACATTTTCAAACTTGGGCAACACTATATTCAAGTTTGTAACGAGCCTGCAGGATTATTTAAAACCAATCCCATCGCGGTTATCGATGACGGGCATTCAACACGACAAGTCATAATGTTCGAAGATCAGTTTGAGCAATGTTTGAATGAATTCGCCACCTTCAAAGCAGCCTACATGAGTTGCCTGACATATTGGGGCAAAAGAAACCTTAGCGATAGCCAGTCAAAAATGTACGCAATGGTATTTGACCTCGATGGAATCGGAGACAAACGCCTATCCCATTTCATCGATGGATATCTCTGCGGAATTTATCCTGTCCCAAATTACGTTGTGATGTCTGGCAGTGGAATTCATCTTTATTATGTCTTCGAAGATCCGATTTCATTGTATCCAAATACCAAGCAGCAGCTCAAAGAACTTAAATATGCCCTGACTGAGGTGATTTGGAACCCCGACACCTCGCGTATAAAAACTCCCCAATATCAAGGAATCAACCAGAGTTATCGCATTCCCGGCACTAAAACCAAAAAGGAAGGGCTTTTCGCCCGCGCGTTCCGTCTCAATGAACACCCCACTTCCATTGGGTATCTTAATTCCTTTGTTCCTGAAGATAAGCGTGTCAACCTTTCAAAGCTCTACTCGGAGAGCAGCATTACCCTTGAAGAAGCAAAGGTGCTATGGCCCGAATGGTATCAGCGAAGAATCCTAAACAAAGAGCCGAAGCTTGGCTGGAAGACAAACCGAACCGTATACGATTGGTGGAAGACAAAGATATTTCGCAATGCTGAATTCGGCCATCGGTATTTCTGCGTAATGGCCTTGGCCATCTATGCTGTTAAATGCGGCATAGCAGAAGAAGAACTGAAACGAGATGCGCTCGCGTTCAAGGAGTTGCTCAACGTCATCCACCCCGAGGATCCGTTCACCGAAGATGATATGAATGCGGCACTCGAATGCTATGACCAGAGATACATCACTTTCCCTAGAAAAGACATCGCTCGACTGACAGGCATCGACATCCCCGAAAACAAGCGCAACCACAGAACGAAATGGGAACATTTGCAGGCTGAAACATGGGAAATCGACGGCGAGCAAATTGACAACCCTTGCAAGGCCAACCGCGAAAAAGCTTGGGAAAAAGCTCGCGAGGAAGGACGCATTACAGGAAGACCCAAAGGAAGCGGAACAAAACAAGATATAGTCGCTGATTACTTCCGAAAATATCCAGATGCGACTATTACTCAAGCGCACGAAGACACAAAGCTGTCCAGAACCACCATTCAAAAGTGGAAACCAAAAGGACTCTGTTCCGAAAAATAGATGAAGAACGCGCCCCCTCTTGCTTTTACGAGAAGGGGCGTATTTACACTTTAAAAATGATTTTGCCTTTCCGTGTAGTCACCATGTAGCTGAACTCAACATCACATGTAGTTGAAATACGACCGCCCGCTATTTGAATAGGAAACAGCTCTGGAACAATGCACTTTACGGAAAACACCGCATCTTATAAAGAAAGCCTTATCTAAAGGGATTTACCACATATGCTTGCAGTATTTGCATTTGTACTGTTTGCCAGTTTGTTTTAGAGCCGTGGAAGCCAGGATTGCTCTACCGCTAATTCTCTCAACATCGTGAGACCCACAGATGGGGCATTTGAGATTCTTTGCTATCTCAGCTTGCCTCTCCTGCTCCTCGCGCTTTTTATCGGCTTGCTTCTTTGCGCGTTCGGAAGCCTCTTTCTCCCTTTTGGTAGCTTCATTTCGCTGCTTAAACGCATATCTTTGACACTCTCTTTCGCGTCGCTCCTCAGGAGTGAAATAGCGCTTATCGAGCTGAAATTGGAAATACCATTCAACTATGTTGCCCAAGACGTAAGCGGCAGCAATGCAGATTACCCAAGGGAAGAAAGCTAAAATCGCCGCAAGTATAAAAATAGAATCAGCGATCCCGTAAAACCAAATTGTAAGTGGAACTATCGACAGAGCCGCAGCGATATATAGCCCTTTGACGATTTGACTGCTTACCACTTCCTTTACATCCGCTCTGGCCAAATCGGTATCACGTACGCAACTTGCTTCAAGAACGGTAAGCGTTTCTTCATCCATTAGCATCAGCGATGTTTCACCGTGTTTCCAGCGAATAACAACGTCTCTACTAACATCGGATTTTTCCGGTAAATTGCCGATGGGATTAAAACCTGCAACGGTGTCTTTAGAGAGCGTTAGCCCTGTACACCCATCGCATTCAAATAAATAAAGGCCGTCGTTGCCACAACCCAACAAAGCCCCTTTGAATTCTCCCTCAAGGACTCCACGGCGCTGAGAGGGCTCAATGACAGGCCAGTCTACCTTATCCGATAAGTCATCCCCGTCGCTTTTCTCTACGAGAACCTTTTTGGCTTCCTCCTGTTGCCTGATTTCTTTTGACGAGTCGCTGCAGTCTAGAGTCCTAAGCTCCATATCGTCTTTCGTGCAACATCTTGAATTGTGGTTATCCGAGCATCTGGCACCGCGCTCTGGGCAGAAGTACGTTGGAATGCTTTCGACCGCATCTTCAACTTCGGGTTTTTCACATACATCTTTTTCGGATGCGGTAGCAGGCTTACCGTTCGTCATCGAGCCAGACTCAGCTCTCAACTTCCTTATCTGCTTTCCGCAGTTAGTGCAGAAAACAGCAGCATCATTTACTTTGGTTCCGCAGTATTTGCAATACATGGTCGCACTCTTCCTTTATTCATAAACGGACAAGCGACATCTCGTAAATCCGTTAATGCGAGCAAACATTCAACTCAGCAGCCCCACACACTTTGTAATTGGAATCAGCTCTCAATCAGGCAGGCAAAATAGTCTTCTCCGACACCACCATCATCATTGACAGATAGAACGTGGTAGCTTTGCATCCTGTAAACATAGGAGCCGTTGAAACCATATTTGATGATGTCTTTAGCGTCTCGGATAGCGGTATTTTCAGTCACATCTGAATTGCAGGCCACGATTGCCGCTGCCACGAGCTGATTGAAATACCTCTCGGAGCTTTTGCGGCCCTGCTTCACGATGATTGTCATCGTATTACCTTTAAGCTGGACGGCCCCGACCACGGATGCGCCCTTGCAAATATATTTGCTGCCCCTCCCCTTATCCTTTAGTGAAAACGAGGACTTCCGAAGGGACGTGACCTCTCGTCCATACTGCGTCAACGAAGGCAGCGGAGTATCGGATCCATCGACGTGGTCAAGCTCAACTCTCCGGCTAACCTCTGCAAATGCAACAGAACACGGGTCGACAGCCTTTTGAACCATCGGAAACACCATCAGGGCCATTGCGATAATTACAGCTAAGATAGCAACAAGAATGAGAAACTGTTTACGTTTTCTTTTATGGGCAGGAGACGATTTCTTCACCTCAGGAACAGCCTCTCCATCTTGAGCAACCGTATCCGATGCGCCTGAGGGCTCTTCGACTTGTTTTCCGCAACTCGCGCAAAAAACGGAGTCTTCATCCACCTCTGCCCCACAATACCTGCAATACATACAAGCACCCTTCTCCACGGCACGATAAAAATGGAAAGATGCCTCCTGTTGCAGCGGTTGGGAGGACATCCGTCCACAGTCACCACAACCGCTCAGCACTCGGTATAGCGAACCAGCCTGAGAGAAGGACAGATGTCCTCCCAGTCACTGGTTCGTTTCTCTTAAGTTGTGAGTGCACTCATGCAGAACATGATTGCGGTTGTGGTGATTTAAATCTTAACATCGAACCCAATGCGCAAACCTTTGCCTGAACACCAAATCCGCCAACGGATTTTCTCCTTGATAACTTGCGTTTCCGAATCCTATTAGGCTTGGCCTTCCGATCCCATCTCATGCTGTGAATTCAATGTTTGCGGAATCAGTATCATCGGTTGCAGAGGTAAACCAATGGTTGTTGCACGCGCTATACCCACACCGGCGCTGATACTGTTGCGAAACGCTTATAGCCCGAATGCCATCACACCGCAATCAATCAAACTGCGATTTCAATTGATGTCCGCTCAGCCTATAGCAAAAATGCACGCTGAGAGCGAAATTAAGGCTTGGAATTGCACCGATGGGCACTTACTCCAACCCCAGCCCCAACGGGGCAAATAGGCCTCATTTCCTTTGATTTAACCCAATAAACGAACCCTTTTACCATGGCATAGACAACCCCATAGCTACAATCATGTTGCCGTGCTTGAGTCTCTGGAAGGAGATCCAAGCTATGTCGAATAGGAAAGATAACAAGGGTCGGGTTCTCCATCGCGGAGAAGGCCAGCGCCCAGACGGTCGTTACTCGTTCAAATACACCAATTGGATGGGAAAAACCTGCTTTGTCTATTCGTGGACTTTGACAATTCACGACCAAACGCCACGCGGCAAAAAGAGAGACCTCTGCTTAAGGCAGAAAGAACAGCAGATTCAAAAAGACCTCTTCGACCACATTGCACCTGAGAACATGAACGTCATGACTCTGGTTGAGAACTACCTTGCGACCAAGGTTGCGGTACGAAAGACAACTGTTAGCGCCTATAAAACCGTCACCAATTACCTGAAAACAGACAGCTTCAGCAAGGCCCAAATATCAAACATTACGGTGTTGGATGCAAAGAAATGGCTCATCCACCTTCAGCAAGATGTTGGAAAGGGATATAGCAGCGTCTGTAGCATCCGAGGCGTACTCAGACCAGCTTTCCAACTGGCCGAAGAATGCGGAATTATAAGACGCAACCCTTTTAACTTCGAACTTATCAATGTTCTGGTCAACGATACGGTATCCAGAGAATCGTTAAGCGTTAGACAAGAACGGCTATTCCTTGAGTTCATGCGCTCGGATCATCACTTCTCGCGCTACTTTGAAACTTACTTTATCTTGTTGAACACTGGACTCAGAATTTCTGAATACTGCGGCCTGACCTTTGATGACATTGACTTCGATAGCCACTGTATACGTGTTCAAAAGCAGCTTCATCGCGCAAGAGATATGCAGTATTACATTGAAGAGCCCAAAACAAAATCTGGTATGAGGTATATCCCTATGACCGCTTCTGTCGAAAAGGCCTTCCACAGTCTCATCGGACAGAGGGCGCAGCCAAAAGAAGAGCCTGTTATTGATGGGGTAAGGGGCTTCATCTGCCTAGACAAGAATGAGATGCCATGCGTTGCTCTGCATTGGGAGCATAGGCTCAAACGCGCCATCATTAAGCACAACCACATCTATAAGGAAGAACTGCCTCATATAACTCCGCACCAGCTCAGGCACACTTTCTGTAGCCGAATGGCACGCGCTGGCATGAGTCCAGCAAAGCTCAGATACATTATGGGGCATTCAGATATCAACACCACCTACAACGTTTACACCCATCTTGGGTTTGAAGATATTCAAGACGAGATGCTTGCTATTGAACAAAACCGCAGGTAGACATTGGTAGTAAAAATTTGAGCCGTACTACGTTTTTACTACTTTTGCTTCTACTTTTGACTGATTTCTGGCCTTAATAAAGTGGATTCTCCACCCTATATTGGAAACTAATTTTTAGAGCCATTCAACTCGTTGAATGCAGCAGAAGTGTTGGGGATAAAGGTCTTATCTTGTTATTATCGCAGGTAGAGATAACTATTTGACCCTGCCCCTTTGTCACAAGAGCGTAGGCGTAGATGCGATACTCGAGCTCGATGATGACGATCGAAAGGAAACCGCATATGCACCGCGTTCTCTTTGTCTGCCATGGGAATATCTGCCGCTCGACGATGGCTGAGTCGGTGTTTACCGAGCTGGTGCGCCGCGCTGGACGCGAGGCGGAGTTTGTCATTGATTCCGCTGCAACGTCGACCGAGGAGATCGGCAATCCGCCGCATCGTGGCACCGTTGCCAAGCTGCGTGAAGTCGGGATTCCCGTCGTTGCGCACCGCGCCCGCCAGGTGCGTCGCGCAGAGTATGGTAACTGGGACCACATTGTCTATATGGATGCCGAGAACGCGCGAGGTCTGCGTCGCATTTTTGGCAGCGACCCCGATGGCAAGATCTCGCGCCTGCTCGATTGGACCGATCGCCCCGGCGACGTGGCCGATCCCTGGTACACCGGCAACTTCGATGCCACCTACCGCGATGTGCTCGCCGGCTGCACGGCCATGCTCGAGCAGTTATAGGCAAGCGAGCACGCGGACGCACGTGCCACGCCATCGGCATAAAACGAGCGTGGATGATCTCCCACTTTGAGCGTTCAAGCGCGCTCTAAACGGGAGAAAATCCACGCTCAACTACTCGTCGACGATCTCGGCGAGCCAGACGTTCAACGTATCGACCTCGGGACAGCAGAACTTTGCCGTGCCGGGCTCGTTGCCGGGCACGGTACCGCCATAGCGCAGGATGTCGATATAGGGAAAGCCCACATGGCAGGCCATGGCGCACATCTTGCCGCGGTCGCGGTCGAAGTCGAAGACGTCACCCGGCTTGTGCCCGTGATGGCAGCGGCATGTGCCCAGCTGGTCCACGCAGCTAATGCGAATACGCGGACGCTTGCCACGCGGCGCGCCGAGCGGCTTGTTCTCGCCCGCCGCCTCGGTACTGCTCTCGTCGGCGTTACTCATGGTCAATCACATCCAGGCAGGCCTCGATGGGAAGGCCGGCGGACTTATCCTCCTGGTCGGCATTGCGCTCGATAAGCTCGGCTACCACGCGCATGGCATCGCTCGTCGCGCGCTGCAGACTCCAACCTGCCATAACGCGGCCGACGAGCACCGCCGAGAACGTGTCGCCCGTGCCCGGGAAGTAGACCGGGATCAGGTCGAAGGGAATCGTAAAGTACTCCCCCGCCACATGGTCGTAACCGATGACGACATTCGCACCGTCGACCACAGCGCTCGTAATGACCACCGACTTGGCGCCCAAGGCACGCACGGCATCCACAAGAGCGCGGCCCTTATCGGGCGTGATTTGCTCGGCAATGGGCGTATCGGTGAGCAGGCACGCCTCGGTGTAGTTTGGCACCGCATAGTCGGCGCACTCGAGCAGGCTGCGCATGAGGCCGATCGTGGACTCGGGCACGCCGGCGTAGAGCTTGCCGTTGTCGCCCATGATGGGGTCGACGAACACCTTGGTGCCCTTTTGCGCGCGACGGTGGCAGAAGTCCGAAATAATGCGCGTCTCTTCCTCGGTCACGATAAAGCCGGTGGAGATGGCGTCGAACTCAAAGCCGAGATCCTCCCAGATGGCGAGGCTCTGGCGCACGTACTCGGTGGTGTCATGGATGTAGAACTTGGGATAGTTGAGCGTATCGGACACAAGTGCCGTCGGCAGATTGTGGATACGGTAACCCATGTGCGACAGCACCGGCAGCATGGCGGAAAGCGCAACCTTGCCGTAGCCGCACATATCGTTGATCAGCAGCAGCTGAGTGTTCTTCATGAGGGTCTCCCTTGGTTCGGGCACGGCGCAGCAGCGCCACAGTGCGACTAAGTGTAGCGCAGGGAGCGTTTGCAGCGTCGAGCCGTTACGCGGTTTGGTAAAACCGCGTAACCACTAGTTTGGTACCTTGACATTCATTTCTCATGCTCCTAGATTAGTTAGGCACAAAACAATTCCACTACCTAACTAAAGAAAGGAGCGAAGATTAGATATGTGTGTTGAACCACACGCCCATCCGCATGAACCCGGCGACGACCCCTCGCAGCCGGTAGACGAGCCCGAGACTCAGTCCAAGGAGGACCATCTCGCCAAGAGAATCCTCCATGGGCTGGGGTTTTGCGGCCATTACATGCATTTTCACGGCGGCGGCATATCTGGCAAGGCGCCTATTGTCTGCCTACTCGCCAAGCAGCCGACCGGCGAGCTGTCCCAACAGGAGCTCGGCATGCACTTCGACCTCAAGCCGGGGTCCCTTTCCGAGATTCTGTCCAAGCTCGAACTGGGCGGTCTTATCGAGCGCAGTCGCAATCCCAAAGACCGTCGGCAGCTCACCATCCGCCTGACCGATGCGGGATGGGAAAAGGCCCGCGTTGAGCAGGCGGCCCGCATCCGCTTTAGAGAGCAGGCCTTTAGCGCGCTCACCCACGACGAGCGCGAGCAGCTCGCCGAAATGCTCGAGAAAATCCGTGTAACCTGGGAGGAACTGGATGATTAAAACCCTCATGGGAAGCATCCGCGACTATATGAAAGTCACCGTTGCCACGCCATTGCTCGTGCTTGGCGAGGTGCTCTGCGAGATGCTGATTCCATTTATCACCGCCAACCTGATCGATGCCATCAAAGACGGCGCCACCGTGGCCGAGATGCTTCCCACCGCGGGCTTTTTGGTGCTCATCGCGCTGACATCGCTTGCTTTTGGCGCCGCTGCCGGCGTCACCTGCAGCCATGCGAGCTGCGGCTTCGCTAAGAACCTGCGTCACGACCTGTTCTACAAGATCCAGACGTTCAGCTTTGCCAACATCGATGAGTTCTCGAGCTCCTCGCTCGTCACGCGCCTGACCACCGATATCAACAACGTGCAGCAGGCCTTTATGATGATCATCCGTATCGCCGTGCGCGCGCCGCTGGTACTGATCTTCGCCTTTACCATGGCATTTATCATGGGCGGCAGCGTCGCCATGGTCTACCTGGTCATCATTCCACTGCTGGGCTTTGGGCTGTTCTTTATCATCTTTAAGGTGCGCCCCATCTTCTCGCGCGTGTTCCACAAGTACGACGCCCTTAACGAGTCCGTCGAGGAAAACGTCACCGGCATGCGCGTAGTTAAGAGCTATGTGCGCGAAGACTTTGAGAAGGAGAAGTTCGCGACCGCCGCACGCGACGTCCAGATGGACTTCACCCGCGCCGAGAAGCTGCTCGCCTTTAACAACCCCATGATGAACATCTGCGTCAACGGCGCGTTTGTCGTCATCATCTACCTGGGCTCCAAGCTCATCATCACGAGCCAGGGAACGCTGTTCGACGTGGGCCAGCTCTCCTCGATCTTTACCTATGGCTTCCAGATTCTGATGAGTCTGATGCAGTTGTCGATGATCTTTGTCATGGTGACCATGGCCGACGAATCGGCACACCGCATTACCGAGGTGTTGGCCGCCGAGCCCACGATCGCCGATCCCGCCGAGCCCGTGCTCGAGGTTGCCGACGGCTCCATCGACTTTGACCACGTGAGCTTTAAGTACTCCGCGCATGCGAAGCGCCAGGCGCTCGACGATATCGACCTGCACATTAAGAGCGGCGAGACCATCGGCATCATCGGCGGCACCGGCTCGGCCAAGTCCACGCTTGTAAACCTCATCGCCCGCCTGTACGACGCCACCGAAGGCACCGTGCGCGTGGGCGGCGTGGATGTGCGCGACTACGACTTGGACGCCCTGCGCCACCAAGTGGCCATGGTATTGCAGAAAAACGTGCTGTTTAGCGGCACGATTGCCGAGAACCTGCGTTGGGGCGACCCGAACGCCACCGACGAAGAGGTCCGCGAGGCGGCACATCTGGCCTGCGCCGACGAGTTTGTCGACGGCTTCCCCAAGGGCTATGACACCTGGATCGAGCAGGGCGGCTCCAATGTCTCGGGCGGTCAGAAGCAGCGCCTGTGCATTGCGCGTGCCCTGCTGCGTCGCCCCAAGATCTTGATCCTGGACGACTCCACCAGCGCCGTCGACACCAAGACCGACGCCAAGATCCGCGCAGGGCTGGCAAGCTATCTGCCCAACACGACCAAGCTCATCATCGCCCAGCGCATTAGCTCCGTGCAGGATGCAGACCGCATCATCGTCATGGAGGGCGGCCGCATCGCGCAGATCGGCAACCACGATGAGCTGCTCAAGACGAGCGAGATCTACCGCGAGACCTTTACCTCGCAGAACAAGATGTCTGCCGAGGGCGAAGAGGCCGTCGAAGTCGACACCGAGGTATCCGCAACACAAGCTCAGACCCAGGAAGGAGGCGAGGCACATGAGTAAGGCAACGACCGCCGAGCGCGCGCTCAACCGCAAGGGTGGCACCATGTCGCGCCTCATCAAGACGCTCTTTGGCTTCTACCCCGTGCTTTTGCCCCTCGTCGTCGTCGGCGTGGTGCTCTGCGCCATCATCAACTCCATCGGCGCGACCTTCCTTCAGAGCGCCCTGCAGATTATTAGCGAATCGTGGCAGTCGGGCGATTGGGAAGCTGCACAGCCCAAGATCGCACAGCTCGTGACCACCCTCGCCTGCATCTACGGCGTCGGCATCCTGTCCTCACTGTTCTGGAACCGCGCCATGGCCATCGTCACGCAGGGCTCGCTGGAGAAACTGCGCGAGAAGATGTTCAACCGCATGCAGGACCTGCCGATCCGCTACTTCGACACGCACCAGCGCGGCGACATCATGAGCCACTACACCAACGACATCGATACGCTGCGCCAGATGATCAGCCAGTCGCTGCCCAACCTGCTCATGACGGTCATCGTCATCGCCACGGTGTTCTTTATCATGCTGTACTACAGCGTGTGGATGTGCCTGGTCATTGTGGCAGGCGTCGCCTTTATGACCTTTATGACCAAGCTGCTCGGCTCCAACTCCGCGCGTTTCTTTATTGCGCAGCAGACCGAACTCGGCGTGGTCGAGGGCCATATCGAGGAAGTCATGAACGGCCAGAAGGTCGTCAAGGCATTCTGCCACGAGTCTGCCGCCGAGGCCGATTTTGACGAGCGCAACGAAAAGCTCTTCGAGGTCTCGCAGAAGGCCAACATGTACGCCAACATCCTCATGCCCATCCTTATGAACCTGGGCAATCTGCTCTACGTGCTGGTCGCACTGGCAGGCGGCATTTTCCTGGCGCTGGGCGTGCCCAACCTGAGCATCTCGGGCATGGCGCTGTCCATCGCCGTCGTGGTGCCGTTCCTCAACATGACCAAGCAGTTCTGCGGACAGATCGGTCAGATCTCGCAGCAGATCAACGCCGTGGTCATGGGCCTCGCCGGCGCCGACCGCATCTTTGAGCTCATCGACGAGGAGCCCGAAGCCGACGAAGGCTATGTGACGCTCGTCAATGCGCAGGTGAACCCCGATACCTGGCAGCTCGAGGAGGCCGACCACCATACCGGCATGTGGGCATGGAAACATCCGCACCGCGCAACCGGCGAGATCGAGTACGTGCCACTGCGCGGCGACCTGGTCATGGACAACGTCGACTTTGGCTACACGCCCGACCACGAGGTGCTGCACGGCGTGTCCGTGTTTGCCAAGCCGGGCCAGAAGGTCGCGTTTGTCGGCGCCACCGGTGCGGGCAAGACGACCATCACCAACCTCATCAACCGCTTCTACGACATCGCCGACGGCAAGATTCGCTACGACGGCATCAACGTCAACAAGATCCGCAAGGCCGATCTGCGCCGCTCGCTGGGCGTGGTACTGCAGGACGTGAACCTGTTCACCGGCACCGTGATGGATAACATCCGCTACGGCAATCTGGACGCCACCGACGAGGAGTGCATCGCGGCGGCCAAGCTCGCGGGCGCGGACGACTTTATCACCCGCCTGCCCGACGGCTACGACACCATGCTCACCGGCAACGGCGCCCAGCTGTCGCAGGGCCAGCGCCAGTTGATCTCGATTGCACGCGCCGCCGTCGCCGATCCGCCGGCAATGATCCTGGACGAGGCCACGAGCTCCATCGACACTCGCACCGAGGCCATCGTGCAAGCGGGCATGGACAAGCTCATGGAGGGCCGCACGACGTTTGTCATCGCACACCGCCTGTCCACCGTGCGCAACTCCGACGCGATCATCTGTCTGGACCACGGCCGCATCATCGAGCGCGGCAACCACGACGAGCTGATCGCCAAGCGCGGGTATTACTACCAGCTGTACACGGGTGCATTTGAGCTCGAGTAGGACCGGTTACTGACGGGGGGCGCCCCGGGGG
>SKED01000474.1_pt1 | contig 45270 bp, 37 predicted proteins | sample 4826651 | NCBI WGS metagenome assembly SKED01 (sample SAMN11008818, study PRJNA524170) | human gut metagenome | biome: Human fecal sample; material: Feces; isolation source: fecal sample from pouch patient p19 | host: Homo sapiens | place: Israel: Tel-Aviv | collected 2016-06-28 | reverse complement strand
GGTCTGCTCGAGTCGGCAGGAGAGTTCGAGCAGGGAGACGCCTTCGCAGAAGAGGACGCCGTCCTCCCTGTGAAAGCAGGGCCTGTGGTTGTTTTCAGACATCTTGAGGGAAAAGTGCAGGGGCGGTTCGTATGCTAAAGTCCGGAAATCAACGGCCGGACTGCTGGCTCGTCGTCTGTTCGGCGTGCGGGCGGTCGGGCATGTAGAGGTCACCCTTCAGGCCGCAGCCCGAGAGGCCTGCGCACAGGGTGGCGATGATGCTCATGAGCATGGCGGTTCTCAACATAGGAAGTCCTTGCAATGGATAAAGATACTGAATTTTTGACAATGGCCGAAGCCGAAATGGCGTCCCTTGAAAACTGGCTTGAAGAGGCCGGGGATGATTTCGACTGCAGCCGCAGCGGCAACGTGCTGACGATTGAGCTCGACAGCGGCGAGCAGGTCGTCGTCAACATTCAGACGCCGATGCATGAAATCTGGTGCGCCTCGCGCTTCGGAGGCCACCACTTCTCATGGCGTGAAGGCGCATGGCGCGACAGCCGCACGGACCGCACGCTCGAGGACATGATCGCCGAGGCGCTCCGCAAGCTGGGCGGCCGCATCTGATCTGAAGAGTGTAGCGGACATTTCCGTACTCCATATAAGGAAAAGAGACCAGAAGACATGAGTTCTTCGGTCTCTTTTCGTTTTTTCAGGGCTGTCGTCAGAAGATCTGGTCGCGCACGAGCTCGCTCGCCTCGTCCCTGCCTGACATCAGGAGGTCCGAGAAGGCGCCTGCGGCACCCTTGACGGGATCCCTGTAGAAGACCTCGCCGTCGCGCTCGACGACGCTCGAGGGCATGACGCGCGTGTATTCGGGCACGCCCTTGAGCTCGGCCTTCATGAAGTCGATCCAAACGGGCAGCGCCAGACCGCCGCCCGTTTCGCGGGCGCCGAGCGGCTTGGGATTGTCGTAGCCCATCCAGGAGACGGCGACGAGGCCCCCCGCATAGCCGCAGAACCAGGCGTCATGACTGTTGTTCGTCGTGCCGGTCTTGCCGCCGATGTTGCCATCTTGGCCCAGCAAATAGTTATGCGTGTCCATGGAATGCGAATGATCGGTGCCGTCGGCGCCCGTGACCTCGATCCAGGAATCCTCGCTCGCTACGACCTCGCGGATCGTGTCGTTTTTCATGGCCTCCTGCATCATCAGCGCTACGTCGTGTGCGGTTGAGTGCATATCGCCAGCCCACTCATCAAAGTCCAGACCATGCGGGTTTTCAAAAAGCGTACCGGTGCAGCCGAGTTTCTTGGCACGCTCGTTCATGGCCTTCACAAATGTGGCCTCGGCGTCTTTGGTCTTAGGGTCGATCTTCTTGCCCACATATTCGGCGAGCACGATGGCGGCGTCGTTGCCCGAGGGAATCATCAGGCCGCGCAGTGCCTGCTCCACGGTAAGCTCGTCGCCTTCGAGCAAGCCGGCGGTCGAATTACCTACGGTGGCTGCGGCGTTGCTCACCGTGACCTTCTCGTCCATCTTGCAATTCTCGACGGTTAGGATTGCGGTCATGACCTTGGTGATCGAGGCAATCTTGACCTGCTCATCGGCGCTGCGGGCATAGTAGACGGTGCCGTCTTTGCCCATGACGAGGGCATTGGTCGCATCGATATCGGGCAGGTTTTCGGCCGTGATGCCGCGCGCATCAGCGGTTTTGCCGCAAACATTGTCGGTCGTGAGCACTTGGGCGCCGGCGACGGTGGGCACGCCAGCGGCAAGGGCGATAGCGCAGACAAGGCCGGCGGCAAGCTGGGCTGAGCGCTTTGCAAAAGAGGTGAGGGACTTCACGGATTTCGCTTTCGACGGGATGGTCTCTTCTGGAACTAGAGTATATCGTTTGCCGGCGTCGGCGATCATCGCGTGCGCGTGTGGCCCACATCCGCACCCGAACGGGCACAAGGGTGCTTAAGGCCGACTTAATCACCCACGCTTGTTGCGTGTGGCGTGCGTCGCCTCGGGCATAATGGAGCGCGAGAGGAGCACGCATGAACGAGCGCATTTTGGTAGTTGATGACGAGAAGGCCATCGCCGACTTGGTTGGCATCTACCTTACAAAAGAGGGCTTTGATGTCCAGATTGCCTATAGCGGGGCCGATGCTGCCAAGGCGATTTTGGAGCAGGAGTTTGATTTGGCGCTGCTGGATGTCATGCTGCCCGATATCGATGGGTTTGAGCTGCTGCGTACGATCCGTTCCAGCCATACCTATCCCGTGATCATGCTGACGGCGCGCGATGCCCAGCAAGACAAGATCGGGGGCCTTTCGCTTGGCGCGGACGATTACGTGGTTAAGCCGTTCCGTCCGCTGGAGCTCATCGCGCGCGTGCACGCTCAGCTTCGCCGCTACACCAGCTACGGTAGCCGTGCACAGGCGGCCGAATCGCCGACCATTCAGCTCGACGGCTTGGAGATCAACCGCGACGCTCGTTCCGTGACGGTGGACGGTGCACCGGTACGCCTCACACCCACCGAGTATTCAATCTTGCTGTATCTGGTCGAGCATCGCGGCAGCGTGGTGGCCGTGGAGGACCTGTTCCGCGCGGTGTGGAACGAGGACTTTATGCCCGGCTCCAACAATACGGTGATGGTGCACATTCGCCACTTGCGCGAAAAGATCGGCGACGACGCACAAAAGCCGCGCTTTATCAAAAACGTCTGGGGCGTCGGCTACATCATCGAATAACGCTTTTCGCTTGTGAGGATCTTGATATGACAAAAGACGATAGACAAGCGTTCGAGGTGCCCGATCGACTCTTTGAATACGTGAGGTCGGTCGTCGACAATCGCGCGCTTGCAACGGTGCTGCTCTTTTTGCTGAGCCTGCTGCTGATTGGCATCGACAACATCGTCGGAATCTTGGCGGTGCTGCTTGTCGGCTTTTTGCTGATCGATCGATTTGAGATCGTGCGCCGCTGCATGGTGATTGGCGGCGCCGCGTGGGCCATGACGTTGGCGATTGGCGCCATGGCGCTCGGCGGCATCGAAGGGCCGGTGCTGTTCGATGCCGGCTTTGTATTCAACATGCTTGGCTTTGTGCTGGCGCTTGCCGTGTGCGTGCTGTTCTTGTGTGGTCGCGCCCTGTACTACCAGGGCTACGAACAGGGCGAGCAGCATGCCGATTGTGTGCTGGCCGCTCGTATTCAAGATCGCCTGATCGATCACCCCGACACCTGGGACAACATCGACGGCGACTTCTTGGAGGTCGAGGGCGCCCTTAACCGCGTGCGTGACCGTGAGCGCAAGGTGCAGCAAGCTCTGCGTGACGAGTCGCATCGCAAGGACGATCTGGTCACGTACTTGGCACATGACCTACGCACCCCGCTTGCCAGTGTGGTGGGCTATCTTTCGCTGCTGCAAGAGGCTCCTGAGCTGCCGGTTGAGCAACGTGCGCACTTTACGGGCGTGGCTCTCGACAAGGCGCACCGGCTCGATGCGCTCATCGAAGAGTTCTTCGATATCACGCGCTTTGACTTCCACGATATCGTGCTCACGCGCGGCTATGTTGATTTGGGGTTGCTGCTGGCTCAGGTGACTGACGAGTTCTATCCCATCCTCAACGAGCAGCATAAGGAAGCCCAAGTTGATATTCGCGAGGACCTGACGGTGCTCGTGGATGGCGACAAGATGGCCCGCGTGTTCAACAACATCATGAAAAACGCCGTCGCCTATAGCTATGAGGGCTCGACTATCACGATTGAGGCCGGGCGCCAAGACGATGGCGGCGTGCGCGTGCGCTTTATCAATCAGGGCGATCCTATCCCTGCGGCTAAGCTCAAGGTGATCTTTGAGAAGTTCTATCGCTTGGATGCGGCGCGTGCGACCAATCGCGGTGGTGCCGGTCTGGGCCTTGCTATTGCCAAGGAGATCATCGCGGCACACGGCGGTACCGTTGCATGTGAATCGACGCCCGAACACACGATATTCACCATCGAGCTGCCCGCCGCATAGCCAGCGTGCCCTTACAAACACTTGACAATGCGCTCACGTGCATATGAGCCGCGATTCCTACTATCGATACTGCTGAATTGATATCGATGTGGAGGTATGCGGTATGACGGCTGCTGCGGCTGTGGAGCCCACGGAGCTTGAAGAACTCATGAAAGCGCAGGCCGAGGCCGCGCGCGAGCGCGAGGTTGGGGATGCGACTCGCCCCACGGCAGAGGATCTTGCCGCCTCGCCGACGCGTATCGACGTCGAGGGCCTCGACCTGTTCTATGGCGACCATCATGCGCTCAAGGACGTGAATATCAAGATCCGCGACAAGCAGATCACCTCGTTTATCGGGCCTTCGGGCTGCGGAAAGTCCACGTTGCTGCGCTGCTTTAACCGCATGAACGACGGCATCAAGGATTGCCGCATCGAGGGCAAGATTGCGCTCGATGGTCAAGATATCCTGGGCGACTACGACATCTGCCGCCTTCGCCAGCGCGTGGGCATGGTGTTCCAGCGCCCCAACCCGTTTCCCATGAGCATCTACGACAACGTCGCCTATGGGCCGCGCGGTATGGGCGTGCGCGACCGCGTCGTGCTCGATGAGCTGGTCGAGGACTCCCTGCGTCGCGCTGCCCTGTGGGACGAGGTCAAGGACAAGCTCAAAGAGTCGGGCCTGGGTCTTTCGGGTGGACAGCAGCAGCGCCTGTGCATCGCCCGCGCACTTGCCGTGCAGCCCGACATTCTGCTGATGGACGAGCCGACCTCGGCACTCGACCCTGTGTCGACGCTCGTGGTGGAGCAGCTGGCCTGCGAGCTCAAAGAGACCTGTACGCTCGTGGTCGTTACGCACAATATGCAGCAGGCGGCGCGCATCTCCGACTCGGTCGCGTTTTTCTTGCTGGGTGAGTTGGTGGAGCACGCGCCCACCGCGCAACTCTTCAAAAATCCTACCGACCCGCGTACGGCGGATTATTTGACGGGACGTTTTGGCTGATACCATCTAGTAAAGGTACCTTTAGGGTTAAGATGCGGTCATGCCGGCCGCAAAGGGGTTCAACATGATCTATTACGTCGAGGACGATGACAACATCAGGGATTTGACGGTCTATGCACTGCGCAAGCAGGGGATCGAGGCCGAAGGCTTTTCGTGCGACGGCGAGTTTAAGGCCGCCGTGGCGCGACGGGTACCCGATGCCGTCCTGCTCGATATCATGCTGCCCGATACCGATGGTTTGGCGATTATGCGTCGCCTGCGCGCCGACCGCCTGACGGCGACGGTGCCCATCATGATGCTTACCGCCAAGGACACCGAGCTCGACAAGGTGATGGCGCTCGATGGCGGCGCCGACGATTACCTGACTAAACCCTTCTCGCTCATGGAGCTCGCCAGCCGCTGCCGCGCACTGCTGCGTCGTGGCGGCATGGTCAAGCAGGCGAGCGATGTGCTCAGCGTGGGCGACATCGTGCTCTCGCCCAGCCATCGCGAGGTGACCGTTGCCGGCGAGCCGCTTAAGCTCACCCTGCGCGAGTTCGACCTGCTCGAGTACCTCATGCGCAAGCCCGGCGTGGTCTTTTCCCGCGAGTCGTTGCTGCAGAGCGTGTGGGGTTGGGACTTCGACGGCGGTTCGCGCACCGTTGACGTGCACGTGCAGACGCTTCGCCAAAAATTGGGCGAGCATGCCGGCGCCATCGAGACCGTGCGCGGCGTGGGCTACCGCTTGGCCGAGCCTTCTGCCGGTGATGGTGCCGAAGGCGACGACACTGTGGCCACCGCATCGGAGGAGTAACCCGTGGTCTTCGCCCCCCAGGGAAAACATACGCTGTCGCACCGCGTTTTTGTGACGATCTTTGTCTGCGCCATGGCGGTTATCGTGGCGTTTACGGTGCTGGGTGCGTTCTTTGTGCAAAACACCTTGGCGGATGCCACGAGTGCCAATCTGGCGCAGGAAACCGAGCTCATTGCTGCCGCCCTCGACGAGCAGCAGGAGCCCATCCCGTTCTTGCGTAGCCTCGATCGCGAGGACTTGCGCATCACGCTGATTAACAAGGATGGATCGGTTGCCTACGACAACGAGGCGTCGCCTTCCACACTGCCCAACCATGGCGATCGCCCCGAGGTCATCGAGGCCTTTGAGAGTGGTTTGGGTTCCGCGGAGCGCGCAAGCTCTACGCTCGACGAGATTATGCTGTATCGCGCTGTCGCCCTTGATAACGGCCAGGTTGTCCGCTTGGCGCAGGCCCAGCCTGGCGTTGCGGCGATTTTGCTGTCGATGGTGGCGCCGATGCTGCTTATCGCAGCAGCGGGTGCGGTACTCTCGTTTTTTATGGCGCGCCGCGAGTCCCGTGCCATCATCGCGCCGTTGCAAGAGGTGGATTTGGACCACCCACGCCGTAGCTATGAGCACGCCTATGCCGAGATGGTCCCCATGCTTGAGCGTATCGAGTCGCAGCGCCAGGAACTCAAGCGCCAAATGGCGGTGCTGGCGGACAACGACCGTATGCGCCGCGAGTTCACGGCGAATATCACCCATGAGCTCAAGACGCCGCTTACGGCGATTTCGGGCTATGCCGAGCTCATCGCAAACGGCATGGTCGAGGGCGAGGACGACCTGCGCAACTTTGGCGGTCGCATCTATCGTGAGGCGGGCCGCTTGGCAGCGCTTGTCAACGATATCCTTACGCTGTCTAACTTGGACGAGGCCGAGCGTGCAACTGAGGGCGAGGCGGTGCCCATTGGATCCACGGAGCCTATTGAGCTCTCGCGTGCCATCTACGCGGTTGAGCAGCGTCTTGAACAGGTCGCCCGTCAGGCGAATGTGACGATAAGTCATGAGACCAAGCCTGTGGTCATCGAAGGCGTGTCGCGCTTGATCGACGAGCTCATCTATAATCTGGCAAGCAACGCCATCCGCTACAATCGACCCGGCGGTACGGTTACGCTGCAGTGCGGCACCAACGACGAAGGTCATCCGTTCCTCGCGGTCGCCGACACGGGAATCGGTATCGCGCCTGAAGAACAGGGCAAGGTATTTGAGCGGTTCTATCGCGTAGACAAGAGTAGGTCCAAGGCACGCGGCGGAACCGGTCTGGGGCTTGCCATTGTCAAGCATGCGGCCCTGTATCATCACGCCACGCTCGATCTGTCGAGCGAGTTGGGCGTGGGAACCACCATTACGGTGACGTTTCCCATACAGCAGGACGAGCCATTCGCATAGCGATACAACATAGATATTGATGTAGACGCCGCATTTGACTTTCGGGTGCGGCGTTGTTGTGCAATTTTACGATTGCTTCCGACATTTTTACAGGAGAGCCTGTTTCTTATGTATAGAGTTTGGTCTCGGTAAAAAGATGCGATAACATACGGACAGTTTTGTCAATCCGAACTGGGGAAATGAAAGGCAAGCTGCATGACCCTTCTCGAACTGTTCCAGCTGCTCAAAAAGCACCTTAAGCTGGTCATCACCCTTCCGGTGGTCTGCGCGATCGCCATGGGCATCGTGTCCTTTGTTGCGATGGACAACACCTACACCGCGACGACGAGCATGTACATTCTCGCCAAGACCGACGATAGCGGTCAGATGAGCTATAACGATCTCTCGGCGAGCCAGATGCTTTCCAACGATATCGCCACGCTGCTGGATAGCGATAGCGTTAAGAGCGGCGCCGCCAATGAACTGGGCCTCACCGATCTGGATGACTACAAGGTGTCTGTTTCCTCCGAGACCACCACGCGTGTCATTACGCTTTCGGTTACCGGCACCGATGCCAAGGAGACGGCTAAGGTCGCAAAGGCCATGGCCAGCTCGGTGAGTACGGTCGCTCAGAACGTCGGCGCTGCCCAGAGCATCAACGTTATCGACGAGGCTAAGACCCCCGAAGTCCCCAGTGGTCCCAAGCGTATGCTGTACGTTGCTGTCGCGTTCCTCGCTGGCATCTTTATCGCAGTTGCCTATGTCGTTTTGGCAGACATGCTCAATACCCGCATCCGCGGTGCCGAAGAGGCAGAAGAGCTCCTGGGCATTCCCGTTGTTGGCCGAATTCCGGCTATGAAAGGTGGTAAATAGGCATGGCTAAGGCAAAGAACACCGACAAGCTCGTTGTACAGAATGCCGCCAAGACCCTTCTGGCCAACATCCGCTTTGCGAGCGTGGACGACCCCATTCGCACCATCACCGTTACCTCCTCGATTCCCAACGAGGGCAAGTCTACGGTTTCCATTAACCTTGCTCAGGCTATCGCCACCAGCGGCAAGAGCGTCCTGCTGGTCGAGGCTGATATGCGTCGCAGGTCCCTTGCCGATATGCTCGGCGTCCGCTCCCGCGGCGGACTCTATGCGGTCCTGTCCGAGCAGATCTCCATTGACCAGGCGATTGTCGAGACGGGTCAGAAGAACTTCTACTTCCTCGATGCCGAGCCGCACATTCCCAATCCTGCCGACATCATCGTCTCCCATCGCTTTTCCAAGCTGGTCAAGGCGCTGTCTGCCAAGTTCCAGTACGTCATCTTCGACGCTCCTCCGGTAGGCACCTTCATCGATGCTGCCGAGATTGCCAGCCTGACCGATGGCACGCTGTTCGTGGTGCGCGAGGACTTCACCAAGCGCGAGGAGGCGCTCAACGCCATCGGTCAGCTTAAGAAGTCCGAGAAGGTCAAGCTCATCGGTACCGTTATGAACTACTGCGAGACCGAGACCAGCGAGTACTACTACTCCTACTACACCAAGGACGGTAAGAAGGTGAAGAAGGGCTCCGACGATCAGGGGACTTCCAAAAAGGGCATCTTCACCAACCGAGCAAACGTTTAGTTGATTAAGGCTGACCTATGCGTGACATTCATTGCCATATCTTGCCGGGTGTAGACGACGGCGCTGCCGATCTCGATGAGAGCTTGGCGATGCTCGAGGCTGCCAAGCGGGCCGGTGTAACCAGAATCGTTTGCACTCCTCACTGCCGTGATCCCTATTTTGATTACGACAAGATGTGGGACGCCTTTGAGCTGCTGCGTGATAACGCTGACGGTTTTCCGCTCCAGATGGGCTTCGAGGTCAACCATCGAAAGCTCGTTGAGCTTGGTATCGATGCCGCGGAGCACTTGCATTTCGATGGGACCAACGAGTTTCTGCTCGAGCTTTCGACGCATGCCGATGCGTATGCGTTTAGAGAGTACGAGAACACGATTTACGATTTGCAGTGTCGTGGCTACCAGGTGATCATCGCTCATCCTGAGCGCTATCGTGCGGTTCAAAAGGATGTAAGCGTGGCGGAGCGCCTGGTCGATATGGGCTGCAAGCTGCAGGCTTCGGCGGACTTTATTGCCGGCGGTCGCTTTGGTCGCGAGAAAAAGCCGGCACAGCGCCTGTTCGATCAGAACCTGTACAGCTTCATCGCGAGCGATGCCCATAACGTGGGTCATTACGACTGCCTGGCGAAGGCTCGCGCGAAGTTTAGCGTGCGCGGAGCTCATTTTCGCTAAAATCTGTCCCTAACGTTCGCATTGAATGAAAGGGCAGCATGGATATCCAACTTAAGACGGGATGCTTTGATGACGCGGCGTTGGTGCGCCGCGTCGTTTTTATGGACGAGCAAGGCTACGAGAATGAGTTCGACGCTATCGACGAGGATCCGAACTGCATTCATGTGACGCTCTATGTAGACGGCGAGCTTGCCGGTTGCTCGCGCGTGTTTCCCGAAGAGCTTGAGCGCGTGGCTGACGCAGAGGCCCCGGTGTTGCCGGCATGCGACATGGACGAAGGCGTTGCGGCGGGGGAGACCTACATTATGGGGCGCGTCGCCGTGCTGCCGAGCATGCGCCGTCGCGGTTTGGCGAGCAAGATTGTCGAGGCCAGTGATACGTGCGCGCGTGATGCCGGCGCCAAGCTCATTAAGCTGCATGCTCAGGAATACGTGCTGCCGCTCTATGCCAAGGCGGGCTACACGCAGATTGCCCCGGTGGACTACGAAGACGAGGGCCAGCCTCATGCCTGGATGGCCAAGCGCGTAGATGGCAGATAGGAACGTTCCTTTCCTGCCGGCAGTTGGGGACACTCCTTGGCAATTGGCGCATCAGAGCGCTCGGACATACAGTTTTTCGATTCCGTATGTATATATGCGCGTTAATGGGTTATAAAATCTAAGTCTGAACATAGCAGGTCTGCGATGCGGCTCGGGCGACCGAGCCGTTTTTGCGGACAGGGGTAGCGCGAAAGGACTGCACATGCGTCAATTTAAGACCGAGAGCAAAAAACTGCTCGACCTCATGATCAACTCCATCTACACCAATAAAGAAATCTTCCTGCGCGAGCTTATCTCTAACGCGAGCGACGCCGTCGACAAGCTCAACTTTAAGAGCCTGCAGGACCCGAGCGTCAAGATCGACCAGGGCGACCTGGCCATTCGCGTCTCCTTTGATAAAGACGCCCGCACCATTACCATCTCGGATAACGGCATTGGCATGACCGCCGAGGAGCTGGAGCGCAATCTGGGCACCATCGCCCATTCCGGCTCCGAGGAGTTTAAGACCGAGAACGCCGAGCAGCAGGGCTCCGATGTCGACATCATCGGTCAGTTTGGCGTGGGCTTCTACTCGGCTTTTATGGTCGCCAGCCATGTGAAGGTCGTCAGCCGCGCCTACGGCGAGGATGTCGCCCATGTGTGGGAATCCGACGGTCTTGAGGGCTACACCATCGAGGACGGCGAGCGCGCCGAGCACGGTACCGATGTCATCCTGACGCTGCGCGAGAACGAGAAGCTCGATGCCGACGGCGAGGCCGAGACCTACGATCGCTTCCTGACCGAGTGGGGTCTCAAGAGCCTGATTCAGCAGTACAGTAACTATGTGCGTTACCCGATCCAGATGATGGTGTCCAAGAGCCGCCAGAAACCCAAGCCCGAGGACGCCGGCGACGATTACAAGCCCGAGTACGAGGACTACCAGGAGCTCGAGACCGTCAATTCCATGACACCGATCTGGAAGAAGCACAGCTCCGATGTCGAGCAGAAGGACTACGACGAGTTCTACAAGTCCACGTTCCACGACTTTGACGATCCTGCGCGCACCATCAGCTTCCACGCCGAGGGCACGCTCGAGTATGACGCCCTGCTGTTTGTGCCGGGACGCGCGCCGTTCGATCTGTACAGCAAGGACTACGAGAAGGGTCTGGCGCTCTACAGCTCCAACGTCCTGATCATGGAGAAGTGCGACGACCTGCTGCCCGACTACTACAACTTTGTCCGCGGCGTCGTGGATTCCGCCGACGTGTCGCTCAACATCTCGCGCGAGACGTTGCAGCAGAACCGTCAGCTCAAGGCCATCGCCAAGCGTGTGGAAAAGAAGATTACCGCCGATCTTGAGGATATGCGTGACAACGACCGCGAGGCCTACGAGAAGTTCTTTGAGAACTTTGGCCGCGGTCTTAAGTACGGCATCTACTCGAGCTATGGCATGAAGGCCGATGAGCTCGCCGATCTGTTGCTGTTCTGGTCTGCCAGGGAACAGAAGATGATTACCCTGGCCGAGTATGCCAAGGGCATGCCCGAGGATCAGAAGGCCATCTACTACGCCGCCGGCGACTCGCGTGAGCGCTTGGCCAAGATGCCCGTGGTAAAGGGCGTGCTCGACCGCGGCTATGACGTGCTGCTGCTGACGCAGGACGTGGATGAGTTCACCTTCCAGGCTATGCGTGAGTACGTTGCCGCCGATATGCCCAAGATCTACGAGGACGATGCTGCCCGCGAGGCTGCCGAGAAGGCTGTGGCCGACGGTGCCGAGCCCGAGGTCGAGGATCGTCATCTAGAGCTCAAGAACGTTGCGACTGGCGATCTTGATCTGGCGACCGAGGACGAGAAGAAGGAGGCCGAGGACGCCACCAAGGAAAACGAGGACCTCTTTAGCGCTATGAAGGAGGCGCTCGGTGACAAGGTCGAGAAAGTTGCCGTCTCCGCGCGCCTGACCGATGCCCCCGCTTGCATCACTACCGAGGGCCCACTTTCGCTCGAGATGGAGAAGGTGCTCCAGAAGGGACCCGAGGGCGCGCCCGACGGCATGCCCAAGAGCCAACGCGTGCTCGAGCTCAACGCCAAGCACCCGGTCTTTGACAAGCTTGTCGCTGCCCAGAAGGCAGGCGACGCCGACAAGATCAAGCAGTACTCCGGTCTGCTCTATGACCAGGCCCTGCTGGTCGAGGGCATTCTCCCCGAGGATCCCGTTGCCTTCGCGGCGGCTGTTTGCAACTTGATGTAGTTCGGGGATACGGCACCGTAACTAGATTAGAACGAGAGTGGATAATCTCCCACTTTTGGCTCGAATGCGGGCTTGAAGTGGGAGATTTTCCACTCTCGTTTCCTTTTGAATGATTCCTCCGTCCCCAAGGGATCAATTATTTGTCGGGGTTGTGGTTTTGTGACCAGCTGAAATTAAAGATACTGTACACCTGTACGTTAATTCGTCTTCGTAGTATATTGCTACCCGCAAAACTCAATACCATTGTGCACTGAGACGCTAAAGCGCCTACGTACAATGGTTATCGATAGTACGATTCGATTCAACGACAGGATGGATGGTCCAAGCGTGAGTCTCGGCAGCAAACTATCCAATGCAAAGGTGTCCTTTGCGATATTTAAGCGCGACATTAAGCGACTGCTTGTGAACCCCGTCGCCTTGGTGGTTACCCTTGGCGTGTGCGTTATTCCCTCGCTGTATGCCTGGTACAACATCGTGGCCAACTGGGATCCGTACGGAAACACCCAGGGTATCAAGATTGCCATCGCCAACAACGATCGGGGCACCCAAAACGACTTGGTGGGCGAGCTCAACGCAGGCGATAAGGTGGTCGACCAGCTCAAGGAGAACGACCAGCTTGGCTGGACCTTCGTCGACTCGGCGGCAGATGCCAAAGAGGGCGTCGAAAGTGGCGAATACTATGCTGCCATCGTGATTCCCAAGAACTTCTCCGACAATCTCGTCTCGATGCTCGACGGCAATTACCATCAGCCGAAGCTCACCTATTACGTCAACGAGAAAAAGAGCGCCATTGCGCCCAAGGTCACCGATACCGGCGCCAACACCATCGAGGAGCAGATCAACTCGGAGTTTGTCTCCACGGTGGGCGAGACCGTCGCGGGCATTGCCAAAGATGCTGGCATCGACCTTAAAGACAAGGCAACCCAGACCCAGGATTCGCTGGCGGGCTCGGTGTCCGAGGCGTCTGATACCCTGGGCGAAGTACGTGATTCCATCGGCGACATGAACACCGCCATCGACAAGACGAGCAACTCGATTGCTTCGGCCGATGCTGCGCTGGCGGGCCTGCAGGGACAGGCGCCTTCGCTAACGCAGGCAATCGCACAGGGTAATGATCTGCTGGGCGAAGCTCGCACCACGGCTGGCAAGTCCATCACCTCGCTCTCCAAGGCGCTCTCGGAGGGCAGCATCGTGCTGAGTAAGACATCGGCTTCTGCGAACGCCGCGATTGGCAGGCTTACCGGTACGGTTACGTCCACGACCACTCGAATCGACAACTCGCTCGAATCCCTTCAGGCGACGATTGACCACAACAGCGCTGTCATCGAGCGCCTGCAGATTCTCGTTAACGATACGTCGACGGGATCGGAGAACGCCGATGCGCTCATCGCGTCGACCATCGATTCGCTTCGCGAGCAAAACCAGAAGCTGCAGAGCATCAAGGATGGCCTTTCTGCACAGTCGCGCGCCATGGCAAACGACGCTACGCTAATCTCGAACGCGAGCAACGCACTCAACACGGCAATTAAGACCGGTACGGCTAACCTCGGTCAGGCTCAGACCGATCTGGGGCAGAACGCGCTGCCAAAGGCTTCGAGCGCGTTGGACTCCTTTGCCGCCGTTTCGGGCGATTTGACCGGCATTGTATCGGGTATGACCCCCACGATAGCGAGCGCGCGCGGCACGCTGGCGCAGCTCGACGCCACGCTCAAGCAGGCAAAGACCACGCTGTCCCAAACCGATGCCTCCCTTGCCAAGGTTCAGGACAAGCTCGCGACCGCCGCTAATGACATTGCGGCGCTGCAGACCTCTGAGTCTATGGGCGAGTTAGCCGACCTCATGGACGTCGACGTCAATGACGTGGCAGATTTCATGGCATCTCCGGTTGAGCTGACGTCCAAGTCAATCTATCCGGTTAAGAGCTTCGGCTCGGGCATTGCCCCGTTCTATACCAACCTGGCGCTTTGGGTGGGCGGCTATGTGCTCATCGCCATCTACAAGCTCGAGGTCGACCGTGAAGGTGTTGGCAGCTTTACGGCGCGCCAAGGCTACTTTGGCCGCTGGTTGCTCATGGTGATCCTGGGCGCGTTGCAGGCCATCATCGTTACGGTGGGTGATCTGGTCATTGGCGTACAGTGCGTCAACCCGCTGCTGTTCGTGCTGGGCGGCATCGCCATCTCGTTTACGTACGTCAACATCATTTACGCGCTGTCCACCACGTTTAAGCACATCGGCAAGGCAATCGGCGTCATTCTGGTTATCGTGCAGATTCCGGGTTCATCGGGCATGTACCCCATCGAGATGATGCCTGGCTTCTTCCAGTGGCTGCACCCACTGCTGCCCTTTACCTACGGCATCAATCTGCTGCGCGAGACGGTCGGCGGCATGTACTCGTTTAACTACCTGTTTAACCTGTGCATTCTGGGCGTGTTCTTGATCGTGGCGCTCTTTATCGGCCTGCAGCTGCGTCCGCTGCTGCTCAACCTTAACCTGCTCTTTGATAAACAGCTCTCCACGACCGGTATGATGATTTGCGAGTCCAACGACCTGCCGCGCCAGCGCTACTCGCTGCGCACGGCCATGCGCGTCATGCTCGATTCCGATTCGTACCGTCGCGAGCTGCTCGATCATGCCGTGGCGTTTGAGCATCGCTACCCGTACTACATCAAGGGCGGTTTTGCCGCCGTGGTGGGCGTTCAGGTCCTGCTCTTTGTTCTGTCGACGGTTCTCGATATCGACAATAACGGCAAGATCATCCTGCTTGTCATTTGGATCATCTCGGTTATTGCCATCTGCGGCTGGCTGATCAATATCGAATATATCCGAGCGAGCCTCAATACCCAGATGCGCATCTCGGCGCTTTCGGATGAGGACCTGCGTCGCGAGATGCGCGAACACACGGCCGCCATTCCTGCCGCCCGCCACATGTTTGGCCTCAACGCCAGCGAGCGTGGTGCCAAGGGCGGCGATCAGTCCACGGGCCGCTTGCCGCATATCGGCTCGCACCATAAATCTCAGGGCAGCGACAGCACAGCCACAAATGATGGAGATACCACCGCGCTTGGCAAGCACTCCAAAGGAGGTGAGGCATAAATGAAGAACATCCTGCATCTGTTTAAGCGCGATGTCCAAAACGTGTCTCGCTCCGTGATCGGCTTGGTTGTCGTGATGGGCCTCATTATCGTACCGTGTCTGTACGCGTGGTTTAACATCGCCGGCAGCTGGGATCCGTACGGCAACACCGGCAATCTTAAGATCGCCGTGGTCAACACCGATGAGGGTTACGAGAGCGATTTGATCCCCGTCGAGGTTAACGTGGGCGAAAACGTGACCGCCACCCTACGCGGCAACGAGAGCTTCGATTGGGTTGTGCTCAACAATCGCGAAAAGGCTATCGAGGGCGTTAAGTCGGGCGCGTACTATGCTGCCGTCGTTATCCCCAAAACGTTTAGCTCTGACATGATGACGCTTTTCTCGACCGACGTGAAACACGCCGATATCGAGTTTTACGAGAACCAGAAGGCCAACGCCATTGCGCAGATCGTGACCGAGAAGGGTTCGAGTGCCGTTCAGAGCCAGGTTAACGAAACTTTTACCGAGACCATTACGAGCATCGGTCTTAAGACGGTGTCCAGCCTGCTCGATTACATGAGCACCGACCAGGTCAGCAACTTTATCGCCAACCTGTCCTCGACGCTTGGCGATTCGATTGAGGACCTGCGAGACGTTCAGGCAAATGCTTCGTCGCTGGCGGGCATTTTGAGCTCCACGTCCGATTCGCTGACGTCGGCGAGCGGCATGCTCAAGCAGACCGGTGCCGTCGATGAGTCGACAAAGCAGCTCATGGAACATGCCAAAAGCGGCATCGATGATTCCAAAGAAGCGCTTAAGGCGGCAAACGATGCCATCGATGCCGCAATCGATGGAAGTGCGGGTTCGTTCGACAATGTGTCTGCCGAGCTCGCGAAGGCGTTCGACACCGCAAACCAGCATGTCGACCTTACGGTGTCCCAACTCAACGATGCCGCTGCGGCCCTCAATGCGCGCGCCAAGGATATCGATGCGATGGCCGATCAGCTCCGCAGCCTTGCCGACCAGGTGAGCGATGAGAATTTGAAGGACGGCCTCAAGTCCGCCGCGACGTCGCTGGGCAGAATCGCCGTTGAGTACCGCAACAATGCCAAGGATCTGGCGGCTACCGCGAAGTCTCTCTCCGATAGCATGGCCGAGGTCAACAACTCGCGTGCCGAGGTCGATCAGGCCATCGCTGATGCCAAGGCCGGCATCGCGGGTGCCAAATCCGATTACGATTCCACGTTCTCGGTTAAGGCCAAGGAGCTCAAGAAGACGGTTTCGGGCATTCTGGACTCGCTTGATGGCATCTCGGGCGACCTGGATAGCGCCGTAGGCGGCCTCACCGATGCATCCGGCTCGTTGGCGAAGGGCCTCTCCAAGGCCGCCAAGCTGGTCAACAAGGCTTCCGATCAGCTAGGCGAGGCGTCGGACAAGATCAGTGCGTTTAAGGACGAGCTCGACGGTGCCTTGATGTCGGATGACCTCGCTACGATCAAGACGATGATCGGCAATGATCCCGAGGGTCTGGCCGTGTCGCTTTCCGGCCCCGTCGCGCTCGATCGCAAGCCGGTCTATCCGATCCGCAACTACGGTTCGGCCATGGCACCGTTCTACACGATTCTGTCGCTCTGGGTCGGCTCGATCGTGCTGGCGGCCATGATGAAGGTCTCGGTTGACGATGAGCTTATCAACGAGCTCATCCCCGTGCGCTTGCACGAGATCTACCTGGGCCGTTACCTGTTCTTTGGCGGTCTGGCCCTGCTGCAGGCAACGCTCGTGTGCGCGGGCGACATCCTGTTCTTTGGCATCCAGTGCGACGACCCGCTGCAGTTTGTGCTGGCGGGCTGGGTCGCGAGTCTTGTGTTCTCCAATATCGTCTACACGCTTACGGTTTCGTTTGGCGATATCGGCAAGGCGCTCGCCGTCGTGCTGCTGGTCATGCAGGTCGGCGGTTCGGGCGGCACGTTCCCCATCGAGATGACCGGCCCCGTGTTCCAGGCGATCTATCCGTTCCTGCCGTTTACTCACGGCATCAACGCCATGCACGCCGCTATGGCCGGTGCCTACCATATGGAGTATTGGATTGAGCTAGGCATTCTGGCGAGCTATCTGATTCCGTCGCTGGCCCTGGGCGTCGTCTTCCGCCGCCCGGTCATCAAAGCCAACGACTGGATCATCGAAAAACTGGAGTCAACCAAATTAATCTAGTTACGCGGTTTTACCAAACCGCGTAACGACTCGACGCTGCAAACGGCCCCAAGCGGCAATCTGACGTTCAATTTCAAGGGCGCGACCAGAGGGTCAGCGCCCTTTCATTTCACGTCACCTTGCTCGCTTGGGGCCGTTTTCGCTGATGTTGACGGAACATCGAGGTTATTCAAGTCGGTACTTTAGCTGGCTGGATTGCGTGGGCTGCTTGGTTGTTGCTACAGTAGCGGGGCGTGCCGGGGGTCCGGTGCGCCCCGTTTTTATTTGACCATGAGGCGGCACGCAGCCATACGCGTGCGGACACCACGCCCAGATTGAGTGCGAGGATGTTCCATGGCCCAGCATGCCACTGACAATATCGAAATGATGCCCGATAGCCCTGTTGCTCGCGAGGACCTGGGCGCGGGCGGCACCTCCCGCGGCGCCGGCGCTCGCTCGCCGCTGTTCTGGAAAGTCCTGCTGCTTTCGGTGGCAGTCGTCTGGGGCTACTCCTTTACGACCATGAAGGACGCGCTCGACACCATTCCGGTGTTCGAACTGCTCTACGTGCGCTTTCTGCCTGCGGCGTTGGTCATGTTTTTCATCTTCCACAAGCGCATCATCGCGCACCTCAACGCCCGCAACCTTATCGTCGGACTTGGCATGGGCGCACTTATGTGGGCCGCCTACGCCCTGCAGACAGTCGGTCTGGCGCACACCACGGCGGGCAAGAATGCTTTTTTGACGGGCACGTATTGCATCGTTGTGCCGTTCGCGAGCTATTTTCTGAGCGGCGAAAAACTCACCCGCTATAACCTGGGCGCGGCGCTGCTGTGCTTGGCGGGCATTGGCTTGGTGGCGCTCGATAGCGTTGAATTCAACATCGGTGATGTCATTACGCTGGCGGGTGCGGTCTTTTTCGCCATCCAGATGGCGGTGACTGCCAAGTACGGTCGCAAAATGGACATCAACGTCATCACGTTTTGGATGTTTGTGGGCAACGGCGTGCTGAGCCTGGCAACGTCGCTGCTATTCGAGACCCAAGCGCCTCTGTCCGTGTGGACGCCGAGCTTTATCAGCGCGATGGCGTTTCTCTCGGTTGGTTGCACATGCGCGGCTCTGCTCATCCAAAACGTCGGCCTGGCGCATGTCTCGGCCTCGACGGGCTCACTGCTCCTTTCGATGGAGTCGCCTTCGGGCGTGCTGTTCTCGGTGCTGCTGATGGGGGAGGCGCTCACCTCGCGCCTGCTCGCCGGCTTCGCGCTCATCTTTCTTTCGATTATCTTGAGCGAGACGCATTTCGATTTTTTGCGTCGAAAGCCGCGTCCGCAATTGTAAACAATTTGTTGCGCCGCCTCCCGGGGCGGCATTTTTTATGCGTCGCCCTTAAAGTAGTACCTTGCACTTTACGCTATCAAAGTGCTTGCTGCAAAAACGTTACTGGAGGGCATCTATGGCACCAGCACTGTCCGATCTTCAACCGCAATCAGCGCCCAAGGCCACCGCGGCGGCGCAGACCGCTATCGGTGACGGTCTTGTTGCAGAAGCTCAGGCTTTTGCAGACGAGCTCGCTGCGTGGCGACACGATTTACATCAGATGCCCGAGCTGGGTAATAGCCTCCCGCAGACCTCTACGTATATCCAAGCGCGCCTGACCGAGATGGACATCCCATTTGCAACGCTCGTCGATGGTTCCTGCGTTGTGGGCCTTGTCGGCGCCGGTGCCGCCGCGGCCCAAGGCAATGGCGTCTGCACGAATGAGCAGGCCGGTACGGTCATCATGCTTCGTGGCGACATGGACGCCCTGCCCGTTGCCGAGGAATCCGGCGAGCCCTTTGCATCCACCAACGGCTGCATGCACGCTTGCGGTCACGATATGCACGCGACGGCGCTGCTTGGTGCGGCTCGTATGCTCAAAGCTCGCGAGGCAGAGCTTGTTGATGCCAACGCTACGGTTAAGTTGCTGTTCCAGCCGGGCGAGGAAACCTTTGAGGGTGCCCGCGCCGCCATCGCCGACGGCTTGCTCGAGAACCCGCGCCCTCAGGCGGCCTTTGCCATGCATGTCAACAGCCAGTCGCCGCTTGGCCTGGTGCTCTACGGCAGCCCGGCGCTCTCGGGTGTGTACGGTTTCCGCATCACGCTCCAGGGCAAGGGCGGCCACGGTTCCAGCCCCGAGATCTGCATCGACCCCATCACGGCCGGCGTCCACGTGCACCTGGCGCTCCAGGAGCTTATCTCCCGCGAGGTGCCGGCGGCCAAGGAAGTCGCACTTACCGTTGGTAAGTTCGCCGGCGGTCAGGCCGCAAATGTCATCCCCGACACTTGTGTGCTCGAGGGAACGCTGCGCGGATTCGACGTTGAGCTCATGGAGCACCTCAAGACCCGCATCGCGGAGGTCGTCAAAGGCGTTGCCACGACCTATCGTACGCCGGCGACTATCGAGACGCTCTCGGATGTTCCGCCGCTGGTACTCGATGACAATATGACCCAGGCTTCACTTGGCTATGTGGGCGCGACGCTGCCCAAGGCCGCCTTCTTGCCGCTGTTCCATGCCATGGCGAGTGAGGACTTTGCGCTTATCTCGAGTGAGATCCCGAGTGCGTACTTTACCGTGGGCGCTGCCGTGACTGATACGGACGAGCATTTTGCTCAGCATCATCCCAAGGCACGTTTTAGCGATGCCGAGCTTCCCCTTGGCGCCGCGGCTTATGCCGCCGTCGCTTTGGGCTACATCGCCGACCACCGGTAGCACCCAATCTTGCTACTCGTTTGTTTAAGATGGTCGGCGGCACCGTGGGCGCTATTGTCTCGGGCGTGCTGTTCGATGCCACGGGCTCCTTTGCGAGCGCCTGGATTGTGTGCCTGGCGTGCTCCGTGGTCATGCTCGTGTTCCTGCTGGCATCCGAGCCCATCGCCGCCAAGCTGCGCGCGAGCGTGGCGGGGGAGTAGACGTCCGTCGCTCTTTTCTGTTCGCCCCGTTCTGTCCGTGGCTGCCCTGGAAGCCGAATGGATGCTCGTACCATCATTCGGTTTCCAAGGCGGCCACGGGCCTACGAAATGATCCGTTTTCCTCCGTCCCCAACAGATCACGTGATTCGAAGGGGACGGAGGAAAGCGGATCACAAACAGCGGTGGCGCGTCTGGCCGAACGAGCCCCCATACCCTCGTTCGGTCAGACGCGCCACCGCGTTTTGTTTTTGTGCCGTATAATGACCACTACCTATGACGCGATACAAAAGAAAGGTGTTTGCCCATGCAGGCACAGAAGGCGGAGGGAACCCGCGACCTTATCGGCGCCGAGATGCGCGCCTGGCAAAAGATGCAGCAGATTGCTGCCGGCGTGTTCGAGCCGTTTGGCTTTAAGCCCATCGAGACGCCCGCGATCGAGCAGGTTGACGTGTTTGTCCACGGTATCGGCCAGTCGACCGACGTCGTGCGCAAGGAAATGTTCCGCGTGTTCAGCGGTGCCAACCTGGAGCGCGTCTTTACCGAGGGCACCGACACCAAACTCAAGCCCAAGCAGCGCCTGGCACTTCGCCCCGAGGGCACGGCCGGCGTGGTGCGCGCCGTCGTCGAGAACAATCTGGTGCCCCAGGGCTCCACGCCGTTTAAGGCTTACTACGCCGAGGCCATGTTCCGCGGCGAGCGTCCCCAGAAGGGCCGCCTGCGTCAGTTCCATCAGGTGGGCATCGAGTGGCTCGGCGCTCCCGATCCGGCGGCAGACGCCGAGTGCATCATCATGCTCATGGAGTTCTACAAGCGCCTGGGCTTCGACCTTTCCAAGCTTCGCCTGCTCATTAACTCGATGGGCGATGCCCAGTGCCGTCCGGCCTATCGCGAGCAGGTCAAGCAGTTCATCCTCGATCACGCCGACGAGATGTGCGACGAGTGCCGCGAGCGCGCCGAGCTCAACCCGCTGCGTGCCTTCGACTGCAAGAACGACCACTGCCGCGAGATCATGGCCGACGCACCGCTGATGGGCGACAACCTGTGCGATGAGTGCCGAGAGCACTACGAGCAGGTCAAGCGCTATCTGGATGCCGCCGGTATCGAGTATGTCGAGGATCCCACCTTGGTGCGCGGCCTGGACTACTACACCCGTACTGTCTTTGAGGTCGAGGCCCCCGGCGCCGGCGTCGGCTCCATCGGTGGCGGCGGCCGCTACGACGGCCTGGTCGAGCTCGAGGGTGGCAAGCCCACGGCGGGCGTCGGCTTTGCCGTCGGTTTTGAGCGCGCCCTGCTGGCCCTGCAGGCCTTTGGCAGCGATCTGGGTGCCGAGGAGGCCCCGTGCGTCTATGTCACCAACGCAGGCAAGGAGCTGCGCCAGAACGTCTTTGCCATTACGCAGGAGCTTCGCGCCGCAGGTATCGTGACCGAGGCCGACTATCAGGGCCGTTCGCTCAAAGCCCAGTTTAAGCAAGCCGATAAGGTAGGCGCCAAGCTCATCTTGGTCCTGGGTGGCGACGAGCTTGCCGCCGGCAAGGTCAAAGTGCGCGACATGCAGAGCCATGACGAGGTGCTCGCCGATCTGGACAACGTCGTCGAGGCGGTTCGCGAGCGCCTGTAGCGCATCTTTTTGAGCTTCGGGCCTGCTAACGTGCCCTGCTCATGGAGAGCGATTGTTACGGGGGTGTTTCGCTTTTATGCGGAATGCCCCCGTTTACGTATGCCGCCCACCGAGAAATACGACCATTTAGGGCAAAAACCTTTGCAATGCAGAAAATACTTTTGTGTGGTAAAGCGCAATCAGTGTCGAAAGTATTTCTCAAGCGCCTATAATGAATACCGCATGTTACGTGCATAGAAGGAGGAATGGGAGGAAACGTGGCTGAGAACCTAAGCAACCAGTCTGTACCCGAAGCCGCGGCGCGCGTCGCTGCCGTGGTCAACCGCCTCGTTAACCGAATCGGCTCGAATGCCGAGTCCAGGGAGCGTCTCGCCGAGATCGAGATCCCCGAGGAGCTGCGCGACAATCTGGCGCTGTTCTTGCGCCTGGAGCGCCGTGTGCTTAGCGAGTATGATCCCGAGATCGCGGACCTGTTCGACAAGATTTTGACAGCCGAGATTGTGGTCAATGCCGGCAACCCCGGTACCTGCGCTGCCGACGAAGCCGTCGACGAGCAGGGCGTGCCCACCGCCGACGAGCCCACTGCCGTGGCATTTCGTGAGGTCGTCGATTTGATCGACAGCCTGCCGCTCGATAAGCAGCAGGTCATCGTTCGCGCCTTTACGAGCTTTTTCCATCTGGCAAACCTGTCGGAGGAGAACTACCGTGTGGCGCAGCTGCGCGAGCGCGAGGCCGGTGCGTCGACCGATACCGAGGTCGATCCTGCCAACGAGCTTACCGTTGCCTATCACCAGCTGGTGAATGAGCTGGGTGTCGAGGGTGCCAACGAGCTGCTCGACAAGCTCGAGTTCCACCCTGTCTTTACCGCACATCCCACCGAGGCCCGTCGTAAGGCCGTCGAGGGCAAGATCCGCCGTATCTCCAACCTGCTGGAGGAGCGTCCGCGTCTGGGCGGCTCCGACCTGGTGGAGAACGAGCGCCATATGCTGCAGGAGATCGACGCCCTGGTGCGTACGAGTCCCATCGCGCTCAAGAAGCCCACGCCGGTCGAGGAAGCCGATACCATCATCGACATCTTCGATAACACGCTGTTCGACGTTATCCCCGTTATCTATCGTCGTTTTGACGATTGGGTGCTGGGCGACAAGGCCGGTACTGTGCCGCCGCTGTGCCCGGCGTTCTTCCATCCCGGCAGCTGGATCGGTTCCGACCGCGACGGTAACCCCAACGTCACCGCCAAGGTGAGCCGTGAGGTCGCCGCCAAGTACTTTACGCACATGGTGCTCAAGCTCGAGGACAAGTGCCGCCACATCGGCCGCAACCTCACGCTCGAGGCTACCTACAGCAAGCCGTCGGCCGAGCTCATTAACCTGTGGAACCATCAGGTCGAGATGAGCCCTCGTTACACGGCCCGCGCCGAGCTGATCTCCGAGCACGAGCCGCATCGCGCCGTCATGCTCGTCATGGCCGACCGCCTGAACGCCACCGTCCGTCGTATCACCGACACCATGTACCACAGCGCCGACGAGTTCCTGGATGACCTGCGCGTCGTCCAGCGTTCGCTGGCCGCCTGCGGTGCCGTCCGTGCTGCCTACGGCCCGGTCCAAACCATCATCTGGCAGGTCGAGTCCTTCGGCTTCCATATGGTCGAGATGGAGTTCCGTCAGCACTCCGTGGTGCATGCCCGCGCCCTTAAGGATATCCACGAGAACGGTATCCATGGCGACCTGCAGCCCATGACGCGCGAGGTCATCGATACCTTCCGCGCTATCGGCTCCATCCAAAAGCGCTACGGCAAGAAGATGGCGCACCGCTACATCATCTCGTTTACCAAGAGCGCTCAGCATGTGGCCGACGTCTTTGAGCTGGCGCACCTGTCCTTTGCACACGAGGAGGATGTCCCCGAGCTCGACGTGATCCCGTTGTTCGAGCAGCTCGAGGACCTCGAGGGCTGCGTCGACGTGCTCGATCAGATGCTTACGCTGCCCGTGGTGCAAAAGCGCCTTGCCCAGACCAACCGCCGCATGGAGGTCATGCTGGGCTATTCCGACTCTTCCAAGGATGCCGGTCCTACCACGGCCATGCTCGCGCTGCACTCCGCGCAGGAGCGCATCGCCAAGTGGGCAGAGAAGAACGATATCGACCTGGTGCTCATGCACGGTCGCGGCGGTGCCGTGGGCCGTGGCGGCGGCCCGGCCAACAAGGCCGTGCTGGCGCAGCCCAAGGGTTCGGTCAACTGCTTCTTTAAGCTTACCGAGCAGGGCGAAGTCATCTTTGCCCGTTACGGCAACCGCACGCTGGCTCAGCGCCATGTTGAGTCCGTTGCCGCCGCAACGCTTTTGCAGTCGGCCCCGAGTGTCGAGAAGACCAACACCGAGACCACGCAGAAGTTCTGGGATATGGCCGAGAAGCTCAACACTGCAAGCCACGAACGCTATCTGGACCTGCTGAACACCGAGGACTTTACACCGTGGTTCTCGACCGTGACGCCGCTGACCGAGGTCGGTCTGCTGCCGATCGGCTCGCGTCCCGCCAAGCGCGGTCTGGGCGCCAAGTCGCTCGATGACCTGCGTACCATCCCGTGGATCTTCAGCTGGAGCCAGGCGCGCATTAACCTGGCCGCTTGGTACGGTCTGGGCACCGCCTGCGAGCAGCTTGGCGATCTTGACCAGCTCAAGGCTGCCTACCAGGAGTGGCCGTTCTTCCGCACCTTTATCGACAACATCGAGATGTCGATTGCTAAGACCGATCAGCGCATCGCCAAGATGTATCTGCATCTGGGCGACCGCGATGATCTGTCCAAGAAGGTCTTTACCGAGATGCAGCTCACCCGTAAGTGGGTCCTTGCCATCGTCGGTGATGAGTGGCCGCTGCAGCGTCGTCGCGTGCTCGGCTGCGCCGTTCGCGTGCGTAACCCCTACGTCGACGCTCTGTCCATCGCCCAGGTCCGCGCCCTTCGCGAGGTGCGCATGAATCAGGACGAGATGGCCGAGGAGAAGAAGGCCGAGTACATGAGCCTGATTCTTTCGACTGTGACCGGCGTCTCGGCAGGATTGCAGAACACGGGGTAATCGATAGCCCTGTGGCTCTCACCGGGACCCGTCGGGTTTCCCTCTGAATGCGTCCTCGCACTTGAAGCCCCCTTATCCTGCTCCTTCGGAGCTGCGGATAAGGGGGCTTCGTGCTGCGGAATGCATTCGGAGGGAAACCCATCGGGTCCCTTCGTCCTCGGTCTTCGGGGATTAAAGCTGATGAAAATAAAGTGCGCTTCGCGCGTTTTGGATGGGGTTTATCTCGGTGGCGCATTTGGCGCTTCTCGCCTTATGACTGTTGCGGCCGCGGTCCCGTTTGGGATCTCGGCCGTTTTGTTGTGGGTCAAATATGAAAGTTGTGTTAATGGGTCGGTGGACGGTGGTGTTTTTCGGTGAGCGGCGTATCCTTCCAACGGTTTATCTAGTGTGTCAGTTGAAAAGGAAGAGGGCGCTCGTCATTGTTTGAATGTGAACTGCCGTTTGACCACAAGACGTTGCATCTGGAGCTCGAGGATAAGAACTTCGCGGGTGTGATGGAAGGTCATCAAAACGAGTTTAAGACCACGAAATCGCAGGAAGAGATGGTAGAGGAGTCGCTTGCCAACCCTTATGGCTCGCCGTCGCTCGAGGAGCTTTGTGCTGGCAAGAAGGATATCGTCATCATTAGCTCCGACCATACGCGTCCCGTTCCCTCGCGTGTGACGATGCCTATTCTGCTGCATCACATCCATTCCGCTGCGCCCGAGGCTCGCGTGCGCATTTTGGTTGCTACGGGTATGCATCGTCCGTCGACGCATGAGGAACTCGTCAACAAGTACGGCGAGGAGATCGTTGCCAACGAGGAAATCGTTATGCACGTCGCGACCGATGACAGCATGATGAAAAAGATCGGCACCCTGCCTTCTGGCGGCGAGTGCATCATCAACAAGATTGCTGCCGATTGCGATCTGCTGCTTGCCGAGGGCTTTATTGAGCCGCACTTCTTTGCCGGTTTCTCTGGTAGCCGCAAGTCCGTCCTGCCTGGCATCGCCAGCTACAAGACCATCATGTACAACCACAACGGTCAGTTTGTGAATGATTCCCACTCGCGTGCCGGCAACCTGTGCCACAACCACGTGAGCGAGGACATGTTTGCTGCCGCCGAGATGGCTCACCTTGCCTTTGTGCTTAACGTGGTGCTCAACGGCAAGCACGAGGTCATCGGCTCCTTTGCCGGCGATATCCACAAGGCGCACGAGGCTGGCTGCGAGTTCGTGAAGAGCCTTGCCGGCGTTGAGCCCGTCGAGTGCGAGATTGCCATCACCACCAACGGCGGCTACCCGCTCGACCAGAACATCTACCAGGCCGTGAAGGGCATGTGCTCTGCCGAGGCTACGCTTCCCGAGGGCGGCGTGATCATCGACGTCGCCGGCTGTGCCGACGGTCACGGTGGCGAGGGCTTCTATCACAACATCGCCGACAATGATCCGGCAGAGTTTGAGCGCGCCTGCATCGACCGTCCTAAGGACGAGACCCTGCCCGACCAGTGGACGAGCCAGATCTTTGCCCGCATCCTGGCGCATCACCCTGTGATCATGGTTACCGACCTGTGCGATCACCAGATGATCAAGGATATGCACATGACGCCGGTCAACACTCTCGATGAGGCGCTCAAGCTCGCCTTTGAGATGAAGGGTGCCGATGCTAAGGTGGCCGTCATTCCCGATGGCCTGGGCGTTGTCGTCGCTCAGCACTAGTACGCGGCCTAAACGAATCGTTTATAACCGACAAGAAAGATAAGGTTTTATGCTTACCAAACTCCTCTGCGAATTCGGCGCAACGGCCCTCATGATCATCTTTGGCGTGGGCGTGCACTGCGATACCGTGCTCAAGGGCACCAAGTATCAGGGCTCCGGCCACATGTTTGCCATCACCACCTGGTCTTTTGGCATCTCGGTCTGCCTGTTTGTCTTTGGCGGTGCCGTGTGCATGAACCCCGCCATGGTGCTTGCCCAGTGCATCGTAGGCCTGGTGCCGTGGAGCAGCTGCATTCCCTTCATGATTGCCGATATGCTCGGCGGCTTTGTGGGCGCCGTAATCGCTTGGCTGATGTATGCCGATGAGTTCAAGGCTTCCGAGGGCGTCGTCGACCCCATTGCTCAGCGCAACATCTTCTCGACCAACCCCACCACCGAGGGTACGAACTATGCCCGCAACTTCTTCTGCGAGGCCATCTGCACCTTTGTCTTCATCAGCGCCATCCTTGCTGCCGCTAGCCGCGCCGGCGAGAACGTTTTGATGCTCGCCATCTGTGTCGGTCTGATCGTTTGGGCCGTTGGCATGGGCATGGGCGGCATCACCGGCTTCGCCATGAACCAGGCTCGTGACCTTGGTCCTCGCATGGCCTATCAGGTGCTGCCGATCAAGAACAAGGCTGACAACAACTGGAAGTACGGCCTGCTCGTTCCTGGCATCGCACCGTTTATCGGTGCCGCTCTGGCCGCACTGTTTGTGCACGGTTTCTTGGGCATGTTCTAGTCTGAGGCTACATAGTTGTCCGCTGACCGCATGGGGTAACTTCCCAGCGCGTCCTCGGACATGCAAAAAGGCTCGCTGCGCACTTCGTGCGGCGAGCCTTTTGCGTCCTGCGGAATGCGCTGGGAAGTTACCCCATGCGGTCAGCTGCGGGGTCTTTGTTGCGTTCGTACAAGCAACCCAACATATATATATATCTGAATTTGGATGGGAGGGGCTTGTTGCTGGTAGGGGCGTTGGGCTGTTGTCGATACTTTGGGATGGATTGTGCTTTGGGTTGGGGCGGAACTTTGGGATGAGCTTCTTACTTAGTTGAAGAGGGGCTTTATGGCTGAGAGGTAGTCTTTGGCTACGTCGGCTTTATCTGCTTGGAAGTTGTGCCAGGCCCACCATTGGACGGTGGCTACGAAGCTTGAGGCTATGTGGTGCAGTAAGAAGCTGCGGTCCATGGTGCTGGCGGGGCCTGCGGGGTCGACGGGGACGGTTTCGGCTGCGCGCGACATGATGGTCTTGCGGAGACAGTCGGCGAAGACGCGTGAGCCGGCGCCGGCTACGAGGGCTCGAACGCCCTGGCGGCGCTCCCAGAGGTTGTTGAGGATATGCTCGACCTGCACGAGTGAGTCGTCGAGGGGCGTACCGTCATCGTCGAGGGCGTGGGTGCAGATGTCGCTCACGAGCTCGGACAGTAGGTCGTCTTTGCTCTTAAAGAGGCCGTAGAATGTCGCGCGGCCTACGTGAGCGCGCGCTATGATGTCGCCGACGGTGATCTTGCCGTAGTCTTCCTCGCGAAGGAGCTCGGAAAACGCCGTGACAATAGCGGCGCGGCTTTTGGTTTTGCGGGCATCCATGGCTATGCGTCCGCGTGAACGAGCAGGCAGCGAAGCGTACCGGAGCAACCCTCGTAGGGGCGCTTACCGGCGCCGTAGCCGACGGCTTCGATGTGGTAGCGTGAGGGCAGTTGGTCGGACGTGCGCAGTGCGGCGACGATGGCGGCGCCCGTGGGCGTCACGAGCTCGCCGGCGACCGGTGCGGGCGTGAGGGCGATATTGCCCGCCTGGCATAGGTTGACGACAGCGGGGACGGGAATGGGCATGAGACCGTGGGCGCAGCGAATGGTTCCGTGGCCCTCAGAGAGCGACTCGACCACGATGTCCTCAATACCCAGGTCATCGAGGCAGATAGCGACAGAGCAGACGTCGACGATGGAGTCGACGGCGCCCACCTCGTGGAACATGACGGTCTCGGGCGTTTTGCCGTGAGCCTTGGCCTCGGCGGCGGCGAGTACGGAAAAAATGGCGAGGGCGCGACGCTTGGCGCCATCGCTTAGCTGCGAGCCATCGATGATGGCGGTGACGTCCGCCAAAGAACGGTGGTGATGGTGGTGGGCGTGATGGTGACCCTCGTGGTCGTGGTCGTGGTCGTGGTCGTGGTCGTGGCCGTGGTCGTGGCCGTGGGTCTCATGGTCATGCTCGTGGCAGTGCTCGTGTTCGTGCTCACCATGGCCATGATGGTGGTGCTCATGCTCGTGCGTGTGCTCGGCAGCTGCTTCGTTGCCGTAGAGCCAGGCCATATCGTGATCGTGGTTCTCGAGCTCCTCTGCAAGCTGGACGTCGAAATCGCAGGCGTCGATGCCATGCTTGTTTGCACGCGTGACGGCGATCGTAAAGCCGTCGACCGGCAGCGTGGCGAGCTGTTCGCGCAGGTGCTCCTCGTTGGCGCCCAGGTCGAGCAGGGCTGCGACGGTCATATCGCCGCTGATGCCCGAGGTGCCGTCGATGATAAGCGTGTGCTGATGATTGGACATGGAATGCTCCTTAACGGGCGCGGGGTGTGCCGGCGCTCAGATGATTGATAAGACTTGCCTGGTAGGCGGCACCAAAGCCGTTGTCGATATTGACGACCGAAACGCCGCTGGCGCAGGAGTTGAGCATGGCGAGCAGTGCGGCCACGCCGCCAAAGCTCGCGCCATAGCCCACGCTGGTGGGAACGGCGATGACCGGACAGCTCACCAGGCCGCCGACAACGCTCGCCAACGCGCCCTCCATGCCGGCGATGGCGATGACCACCTGCGCCTGAGCAAGTTCCTCGGCATGCGCGAGCAGGCGGTGCAGGCCGGCGACGCCTACGTCGTAGAGGCGGTCGACCTCGTTGCCATAGAATTCGGCCGTCAACGCGGCTTCCTCGGCGACGGGTAGGTCGCTCGTGCCGGCGCAGGCGACGACGATGCGTCCGTTGCCGGTAGGGGAGGGCTTGCCGCCCACGAGGGCGAGCTGTGCGTCCGGGACATATCCCAGGTCGATGCCGTTGTCGAGGAGCTCCGAGGTACGGGCTGCTTTTTCGGCATCCAAGCGCGTGACCAGGATGCGCTCCTGGCCGGCATCGCGCAGCGCCTCGATAATGGCGGCAATTTGCTCGGCGGTTTTACCGGCGCCGTAGACAACCTCGCCGGCTCCCTGGCGCACTCCGCGCGAAAGATCGAGCTGTGCAAAGCCCAGATCGGCGGTCGGAGCCGTCTGGATGCGCGTAAGGGCGTCGGCAGGGCTGACTGATCCGCCGGCAACATTACTCAGCAGCTGCTCAAGATCTCGCTTATCCATATATGTTCCCTTCGACGGCGCAAAGTCTAGCACTCAAAGGGTATGTTTCCGAACACTAAGACAAAATTGTTCGGAAACTATAGGACAGACTGATTCAATTGTTAGTCGAACTTGCTAGTCACGCAGGATGATGTCCATGGCGAGCATCAGGTTGCGCTCGTCGATGGCAAATGGGGCGGCTTCGCGCGTCTTGGGCTTGGCGCAAAACGCGATGCCCGTGCCCGCGGCCTGAATCATGGGGATGTCGTTGGCGCCGTCGCCGATCGCGACGGTATGGGCTATGTCGACGCCGCACCCAACCGCCCAATCCAGCAGCTGGATGAGCTTGGACTCCTTGGTCACAATGTCGGCAGCTAACTTACCGGTGAGCTTGCCGTCCACGACCTCCAGACGATTGGCCAGACAAAAGTCGATACCCGCGGCAGCCACGATCTTGTCGGCGACCTCGTGAAAGCCGCCGCTTACCACGCCGACCTTCCAGCCCTTGCTGTGCGCCGAGCGCACAAGCTCCAGCGCGCCGGGGGTAAACGTCACGCGCTCAAAGGTGCGCTCGAACACGCTCTCGTCCAGGCCGGCAAGCAGCCCTACACGTTCCTCGAGCGCCTGCTTAAAGTCGAGCTCGCCGCGCATGGCGCGCTCAGTGATCTGCGCCACTTGCTCGCCTACGCCGGCCTCCTCGCCCAACAGGTCGATAACTTCCTGGTTGATGAGCGTGGAGTCGATATCCATAACGATGAGGCGTGCAGTCATGGCGGGCCTTTCCGAGTGCAGTTGTATTGGGGCACATTGTCGCACGCCGCACGCCTGGGCGACGGCCACGGTGCGTCAATTGTTTCGTCTCCGTCAAGTCTTTGGGCAAGAGCTACTTTTTCGTGGCACATCGACGCGGGTGAGATAAGATAGAACGCCATGTCCGGCTGCGCGGTTTACGCAGGCTGGGCAAATCTGTACGACGCCGCCCGGAACGACACGGGGCGGCACAGATCCATAAAGGAGGATCACTGGTATGAGCCAGACCCGTCCCATTGACGAGCATTCCATGCACACCCGTACTTGTGGCGAGCTTCGCTTCGAGAACGTGGGCGAAGAGGTCACCCTCACCGGTTGGGTGAGCCGTCGCCGCGACCACGGCGGCCTTATCTTCTGCGACCTTCGCGACCGCGAGGGCATCACGCAGCTCACCTTCGACCCCGAGCACTCCGACGGCGATGCCTTTAAGATCGCCGAGACCATGCGTCCCGAGTGGCCCATCAAGATCCACGGCGTCGTGCGCGCTCGTGGCGAGGAGACCACCAACACCAAGCTCGCGACCGGCGAGATCGAGGTCCTGACCGACCACGCCGAGGTGCTCAACACGTCCGTCACCCCGCCGTTCCAGATCGAGGACGGCATCGAGACCAGCGAGGACACCCGCCTGCGCTATCGCTATCTGGACCTTCGCCGTCCCGAGATGATGGCCAACCTCAAGCTGCGCTCCGACTTCACCTTTGCCATTCGCGAGGCACTGCACAACCGTGAGTTCATGGAGGTCGAGACGCCCTCCCTGTTTAAGTCCACGCCCGAGGGCGCCCGCGACTTCATCGTTCCCAGCCGTATTCAGCCGGGCAACTTCTACGCCCTGCCGCAGTCCCCGCAGCTCCTGAAGCAGCTGCTCATGGTCGGTGGCGTCGAGCGCTACTACCAGGTTGCCAAGTGCTTCCGCGACGAGGACCTGCGTGCCGACCGTCAGCCCGAGTTCACCCAGGTCGATATCGAGATGTCCTTCGTGGACCAGAACGATGTCATGAGCGCGCTCGAAGAGGTTCTTGCCGATGCCTTCGGTCGCATGGGTGTCGAGATGCCCACGCCGCTGCGTCGCATGAACTACTGGGATGCCATGGACACCTATGGCTCCGACAAGCCCGATACCCGCTACGGTATGCACCTGGTCGACCTGACCGACATCTTTGCCAACTCCAAGTTCAAGGTCTTTGCGACTGCCGCAAACGAGGAGGGCTCTGTCGTCAAGGCCATCAACGCCAAGGGCGCCGGTGCCTGGGCACGTGCCAAGATCGATAAGCTTGCCGGCGTGGCCTCCACGTTTGGCGCCAAGGGTCTGGCGTGGATCGCTTTCCGCGAGGACGGCTCCATCAACAGCCCCATCGTCAAGTTCTTCTCGGACGAGGAGATGGCGGCTCTGCGCGAGCGCATGGACGTCGAGCCCGGCGACCTTGTGATGTTCGCCGCCGGCCCGCGCCTGCTCTCTGACGAGATCCTGGGCGGCATGCGTTCCCACATGGCCAACGCGCTCGAGATCAAGCGCGAGGGCCACGACTTCCTGTGGGTCGTCAACTTCCCGCTGTTCCATTGGGACGAGGATCGCAAGGCCTATGCTGCCGAGCACCAGCCCTTTACCCTGCCGACCGAGACCGACATCGCCAAGATCGAGGCCGATCCGCTGGCGGCTGGTTCTTGCACCTACGACTTTGTCATGGACGGCTTTGAGGCTGGCGGCGGCGGTATGCGTATCCACAACGCCGAGATGCAGATGTCCATGCTCAAGCTTCTGGGCTTTACCGAGGAGCGTGCCGAGTCGCAGTTCGGCTTCCTCATGGAGGCGCTCAAGTTTGGTGCGCCCCCGATGGGCGGTTTCGCTCTGGGCCTGGACCGCGTGTGCATGCTGCTCACCGGCTCCGACTCCATCCGCGACGTCATGGCGTTCCCCAAGACGGCCAGCGGCTCCGACCTCATGTCGGGCGCCCCGAGTGCCGTTTCCGGCGCTCAGCTCAAGGACGTCAGCCTGCGTCTGATGTAGGCAAGCGGCTACATATTGCCTGTAACGAGGGAAGGACGCGTGCCTTCCCTCGTTTTTTATGCGCCGAGGTTGTGGGGGCGTGGGGTGACCGGACGTCGCGGAAAGCCCGGCCCAGTTTCCTACAGTGAGTCTCTCTGAACGAGCTGCATGTGCATGACGGTGGTGGTGGGCGCGGCGCCGTTGATCATATCGAGCGCAATGCCTGCGGCCATGCGGCCTTCCTCGCGAAGCGGCTGACGAATGGTCGTCAACGCGGGGACGCTGCGAGCTGCAACCTCGTGGTCATCGAAGCCTACGACCGAAACGTCTTTGGGTACGCTAATTCCCGCTTCGTTGAATGCGGCGATAACGCCGGTTGCGATACGGTCCGATCCGCATAGCACGCCGTCGGCATGTATTTCGCGCGCGAGCAGCCGCCGCGTGGCTTGGTAGCCGTCTCCGCTGCTCCATCCGGTATAGATGACATTTTCATCCGGAAGGCTTTCGCCCAAAATTGCACGGTAGCCGCGAAGGCGGTCGACGACGGCGGGGTTATCCTGCGGCCCCAGCACGGCAACGATGTCCTTGCGTCCGCGATCTTTCATAGCGAGCGCCGCAAAACGTCCGCCCTCTTCGTCGTCGGAGTAGACCGTCGAGAACACATCGCGATAGGGGTGGCCCTCGAGCTGACCGCACAACACGGTGGGTACGCCCAGCTCGCACAGCACCTCGAGCAGCTCGCTGCCCTTGTAGGGCGAGACGTCGATGACGGCGTCAAACGAGCGACGCTCAAAATGCTCGCGTGCGCGATTGCGCTCATGCGAGGAAGATGCCTGCAAGATCACGGGTAGGTAAGACGACTCCGAAAGTTCCTCGGTAATGCCGCTTAAAAACTCACTGTAGGTGGGATCGCTAAACAGCTCGCTCAAAGGCTCGGTAACCAGTACGGCGATAATTTCCGTGCGTCCGACGGCGAGTGCCCGGCCGCGTGCGTTGGGTACAAAATTGACTTCCTTGGCAGCCGCGCGGACGCGCTTTTTAGTTTCCTCGCTAATGCGGGGGGAGTCGTTGAGGGCACGCGATGCCGTGGAGCGTGAAACACCGGCAGCTGCAGCAACCTCGGCAAGCGTCGGTGCGGTGCGAACTGGTTGGGTCATGGCGTCTCCTGGAAAATGCGGTCGATGTTGTCACTGATGCGGGCTGGTGCGGATACAGCTTACTATAGTGCGCCTGAACAGCGTTCATGGTATCCGGTGACCGGTGTCGTGTTGCAATCAAGCTGCGACTGAGCACGGCATGCATGGGCGAGGCATAAGCAGGCGCGACAGTTGCCTGTGAGTTCAAGAACGATGCCCTGTGCTGTGTACCTAAGCTTAGGGTGACATAAGTAGCATGGTTGTACAACCGGTTGCACCGTTAATCCGGCAAAATCGACCGTTCGGCGGACAACCGGTTGCACAGATTTTTGTACCGCCCGTAAGATAAGTACAACCGGTTGCACAAAGAAGCACTACGATGACGAAGGAGCATCACCATGGACGCCATTAACGATTGGGAAAACCAAGCGCTCACCCACAGGAACCGCCTGACACCCCATGCGTACTTTATGGGTTATGAGACTGCCGATCTCGCCGCTACGTACAGCCGCGAGCTGTCGCGCGGATTTGTCCAGCTGTCCGGCTCGTGGCAGTTCCGCCTTTTTGAGGGCCCCGCGGCCGTCTCCAACGAGGCGCTTTGCACGTACGAGCCCGAGTGGGATCACGTGGAGGTTCCACACCTGTGGCAGGTAGACGGCTATGGCAATCTCGCCTATACCGACGAGGGCTTCCCGTTCCCGGTGGATCAGCCGTTTGTTCCCTCCGATGACCCCACGGGCGTCTACCAGCGCATCGTCAAACTTCCTGCCGTGCCTGCCGGTGCTCGCGAGATCATTCGCTTCGACGGTATCGAGAGCTACGGCGAGCTGTATGTCAACGGCAAGTTTATCGGCATGACCAAGGGTTCGCGCCTGTCCGCCGAGTTTGACGTGACCGACGCGCTCGTCGAGGGCGACAACCTGTTTGCGGTCAAGGTTCTGCAGTACAGCGATGGTAGCTACATCGAGGACCAGGACATGTGGTGGGCATCGGGCATCTTCCGCGATGTGTACCTTATGCAGCGTCCCGCCGCGCATCTGGTCGACTTTAGGTTCCGCACGCACCGTGAGGGCGATGCCGCCCTGATCACGCTCGATACGGTTGCCGAGGGCGCAAGCCGCGTTGTGTATACGCTCAGCGATGGCCAGAACGTGGTGGCTACGGGTGAGTGCGTCGATGGCCATGCCGAGTGCAGCGTTGCCGATGCCCACTTCTGGAACCCCGAGGACCCCTTCCTCTATGACCTGACGTTTGAGGTCTACGACGGCGACGAGGTCAGCGAGTACGTTCCACATCGCCAGGGTCTTGCCGAGGTGACGGTCGAGGGCAATCATATCTACCTCAACGGCACCTACTTTAAGATGCATGGCGTCAACCGCCACGACCACGACGACCACAAGGGCCGCGCCGTGGGCCTCGAGCGCATGCGCCGCGACCTGGAGCTCATGAAGCAGCACAACATCAACGCGGTGCGCACGTCCCACTACGCCAACGACCCGCGCTTCTACGAGCTGTGTGACGAGTACGGCATCATGCTGGTCGCCGAGACCGATATGGAGAGCCACGGCTTCGAGAATATCGGCAATATCGCCCTGGTCACCGACGACCCTGCCTGGGAGTCGGCCTACGTCGACCGCGTTGAGCGCCTGGTGATGCAGGAGCGCAACCACGCGTGCATCATCATGTGGTCGATGGGCAACGAGAGCGGCTATGGCTGCAACATCCGCGCGATGTACGCCAAAGCTCACGAGCTCGATGGTCGTCCGGTCCACTACGAGGAGGATCGCAACGCCGATACCGTCGACGTCATTTCCACCATGTACTCCCGCGTGTCGCAGATGAACGACTTTGGCGAGCATCCGTTCCCCAAGCCGCGCATCAACTGCGAGTACGGCCACTCTATGGGTAATGGTCCCGGAGGCCTGTCCGAGTACCAGGAGGTCTTCGATCGCTGGGATTGCATCCAGGGCCAGTTCATTTGGGAATGGTGCGACCACGGTCTGGCTGCTGTGACCGAGGACGGCGTTGCCTACGACATGTATGGCGGCGACAACGGCGATTACCCCAACAACAGCAACTTCTGCATCGATGGCATGGTGTTCCCTTGGCAGCAGCCGAGCCCGGGCCTTACCGAGTACGGCCAGGTCATCTGCCCGGTCCGCATGGCTTATGACGCCGAGGCGGGCGAGCTGACCGTCACCAACAAGCGTTGGTTTACCACCCTCGAGGATGTCTGCCTGTCGGCCGAGACCCTGGTGGACGGTGACGTGGTCTGCCGCAAGACGCTCATGCCCGGCGCGGTTGCCCCTGGCGAGTCCGTCCAGCTGCCACTGGTGATTCGCGAGGCCGCAGTGGGCGAGACCCTGCTGACCGTGCGCGCCTACACCATGGCTGCTCACGCCTGGTGCGAGCCGATGTTCCAGCTGGGCGCAAGCCAGTTTGCCATCGCAAACCATCCGGCGCCGGCCATCGCGGCTCCCACTCGTCCTGAGCTTACGGTCGAGGAGACCGAGCAGGAGATCCGCATTCACTCCCTCAACGGTGAGCTGACCTTCAGCAAAGTCAACGGCACCGTGAGCGAGTGGAAGGCATCCGGCCGCGACGTCATGACCTCCGGTCCCCAGGTTGGTTTTTGGCATCCGCTCGTCGATAACCACGCCCAGGAGTATGACTCCCTGTGGAAGGACAACTTCATCGATGTGATGCAGACGTCTACCCGCAAGGTTTCTTGGAAGCAGGACGGCAATGCGGTCGTCGTTACCGTGAACCAGCGTATCGCTCCTCCCGTCCGCGCGTTCGGCATGCGCGTTGAGCTCGTCTACACCGTGCTTCCGAGCGGTCGCGTCGACCTCAAGGTTTCCGGTGAGCCCTACGGCGACTATTCGGACATTATCCCGCGCATCGGCATCTCCTTCGAGGTTCCCGGTTGTGATCGTGCCGTCGAGTGGTATGGCCACGGCCCGGGCGAGAACTATCCGGATTCGCTGCGCGCCAACCCGGTCGGTCATTACCGCACTACGGTTGACGAGATGTTCACGCCCTACGTTATGCCTCAGGACTGCGCCAACCGCGAGGGCACCCGCTGGGTTGCCCTGCGCTCGAGCCACGGTGACGGCGTGCTGGTAACCCGTCCAGCCGACGCCGCCTCCAACCCGTTCTCGTTCTCGGCATGGCCCTATAGCTGCGAGGCTATCGATAACGCCAAGCATGTCTACGATCTTGTCCCGGGCGACACGGTTACGGTCAACATCAACGACCAGCTGCTCGGCCTTGGCTCGAACTCTTGGGGTTCCGAGGTGCTCGATTCCTATCGCACCCGTTTTGAGAGCTTCAGCTTTGAGGTGTCCCTGCGACCGCTGACGTCTGCCGATTTGGCTCAGGCGCTGGCGCCCATTAAGGAGGCATAAGTCATGCATGTCTTTAACTCGCGTGCCGATTTCGACGCCCAGATGAAGTCCGTCAAGAAGTGGATGCGTACCGGTCAGGCACTCGACGGTGTTTCTGAACTGCAGCACGATGTGGCGTACTCTATCGGCGACTCGCTGGTGTATTGGTGGGTGAACGCCCACGAGGCGGCTACTGCCGATCTGGTCGGTCACCGTCGCTACCATGCCGTGCTCGCCCCGCTCGATGGCGATCTGACCGTCGAGGTGGCTTCCAAGGCCGATCTTACCTGTACGCGCGCCTACAGCGATATCGACGATCGCGAGCGCTTTGAGGGTACGGGGGAGACCGTGACGATTCCCGCCGGCGGCGTTGCCGTCGTCGAAATTGACGAGGCCTACCGTGTCGTGGCCGATGCCGCGGATCCCCGCGTCGTGGTGCTGCACGTGACGGTCGAAGGTTATTCCTTCCCCAACAAGTAGTATTCGTCCGTTTGGACGTTTGCTTCGTGCCGTTAAGGGGAATGGCTTTGTTGACTCCCTTTTCCCCATTCCCCTTAGCAGGTGCGCCGTCCGCGATTGCACTTGCAGCTCGGACGGTTTTAGATGACATTTAACAGATGATTGGGAGGGCTTATGAGCTCTGAAAAACGAGGAACGATTGGTTCGTTCGCTCTGCTGGGCATGACGGTCGCCGCCGTGTTCGGTATCAAGAACATCATCAACAACAACGCGGCCATCGGCTTGGCAGCAGCGCCGTCGTTCTTTTTCGCCACGCTTTTGTACTTTGTCCCCTATACCCTGGTTACCGCCGAGTTCGTCGGCCTCAACAAGGACTCCGAGTCTGGCGTGTACGCATGGGTTAAGACCTCGATGGGTGGTCGCTGGGCGTTCCTGACGGCATTTAGCTACTGGTTCGTTAACCTGTTCTTCTTTGCGTCCGTCCTGCCCAACGTCATCATCTACGCGAGCTACGTGTTCTTTGGTGCCAACGCCGAGCTTTCGCAGCTGTGGATCACCATTATCGAGATCGTCGTCTTTGCTATCGCCACGTGGGTTTCGACCAAGGGCGCTAAGTGGATCGGTTCCATTTCCTCCTTTGGTTCGACCGCGGCTCTCGGCCTGACCGCCGTGTTCATCCTGCTGTCCCTGGCTGCTGCCTTTGGTGGCGTTGAGTTCGCTACGGCTCCCACGCCCGCCAACATGGCTCCCGACATGAGCAACTTCGCCACTATGTGGGGCTTCTTCGGTACGCTTGCCTGGATCATCCAGGGCGTTGGCGGCGCTGAGTCTGTCGGCGTGTTCCTTAACGACCTTAAGGGTGGCGTCAAGGCCTTCGTGCGCACCGTCGTTATCGCCGGCCTGACCATCGGCCTTCTGTATGCAGGCGCTTCGCTGCTGGTTAACCTGTTCATCCCCGAGGGCGGCGTTGCCATCTCCACCGGTATCTTCGACGTATTCGGCGCTGTCTTTGCCCACTTTGGCATTCCCATGGAAGTGTCTACGCGCGCCATCGGCTTGATCCTTCTCGCCGCCACGCTGGGCTCCCTCATGATGTGGACCTCCGCTCCCATCAAGGTTTTCTTCACCGAGATCCCCAAGGGCGTCTTTGGTAGCAAGATCGTCGAGCTCAACGAGCATGGCATTCCCGCCCGCGCCGCTTGGCTGCAGTTCGCCATCGTCGTCCCCATCCTGATCATCCCGGCCCTGGGCTCTGGTAACCTCGACGACCTGCTCATGATTGTCACCAACATGACGGCTGCCACCGCTCTGCTCCCGCCGCTGCTGATCCTGCTTGCCTACTTTATGCTGCGTAAGAACTTCGACGCTGCTCCCCGTGGCTTCCGCATGGGTTCGCGTACCTTTGGCCTGGTCATTGCTGCATTCCTGCTTGTGGTCTTCTGCTTCGTGCTTATCTGCGGCACCATTCCGCTCGATCAGCCTCTGTGTCTGACGCTGGTCTACAACGTTGGCGGCGTGGTTGTCTTCCTGGGCCTTGCCGTGATGTGGTACAACCGCTACATTAACCGCCTGCGCGAGACCGATCCCGAGGCCGCCGAGAACGAGCTTCGCCCCTCCGTCCTCGACATGATGGAGTAGCGGCTAGGATTAATCTACGGCTGTGGAATAAATCGATTCCCTTTCCTAAGGAGGGGCCTTACGAGGCCCCTTCTTTTGTGTTTTGGGGCATGGTTTTGGACCCCGTGTTCAAAAAATGCCAAATATGAGTACTGTTGCAAAAGAGGTGTCATATTTTTTGGCCTGTTCTGAGCGAAAATGGGCTCATAATCAATTTATCTAACCCCCTTTAAAGGGCGTTTGACGGCTTTCAACCTCTTCGAATCGCTCAAAGTAGGCAATTTGCTCTCGATTTTGCTGCTACTAAATTGGTGACAGTACTCATATTTGCCACTTTTTGCCCACGAGGTGTTCAGAGGAGCTCTCGACAAGCATCTAACGCTACAATAACTACCACGTGGCTGGGTTTTGCCGGCCGAATGTGCGATGTCGTGGGAGGGGACATGGTCGAGTTTACAAAGACGATTAAAGATCCGTTGGGATTGCATGCCCGCCCGGTTGCGCTGCTTTATGACATTATCGCCAAGCATCGTAGTGACGTGTCGGTTTCGATTGGCAATCGTCATGTCGATGGCCGCGACGTTATAGGGCTCATGGCACTCTGTGGCGAATGTGGCGAGGACATCGTGTTCCGCGTTTCGGGCGTGGATGAGGCCTCCTGTGTCACATCGATCAGAAATCTCTCGCTCTAAGCATGATAGGGCGCGGCAAAGGATGGTCCTTTGCCGCGCCTTTTTGTTTCATATAGGAAACTTTTTCGAAATCTGAATGGGGACCCTTTCCAAAAAGTTAACCACGTGCTAGTTTACTATAGCGAACATAGACGTGGTTAACTTTTTACGCGTCGATGTTGAGGACGAACTGACGTTAGGAGCAACTCATGTCTTGCGGACCGCAGATGCCGGCCATGCCGCTTTCGATGGTAAAAGCGGGCGAAACCGTGCGCGTGTCTCGTGTAAAGGGCAATGAGGACATGAAACACCACCTCAAGGACCTCGGCTTTGTCGAGGGCAACGAAATCCACGTGGTGAGCTCGAGTGGTGCCAATATCATCGTCACGGTGCTGGGCGCACGCTTTGGCATCGATTCCAAGGTTGCCATGCACATCATGACCGTCGGTTAGTCAGCAGCATTTCATAAAAACCGAAAGGGGGACAAGAGGATGAAGACGTTGGGTGACGTTAAGGTGGGCGAGAGCTCTACCATCGTCAAGCTTCACGGTGAGGGTGCGCTTCGCCGCCACCTTATGGACCTGGGGCTCATCAAGGGCACTTCGTTCAAGGTCGTGAAGGTTGCACCGCTCGGTGATCCGGTCGAGATCAACGTGCGCGGCTACGAGCTTTCCATCCGCAAGGAGGAGGCGGCCGTCGTCGAGGTCCAGTAAGGGCTCGCGGCGTGTATTTCTGCAGATAAAGTTAGGTTTTTCTAACTTAATGCAGCATCTTTGAAGCACATTATCCAGCCTGCGCGGAGAAAGCAGCGCAGGCACACAAGGAAGAAGGATTGAATGGCGGATTCTCAGATCCATGTCGCGCTGGCGGGTAACCCCAACTGCGGCAAGACCACGCTTTTCAACCTGATCACCGGCGCCAACGGCTACGTTGGCAACTGGCCCGGCGTCACGGTTGAGAAAAAGGAAGCCAAGCTCCTAAGCGACAAGAACGTTACCATCACGGACCTCCCTGGCATCTACTCGCTTTCCCCCTACAGCCCCGAGGAGCAATGCTCGCGCGATTACCTCATGAGCGGCGAGCCCGATGTCGTCGTCCAGGTGGTCGATGCCACCAACCTCGAGCGTAACCTGTACCTGGCGCTTCAGGTTATCGAGACCGGCCTGCCCGTGGTTGTTGCCCTCAACATGGCCGACTTGGTCGAGAAGAACGGCGACAAGATCGACACGGACAAGCTCTCCAAGAAGCTCGGCTGCCCGGTTATGATGATCTCCGCTCTTAAGAACAAGGGCATCAAGGAGCTCTTCGAGCAGGTCAAGAAGTCCGCAGCTTCCAAGGGCCAGGTGCCGGAGCACAAGTTCGATTCCTCCATCGAGGACGTTCTGACGCATATCGAGAACAACCTTCCGGCGAGCGTTCCCGCCAACAAGCGCCGCTATTACGCCGTCAAGCTGTTCGAGCGTGATGCAGACGCCTGCAAACTCATCAACCTCACCAAGGAGAAGGCCGCTCGCGTGGAGGAGCTGGTCGCCCAGTGCGAGCAGGACTGCGACGACGATGCCGAGTCCATCATCACCGGTGAGCGCTACGGCGTGATCGCTCACATCATCGACGAGTGCCTCACCAAAGCCCCGGCCAAGATGAGCACCTCCGAGAAGATCGACCGCGTGGTTACCAACCGTATCCTGGGCCTGCCGATTTTTGTCGTCATCATGTTCTGCGTGTACTACATCGCCGTTTCCACCTTGGGTGGCACGGTGACGGACTTCACCAACGACCAGCTCTTCGGCACCGACGGCTGGTACGTGCTCGGTCAGGGCCGCGACGCTTACGACGCGGCTGTCGAGGCCGCGGGTGACGACGCCGACTCGGTCGACCCGGCACAGTACGGCCCCTATGTCCCGGGTATCACCACCATGGTGCACGATGCCCTCGTGGCGGGTGGCACCGAGGACGGTGGCCTGGTCGATTCGCTGGTCTGCGACGGTATCGTTGGCGGCCTGGGCGCCATCTTCGGCTTTGTGCCGCAGATGTTCCTGCTGTTCGTGATGCTGTCCTTCCTGGAGGACTGCGGCTACATGGCCCGCGTCGCCTTCATCATGGACCGCGTGTTCCGCCGCTTTGGCCTGTCCGGTAAGTCGTTCATCCCCATGCTCGTGTCCTCGGGCTGCGGCGTCCCCGGCGTCATGGCCACCAAGACCATCGAGAACGAGAAGGACCGCCGCATGACGGTCATGACCACCACGTTCATCCCCTGCGGCGCCAAGCTGCCGATCATCGCCCTGCTCATGGGCTCCATCATTGGCGATTCTTCCACCACGGCCGCATGGATCAGCCCGCTCTTCTACTTCCTGGGCGTCTTTGCCGTCATCGCCTCGGGCCTCATGCTCAAGAAGACCAAGCTCTTCGCCGGCCGTCCGACCCCGTTTGTCATGGAGCTTCCTGCCTACCACTTCCCGGCGATCCGTTCCTGGGCGCTGCACGTGTGGGAGCGCTGCTGGGCCTTTATCAAGAAGGCCGGCACGGTCATCTTTGCCTCCACTGTCGTGGTTTGGTTCCTGTCCAACTTTGGTAGCTACAACGGTTCCTTTGGCTTCCTGCCTGCGATGGACGGCATCCCCGAGGAGTTCATGGACTACTCCGTGCTCGCCATGCTGGGCAACCTGGTCGCTTGGATCTTCGCCCCGCTCGGCTTTAGCACCTGGCAGGCAACCGCGCTGACCGTCTCTGGCCTCGTCGCCAAGGAGAACGTCGTCGCCACCGCCGGCTCGCTGCTGTCCGTCGCCGACGCAGGCGAGACCGACCCGAGCCTGTGGACCGCGTTTGCCGGCATGTTCCCCACCATGGGCGCCTGCGTTGCCTTCGGCGCCTTCAACCTGCTGTGCGCTCCGTGCTTTGCCGCCATTGGCACCATCCGCAACCAGATGGACTCCGGCAAGTGGACCGCGATTGCCATCGGCTACGAGTGCGCCTTTGCTTGGGTGATCGCCCTGTTCATCAACCAGTTCTACAACCTGCTTGTTCTGGGGCAGTTTGGTATCTGGACGGTTGTGGCCATCGTGCTGCTGGTTGCGATGCTCTTCCAGATCTTCCGTCCCATGCCCAAGCACGCTTGGACCGACGAGGACGAGACCAACACTGCTTCCGCCGCAGTTTCCGCTTAAGTCTGAATAAGGATTAGCCCCTTTCCAAAAGCCCGGGTGTCCCAGCGACACTCGGGCTTTTTGGTGGGGGAGATGTGGCGTTTCCGCAGATAAAATCGACCAAAATAAACCTGTCCCTTTTTGGTAGGTGGAGAATGGGGTAAAGTAAGTGGTGGTTAACTAGAGGAGGCTTGCTATGGCACCTATAGATATTGTTGTACTGGCCGTTATCGGTATTGCGTTTGTCGCCGTGTGCGTGCGCATCTACCGCAAGGGCACCTGCGCCGACTGCGCTCAGGGTGGCGTTTGCACGGGGCATTGCTCCAACAAAAAGACGTGCGCCGCGCTGAAAGGCGTAGACAAAATCGCCGAAGACTTGGGCCGCGGTATTAAATAAGGTCTAGGCATCCAAGCGCCTCGCGAGCATCCGTTCGCGGGGCGCTTTGCACATTTGGGGGCGAGCGCGGCGAGTTGAAGAGTGATTTTGGGGTATCGTTACCTGTACTGTTAATTGGCAACTTATCTATAACGGAGTATCCCCATGAGCGCTCGCGTAACCATGAAGGACATAGCCGCCGAGCTTGGCGTTTCCATCAATACCGTGCACAAGGCCCTGACGGGTAAAGCCGGCGTGAGCGAATCCGTGCGCTCCAAGGTGAATGCTAAGGCCGAGGCCATGGGTTACCATCGCAATACGAGTGCCTCGAGCCTGCGCCGCAAGGATATCAACCTGGTGTTTTGCCTGCCCCGTGCATCGCGCGAGGGAGCGTACTTTTTCCGTTACCTGTGGGAAGGCTGCAACCGCTTTGAGCAGGAGGTCATCGACCAGGGCATTACGGTTGAGCGTGTTGAATTTGGCGTGGGTGGCTACGCTGATGCACTCGAGCAAATCGACGAGCGTCTGCAGGTGGGCGAGAAGATTGATGGCTTGCTCGCCTATGCGCCGGGCGACGATCGTGCGACTGAGCTTTTGGGGCAGATCGCCGAGGCGGGCGTGACGATTGAGCTTGTCGACGGCGACCGTCCGCATTTGAATCGTTTGGGTGCGAGCTTGGCCGATTATTCGACGGCGGGTAGCCTTATGGCCGAGCAGGCGGCAAACCTGGTCCATGCTTCTGGGGCCGACGCCCGCGTGCTCCTTTTGACAGGCGACCCATATACCGATTCGCACTATCTAACCGCCCGCGCCTTCCACAATTACCTGCGCGAACGTGATATTCCATGGCAGGTTGAGGATCTTGCAGGTGCCCATGCGCAAGTCAAACAACTCGAGCATGAGCTCGAAAAGCGCTTGAGTGCGCCGGACGCCCCTGAGCTCATTTGTAGCGTTTTTGCCGTTGGTTCCGAAGTGGTTGCCGACGCGCTCGTCTCGACCGGCAAGGCCGGTCAGGTCATGGTGATCGGCAACGACCTGTTTCCCGAAAGTGCTCTGGCCTTGCGCCGCGGTATCTTTACCAATATTGTCTATAAGGACCCGACGAGCCTGGCGTATCGCGGCGCTAAGACGCTGGGCGATTATCTGCTGTGGGGAAGGACCCCGACGGTGCCCGTCCAGAAGGGCGCCGTCGAGATGGTATTTGCCAGCAATGTCGACCGCTACTGCGAACTTGCGGGTATTTAGCCGATTGAGCAGGTACCCCCTCTTGCGACGTGTATTTTTGGGAGTATTCAGCATTGGCATGCCCTGAATGAGGTGCAGAACGACTGTTTTAAGTGCCCCCGATGGCGTAATTTGCCATCGGGGGCACTTTTTATGCCGATCGGGCGCTATCTGCGTTCCAAATAGGACGCTGAGGATGGCGCACGGGGTAGCGCACAGAGATGTGGTGTAAGAGGCGGGGCATGCCCCGCCTCCGCCCTTTCAAGAAAGGACGGGGACACCGCCTAGAATTCGTCGTTGGAGT
>SKED01000468.1_pt1 | contig 45634 bp, 35 predicted proteins | sample 4826651 | NCBI WGS metagenome assembly SKED01 (sample SAMN11008818, study PRJNA524170) | human gut metagenome | biome: Human fecal sample; material: Feces; isolation source: fecal sample from pouch patient p19 | host: Homo sapiens | place: Israel: Tel-Aviv | collected 2016-06-28 | reverse complement strand
ATCCTGATGCGGCGCTCGATGACGGCTTTGTCCAGCTTCATGTTGGGGATGCCGTACATCAGCAGGCCGCCCACGCGGTCGGCGCGCTCAAATACAGTGACGGCGTGGCCCCGGATGTTCAGGTACTCGGCCACCGAAAGACCGGCCGGGCCGCTGCCGATGACGGCCACGCTCTTGCCGGTGCGGGCCGGGGGAGGGGCGGCGTGGAGCCAGCCCTTGGCGTAGCCCGTTTCCACGATGGCGTGCTCGTTCTCGCGCACGGTCACGCTGCTGCCGGTCACATCACCGCAGGTGCAGGCGGCCTCGCACAGGGCGGGGCAGACCCGGCTGGTGAACTCCGGGAAGCGGTTGGTGGCGCGCAGGCGGTGGAGTGCCAGCTCCCACTTGCCCTGATAGACCAGGTCGTTCCACTCGGGGATCAGGTTGTTCAGCGGGCAGCCCGATGCCATGCCGCCGATCATCATGCCGGCCTGGCAGAAGGGCACGCCGCAGTCCATGCAGCGGGCGGCCTGGGTCTGCTGCTCCTCGCGGGAGAGCCAGACGTGAAACTCGTTGAAATTTTCAATGCGCTCCAGCGGCGGGACATCCGTGCTGGTCTTGCGCGTGTAATCCATAAATCCAGTGATCTTGCCCATGATCCAGCCCTCCTTACTTCTTCTTCTGCACAGCGTAGAATGCTTCGATCTGTGCCTGTTCGCCGTCCAGGCCGCGCTCCTCCATGGAAGCGATGATCCGGAGCATCCGGTCGTAATCGTAGGGGAGGACTTTCTTGAACTTGGGCAGGTACTCGCTGAAGTTGTCCAGGATCTCCTTGCCGCGGGGGGAGCCGGTGGCTTCCACATGCTCGCGGATGAGCTCCTTCAGGGCGGCAACATCGTACTTGTGCTCCACAGGCTCCAGGCTCACGGTCTCCTTGTTGACCCGCTGGTAGAAATCCCAGTTCTCGTCCAGAACGTAGGCCACGCCGCCGGTCATACCGGCTGCGAAGTTCTTGCCGGTCTGGCCCAGGACCACGACAGTGCCGCCGGTCATGTACTCACAGCCGTGGTCGCCCACGCCCTCGACAACGGCAGTCGCGCCGCTGTTGCGGACGCAGAAGCGCTCACCGGCCACGCCGGAGACGAAGGCCTTGCCGCTGGTGGCACCGTAAAGGGCCACGTTGCCGGTGATGATGTTTTCCTCGGGCTTGTAGCCGATGCCCTCGGGCGGGCGGACGATGATCTTGCCGCCGGACAGGCCCTTGCCCATGTAGTCGTTGCAGTCGCCGGTCAGGCTGAGGGTCAGGCCCTTGGGAATGAACGCGCCAAAGCTCTGGCCGCCTGCGCCGATGCACTCGGCGGTGTAGACATCGTCGGGCAGGGAGCTGCCGTACTTGCGGGTGATCTCGCTGCCAAAGATGGCACCCAGGGCGCGGTCGGTGTTGGAGACCTCCAGCCGGACGCTCTGGGGTGCCTTGCTGCCCAGCTTGAACTTCTTCATCAGCACCTTCATGTCGAGGGTGTTCTCAAGGTGGAAGTCATAGGTGTCGGCAGGCACAAAGTGGACGTTGCTGTTTGCAATGGCCGGGTTGTGCAGGATGCAGTCCAGATTCATCTTGGCGGCACGGCTGCCGGCAGCGCTGGGCTTGACATGGAGCAGGTCGGTGCGGCCCACCAGCTCGTCGATGGTGCGCACGCCCAGCTTGGCCATGTACTCCCGCAGCTCCTGCGCCACAAAGGTCAGGTAGTTGATGATATACTCGGGCTTGCCCTTGAACCGCTTGCGCAGCTCGGGGTTCTGGGTGCAGATGCCCATGGGGCAGGTGTCCAGGTTGCAGACACGCATCATCACGCAGCCTTCGCACATCAGCAGGGAGGTGCCGAAGCCGAACTCCTCAGCGCCCAGCATACAGCTGATGGCAACATCGCGGCCGGAGAGCAGCTTGGAGTCGCTCTCAATGCGGACGCGGCTGCGCAGGCCGTTCAGGATCAGGGTCTGGTGGGTCTCGGCGATGCCCAGCTCCCAGGGCAGGCCCGCGTTCTTGATGGAGGTGCGGGGGGCTGCACCGGTGCCGCCGTCGTAACCGGAGACAAGGATGACCTGTGCGCCGCCCTTGGCAACACCGGCGGCAATGGTGCCGACACCGGCCTCGCTGACCAGCTTCACGTTGATGTTGGCGTGGCGGTTGGCGTTCTTCAGGTCATAGATCAGCTCGGCCAGATCCTCGATGGAGTAGATGTCGTGGTGGGGCGGGGGAGAGATCAGGCCCACGCCGGTGGTGCTGTGGCGGGTCTTGGCGATCCAGGGGTAGACCTTGGCACCGGGCAGATTGCCGCCCTCGCCGGGCTTTGCGCCCTGTGCCAGCTTGATCTGGATCTCCTCGGCGGAGACCAGATACTTGCTGGTCACGCCGAAGCGGGCCGAGGCTACCTGCTTGATCTTGGAGTTGCTCTCGCTCTGGTAGCGCTCCTCGGGCTCACCGCCCTCGCCGGTGTTGCTCCGGCCGCCCAGACGATTCAGGGCGATGGCGATGGTCTCGTGGGCCTCGCTGCTCAGGGCACCGTAGCTCATGGCAGCGGCTTTGAACCGCTTGACGATGGAGCTGACAGGCTCCACCTCCTCAAGGGGGATGCCGCCGTTGGGGTCATAACTGAAGTCCAGCAGGCTGCGCAGGTGCATGCCCTCGGCACCCATGTTGTCCACGGTGCGGGTGAAGTCTTTGAAGGCCTTGTAGTCGCCCGTGAAGCAGGCTTTCTGGAACAGATGGATGGTCTGCGGGGTGAAGAGGTGCTCTTCCTTGCCGCTGCGGAACTTGTGGGCACCGCCGTCGGCCAGCTCCATGTTGATATCCAGACCCAGCGGGTCAAAGGCGGCGTTGTGGGCAGCTTCCACATCCGCCTGAATGTCCTCCAGACCGATGCCGCCCACACGGCTGACCGTGCCGGTGAAGTACTTGTCGATGACATCCTTGGAGATGCCGACCGCCTCAAAGATCTGACTGCTCTGGTAGCTCTGGATGGTGGAGATGCCCATTTTGGAGGCAATCTTCACGATGCCGTTCAGCACAGCCTTGTTGTAGTCGTCCACGGCGGCGTAGTAATCCTTGTCCAGCAGACCCTCGTCGATGAGCTGGGCAATGGTATCGTGGGCCAGATAGGGGTTGACGGCGCAGGCACCGTAGCCCAGCAGGGTGGCAAAGTGATGCACCTCGTGGGGCTCGGCACTCTCAAGGATGAGGGCCATGGCCGTGCTCTTCTTGGTGCGGATGAGGTACTGGGACACGGCAGAAACAGCCAGCAGGCTGGGGATGGAAACGTGGTACTCGTCGATGTCGCGGTCAGAGAGGATGATGATGTTGGCACCGTCCTTGTAGGCGCGGTCCACCTCCAGGAACACGCGGTCGATGGCCTTTTCCAGGCTGGTGTTCTTATAGTAATTGATGGACACCGTGGCGGTCTTGAAGCCGGGCACGTTCATGTGCTTGATCTTGAGCAGATCGGTGCTGGTCAGGATGGGGTTCTGCACCTTGAGCACCTTGCAGTTCTCGGGCTTGTCCTCCAGCAGGTTGCCGTGGGCACCCACATAGACGCTGGTGGAGGTGACCACCTTCTCACGGATGGCATCGATGGGCGGGTTGGTGACCTGTGCGAACCGCTGCTTGAAGTAGTTGAACAGCGGGGGATGCTGGTCACTCAGGACAGCCAGCGGGGTGTCGGTGCCCATGGCCCCGGAAGGCTCGGCACCGGCCCGGGCCATGGGCAGGATCAGCTCCTTGATTTCCTCGTATTTGTAGCCAAATACCTTCTGCAGGCGGGTCAGCTCCTCGCCAGTGTAGCTGGGGACCTTGATGTTAGGGATCTTCAGGTCCTTCAGCCGGACCAGATTCCGGTCGATCCACTCGCCGTAGGGCTCGCGGCTGGCGTAGTATTCCTTCAGCTTCTCGTCATCCACGACCTCGCCCTTGACGGTATCCACCAGCAGCATTTTGCCGGGGCGCAGGCGGTCTTTCATCAGAATGTTGTCGGGGGCGCAGGGCAGCACGCCCACCTCGGAGGACAGGATCATCCGGCCGTCCTTGGTGATATAGTAGCGGCTGGGGCGCAGACCGTTGCGGTCCAGCACCGCGCCCACCACGTCGCCGTCGGAGAAGAGGATGGCGGCGGGGCCGTCCCAGGGCTCCAGCATGGTGGCGTAATACTGGTAGAAATCGCGCTTTTTCTGGCTGATGTTTTTGTTGTTCTCCCAGGGCTCGGGGATGGTGATCATCACCGCCAGGGGCAGATCCATGCCGTTCATCACCATGAACTCCAGCGCGTTGTCCAGCATGGCGGAGTCCGAGCCGGAGGTGTTGATGATGGGCAGGATCTTGTTCATGTCGTCCTGCAGGATGGGGCTCTCGATGCTCTCCTCACGGGCCAGCATGGCATCGGTGTTGCCCTTGATGGTGTTGATCTCGCCGTTGTGCAGGATGAACCGGTTGGGGTGGGCACGCATCCAGCTGGGGTTGGTGTTGGTAGAAAAGCGGCTGTGCACCATGCCGATGGCGGACTCGTAGTCCTCGTCCTGCAGGTCAAGGTAGAACAGGCGCAGATCGTGCACCAGGAACATGCCCTTGTAGACGATGGTGCGGCTGGACAGGCTGGGCACATAGGTGCCGTTGCTGGCCTGCTCGAACACCCGGCGGATGATGTAGAGCCTGCGGTCAAAATCAATGCCCTTGCTCACACGGGCAGGCTTTTTGATGAAGCACTGCCAGATGGAGGGCATGCAGTCCCGGGCCTTCTGGCCCACGGCATCGGGGTCTACCGGCACCCTGCGCCATGCCAGAAACTCAAGCCCCTCCTTGCGGGTGACCAGCTCAAACAGCTTCATGGCCTGTGCCCGCAGGTGCTCGTTCTGGGGGAAGAAGAACATGCCGACACCGTATTCCCGCTCGTTGCCCAGGCTGATGTTCAGCTCATCGGCCACCTTGGAGAAGAACTTGTGGCTGATCTGCAGCATGATGCCCACACCGTCGCCGGTCTTGCCCTCGGCATCCTTACCGGCGCGGTGCTCCAGACGCTCCACGATGCTCAGTGCATCGCTGACCGTCTGATGGCTCTTGCGGCCCTTGATGTCCACTACAGCGCCGATGCCGCAGGCATCGTGCTCGAACTGAGGGTCATACAGGCCAAGAGGCGTGGCGTTTTCCGTAAATTGATCCATTGCCTTTCCCATCCTTATCTCTCAAAATATCCTCTGGGCCGCGGCACAATCCGCAGCCAATCTTGCACAGAAAACAAAAAAGCGCCCCAGAAGGGTAGACTTCACCCTTCTGGAACGCCTTTGTTCCGTTAGCTTTATTATAATGATTCGTGAAGATTGTTCAAGTGGGAGGTGCAACAAACTTTAGTACACCAAAGCCCGCACTTCTTGTGCGGTTTGATGATGAGATGAAACGGATTCATCCTTCGCCCAAAATTGCTTTCAGATCATCTTCCGGGGTCGTGACGGCCATCAGATTGTACTTTTCCTGCAAAACGCGCACCACGCCCGGCGAGAGGAAGGCGGGCAGGGTAGGGCCGAGCCGGATGTTTTGGATGCCCAGCGCCAGCAGTGCGATGAGGATGCAGACGGCCTTCTGCTCGAACCAGCAGAGCACCAGCGAGAGCGGCAGGTCGTTGACGCTGCACTGGAACGCATCGGCCAGCGCCAGCGCGATCTGAATGGCGCTGTATGCGTCGTTGCACTGGCCCACATCGAGGATGCGGGGCAGGCCCGCCACGGTGCCGAGATCCAGGTCGTTCAGGCGGAATTTGCCGCAGGCCAGCGTCAGGATCACGGTGTCGGGCGGGGTGAGCTTGGCGAACTCGGTGTAGTAGCGGCGGGAAGGCCGGGTGCCGTCACAGCCGCCCACCAGGAAGAAATGGCGGATCTGCCCGCTTTTCACGGCCGCAACGATCTCATTGGCGTGGGAGAGCACAGCGCTCCGCGCAAAGCCGGTCACGACGCTGCGCCCGCCGTTGATGCCGGGCATGACGGTGTCTTCCGGGTAGCCCCCTAGTTCCAGTGCTTTGGCAATGACGGGGGAGAAATCCCGCTCTGGCCCGATGTGCGGGACGCCGGGATAGGACACCACCGAGGTGGTGAACACCCGGTCAGCGTAGCTCTCCCGCAGGGGCATGATGCAGTTGGTGGTGAAGAGGATCGGGGCCGGGATGTCCTCAAACTCCCGCTGCTGGTTCTGCCAGGCTGTGCCGAAGTTGCCCTTCAGATGCGGGTACTTCTGCTTCAGCTCCGGGTAGCCGTGGGCGGGGAGCATTTCCGAGTGGGTGTAGACGTGGATGCCTTTGCCCGCCGTCTGCTCCAGCAGGCACTTCATGTCGTAGAGGTCGTGGCCGGAAATGACGATGAACGGCCCTTTCTCGATGACGAGCGGCACCTCCACCGGCTCCGGCTGGCCGAAGGCCCCGGTGTTAGCGGCGTCCAGCAGCTCCATGCAGCGGTAGCTGGCCTTGCCGGTCTTCTGCACCAGTGCCCAGAGGGCATCGATGGAGCATTCGCTGCCAACGGCCTGCAATGCTTCGCAGAAGAAGCGGTCCAGCTCCGGGTCGATGCGGCCCCGCACCCGCGCATGGTAATTGTACGCTGCCATGCCGCGCAGGCTGAACAGGACGAACGATTTCAGACTGCGGATGTCCTCGTCCGGATCGTGCCAGAGGTTTGCCATGTCGTAGTCGAACCCGATGCCGGGGCAGGCCGCATGGATGCTCTCGGTCAGCTGGTCCACGGTCTGCGGGTCGAAGTTCACGTTGGTGATGGTGGTGAACAGCCCTTCCATCAGCAGAAGTGCCTGTTCCGGGGCGGGGGCCCGCCCCTCGCCGATGAGCTGGCTGGCGTAGGAGATAAGTGCGCCGGTCAGGCGGTCCTGCGCCGCTGCCGTGTCCGCGCTTTTGCCGCAGACACCGGCCTTACCGGTACAGGCAGTGCAGTGCGCCGCCTGCTCGCATTGAAAACAAAACATCTGTTCGTCCATTTCAGAACCCTCTCTTCGCTTGATGTGGTCAGTATGGACGGGTTGGCGGGGCTTTATACAGGCCGCACGAGGGGCGTTTTCTCGGCGAGTATCCGAGGTGGGGCCCCGCTTGCGGGGCGGGCATGGAATGTCCGTTGACCCGCCGGGAAAAGCTCCCGGAGATGCGGCCAGCGAATAGATACAAAAAGAGCCGCGCTCTTGCGAACGCAGCTCTTGAAAATGCTTTGGAACAATTAGTAGGTGATGCCCTGTGCCATCATGGCGGTAGCGACCTTCAGGAAACCGGCGCAGTTTGCACCGACCATCAGGTTGCCCTCGGAACCGGCAGCAACGGATGCATCGTAGGAAGCGTGGAAGATGCCCTCCATGATGCCCTTCAGCTTTGCATCGACCTCTTCGAAGGTCCAGCTCAGACGCTCGGAGTTCTGGCTCATCTCCAGGCCGGAGGTGGCCACGCCGCCGGCGTTGGCTGCCTTTGCGGGTCCGTACAGGACACCGTTGGACAGGTAGACCTCGATGGCCTCGGGCGTGCTGGGCATGTTTGCGCCCTCGCAGACAACGGTGCAACCGTTCTTGACCAGAGCCTCAGCGGACTCCTTGTTGATCTCGTTCTGGGTCGCGCAGGGCAGGGCGATGTCGCAGGGGACAGTCCAGACCTTGGAGCAGTCGGCAACGTAGGTTACACCGGCGTGGGTCTCGGCATACTCCTTGATGCGGCCGCGGCGGACTTCCTTCAGCTCCTTGACGTAAGCCAGATCAATGCCGTTGGGGTCGTAGACGTAGCCGTTGGAATCGGACATGGTAACGACCTTTGCGCCCAGAGACTGAGCCTTCTGGCAGGCATAGATGGCAACATTGCCGGAGCCGGAGATGACCACGGTCTTGCCCTCAAAGCTGTCGTTGCGCATACACTTCAGAGCCTCGGCAGTGAAGTAGCACAGGCCGTAGCCGGTGGCCTCGGTACGGGCCAGAGAGCCGCCGAAGGTCAGGCCCTTGCCGGTGAGCATACCGCCCTGGAAGCTGTTGGTCAGGCGCTTGTACTGGCCGAACATGTAGCCAACCTCGCGGCCGCCGACACCGATATCACCGGCGGGGCAGTCCACGAACTGGCCGATGTGGCGGTACAGCTCGGTCATAAAGCTCTGGCAGAAACGCATGACTTCCATGTCGCTCTTGCCATGGGGGTCAAAGTCAGAGCCGCCCTTGCCGCCGCCCATGGGCAGGGTGGTCAGGCTGTTCTTGAAGGTCTGCTCAAAGCCCAGGAACTTCAGGATGCCCTGGTTGACAGAGGGATGGAAGCGCAGCCCGCCCTTGTAGGGGCCGATGGCGCTGTTGAACTGAACGCGGTAGCCGCGGTTCACCTGGACCTTGCCCTGCTCATCGACCCAGGGCACACGGAAGGTGATGATGCGCTCGGGCTCGTCCAGACGCTCGATCAGGCCAGCCTTCTCGTACTCGGGATGCTTCTCCACCACGGGCTGGATGCTCTCCAGCACCTCGCGGACAGCCTGCAGGAACTCAGGCTCATTGGCATTGCGCTGTGCAAGGCCATCGTAAACGCGCTTCAGGTATTCATTCGTCAGCATAATAGAATACTCCTTTTCCCATTATTTACACTCGCTCTGCCCACTATCACAGAGCGCTTTATCATTATAAAGCTTTGTGCAGCGATTTACAATAGAGGAAATCGGAAAATGTTTCAGTGAAGCCAAAATAAAAATGAATCCGCTTCACAGCGTCAGTGCCCGGCGGCGCTGGGGATCTCCTGCAATTCAAAGCGATATTCCTGCGCGGCATCGGGGTATTTTGCCCTGTCCACGGGGCTGAGGAACATGGCAAGGGGCCGCAGCCAGAGCCCGCCGTCCCCGTAGAGCTTGCGGTAGACCACAAAGGGCTCCCCCGTTTCGGAATCGTTGGCGACGGCCTCTACCAGATAAAAGTCGCCCTTGAAGTGCCGGTACACCCGGCCGATCTTGAGTTCGTTCGGCATTTGCGTTCTCCTTTCTGCAGGGATATTCAAAAAATCCCCCGCAGGCGGCTGGCGCTGGCGGGGGACAGGCGCATGATTTACTTCTTCAGCAGCTTCTCGCAGGCATCGGCGGCACCCTCAAGGTACTGGCCGGGGTAGGCCTCGATCATGCCGGCATCGGAGCAGGCAGCCAGCTGGGGGTCGATGGGGCACTTGGCCAGCACGGGCAGGCCGTGCTTTGCGGCCACCTCATCCACATGGCTCTCGCCGAACACGCTGATCTTCTTGCCGCAGTCGGGGCAGACGATGTAGCTCATGTTCTCCACGATGCCCAGCATGGGCACCTTCATCATCTCGGCCATGTTCACGGCCTTGGCCACGATCATGCTGACCAGCTCCTGGGGGCTGGCAACGACCACGATGCCGTCCACGGGCAGGCTCTGGAACACGGTCAGGGGCACGTCGCCGGTTCCCGGAGGCATGTCCACGAACAGGAAGTCCACGTCCTTCCAGACCACATCGGTCCAGAACTGCTTGACCGCACCGGCGATCACGGGGCCGCGCCACACAACGGGGTCCTCCTCGTTCTCGACCAGCAGGTTGATGCTCATCACATCAATGCCCATCCGGCTCTGGATGGGCCAGCAGCCTTTTTCATCGGCCATGGCACGGCCATGGATGCCGAACAGCTTGGGGATGGACGGGCCGGTGATGTCGGCATCCAGGATGCCGCAGTGGTAGCCACGGCGGGCCATGGCGCAGGCCAGCAGGGCACTGGTCATGCTCTTGCCGACACCGCCTTTGCCCGAAACAACGCCGATGACCTTTTTCACGCTGCTGTTGGGGTTGGGGGCATCGTGTTCAGGTGCGGCGGTGCGGGAAGAACATGCTGCCCCGCAGGTGGAACAGTCATGGGTACATTCTTCGCTCATACTCTAACCTTTTCTCCTTTATCTTAATTAGACAGATCGTCTTGACCAACCCATATCATACCATAAAACCGGGTGGGAAACAACCCACAGGGGCGCTCATCTTCACAAGAGTGCATATTGCTCGGGAAAGACCGCATACACTGAACCGAACGCCTGTGCGGGGGAAGGAGGAATACCATGGGGCAGAGCTACCTGAAAAACGCCGCCCTCCTGACCGGGGCGGATGTCCTGCTGCGGCTGGCCGGGATGGGCCTGCGCATCTATCTGGCCAACGCCCTGGGCGGCGAGGGGATGGGGCTGTACCAGCTGGTGCTGGCGGTCTACGCGCTCTTTGTCACGCTGGCAACGGCGGGGGTCTCGGTGGCGGCCACCCGGCTGATGGCTGAGGAACTGGCCCAGGGCCGGGCACAGGCGCGGGGGATGCTGGTGCGTCTGGCGGGCACGGGGCTGCTGCTGGGCGCGGCGGCCATGGCGGCGCAGTACGGGCTGGCCGGGGCCGCTGCCCGGTGGTGGCTGGGAGATGTGCGGGCGGCGGGCGCACTGCGGGTATCGGCCTTCGGGATGCCATGGATGGCCCTCTCGGCTGTGCTGCGGGGGTTCTTTATCGCCCGGCGGCGGGTGGAGCCCAACGTGCTGAGCCAGCTGGTGGAGCAGAGCGTGCGCATCGGGATCATCTGGTACGCGCTGGAATGGGGGAACGCGCCGGACGTGAGCGCCCGCTGCACGGCGGTGCTGGCCGCTACGGCGGTGAGCGAAGCGGTGTCGGCCTGCATCCTGCTGCTGTTTTACCGTGGGGAGGCGGTGCGTGCGTTCGGCGCAGAAAAGGCCCGACGGCCTGCCGACCCTGCCCGGCGGCTCTGGGAGATCCTGTGGCCGGTGGAGGGCGGGCGGTGCCTTGCCAGCGCCCTGCACACGGCGGAGAACATGCTGGTGCCCGCCTGCCTGACGGTCTGCCTGCTGGATGCCGGGGGCCGCAGTGCCGCGGTGGCCCAGTACGGCAGCCTGAAGGGGATGGCCCTGCCTCTGCTCACCTTTCCCTTCGGGCTGCTGGGGAGCCTTTCAGTGCTGCTGATGCCTGAGATCACCCAGGCCCACATCCGGGGCGAGCGCGCCCGGCTGGACTGCCTGCTGGACCGGATGCTCCGGCTGACGGGTTGCTTCTCGGCGCTGGCGGGGGCGCTGTTCTGGGTGTGGGGCGAGCCGCTGGCCCTGCTGCTCTACCACAGCCAGGAGGCCGGGTTCTATCTGCGGGTGCTGGGCCCGGCCATGCCGCTGATGTATCTGGAAAGCATGGTGGACGGTGCTATGAAGGGGATGGGGGAGCAGAAGGCCGTGTTCCGGTACAGCCTGTGGGACGCGGTGCTCCGCATTGCGGGGGTGCTGCTCCTCCTGCCCAGATGGGGGATGAAGGGCTTTTTGTGGGTGATCCTGCTGTCCAGCGCCTATACCTGCCAGATGAATACAGCCCGTCTGCTACACGTCAGCGGGCTGAAGCCCAGGCTCTGGCGGTGGCTGGGGGCTCCGGCGCTGGCGGCACTGGTCTCAGCGGGGGCGGGCGAGGGCCTGCGCACTCTGCTGGCGGGGTGGCTGGGCAGCGGGAGCACGCCCACCCGGCTGGCGGCGCTCTGCGTGGGCGGCTTTGGCATGGCGGCAGTCTGCCTTGCCGTGCAGTGGCCGCTGGGGCTGGGCGAAGAGGTGCAGGCTATCCTGCGGACAGAAAAATCCCGCAGGGAGCGGCAGAAAAGCCCGGAGAATCGGAATTGTTCTGGACACAGGGGGGAGAATTGAGTATAATACAATGGATATTATGGCGGAACAGGCGCATGGGGCTTTGGCCCCTGTGGCCGGCAACGCCGGGAAAAACGGGTGCGGACAGATCCCACCCCGATGTAAAAGAGGATTTTTGTGAAGAAAACAAAGAAGCTTGTGCCGCAGGTGCTGCTGCGCCGGATGATCCTGGTGCTGCTGGACGCGGCCATCGTGATATTCAGCTTTTACTTTGCCCTGCTGCTCCGGGCCGACGGCGCGGTGGAGGCCAGCTGGTGGCCCCACAACCGTGCCCTGCTCTACCAGAACCTGCCCTGGATCGTGGCGCTCTACCTGCTCAGCTTTCTGGCGGGCGGGCTGTACCATGTGCTCTGGAAGTATGCCGGGGAGCGTGACCTCATCCGTCTGGGCGGCATGATCGCCGTGCCCACGGGGGTGGTCTATTTCGTGAACCATTTCTGCGTCCACGGCGTGCTGTTCGATTCTGCCAACGCCATGGCCGCTGTCCTCATCTTCCTGCTGGTGGGGGGCAGCCGTCTGGCATGGCGGCTCTTCCTGAACCATCCCATCGGCGAACGGCTGCGTGGCGTGCCCAACAAGGACCCCAACCGCCCTGTGATGATCGTGGGCGCGGGCGAGGCCGGTGCCTGGGCCATCAATGTCTGCAAATCCAACAGCAGCTACGGCCACCCCGTTGTGGCGGTGGACGATGACCTGGTCAAGCAGGGACAGACCATCCACGGCGTGCCGGTCAAGGGCACGCTGGAGCAGATCCCCCAGCTCTGCACCCAGTACAACATCCACAACATCATCATTGCCATCCCCACCCTGCGGGGCAGCAGGCTGAACCATGTCATCGACCTCTGCGTTTCCACCCACTGCCCGGTGCAGATCCTGAGCGATCCCCAGCTGGTGGGCAGCAACGGCCCCCAGCAGGGCGCGTTCCGTGAGCTGAACACCGCCGATTTCCTCTCCCGTGACGAGGTCACGCTGGACAACGAGAAGATCTCCGGCTACCTCACCGGCAAGACCGTGCTGGTGACGGGCGGCGGCGGCTCCATTGGCAGCGAGCTCTGCCGCCAGGTGATGCGCTTCCGGCCCGGCAAGCTGCTGATCTTTGATATCTACGAGAACTGCGCCTACGAGCTGCTGATGGAGCTGCAGCAGAAGTACGGCCGCGATATCCCTGTGACCGTGCTGATCGGCTCCATCCGGGATAAAAAGCGGCTGGACGAGGTGTTTGAGACCTACCACCCCACCGTGGTGTTCCATGCAGCGGCCCACAAGCATGTGCCGCTGATGGAGATCAGCCCCGCCGAGGCTGTGAAGAACAATGTGCTGGGTACCAAGAACCTGCTCACCAGCGCCAGCGAGCACGACGTGGAGCGGTTCGTCCAGCTTTCCACCGACAAGGCGGTCAATCCCACCAGCGTGATGGGCTGCACCAAGCGGATCTGTGAAATGCTCATCCAGACCTTTGCGGGCAACACCGACATGAAGTGCGTGGCGGTCCGCTTTGGCAACGTGCTGGGCAGCCACGGCAGCGTGATCCCGCTGTTCGAGGCTCAGATCAAGAAGGGCGGCCCCGTCACCCTGACCGACCCCAACATCGAGCGCTACTTTATGACCATTCCCGAGGCGGCCCAGCTGGTGCTGCAGGCGGGCGCGCTGGCCGAGGGCGGCAGCATCTATGTGCTGGACATGGGCGAGCCGGTCAAGATCATGGATCTGGCCAAGCAGCTCATCCGCTTTTACGGCTACGAGCCGGGCGTGAATATGGAGATCAAGATCGTGGGCCTGCGCCCGGGCGAGAAGCTCTACGAGGAGCTGATGATGGACGAGGAGCAGGGCAAGATGCGCCGCACCGAGCACAACAAAATCTTTGTGGCATCGCCCCGGGACATCGACCTGGCCGTGTTCTACCAGCAGCTGCAGGATCTTGCCGCTGCCGCCCAGCACAACGACGAGGGCGTGGTGGATCAGCTGGAAAAGATGATCCCCACCTTTACCCCCACCCGGAAAAATCTAAAGGTGTAAACTCCTTCCGTCATCGCTGGCGCGATGCCACCTCCCTCAGGGAGGGAGGCTTTGCCGTGCGGTCAGGCTCCCTCTCCGAGGGAGCTGTCTGCGAAGCAGACTGAGGGAGTAAACTACGTTCGCAACTGCGGCTCCAAAGCCGTATGCGCTATAAAAACGAGAGGGAAGTATATTATGGAAAAGAGACCATTTCTGACCGAAGAGCAGGCCCAGGAGATCATCCAGGACGTGCCCACCCCGTTCCATGTCTACGACGAAAAGGGCATCCGTGAGAACGCCCGCCGCATCAACAAGGCCTTCAGCTGGAACAAGGGCTTCCGGGAGTATTTTGCCGTCAAGGCGCTGCCCAACCCCATCATCCTGCAGATCCTGAAGGAAGAGGGCTGCGGCGTGGACTGCTCCTCCCTGACCGAGCTGATGCTGAGCGAGGCCTGCGGCTTTACCGGCAGCGATATCATGTTCTCCTCCAACCAGACCCCCGTGGAGGACATGAAGAAGGCATACGAGCTGGGCGCATACATCAACCTGGACGATGCCACCATGGTGGACTTCCTGGACCGTGTGGCCGGGATCCCCGAGAACATCTTCTGCCGCTACAACCCGGGCGGGACTTTCCAGCTGGGCGAGAGCGAGGAGGGCTTCCAGGTCATGGACAAGCCCGGCGATGCCAAGTACGGCATGACCGAGGAGCAGATGATCGACAGCTACAAGAAGCTGATGGCAAAGGGTGCAAAGAACTTCGGCATCCATGCCTTCCTGGCCTCCAACACCATCTCCGATGCCTATTACCCTGAGCTGGCAGGCATCCTGTTCCAGCTGGCGGTCCGTGTGCAGAAGGCCACCGGTGCCCACATCGGCTTCATCAACCTGTCCGGCGGCGTGGGCATCCCCTACCGCCCCGACCAGACCGAGAACGACATCATGGCCATCGGTGAGGGCGTGCGCCGGAAGTTTGAGGAGATCCTTGTGCCCGCAGGGATGGGCGATGTGGCCATCTTCACCGAGATGGGCCGCTTTACCACCGGCCCCTACGGTGCGCTGGTGGCAACTGCCATCCACGAAAAGCACATCTACAAGGAGTACATCGGTCTGGATGCCTGTGCTGCCAACCTGATGCGCCCCGCCATGTACGGCGCTTACCACCACATCACCGTGCTGGGCAAGGAGAACGCCCCCTGCGACCACAAATACGATGTGGTCGGCGGCCTGTGCGAGAACAACGACAAGTTCGCCATTGACCGGATGCTGCCCAAGATCGACATCGGTGACCTGATCTACATCCACGACACCGGTGCCCACGGCTCCGCCATGGGCTACAACTACAACGGCAAGCTCCGCAGCGCCGAGGTCCTGCTCTGCGAGGACGGCTCTCACCGCCTCATCCGCCGCGCCGAGACCCCCCGTGATTACTTTGCAACGCTGGACTTCCTGCCTGCCATGAAGCCCCTGTTCGAGGGCTACGACGACTGAGTCCCCCTGAAAACCTGCGAGGTGTGAGATGTTTTTTGGATTCCAGCTTACCTGCGGCCTGATGATGGTCTTTTACGGCTACTCGGTGATGAAGAATCCCCGTGTGTGGGGAGATCAGGGCCGTCAGGCAGTCAAGGCGGAGAATTTCCCGGAATACTGCCGCCAGAACGGCCTGTTCTTCCTGAAGGCGGGCCTGATCATGGCGCTCATCGGCGCGCTGGACGCACTGGTGAGCCTTTCCGGCGCGCTCTACGTCCTGCTGTATCTGTTCGGGCTGGCGTTCTCGTTCTATCCGCTGGTCAAATGGTGCCGCGAGAACGAGGGCTTCTCCTGGCCCTGGCCCCATGTGGAAAGCGAGAAGAAGCGGATCAAAAAGCTGCGCAGGGAGCAGGAACAGGAGCAGCAGGGCGACTCTGAGAAAAAATAAGAGAGAACCGGAACGCGGCGCTCTCCCTGAAGAAGGGAGGGCGCTGCTTTTGCCTGCTGAAGTTTCGACCCTTGACAGCCGGAGCCGCAGAACCTATAATGAAACCACGATGACCCCTCTTGAAACACATTTGGAGGTACAAAACCATGATCAGCTATCCCAAGAATTATGCTCCTCTGGCTGAAGAGGAAATGGAGTACACCAGCGGCGGCCTGTCCATCAACTGGATGGCACTGGGCTCCACTGTTATGGGCCTGGCCACCAGCATGCTGGCCTACCTGAACGTCTCCAACATTGCCGGTGTGGCGGTCCAGCTGCAGAAGAAAGACCCCGAGAAGTACCCTGAGCCGGAAGGCACCATCAACGGCAACCTCATCATTGATTCCACCCTGACCTACTTCTCCAGCGTGGCCGGCATCGGCATGGGCCTGCTGAACATCGCTGCGGGCGTGGGCACCGTCTATCTGGGCATGAAGTCCGGTTCTTAAAAATTAGCACTGGACATTTGAGCCAAAACGTGGTATAATTCTATCTGCATTCGCGGGCATCGTACATCGGCTAGTATATCAGCCTTCCAAGCTGAGGAGGTGGGTTCGATTCCCATTGCCCGCTCCATGCAGAAAAAAGCCCTGAGTTCTCCGGAACTCGGGGCTTTTTTGCATATCTGGGGCAAAATGTTTGGCGTTCATCTCTTGTTTACAAAAAAATTGTTGACATTGTGCATACAACGTATTATATTAAAGGCAAAGGAGCGTGATTTGTATGTCTCAGACAACGGTAAGCATCCGTATGGACAATGAGTTGAAGAACAATTTTGACCATATCTGCACCGAGTTGGGCATGTCGATGTCCACCGCCGTGACCATGCTGGCCAAAAAGATGATCCGGGAACAGCGCCTGCCTTTTGAGCTCTCGGTAGACCCGTTCTACTCCGAGCAGAACATGGCCCGCCTGCGCAAGTCCATTGCGGAGATGGAAGCCACCGGCGGCACAGTCCATGAGGTAAATCTGGATGATTAAAGCGTGGACAGAGGAAGCATGGGAAGATTTTGAATACTGGACGCGGCAGGACCGCAAGGTGCTGAAACGCATTTTGCAGCTCCTGAAGGACATTGACCGCAACGGCTATGAGGGCATCGGAAAGCCCGAGCGCTTGAGCGGCGATCTGTCCAGCTACTGGAGCCGCCGCATCGATGATGCCAACCGCATTGTGTATCGGATCGATGGCAATGTGGTCAAAATCGTTCAGTGCGGTTCACACTATCGGGATAAGTGATGCAAAGCAGATGGCCTGCGGGCTGTCTGCTTTTTTGATGGGGAGAGCTTGTTCACTTTACCTGTTTACTTTGAAGCGATTTTATAGTAAAATAAGATGAATAAATCAGGGGCAGGGGAAACTCCGGCCTGATGAGAGAAATGATTTAGGTGGTGTATTGATATGGCATTGAAATATCAGCGGATCCTTCTGAAGATCAGCGGCGAGGCCCTGGGCGGCGAAAAGGGCACCGGCTTTGACGAGCCGACCATGGACGCGATCTGCGGCGGCGTGAAAAAGGCCCACGACCTGGGCGTGCAGATCGGCATCGTGGTGGGCGGCGGCAACTTCTGGCGCGGCCGTTCCAGCGGCAAAATGGAGCGCACCCTGGCCGACAAGATCGGAATGCTGGCGACCGTGATGAACGCGCTGGCCGTCTCTGACAAGCTGGAGCAGCTGGGGGTGGAGACCGAGGTGTTCACCTCCATCACCATGCCGCAGGTGGCCCCCGCCTTTACCCGCAAGGATGCCCTGAAGGCCATGGCAGACGGTAAGATCGCCATCTTCGGCGGCGGCACCGGCAACCCCTTCTTCTCCACCGATACCACCACGGCCCTGCGTGCTGTTGAGGTGAGCGCGGACATCATGTTCAAGGCCACCATGGTGGACGGCGTGTACGATAAGGACCCCCACAAGTACCCCGATGCCAAAAAGTACGACACCCTGACCTTTACCAAGGTGCTGGAGGATCGCCTGGCTGTGATGGACGGCACTGCCGCCACCCTCTGCCGCGACAACAAGCTCCCCATCCTGGTCTTTGACCTGGCCGACCCGGACAACATTGCAAAGGCCGTGCAGGGCGAGAACGTTGGCACCCTGGTCTACGAGGGCTGAGCATAGCCCGCATCCCCGTACCATAGAATGGAACAGGCAGCAATCACAGCGCCTGTGCAGAACAATATATAACAGGAGAAAAGGACAATGAGCAGCAACACCAAGGCATTTGAAGAAAAGATGAAGAGCTCCGTGGAGCATCTGGACCGCGAGCTGGCCGCTGTGCGTGCAGGCCGCGCCAACCCCGCCGTTCTGGACAAGGTGAGCGTGGACTACTACGGTGCCCCCACTCCCATCCAGCAGGTGGCCTCTGTGGCCGTGAGCGAGGCCCGCACCCTGACCATCACCCCCTGGGACCGCACCCTGCTGCGCGCCATCACCAAGGCCATCATGGCCAGCGACGTGGGCATCACCCCCATTGATGACGGCTCCACCATCCGCCTGAACTTCCCGGCTCCCACCGAGGAGCGCCGCAAGCAGCTGGCAAAGGAAGTTGCCAAGCTGGGCGAGGAGGCCAAGGTGGCCGTGCGCAATGTCCGCCGTGACGCTATGGACAAGGCCAAGGCCATGAAGAAGGCCGGTGAGCTGACCGAGGACACCCAGAAGACCATGGAAGAAGAGGTCCAGAAGCTGACCGACAAGTATATCAAGAACATCGACGCAGCCGTTGAGGAAAAGCAGAAGGAGATCATGTCCGTCTGATCGCCGCGGCGAAACGAAACGTGTGAGGTGCCGTGCGCTGGAACGAGTGCGCGGCACTTTTTGCCGAAACCGGGGCAGGGAACCCCCGCCCCGCAAACGCAGGAGAATGATTATGAACCATCCCAAAGAATTTGCCGAGGGCCTTTCCATCGGCATCATCATGGACGGCAACGGCCGCTGGGCCAAGCAGCGGGGCCTGCCCCGCACCGCGGGCCACAAAAAGGGTGCCGCCGTGTTTCAGGATATCGCCAACTACTGCGAGGAGCTGGGCGTTTCGTCCGTGACCTTCTACGCCTTCTCCACCGAGAACTGGAAGCGCCCGCTGGAAGAGGTCTCTGCCATTATGAAGCTGTTCGGCGAGTATCTGCTCAAGGGCTTCAACTATAAGGACCGCAACATCCGCATCAAGTTCCTGGGCGACCGGGCCGCGCTGGATGCAAAGCTCCAGAAGCTGATGAACGAGCTGGAGGAGGACTCCGCCGCCAAGACCGGCATGACCCTGAACATTGCCGTGAACTACGGCGGCCGCCCCGAGATCGTGCGGGCCGCCCGGCAGCTGGCCCAGCAGGTGGCAGAGGGCACCCTCAAGCCCGAGGACATCACCGAAGAGATGATGAGCGACCACATGTATACCGCCGGCCAGAAGGACCCCGATTTCATCCTGCGTCCCTCGGGCGAGAAGCGCCTTTCCAACTTCATGCTCTGGCAGGCCGCTTACGCCGAACTGGTGGAGATGGATGTGCTCTGGCCTGATTTCACCCGCGATGACCTGGATGCCGCCATCACGGAGTTCAACAAGCGCTCCCGCCGGTTTGGCGGCATCTGACCCTTGCAATTCCCAAAAGGAGAAATTTGAATGAAAACTCGTATCATAACCGCAATTGTGGGCATCCTCGTCCTGATCGGGGTGCTGTTCACCTTTGACACGCTGGTGTTCAATTTTGTCATTGCCGCCATCACCCTGATCGCCATCCACGAGGTCTTCAAGGCCCTGGGCTTTGGCAGAAAGGAATGGCCCATGTACGCCGTGTTCGTGCCCTACACCCTGCTGATCATGCTGTCCAGCTATCAGGTGTGGCGGCGGCTGGTCATGCCGGCCTCCTTTTTGATGGTGCTGTTCTTCGGCATCTATCTGGTGGTGCGCAACGCACAGGTGGATTTTGCAAAAGCCAGCGGTCTGGTGATGTTTTCCGGCATCGTGATCTTCTGCTTCTACTCCTTTATCCGTTTGAAGGAGCTGCTGCCGGTGGAGACCTACGGCTATGACGCGATGTTCTTTATTCTGCTCATCCTCTGCTTTGCCTGGGGCGGCGATACCTGCGCCTACTTTGCAGGCAGAGCCTTTGGCAAGCACAAACTCTGCCCCGTGGTCAGCCCCAAAAAGACCGTGGAGGGAGCCATTGGCGGCGTGCTGGGCACCATGGTGTTCGGCGTGATCGCCACCGTGATCTACTCCATTGCGGCCAACCGGATGGAGGCGTTCACCCGCACCAACATTGGCGTTTCGATGTACCTGATCATTGCCCTGCTGGCCTGCGTGGCCGCTGTGCTGGGCATCTACGGCGACCTGTTCGCCAGCGTGGTCAAGCGCCAGTGCGGCATCAAGGATTATGGCACCATCTTCCCGGGCCACGGCGGCATTCTGGACCGCTTCGACAGCGTCATGTTCATTGCGCCGTTCGTCACCATGGTGGTCATCGCTGTTTTCTATCACTGAATGCAGGAGGTAGCTTATGTCTAAAAAAATCACGCTGCTGGGTTCTACCGGTTCCATCGGCACCCAGAGCCTGGATGTCATCCGTGCCCAGGGGTATGAGGTGTTCGGCCTTTCCGCCCACAGCCATGTGGAGAAGATCCTGGAGCAGATCGAGGAGTTCCACCCCCGGTATGTCTGCATGACCGACCCCGATGCCGCCGCCCGGCTGGACGCGGCTCTGGCGGGCCGTGCCAACGCCCCCCGGCTGCTGACCGGCCCAGAGGGACTGAAGGAGCTGGCTGCCATGGACGGCCCCGATGTGGTGCTGAACAGTGTGGTGGGCATCGCCGGTCTGGGTGCCAGCCTGACCGCCATTGAGAGCGGCCACGATCTGGCCCTTGCCAACAAGGAGAGCCTTGTCACGGGCGGTCACCTGGTGACCCAGGCCGTGGCAAAGCACGGCGTGAAGCTGCTGCCTGTGGACAGCGAGCACTCCGCCATCTTCCAGTGCCTGCAGGACAAGGAGAGCGCCAAGAGCCTGACCAAGATCCTGCTCACGGCCTCCGGCGGCCCCTTCTTCGGCATGAAGACCGAGGAGCTGCGGGGCAAGACCAAGGCTGATGCCCTCAAGCACCCCAACTGGAACATGGGTGCCAAGATCACCATCGACTCCGCCACCCTGATGAACAAGGGCCTGGAGCTGATCGAGGCGGTCTGGCTGTTCGGCCTGCCCCCCGAGAAGATCCAGATCGTGGTGCAGCGCCAGAGCATTGTCCACTCTGCCGTGCAGTACAGCGATAACTCCATCATCGCCCAGCTGGGCGTGCCCGATATGCGCATCCCCATCCAGTACGCCCTGACCTACCCGGCCCGTGTGCCCGGTGTGGTGCCCGAGCTGGACTTTACCACCCTGAAGCTGCTGACCTTCGATGTGGCCGACGAGGAGACCTTCCGCTGCCTGGCTGCCTGCAAAAAGGCCATCAAGAAGGGCGGTCTGGGCCCCTGCGCCGCCAACGGTGCCAATGAGGAGGCAGTCAAGCTCTTCCTCGAGGATAAGATCGGCTTCCTCGATATCGGCCGACTGGTGGAGGCTGTTGTGGACAGCGACAGCTTTGGCGGCGATTACACCCTGGCCGATGTGTATGAGTGCGACAAGATGGCCCGCGCCTTTGTGAGAGCGCACCTGTAAGGAGAACTGATGTCTTTTATTGTCACCTTTATTGCTGCGGTGTTCGTGTTCAGCGCCGTGATCGCCATCCATGAGTTCGGCCACTTCATGGTGGCAAAGCTCTGCGGTGTGCAGGTCAACGAATTCTCCATCGGCATGGGGCCGGTGCTGTGCAAGCGGGTGCGCAAGGGCACCCAGTACAGCATCCGCGCCCTGCCCGTGGGCGGCTTTGTGGCGCTGGAAGGGGAGGAAAGCCCCGAGAGCAAGCAGGCGGAGGAACGGTCAAACCCCTCCGCCGCCGATGGCGGCCGCTCCCCTGATAGGGGAGCCCTTGGCATAGCGGAGACTTCCCCCGAGGAGGAAAAGCCTGCTGGTATTCCTCTGAATGAGGCCCCTGTCTGGCAGCGGGCCCTCATCATGCTGGCGGGTGCCGGGATGAACTTTGTGCTGGGCTTTGTGGTCATGGCCATCCTCATCACGGCCCAGAGCGAACCCATCACCAGCAAGGTCCTCTATCAGGTGGAGGAAAACGCCCTCTGCGGCCAGACCGGCCTGCAGGCAGGGGATAAGATCCTTGCGGTGAACGGCCGCCGCTGCTTTGTGGCAAACGATATCCTCTATGAGCTGATGCGCACCGAGGACTACACCGCCGATTTCACCGTTCTGCGGGACGGCAAAAAGGTGGAGCTGCCCGGTGTGCAGTTCGACACCTGGCAGGATGACAAGGGCGAGACCCACATGAGCCTGGGCTTTACGGTCTACGGCATCAAAAAAACACCGCTGAACGTGCTGAAAGAGGCGGGCAACAGTGTGCTCTACTACGGGCGCATCATCTTTGCCTCCCTCTCCGACCTGCTGCGGGGGCGGGAGAGCATCAACGACCTCTCCGGCCCGGTGGGCATCGTAACGGCCATCGGGCAGGCCGCCAGCTACGGCTGGCAGGACCTGCTGGAGCTGCTGGCGCTCATCACCGTGAATGTGGGCATCTTCAACCTGCTGCCCTTCCCGGCGCTGGACGGCGGCAAAGTGGTGTTCCTGCTCATTGAGGGCGTGACCGGCCATGCCGTGCCCGAAAAGATCCAGAGCGGCCTGATCGTGGCAGCCTTTGCGCTGCTGTTCGGGCTGATGATTTTTGCAACTTACAACGATATCCTCCGGCTCATTACCGGGGCAATGTGATACGGAAAGGAAAACGACCATGCGGCAGCTGAAACGAGAAGTAAAGATCGGCAATGTGACCATTGGCGGCAACAACCCCATTGCGGTGCAGACCATGCTGAATGTCCCCGTGGAGGACATTGAGGGCAACGTTGCCCAGGCAAAGCGCTGTGAGGCGGCGGGCTGCCAGATCCTGCGTGTGACCTGCCCCAGCGCGGCGGATGCCAAGTGCATCGAGGCCGTGAAGAACGCGGTGAACATCCCCATCGTGGCGGATATCCACTTTGACTACAAGGCAGCGCTGGCCTGCGCCGACGTTGGTGTGGACAAGATCCGCATCAACCCCGGCAACATCGGCGACGACGACCGGGTCAAGGCCGTGGTGCAGGCCTGCCAGCAGAAGAACATCCCCATCCGCATCGGTGTGAACGGCGGCAGCCTGGAAAAGCACATCCTGGCAAAGTACGGCGCACCCGTGCCCGAGGCCATGGTGGAAAGCGCCCTGTACCATGTCCGCCTGCTGGAGAAGTTCGATTTCAACAACATCGTCATCTCCATCAAGAACTCCAACGTGCCCCGCATGATGGAGGCCTACCGCCAGCTGAGCGCCGTGACCGATTACCCCCTGCATGTGGGTGTGACCGAGGCCGGTACTTACCAGATGGGTCTGCTCAAGAGCGGCATGGGCATCGGCGGGATGCTGCTGGAGGGCATCGGCGATACCATCCGCGTCTCGCTGGCCGCCGAGCCCGAGAAGGAAGTGGAAGCAGGCTACAACATCCTGCGCGCCGTGGGCTTCCCCGTGGCTGGCCCCGAGGTCATCACCTGCCCCACCTGTGGCCGCACCCAATACCCCTGCACCGAGATCGCCAACGAGGTGGAAAAGCGCCTGCAGGGCTATAAGAAATCCATCAAGGTGGCCGTGAGGGGCTGCGTGGTCAATGGCCCCGGCGAGGCCCGCGAAGCCGATATCGGCATTGCAGGCGGCAAGGGCGAGGCTGTCCTCTTCATCCACGGCCAGCCCATCAAGAAGCTGACCGGCGATAATATCCTCGACCAGTTTATGGAGGAAATCTATAAGATCTGAGAGGTTCAGCAAGGAGAACACAATGCCCTTAGAAAACAAACTTGGTTTGACCGATGAGGCCGCGCTGGCCCGGGCCGAGGAAAAGATCAGCAAGACCAAAGCGCTGGAGCTTTACGACACCGGCCTGCTGGATGCCTTCCCGGTGGGGACATTTGCGGGCCTGCAAAAGATCCACGGCTATCTGTTCGGCGAGATCTACCCCTTTGCCGGGCAGATGCGCACCGTGAACATTGCCAAGGGCAATTTCCGGTTCGCACCGGTCATGTATCTGGCTGCGGCGCTGGAAAGCATCGATGCCATGCCCCAGTCTACCTTTGATGAGATCATCGAAAAGTATGTGGAGATGAACGTTGCCCACCCCTTCCGGGAAGGCAATGGCCGCAGCACCCGCATTTGGCTGGACTGCATCCTGAAAAAGGAGCTGCATCAGGTCATCGACTGGAGCCGTGTGGATAAGAGCGATTATCTCCTTGCCATGGAGCGCAGCCCCGTCAAGGACGTGGAGATCAAGGCCCTGCTCAAAGCAGCCCTGACCGAAAAGATCCACGACCGCACGGTTTATATGAAAGGCATCGACGCAAGCTATCATTATGAGGGCTATCACGTCTTTAGGACGGAAGATTTGTAAAGGAGTAACCCATCGTGACACCACTTGTATCTCAGCTATGGCCGCAGTTCATGGCGGACCCGGATTTCGCGGCCAGTTTCGGGCGCGTGATCGTGGAGCATGCCCGGATGCTGCGGCAGGAGCGGCAGGTCGTTTTTACCCTGCGCAGTGCCGCCCCGCTGGACAAGGGGCTGTGCGCCCGGCTGCTGGCCTCCCTGCAGCCGGATTATGAGGGCTTTGAACTGAAGATCAACAACCTCTTTGGCTATGCCGCGCTGGACGAAGCCGCCCTGCGGGAGCTGATGGAGGAGATGAAGCGGGACGGCATCCCCATCAACGGCTTTCTGGACCGGTGCCGGATCACCATCACCGGCCAGAACATCACGGTGGGGGTCTGCCACGGCACCAAGTTTTTGCAGGAGATGGAGTTTGAGCGCCTGCTGGCGGACCGCGTTGCCGCCCACACCGGTGTCAGGCCCAAAGTCACCCTGACAAGCGCGGTGGGCGAGGCCGAACAGCGCCAGATGGAGGAAAAGCTGGAGCGCAAGATCGCCCCGCCGGTGGTCAAGTTCGAGAAAAAGAACACCGCCCCCTCCATCAAGGTGGAGGGCCTTGACCTGACCGACAAGCCCGTGACCATTTTCCACGGCAAGATGTTTACCCCCAAGAACCTCACCCCCCTCAAGGACCTGGGCGGCGAGGGCGGCAAGTGCGTGATCTGGGGCGACGTGTTCTTTACCGAGGTCAAGGGCAACTACCGCAAGATCTACACGGTGTCCATCACCGATTACACCGGCTCCATCAACCTGAAGATCCGCGCGCAGGAAGGGGAGGACTGCTCCAAGTGGGAGAACATCCCCAAGGGTACCACCCTGCTGGTGCGCGGCGACTGCACCTACGACAAGTACGAGCATGACTACATCGTCTACCCCTACGATGTCCTGTTCGTGGAGCGGAAAAAGCGGGAGGACAACGCCCCGGAAAAGCGGGTGGAGCTTCACCTGCATACCAAGCTGTCCAGCATGGATGCCTTCTGCGACCCGGGCGGCATCGTCAAGCTGGCCCACCGGATGGGCCACCCTGCCATTGCCATCACCGACCACGGTGTCTGTCAGGGCTACCCGGAGGCCATGCTGGCCACCGACGAGATCCACAAGAGCGACCCGGATTTCAAGCTGATCTACGGCTGCGAGGCCTACTTTGTGGATGATATGGTGCCCTGCGTCTACGGCGTGAAGGACCAGCCGCTGGACGGCGAGTTCTGCGTGTTTGACACCGAGACCACCGGCCTGGACCCCGGCGTGGAGTACCTGACCGAGATCGGCGCGGTGATCGTGCGGAACGGGGAAGTGGTGGAGGAATTCGACACCTTTGTCAAGCCGGGCAAGCCCATCACCCCCAAGATCACCGAGCTGACCGGCATCACCAACGAGATGGTGGCCGATGCCCCCGGGGAGAAGGAAGCGCTGGAAGCCTTTCTCCGGTTCGCGGATGGCCGCATCCTGGTGGCCCACAATGCCCATGCGTTCGATATCCGCTTCCTGAAAGCCGCCGCCAAGCGCAGCGGCATTTCCTTTGAGCCGACCTATATCGACACCCTGACCATGGCACAGGCCATGTACCCGGGCCTGCACAACTACAAGCAGGGGACCATCAACAAGCATCTGGAGCTGCCCAGCTACGAGGCCCACCGCGCCTGCGAGGACTCCGCCGCCCTGGGACGCATCTTCTGCGTCATGCTCAGTGACCTTGCCGAGAAAGAGGTCACCACCGTGGAGGGCATCAACACCGGTCTGGGCGGCAACCGGGAGGTGCTGAAAAAGAAGTACTTCCACCTCATCATTCTGGTCAAGAACCAGATGGGCCTGAAGAACCTGTACAAGATCGTGAGCGAGGCCCACGTCAACTACTTCTTCAAGAAGCCCCGTGTGCCCCGCAGCCTGCTGAACAAGTACCGCGACGGCCTGATCCTGACCAGCGCCTGCGAGGCGGGCGAGCTTTACCGTGCCGTTGTGGAGGGGCGCTCCTACGAGGAACTGAAAAAGATCGCCTCCTACTACGATGTGCTGGAGATCCAGCCCCTGGGCAACAACGAGTATATGGTGCGGGATGGCAAGGTGGAGAGCGAGGAAGTCATCAAGGACTTCAACCGTACCATCATCCGGCTGGGCGAGGACCTGCACAAACCGGTCATCGCCACCGGCGACGTGCACTTTACCGAGCCGGAGGATGCCATCTACCGCACGGTGCTGCAGGCGGGCAACGGCTTCAAGGATGCGGACACCCAGCCCCCGCTGTTCTACCGCACCACTGAGGATATGCTGAAGCAGTTCAGCTACCTGCCCAAGGAAAAGGCCTACGAGATCGTGGTGACCAACCCCCGCAAGATCGCGGCCACCATCGACAACAACGTGCGGGCCATTCCGCGCGGCACCTACCCGCCCAGCATCGAGGGCGCGGAGCAGCAGCTGCGCGATGCCACCTGGGAACACGCCAGGCGGGATTACGGCGACCCCCTGCCCAAGATCGTGGAGGACCGCCTGAAAAAGGAGCTGGACTCCATCTGCGGCCACGGCTATGCGGTTCTGTACGTCATTGCCGTCAAGCTGGTGGCCTACTCCAATGCGGGCGGCTATCAGGTGGGCAGCCGTGGCTCGGTGGGCTCCTCTGCCGTGGCCCACTTCTCCGGTATTTCGGAGGTCAACAGCCTGCCGCCCCACTATCGCTGCCCCAAGTGCAAGTACAGCGAGTTCATCACCGACGGCAGCGTGGACGATGGCTTTGACCTGCCCGATAAGGACTGCCCCCACTGCGGCACCCGGATGCTGGTGGACGGCCACGACATCCCCTTTGAGACCTTCCTGGGCTTCTACGGCGACAAGGAGCCTGATATCGACCTGAACTTCTCGGGCGAGTATCAGTCCAACGTCCACCGCTATACCGAGGAGCTGTTCGGCAAGGCCAATGTGTTCAAGGCGGGCACGGTGTCCGGCATTCAGGACAAGACCGCCTACGGCTACGTCAAAAAGTATCTGGAGGCCCGCGGCAAAACCGTCAACCACGCCGAGGAAAACCGCCTGACCCTGGGCTGCACCGGTGTCAAGCGCACCACCGGCCAGCACCCCGGCGGCATGGTGGTTGTGCCCGATACCTACGAGATCTACGATTTCTGCCCCATCCAGCACCCGGCGGATGATGTGGCGGGCGGCCTGCTCACGACGCATTTCGAGTTCAAGTATCTCCACGACACCCTGCTCAAGCTGGACGAGCTGGGCCACGATATGCCCACCTTCTACAAGTATTTTGAGGAGTACACCGGCATCCCCGTGGACAGCATCCCCATGAACGACCCCCGGGTGTACAGCCTGCTCACCAGCCCGGAGGAGCTGGGGGTGACCCCGGAGCAGATCGACAGCCAGACCGGCACCTTCGGCATCCCGGAAATGGGCACCAACTTCGTGCGCGGAATGCTGGTGGAGGCCCGGCCCCGGAACTTTTCGGAGCTGATCCAGATCTCGGGCCTGTCCCACGGCACCGATGTCTGGACCGGCAACGCCGACGAGCTGATCCGCAGCGGCACCTGCACCATCGCGGAGGTCATCGGCTGCCGTGACAGCATCATGCTCTACCTGCTGCGCAAGGGGCTGGAGCCCAAGATGGCCTTTGATATCATGGAGGCTGTCCGTAAGGGCAAGGTGGCCAAGGGCGGCGTCAAGCCCGGCTGGGAAGAAGCCATGCGGGAGCACGAGGTGCCGGACTGGTACATCGAGTCCTGCCGCAAGATCAAGTATATGTTCCCCAAGGCCCACGCTGTGGCCTACCTGATGAGCGCCATCCGGCTGATGTGGTTCAAGCTCTACCGCCCGGCAGAGTTCTACGCTGTTTACTTCACCGTGCGCGGCGATGATATCGACTATGAGGCCGCTGTGGGCGGTGCGGCTGTGGCCCGCGCCCACATGGAAGCGGTGAAGCGCCGCCTGAAAGAGGAGAAGAACGCCAAGGACGAGGACGTGCTGGTCAGCCTGCAGCTGGTCAACGAGATGCTGTCCCGCGGGTATGCGTTCCTGCCCATCGAGCTGGGCAAGAGCCGCGGCAACAAGTATATCGTGGAGGATGGCAAGGTGCGCCTGCCCTTCTGTGCCCTGAAAGGCGTGGGCGGCACTGCCGCCGCCTCGCTGGAGCGTGCCACCATCGACGGGCAGGAGTATATCTCCGTGGAGGAGCTTCAGCAGGCCACCGGCGTGACCAGCGCCGTGCTGGAAAGCCTGCGCAGCGCCGGTGTGCTGGCAGACCTGCCCGAAAGCAGCCAGGTGAGCTTCTTCTGACCCCTTGACTTTTGGGGGAAGGCAGGCTCAGGCTCCGAATCGTTCATCAAGTGCAAAAAAAAATCCCCTGCCAATATCCGGCAGGGGATTTTTGAGTTGTGTGGTGCAGCAGCTGCTTCCCTTGCAGATGCATTGGCCCCTTTACGCTTCCTTTTCCATAGCGGCCAGCGGGGTCAGGTACTCCTTGCAGCACTCCTCGTACATGAGGGAGTATTCCTTGCTGGGGTTGTGGTGCATCAGGCTCTTGAGGGTGTGGGAATCGTAGTCATCGCCCTCGCTGGTGCCCACCAGACGGGCCGCCACGTTGGAGCAGTGGTCGGAGATGCGCTCCACATTGTTCAGCACATCCAGGAACACCACGCCGGTATCAATGGAGCAGATGCCGTCCTTCAGGCGCTTGATGTGGCCGTCGCGGAGCTTCTCCACCAGAATGTCGATGACCTCTTCCAGCGGCTCCACCTGACGGGCCAGCGCGATGTCATCGTTCTCAAAGGCATCGTTGGTGCGGGTCAGGATCTGCTCCAGCGCGGAATCCAGCAGCTTCAGCTCGTTCTTGGCAATGTCGCTGAAGGAGGCCTCTTTCTCGTAGAGCTCCACGGCCTTTTCCTGAATGTTCACGGCGTAGTCGCCGATGCGCTCGAACTCGGTGACAAAGTTCAGCAGCTCGGTCACGGCGTGGCTCTCGTCGTCGCCCAGCTCCTGGTCAGTCATCTTGATGAGGTAGTTGGAGATCTCCACCTCCATCCGGTCGATAAGGTTCTCCCGCACATTGATGGCGCTCACCACGTCCTCATCCATCTTGAGCAGCAGGGGAGTGGAGAGGCTGACGTTGCGGGCGGCACGGCGGGACATCTTGACCACGGCGCTCTTGGCCTGCTGCAGGGCCACGGCCGGGCTTTTGAACAGGCGCTCATCCAGCACGGGCATACTCATCTCCTGTGCTTCCTCGGCGCTGTTGGGCACGGTGAGCATGGCCAGCTTGGAGAGCACACTGCTGAAGGGCAGGAACAGCAGCATGGCTGCCACACTGGAAAGGGTGTGGATGTTTGCAATGGTGCTCTTGTTCATCACATCGCCCCACACCGGGATGCCGATGGTGTACCGCACGGCGTAAATGGCACCCAGCAGCACAAAGCTGCCGATGATGTTGAAATACAGGTGGATCAGGGCGGCGCGCTTGCCGTCCTTGGAGGAGCCGCCGATGGTCAGCAGCGGGGTAAATGCGGTGCCGATGTGGGCACCCAGAATGATGGGGATGGCGCTGCCAAAGGTGACAAGGCCGGTGCTGGACAAGGCCTGCAGGATACCCACCGAGGCCGAGGAGGACTGGATGATGACGGTGACGACCATGCCCACCAGCACGCCCAGCACGGGGTTGGTCATGCTGACGAACAGCTCCTGAAAGGCTGCGCTCTCCCGCAGGGGGGACACGCCGGTGTCCATCAGGCTCATGCCCGTGAACAGGATGCCGAAGCCCAGCATGATCTGGCCGATGTTCTTCTTTTTGGCGTTGCGCAGGAACACATAAAAAATGCAGCCGACAAATGCCACCACCGGCGCAAACGTCTTGGGCTGGATGAGGGTCAGCAGAAGGCTTTCACCCGAGATATCCGCCATGCGGATGAGCTGACCGGTGACCGTGGTACCAATGTTTGCACCCATGATGACACCCACCGACTGCGTCAGGGTCATAATGCCAGAGTTGACAAGGCCGACACAGATGACGACTGTGCCGGCGGAGGACTGGATCACGCCGGTGATGAGGGTGCCGAAAATGACACCCTTGATGGTGGAGGAGGTCAGCTTTTGCAGCACGCCCTGCATCTTGCCGCCCGCCAGCTTTTCCAGGCCGGCACCCATGATCGACATACCATAGAGGAACAGCGCAATACCGCCCAACAATGAGGTGATGTGTGTGATATCCATCTCGATACTCCTAAAAACTTCCTTTTGCTCTTAAAACAAACCAAGGACGGCCGCCCGGGGCTTTCTGCCCTGAACGCCGTCCTTTTTATTATAGCATTGAACTCCCCCGGACAACAAGCGTTATTTTACATGTTTTTTGCATTTTTACTGCATTTCCGCGCCGTTTTGTCCTTTTGTCAACTGTTCTTTTCTTATATTTTACAGGTATTTTACATTTGAACTTTCCCCGCGCGCTCCTGACATGCTTCCGGAAACTGCCGGGAATATGTCATGCGGCCTCATCCAGCTCCTCCATGGCCTCCCGCACCGTGTCCGCCGAGAAGAGGAACACCCCGCTCCGGGTATAAACCTCCACATGGCCGCCTACAGATCGGATCTCGTACTCACTCATGGTGTTCCCTCCTGTTCCTGCAGCCCGCCTCCGGGCCGCTCCTGTTTTGTTTGACAAGAGGAGTATACCAGATGCGGGGTACGATAAGGGGGACTTTCAGGAGTGGGCATGAAAAAACCTCTGCATCGGTGGAAACCCTTTGCAGAGGTTTTCAAATCATCAGGCGGGCATGTGATCGCTCCGCTCGCTTCGCACGATGCCGAGGAAGGGCGGAACGCTTGCACGCTGCTGGCCCTTTTCGCGAGCCTTTTTCAGCTGGTACTCATGGCTGGCAACAGCATCAATAAAATCACGCTCTTTTTGTGTTGCATGATAATAATCGGTGTTGAAACGCTTGCAGACGGAAAACAAGGTATCAAGATAATCCATCGTTTCATCCGACATGGGTGCGACCTGCAGTTCGATTTCGTGATTTGCCATAATAGCCCCTCCTGTTCTCAGGATAAATAGGTACTGAAGATCTTCTGCGCGCCTTCATCAGCCAGCATCAAGAGCTTGGGGCCGCCTGGCAGCGGCTGGAAGATCGGCACAGCATGGAAATCCTGAATATAGTGTTCGTACAGTTCATCTGTCTTAGCGGCAAAAGTTACGACACCGCCGTGGCCGCTGTCAATGGATAGCTGGATGCCATAGGCGATCATCATACGACCGATACCGGTATATTTACGCTGATCTGTCAGCGTCGGGTTGCTCTGCGGGTGAGCTTCCATGTTCACGATAAAGATAGAAATGCCGTTTTGATCCTCCCGGTAAGCCCCCAGCGCAATGATCTCACCGCTTGCCGCTTTGGCGACCCGTTTTTCCAGTTGGGAGTCACGGATAAAGTCACTGGTCCAATCGGACTGCCAGCCGCTTTTTGTCACCAGAAGGTCTGACTGTGTGGCAGGTGTGATCTCCACCGGGATGCAGGCTCCGGTCTTGTTTTCTGTAACGAAATATTGCAGCAGCATCGGCACAGCCCCTTTCTGCTTCTATTTTATCATGCAGGAAGGAAAAAGGCAAATTTTCTCCCTCTTTTTTCGCATTTTTCGCGCGAAAAATCGCCGGAACATACTCGTTGACGACACAACCAAAAGGTGTTACACTTTGGGTAACAAAACAACGCTGTGTAATGCAAAAGAAAGAGGTGTTTCCATGAACGAAATGAAGGAAGCAGTGGGGAACTGGCGGGAGGCAAAGCAGTTCAGCCCGGCGGACGAGAACGATTTCCTGCGGTGGCTGGACAAGGCCGACACCGAGGAGAAGCTCTTTTCCCGGCTGACCTTCTGGTTTACCTTCCGGGGCCTGCCTGCGGACCAGAACCAGCGGTATCATCTGGTGCAGGAGCGGGCCCGGGAACTGCGGCTCTGGAACGGGCTGGAGCTCAAGCTCCGGCGCTGGCAGGACCGTGTGGCCGACGAGTACGAGCAGATCGGAAAGGAGGCGTTCGCGGCCCGCATCGGCGAGGACTACGCCGATTACATCAACAGCCTGACCGACCCGGAGGCCGCCCCGCAGCAGGCTGCCCCGGAGCCGGAGACCGCAAAGCCTGCCGGGGTGCAGGCGTGGTCGGCCCGGGAGCTGTCTGAGATGGTGCTGCCGCCCATCCGCCATGTGGTGGAGGGCCTGCTGCCCATGGGCATGGGGGTGCTGGTGGCAAAGCCCAAGCTGGGCAAGAGCTGGATGGTGCTGGACCTCTGTCTTGCCGTGGCACAGGGGGAGCCGTTTCTGGGGTTCCCCACCCGGCAGCACGGCACGCTCTACCTCGCCCTGGAGGACGGCAAGAGCCGGATGCAGACCCGCCTGCGCCGCTTGCTGGAGGGAAGGCCCGCCCCGGCCAACATGCACGTTATGTTTCAGGCCCAGCGGCTGGGCGAGGGCCTGCTGGAAACGCTGGGGGAGTATCTGGATGCCAACCCGGACATCCATCTGGTCTGCATCGATACCTTATCCAAGATCAAGCCCAAGGCAAAGCCCTTTGAGAATGCCTACGATGCCGACTACGACTACATGGGCAGGCTGAAGGCTTTTGCCGACAGCCGGGGCATCTGCGTGCTGCTGGTGCACCACACCCGCAAGAGCAAGAACCCCGAGGACAGCTTCGACAACATCAACGGCTCCACCGGCATCCTGGGCGCGGCGGATTTCACCATCGTGCTGGACAAGCAGAGCCGGATGGACGATGAAGCAGGCTTTCTGCTCACCGGCCGCGACATTGAGCAGTGCGAGCGGGTCATCCGCTTTGATAAGGCCCGCTGCCGCTGGGTCATGCAGGGCACGGCGGCCCAGCTGGCCGCGCAGCGCCGGGTGGCCGAGTACGAGGCAGAGCCCATCGTCAAGACCCTGCGGGTGCTCCTGCAGCAGGGGGATGGAACGTGGAGCGGCAATGCGCAAGCATTGATGCAGATGGGAGTGCGTTATACAAACGAAGAGCTTGCTTCCAGTACACGAGCATTGGCAGGACGAATCAAAGAGCTGCAACCAATGCTCTGGGAAAGAGATGCAATCAAGTGCTGGGATAAACAGAATGGAACAGGCGGAAAACGATACTGCTTTAAGATGAATCGGATTGATAATACTGTGCCTGTTATGGATTCTACACAACTGTCGTTAAGACATAATTATCGTTGATATCGTTGCTATCGTTGATAAAACCGCATTCTCTGCAACGATTGCAACGATAGAAATGAGTATAACGAGAACCCCCTCCGGTATGGTGTATACCGAAGGGGGTTCGTTGGGGTTTGATGGCGTGCCCTCTCAGTCTCGCTTTGCTCGACAGCTCTCCCGAAGGGAGAGCCAACGCATCTGCAAGGGGAGAGGATGCTGAAGGTTAAACCTCTCCGTCATCATCGCTTCGCTCGATGCCACCTCCCCTAGTAGGGGAGGCCTTGGCATAGGGCTCATTTTTCGCAATGATCGCCTATCGGCTCCAAAATGCACTCCTGCCGCAAGGATAAGGCTTTGCGCCAGCAGGGCAAACAGGAGCGAAGCGCCAGACCACGAAAACGTGACGGCCTGCCAAGGGCTCCCCTACTAGGGGAGCTGCCGAGCGTCAGCGACGGCTGAGAGGTTTAATACCGTCAGCACCCCCTAAAGGCCGGGCTGCAATTGCCTCTCCCTTTGGGAGAGGTGGCATCCCGCAGGGATGACGGAGAGGGCGCAGGCCCGGAGCGCTTTACCCTCCCGCCGCAAGGCTGCCCTTGGGGCAGGCATCCGGGGCGCTCTGGGCCTTCCGGGCCTCGGTGCGGGCCTTGTCGTAGCAGTAGCGGATGATGGCCTGCCGCCGCACGATGCCGATAAAGATGCCCCGGTCGTCCACCACGGGCACAAAGTTCTGGTTCATGGCCGCTTCGATCAGCTGGTCCATGCTGGTGGTGACGGTCACGGCCTTGTAATCCCGCTTGTGGGCAAAGCTCGAGATGGGCACATCCTCGGCGGCTTCAATGTCCAGCCCGTGCTGCTGTTTCAGCCCCCAGAGGATATCCCCCTCGGTCAGGGTGCCCACATACTCGCCCTTGCGGTTGAGCACCGGGATGGATGCGTAGCGGTTGTTCTCCCATTTTTCCAGCGTCTGCCGCAGGGTGAAGTCATCGTAGACATACATCAGGTCCTGCTTGGGGGAAAGGAAAAACAAAATGTTCATCAAACAGCTCTCCAATCGTTATCCTATCGTAAACAGTGGTTCTGCCGTAAGGGCGCAGCTCCCGTTTCTCTGCTTTGATTTTAGCACTTTTCCACAGGCGGATAAAGTCAAAAATCATACTTTTTAGAATTTATTCACAGTCGCGCCCGGCCTTTTTGCAAAACATGCAGGAAAACCGTGCACAGGGCAGGGTTTTGTGGTATAATAGGAACACGAATCGGCTCACATTGCCCGCCCTTTGGAAATTGTGCTGTACACAGGGCGTGGGAAGTTGTATAATAGGGATACCGATTCCTTTCCCGGTATGCGGCGGGTTTGCCGCGGCAAGCCGGGCCACCCCAACAAGATTTCAAATAAAGGAGCAGAGCGACTATGATCACTTCCCGTTTCCCGCTGGGAGATGTCAGCTTTTCCGCCGAGTACTTCTCTACGCTGGTAGGCGAAGCAACCAAACAATGCTACGGCGTGGCCGCAATGACCCCCCGCGACCTGACCGACGTGGTCAAGAGCGTGGTGCGCGGCAACGATTACTCTGAAAAGGGCGTTCGTGTCACACAGGAAGAGGGCCGTCTCGTGATCGAGCTGCACATTGCCGTCAGCTACGGGCTCAACATCTCCACCGCCGCGCGCAGCATCTCGCACCGCGTCAAGGACGAAGTGGAGCAGGCCACCGGCCTGAAGGTTGCCCGCGTGATCGTGTCGGTGGACGACGTGATCGCCTGATGGAACTTTTTATTAAGGAGTAAGGACAATGATTTCTGGTAAGATCTTGCGCGACGCGATCATCTCCGGCGCGAACAACATCAACAACCAGCGCTCCCGTGTGGACGAGCTGAACGTTTTCCCCGTGCCCGATGGCGACACCGGCACCAACATGGGCATGACGGTGGGTGCCTCCGTGGCAGAGCTGAACGCGCTGGACGACGGCTGCACCGTGGGTGAGGCCGCCAAGACCGCTGCCTCCGCCATGCTGCGCGGTGCGCGCGGCAACTCCGGCGTGATCACCAGCCTGCTGTTCCGCGGCTTCTCCAAGGCACTGGAAGGCAAGAAGGAGGCCGACACCGCCGACATCATCGCCGCCCTGAAAAAGGGCGTGGAGGGTGCCTACAAGGCCGTGATGAAGCCCACCGAGGGCACCATCCTGACCGTTGCCCGGGTGGCCAGCGAGGAAGCTGCCGCCTGCGGTGCCGAGGAGATCCCCGCCCTGTGGGACGTGGTGATGACCGCAGGCCAGAAGGCGCTGGAGGATACCCCCAACCTGCTGCCCGTGCTGAAAAAGGCCGGCGTTGTGGACGCAGGCGGCCAGGGCATTATGATCATCTTTGAGGGCATGGGCAAGGTGTTCCACGGCGAGCCCATGGTGGCCGGCGGCGAGGGCACCCCCAACAAGGCCAAGCTCTCCACCGAGAACGCAGGCAAGGGCGTGTTCACCGACGACCTGATGAAGGTGGAGGACATCAAGAACGGCTACTGCACCCAGTTCCTCATCAACAAGTACGAGGGCGCAAGCGCCGAAAAGATGCGCGCCTTTGCCGAATCCAACGGCGACAGCGTGGTCTGCATCGAGGATGACGATGTCATCAACCTGCATGTCCACACCGCTGACCCCGGCAAGATCCTGAGCGAGGCCATCAAGTACGGCTACCTGACCAACTTCAAGATCGAGAACATGCACGAGCAGTTCCTGGCCCGCCAGAAGCAGGGCAAGAGCCTGGAAAAGCAGGCCTCCGCTGAAAAGGCTCCCGCACAGGCCAGCGAGTTCGTTTACGCCGCAGTGGACCCCAGCCGTGACTACGGCTTTGTGGCCGTTGCCGCCGGTGAGGGCCTGAAGGCCGTGTTCACCGACCTGGCTGCGGACGCTGTTGTCTCCGGCGGCCAGACCATGAACCCCGCCACCGAGGACATCCTTGCCGCCATCCAGAGCGTGCCCGCCAAGACCGTGTTCGTGCTGCCCAACAACAAGAACATCATCATGGCAGCGGAGCAGGCCCAGAAGCTGGCCGACCGTCAGGTGATCGTTCTGCCCACCCGCACCGTGCCCATGGGCATCACCGCGCTGCTCAACTTCGACCCCTCCGCCAACGCTGAGACCAACACCATCAACATGATGGCCGCCGCCGACAAGGTCAGCACCGGCCTCATCACCTACGCCGCCCGCGACAGCGAGTTTGACGGCAAGCGGATCCGGAAGGGCGAGATCATGGCTCTGGAGAACGGCAAGATCGTTGCCACCTCCACCGACCTGACCAAGGCCACCTACCGCCTGGCCCGCAGCATGTGCAAGAAGGACTCCAGCTTTGTCACCATCATCTCCGGCTGCGATGTCTCCGACGAGGATGCCGAGAAGCTGACCGAGATCGTCAAGGCAAAGTGCCCCAACCACGTTGAGGTCAGCCACATCCGCGGCGGCCAGCCCGTATACTATTATATGATCAGCGTGGAGTAAAATTGCACTCCGGCTGAAACAGAACCGCAAAACAAACCCCCTGTACCAGACCATGGCACAGGGGGTTTTTGATTCACCCGCCCAGGTCCTCCAGCACCTCCTGCAGGGCGGCATCTCCCGTCACTGCCATGCCCTGCTTGACACGCAGTGCGTCATTTTCTGGCAGGAGGTTGACATAAATATCTGTCTGCCGGGCAAGGCGGGTGGGGGAGCCATCCGGCCCGCAGGTGTAGACGGCCACCATGCCCCCCTCGTCCCGGAGCAGGTATTGGGTGGGCTGGCCGGTGTCGGGCAGAGTCTGGGCCGCAAGGCTCGGCTCGGAGGGCACCGGCGTTTCGGCGGCGCTGTCCGCTCCCGGCGCAGGGGAGGGAAGCGCCAGCCGGGGCAGGGCCATCCAGAACAGGCTGAAGGCGATGGCAAAGGCGCACAGGGCGTAAAACAGGCAGAGAACTACTTTCCGCATGGAGAAAATCACTCCTTTCCAGTTGGTCTTTCCAGCGGTAGTATGCGCAAAAATGCCGCCCCTGAGACAGAAGTGCACAATTTTCACACCGGAATGCTGTACTTTACGGGGGGAAGTGTGCTATACTAGCAGTATCTGATTAGAAATAGGGGCGGCAGGCCAACGGCAAAGCCTGCCTTTGCCCAACCTTTCAGCTGTAAGCAGCCGATAACGGGGTTAAACCTCTCAGCCGTCGCTGACGCTCGGCAGCTCCCCTAGTAGGGGAGCCCTTGGCAGGCCGTCGCGTTTTCGTGGTCTGACGCTTCGCTCCTATTTGCCCTGCTGGCGCAAAGTCTTACCCTTGCGGCAGGAGTGCGTTTTGGAGCCGATAGGCGATCATTGCGAAAAATGAGCCCTATGCCAAGGCCTCCCCTACTAGGGGAGGTGGCATCGAGCGTTAGCGAAGATGACGGAGAGGTTTAACCGTCAGCGAAGGCTGAGAGGTTGTACCAAGGCGAGGCCTGACCCCGAAGCGATAACAGCAAAGAGGCTATGCGGGACAGTGTCCCGCTCCATAAGCGATACCACCACGTCAGGAGGCGATCCTTATCTCAAACGAATCGAGAAAGATCCACCGCGGCGCTGCACGCACGGACGTGCAGCCCACGGGGGGACGTAAAGTGAATGTGAGCAACAGCCGCAGGGAAGAGCCGCCCAAGCGCGGGCGTGCCCCCAGGGAGCCAAAGGAGCCCCGGGAAAAGGCGAAGCACCCCATCCTCAAGGCGCTGGGACGCACGCTGGCTACCCTCATCTGCCTGGGCATCATGGTGTGCAGCCTGGCGGCAGTGGCGGCGGTGTACTACGCCGTGCAGGCCACGGCCAACGACGGCAACCTGCTGGACCTGGACAACATCGAGCTGAGCCAGTCCAGCACCGTGGTGGCCACCGACCCCGACACCGGCGCGCAGGTGGAGTATGCCACCCTGCGCTCCTCTAACAGCCACCGCGTTTGGGCAGACCTGGAACAGATCCCCACCAATCTGCAGTATGCGTTCATCTGCACCGAGGACAAGGATTTCTACAACGAGCCGGGCGTGAACTTCAAGCGCACCATCGGTGCCATGGTCAACGAGTATCTGCTGCCCATTTACAGCTCCAAGCAGGGCGCTTCCACGCTGGAGCAGCAGCTCATCAAGAACCTGACCAGCGACAAGAGCGCCAGCGGCGTGGAGGGTGCGTTGCGCAAGCTGCGCGAGATCTACCGCGCCCTCTGCCTGAGCCGCGCTTACTCCAAGGAGACCATTCTGGAGGCCTACCTGAACACCATCAGCTTCACCGGCACCATTCAGGGCGTTCAGACAGCGGCCAACGAGTATTTCAACAAGGACGTGAGCCAGCTCACCCTCTGGGAGTGCGCCACCATCGCGTCCATCACCAAGAACCCCACCAACTACAACCCCTACACCAACCCCGAGAACCTGATCCACCGCCGCAACTTCATCATGTATAATATGTGGCAGCAGGGCATCATCTCGGAGGAGGATTACCGCAACGGCGCGGCCCAGCCCCTTGTGCTGGCCGAGGAGGACACCAACAAGAAGACCTCCTCCGTGACCAGCTACTTCACCGATGCCCTCTTTACCGAGGTGGTCCACGACATCATGGACAAGGAGGGCGTGGACGAATCCACGGCCCAGTCCATGCTCTACACCGGCGGCTATACCATCGAGGCCACCGTCAACCCCAAGATGCAGACGGCCATGGAGAACCTGATGCTCAACGAGGGCGACGCTTACTTCCCGGCCGGCTGGCATGAGGAAGAGGTGACCAGCATCTCGGACGATGACGTGCAGGTGATGAACGCCGACGGCACCCCCAAGACCCGCACCGGCGACGACGGCACCGTGTACTACTACCGCAATGTCCGCACCCAGGCGGCCATGGTCACGCTGGACTATGACGGCAATGTGCTGGCCATGGTGGGCGGTCTGGGCGAAAAGACCAAGAGCCTTTCCCTGAACCGTGCTTACAGTGTGACCCGGCAGACCGGCTCCACCATCAAGCCCATCGGCGCGTACGCGCTGGGCGTGGAGTACGGGCTGGTGAACTGGTCCACCATGCTCAACAACTCGCCCCTGTACCAGAAGCAGGACATGGTCATCCGGGATGAGGACTACTGCCGCAAAAACGGCCTGATGGGCCTTTCCGACAGTCAGCTCAAGGCCTACCCCAACGCATGGCGCAGCTGGCCCCGCAACTACGGCGGCAATTATGGCGACGGCAGCGACCTGCCCCTGTGGAACGGTCTGGCCCGCTCCCTGAACACCATCGCCATCCGGGTGGGCGACCTGGTGGGCGCAAGCAACATCTTCAACTTTGTCTACAACACCCTGCAGCTGACCACCCTGGACCCCGCCAACGACGTGGGCCTTGCCCAGATGGTCATGGGCAGCCAGACCCACGGCGTGACCCCCACGGCGCTGGCCGCTGCCTTCCAGATCTTCTATGACGGCGAGTACACCACCCCGCACCTGTACACCCGTGTGCTGGACCGGGATGGCAACATCTACCTGGAAAACAATGCCACCAGCTATCAGGCCCTGACCCCGCAGACAGCCTATATTATGAACCGTCTGCTCAAGAACGTGCTCTACTCCAACGTGGGCACCGCCAGCGGCCGCTACCCCAACTCCACCGGCATGGAGTCCTTTGGTAAGACCGGTACCGCCAGCGATGAAAAGGATTTGTGGTTCGTGGGCGGCACGCCCTACTATGTCACCGCTGTCTGGTGGGGCTACGACGCGCCTTACGATATGACCAACACCCTGGGCAAGAATCAGGCCAAGACCCGCACCTGTGTCATGGCGTGGAAGGCCTATATGGAGCAGGTGCAGGCAAACCTGCCCTATAAGGCATTCCCCACCAGCGACGGCGTGGTGGAGCGCGCCTACTGCACCCAGAGCGGCCTGCTGGCCGGGGCCAACTGCCCCAGCCGCGCCACCGGCTACTACCGTGCCGATGACCTGCCCGATACCTGCAACTACTCCCACAGCAGCGGCGTGGCCGCAGCCCAGAGCGCGGACACCGCCCCCGTTGTGGGTCAGGACACCACCGGGCTGGATACGGATTGAACCTCTCAGGTGGCCCCCTCCAGACGGCCCTCTCAGTCTCGCTGCGCTCGACAGCTCTCCCAAAGGGAGAGCCAACGCATCTGCAAGGGGAGAGGGTGCTGAAGGCTAAACCTCTCAGCCGTCGCTATCGCTCGGCAGCTCCCCTAATAGGGGAGCCCTTGGCAGGCCGTCGCGTTTTCGTGGGCTGACGCTTTGCTCTTGTTGGCTCTGCTGGCGCAAAGCCTTATCCTTGCGGCAGGAGTGCGTTTTGGAGCGTCAGCGATCATTGCGAAAAATGAACCTTATGCCAAGGCCTCCCCTACTAGGGGAGGTGGCAAAACCGACAGGTTTTGACGGAGAGGTTTAACCCCGCCAGCACCCCCTAAAGGTCATGCTGCAATTGCCTCTCCCTTTGGGAGAGGTGGCATCCCGCAGGGATGACGGAGAGGGTGCAAGGCCAGCCTCTGTTAAAAGTCACACTTTCTCAATTCCGGTGCGACAGCTTGCCACTTCACGCTCCAAAACTGGATAATCTGACAAAAAAGCATCCGGTCTCTTGCAATGCAGGGGGCCGGATGCTATTATATTCCCTGTAAGAACACTTGTGTTTGTGAGGTGAACAAGTTGGAACGCCGTTTTTATCTGGTGGACGCGGAGGTCCTGCCCGAGGTCTTCCTGAAAGTGGTCAAGGCCAAGGAGCTTCTGGCAAGCGGGGAAGTGCGCAGCATCTCGGCTGCCACCCGCAGCGTGGATCTTTCGCGCAGTGCCTTTTATAAATATAAGGACTGCATCTTTGATTCCGAAAATGGCCGCGAGGTCGTGACCGTAATGGCAACGCTCCGGGATGAAACAGGCGCGCTGCAAAGCCTGCTGGCGGGCATCAGCGCCGCCGGGGCAAGCATCGTCACCATCAACCAGTCCACGCCGGAAAATGGCGCAGCGCTGGTTGCCGTTACCATCCGCACCGATACCATGCAGATGACCCCTGAGGAGCTGACGGAGCGGTTGAGCCGCCAGCGCATGGTGGTGGGCGTGCACTGCGGGTATAACCTGTAAGAGCACCAGAACAGTTAGGAAATAGGAACGAGGGTTGAACTATGGCAAAGATCGCGATTTTAGGCTTTGGCACGGTGGGCAGCGGCGTGTACGAGGTGCTGTGCCGCAACGCCGCCGGTGTTTCCCGCCGGGCCGGTGAGCCGGTGGAGGTCAAGTACATCCTTGACCCCAAGGATTTCTCCGCCCATCCGGCGGCAAACCTCTTCATCAAGAACTTCGATACCATTCTGGAAGACCCGGAGATCCGGGTGGTGGTGGAGACCATCGGCGGCACCCGCTTTGCATACCCCTATGTCAAGGCCTGCCTCGAGAGCGGCCGCAGCGTGTGCACCTCCAACAAGGAGATGGTGGCCACCTACGGCGCGGAGCTGCTGGCGCTGGCCAAGGCCCACAACTGTGCCTTCCTGTTCGAGGCCTCCGTGGGCGGCGGCACCCCCATCATCACCCCCATGCACCAGTGCCTGGCCGCCAACGTCATCACCGAGGTGGAGGGCATCGTGAACGGCACCACCAACTTCATGCTGACCAAGATGGTGCGGGAGAACCTGGGCTTTGACGAGGCCCTGAAGATCGCGCAGGAGCTGGGCTACGCCGAGACCAAAGACCCCGGCGACGATGTGGACGGCCGGGATGCCTGCCGCAAGATCGCCATCCTGTCCTCGCTGGTCTGCGGCCACCAGATCTACCCCCAGAACATCCCCACCCGGGGCATCCGGGACATCACCGTGGCCGATGTGGCTGCGGCGGAGCGGCTGAATTGCGTCATCAAGCTCATTGCGTGGATGAAGCGGGGCGATGACGGCAGCGTGGCCGCCGGTGTGGAGCCCTGTCTGGTGCCCAAGAGCCACCAGCTGGCCGGTGTGGACGATGTGTTCAACGCCGTGCTGGTCAAGGGCGATATGCTGGGCGACGTGGTGTTCTACGGCAAGGGCGCGGGCAAGCTGCCCACCGCCAGCGCCGTGGTGGCCGATGTGGTGGATGCCCTCAAGAACGGCTCCAAGGTCCACGACAGCCTGTTCTGGCAGCCTGCGGAGCCGGTGGAGGGGATGCTCACCGACCCGGCTCCCGCCGCATATTATGTGCGTGCAGCGGGCGTTGCTCCCGCCGTGGTGGAAGCCATCTACGGTAAGGGCCGTGTGGTGGATGAGCACTTTGACGGCTGCTCCTATCTGGTGGAGCAGGCCGATGCAAAGGCCATGGCCGAGGCAGCCCGCAAGGTGGAGACCGTGGGCGGCAGCGTGAAGCTGGTGCTGAAAAAGCTGCCCGAGGATGCATGAGAAAAGGGGACGGACGATGAAGATCAAAGTTTCTGTTCCGGCCACCAGCGCCAACGTAGGCTCCGGCTTCGACGCGCTGGGTCTGGCCGTGACCCTGTACAACACCGTGACCTTTGAGGAGAGCGATAAGCTGGACATCTCGGCGGCGGACGGCACCCGCATCCCCCGCAACGAGAGCAATCTGGTGTACCGCTCGGCCAAGGGTCTGTTCGACAAGGTGGGCAAGAAGATCCCGCCCCTGAAGATCGTGCAGACCAACCCCATCCCGATGGCCCGGGGCCTGGGTTCCTCCTCGGCCTGCATCATCGCGGGCCTGCTGGGCGCGAACCGGATGCTGGGCGATGTGCTCAACACCCAGGAGCTGCTCACCCTTGCCACGGCCATTGAGGGCCACCCCGACAACGTGGCCCCGGCCCTGCTGGGCGGTTTGACCAGCAGCGTCTTTGAGGACGGCGTGGTCTACTCCGTCAAGCGGGATGTGGACCAGAGCCTCTGCTTTGCGGCCATCGTGCCGGACTACAAGCTGCTGACGGAGGCCGCCCGCGCGGCCCTGCCCAAGCAGGTGGCCCACAAGGATGCCGTGTATAACCTTTCCCGGGCCGCGCTGGTGCCTGCCGCCTTCTGTGAGGGCCGGCATGACCTGCTGGGCATTGCCACCGAGGATAAGCTCCACCAGCCCTACCGGATGCCCCTGATGCCCGGTTCCCGGGAGGTGTTCGCGCTGGCAAAGCAGTGCGGGGCAAAGGCCGTGTATGTATCGGGTGCCGGTTCCACCGTGATGGCGGTGGCCGAGCGCGCGGAGGCTGAGCGCTTTTATGCCGGGCTGCGTGCCGGGCTGGAAACGCTGGAAGGCCTGGACGGATGTGAAGCATTTACACTGTTAGAGCTGGATGCAGATAATACCGGCGCAACTGTGGAATGATATAAATTGGGAGAAACTAGAGGAGAGTGACAAACTATGGCGTTGATCGTACAGAAGTTCGGCGGTTCTTCGGTGAAGGACCGGAACCGTATCTTCAACGTGGCCCGCATCGTGGCCAACACCCACAAGGCGGGCAATGACGTGGTGGTGGTGGTGTCTGCACAGGGCGACACCACCGACGACCTGATCGCAAAGGCTGCTGAGATCACCCACAACCCTTCGGCCCGTGAGATGGATATGCTGCTGGCTGCCGGTGAGGAGATCAGCATCGCGCTGCTGGCCATGGCCCTGAACGAGCTGGGCTGCCACGCCACCAGCCTGACGGGCTGGCAGGCGGGCTTCCGCACTGACCGTGCCTACACCAAGGCACGCATCACCCGCATGGAGACCGAGCGCATTTCCTCCGAGCTGGAGCGCAACCGCGTGGTGGTCGTGGCAGGCTTCCAGGGCCTGAACAAGCTGGATGATATCACCACCCTGGGCCGCGGCGGCTCTGATACCAGCGCCGTGGCCATTGCAGCGGCCCTGCACGCAGACCGCTGCCAGATCTACACCGATGTGGAAGGCGTTTACACCGCAGACCCCCGCAAGGTGCGCAACACCCGCAAGCTGGAAGAGATCACCTTTGACGAGATGCTGGAGCTGGCCTCTCTGGGTGCGCAGGTGCTGAACAACCGCAGCGTGGAGCTGGCAAAGAAGTATAATGTGGAGCTGGAAGTGCTGTCCAGCCTGAATCCCGTGCCCGGTACGGTGGTCAAGGAGGTTACAAAAGACATGGAAGGTATGCTGATCAAGGGTGTTGCAAAGGACACCGATGTTGCCGTTATCACGATCCTGAACGTTCCCGATGAGCCGGGCACCAGCTTCAAGATCTTTGGCCTGCTGGCCCAGAAGAACATCAACGTGGATATCATCCTGCAGTCCACCGGCCGCGACGGCAAGAAGGATATCTCCTTCACCTGCGCCGAGGGCGAGGCTGAGACCGCCATGCGCGTGCTCAAGGAGAGCGGCAAGTTCAAGGATGCCACCTGCGACGAGACCTGCGCAAAGGTCTCCATCGTGGGTGCCGGTATGCAGAGCCACAGCGGCGTTGCCTCCAAGATGTTCGAGGCACTCTCCAACAACAACATCAACATCAAGATGATCTCCACCAGTGAGATCAAAATCTCCTGCATCATTGCCCGTGACGACGCTGACAAGGCGGTCAGCGCCATCCACGATATGCTGTTTGACTGATTGACAGGACTGCTGGTGCTCTGGGGGCAACCCCCCAGTCTCGCTTTGCTCGACAGCCCCCGCTAGTAGGGGGGCCCTTGGCATGGCGTAAAGCTTTGCCATTTTGCCAAGGCCGCCCCTATCAGGGGCGGTGGCATTGCGAAGCAATGACGGTGGGGTTTTCCAGAGCGCCGCAGTCCTTTTTTGCAAAAGCGAGGGGAAAGTATTATGTTGGAATCGATCAAATGCAGCACCTCGGGTGCATACTACCTGCGGGGGCAGTGGGTGCCCGCCGACGCGCAGGCTCCTGCGGCACTGGCAGCCGCGGGCGTGACTGCGGAGCAGGCCGGCCAGGCCTACAAGGGCACCATGGCCTACGGCATCCTCACCGCCCACAACACCAGCGGCAACGACCGGGATCTCCGGATCAAGTTCGATGCCATGGCCAGCCACGACATCACCTTTGTGGGCATCATCCAGACGGCCCGCGCCTCGGGGCTGGAAAAGTTCCCCATCCCCTATGTGCTGACCAACTGCCACAACAGCCTGTGCGCCGTGGGCGGCACCATCAACGAGGATGACCACCGCTTCGGCCTGTCCGCTGCCAAAAAGTACGGCGGCATCTTTGTGCCGCCCCACATGGCGGTCATCCACCAGTACATGCGCGAGCGCTTTGCGGGCTGCGGCAAAATGATCCTTGGCTCCGATTCCCACACCCGCTACGGTGCGCTGGGCACCATGGCCATCGGCGAGGGCGGCGGCGAGCTGGCAAAGCAGCTGCTGGGCCGCACCTACG
>SKED01000465.1_pt1 | contig 45709 bp, 34 predicted proteins | sample 4826651 | NCBI WGS metagenome assembly SKED01 (sample SAMN11008818, study PRJNA524170) | human gut metagenome | biome: Human fecal sample; material: Feces; isolation source: fecal sample from pouch patient p19 | host: Homo sapiens | place: Israel: Tel-Aviv | collected 2016-06-28 | reverse complement strand
CGTTACTCTATAGATGCTACAGAGTTGCTGGCAGATTTCATCGAAAGTAATCCTGTTGCCCATACGCTGCGTAATATGTATATTTATAAACAAGCAAGTTGATATTTATTCACTTGAGAAACTTTAGTTAATAATATATTTAGTATATCTATATTGCCATTAGATTGTTTATATGCGACAAAGATACAGCTTTTCTGTGATTCCGCCAAGTTTTTCGTGCAAAAAATCATCGGGTAGGGCAAAGATTAAAGGCTTATCTCAAAAAATCGGGTGTTTTCTCGCTTTTTCCCTTCTACTATTTTGCTCTTTCAAAATAAAAGCGTAACTTTGCAAAGCATATAATTAGAAACAATAACATCAACTTATGAAGAAAACTTATTTATTACTTTTAACCGGACTCATTTGCTCATCAGCATGGGCAGATGGCACTTTAGGAGGCTACTTCTACAATCAGCAGGCTGCGCCTACGGGATGGGAGTGGCAAAGTCCTGATTCCGTAGCTGTCAACAAGCAGCAGCCGCATGCTTGGTTCTTCTCGTTCCGCAATATCGAAGAGGCGAGAAAGGTTTTACCAGAGAACAGTTCTTACTGGAAATCTCTCGATGGATTATGGAAGTTCCATTGGGCTCCAAATCCAGATAAGCGGCCCAAGGATTTCTACCGTACAGACTATGATGTCTCTCAGTGGGACGATATCAAGGTGCCTATGAACTGGAATCTGGCTGGACTGCAGAAAGATGGAAACAACAAGTATGGAGATCCGCTCTATTCTAACCAGCGCGTCATCTTCCAGCACTCCTGGCAGCCGATGAACGACTGGAAGGGTGGAGTGATGCGTACACCTCCTACCAACTGGATGACCTATCGCAACCGCAATGAGGTGGGGTCTTATCGCAGAACTTTCTCCGTTCCTGCAGACTGGAAGGGTCAGCAGATCTATCTCAACTTCGATGGTGTAGATTCATTCTTCTACCTATATATAAATGGTAAGTATGTGGGATTCTCCAAGAACTCACGCAACCTGGCTGAATTCGACATTACACCTTATCTTAATAAGGAGGGTGAGGAGAATACGGTAGCAGTAGAGGTTTATCGCCATTCAGACGGTTCTTTCCTGGAGAGTCAGGATATGTTCCGCTTGCCTGGTATCTTCCGCACCGTGGCTCTGGTTGCCAAACCACAGGTTCAGGTAAGAGACATCAAGGCTATTCCTGACTTGGATGAAACCTACAGCCATGCCACCTTGCATATCTCTGCCCAGTTGCAGAACCTTTCCAAGAAGGCCATCAAGGGTTATTCCTTGCAGTATTCACTCTATGCCAACCGTCTCTATTCCGACGACAATGATCTGATGGAAGGCGTTACAGCTTCTACTTCTCTCGTAGGAAAACTGAATTCCAGGGGCGAGATTATGCTGGAGACTACGCTCGATGCTGCCAACAAGGTGAAGCTCTGGAGTGCAGAAGCTCCTTACCGTTATACATTGGTAGGAGAATTGAAGGATGCCAAGGGCAGAACGGTTCAGACCTTCTCTACCATCGTTGGCTTCAGAAAGGTGGAAATCAAGGAGACTCCTGCCGAGAAGGATGAGTTCGGATTGGCTGGAAGATATTACTATCTCAACGGACAGCCTATCAAGCTGAAGGGTGTCAACCGTCATGAGAACAATACACTGTTAGGTCATACTGCTACCCGCGAACAGATGGAGAACGAAATTTTCCTGATGAAGCGTGGTAATATCAATCATGTGCGCAACTGCCACTATCCTGATGCACCTTACTGGTATTATCTCTGCGATAAGTATGGTATCTATCTGGAGGATGAAGCTAACCTCGAGAGCCATGAGTACTACTATGGCAAGCAGAGTCTTTCTCATGTACCTGAGTTCCGCAACGCTCATATCGCCAGAAACATGGAGATGGTACACGCTACCGTGAATCATCCTTCTGTAGTAATCTGGAGTTTGGGTAACGAGGCTGGTCCTGGCAAGACTTTCGTAGATTGCTATAATGCCATCAAAGCTTATGATACCAGCCGCCCAGTTCAGTATGAGCGCAACAATGATATCGTCGATATGGGTTCCAACCAGTATCCTTCCATCGCCTGGGTCCAGGGAGCCGTACAGGGCAAGTACAAGCTGAAGTATCCGTTCCACATCTCTGAGTATGCTCACTCTATGGGTAATGCCTGCGGTAACCTGATAGATTACTGGGATGCCATCGAGAGCACCAACTTCTTCATGGGTGGAGCTATCTGGGACTGGGTTGACCAGGCTCTTAACAAACAGGATCCTGTAACCGGACAGACCTACTGGGCATACGGTGGTGACTTCGGTAAGGACAACAAGCCAAACGATGGTATGTTCTGTATGAATGGTATCCTTCGCCCAGACTTCTCACCTAAGGCTCAGTACTATGAGGTAAAGAAGGTTTATCAGAATGTAGGCGTGAAGGCTGTAGATATGAAGCAGGGACAGATTGAAATCTTCAACAAGAACTACTTCGAGCCTCTCAAGAATTACCAGATTGTATGGTCTCTCTACAAGGATGGCGTCTGCATTTCAAAGAATCAGCCATTGCAGGGTGCCAAGAATATCGTGGGTCCTCGCGAAAAGGGCTTCTATACCTTGCCATACGATTATGCAAGCCTCGATCCAAAGAGCGAGTACTTCGTAACCATTCAGTTCCTTCTGGGCAAGGATATGCCTTGGGCTGCCAAGGGTTATCCTCAGATGGAAGAGCAGTTGAGAGTGAAGGGCGCTGATGTTGCTGCTCCTTCTATCGCTACTGTTGCCAAGAACGGTAAGGCGATGAAGCTTTCGGTAGATAAGGCGGCTAAGCGTGCCAACATCAATGGTGGCAATTTCCAGGTAGCATTCGACCTGAATACCGGTGCTATCTATAGCTTGAAGTATGGCAGCCAGGATATCATCAAGGATGGCAATGGTCCTAAGCTCGATGCATATCGTGCTCCTACAGACAACGATGCCGGTATCGGATACCACAATGCATGGTTCAAGAATGGTCTGTACGACCTGCAGCATGTAGTGAAGAACTGGAACTATACTGCCAAGAAGGATGGTACTTACCAGCTCGACTTTACTGTAGAGAGTCAGGGTAAGGAGGGATGCGATGTGAATTACAGCAACCGCGACCGTGACCCAGAGTCTTGCTATAACTTCGAGAAGAACAAGCATGCCTTGACAGATACTGACCTGAAGTTCACTTCACGTCAGATTTATACTATCTATAAGGATGGTTCTATCGAGATGCAGAGTGCCATCGGTGCTAATCGTTCTAAGGTCATCTTGCCTCGCATCGGCTATTCCATGGTATTGCCAGGCGAGTTGAACCAGTATGATTATTATGGACGCGGACCTGTCAACAACTACAACGACCGCAAGACCAGCCAGTTTATCGGTTGGTACCACAGTCCGGTAGCAGAGCAGGGCATCATGCTTCCTAAGCCACAGGCACAGGGCAACCGAGAGGAGGTTCGTTGGTGTGCCGTTACCAACGACAGCCAGCAGGGTGTAGTATTTATCTCTGACAGTACAATGTCTGCCTCAGCATTGCCTTGGAGTCAGCAGGAGTTGACTTTGGCAGCACATCCATATCAGTTGCCAAAGAGCAGCGGTACTCACTTACACCTCGATGCAAAGGTTACAGGATTGGGTGGTGCCAGCTGTGGACAGGGTGGTCCTTTGACGCCAGATCAGGTACGCAGTACTCCTACCACATTCGGATTCATCATCCGTCCTGCGGTGAAGTCTGAGCTTGGAAATATCGTGAAGGTTTCAGCTACCGGTCGTGAGATGGTGAAGGAGATGATGAAGAAGATGCAGCAGAATCAGCAGACTTCTAATCTTCAGATTGCCTTTGCTTCCAGTCAGGAGCCTGATGAGGGTGATGCTGCCTACTTGGTAGATGGCGATCCTTCTACATTCTGGCACACGATGTATTCCATTACATTGGCGAAGTATCCTCACTGGGTTGACTTCGATGCTGGCAAGCAGAAGGTCATCAAGGGCTTTACTTATCTGGCACGCCAGGATGGTTCTCTGAATGGTTGCATCAAGGATTATGAAATCTATGTTAGCAACGACAACAAGACTTGGGGTGAGCCAATCCTGAAGGGTCATTTTGAGAAGACAGCCAAGCTGCAGAAGGTGATGTTGAACAAGCCTGTCAAGGCTCGCTACTTCCGTCTGCGTGCATTGAATGAGCAGAATGGTCAGGATTATGCTTCGGGTTCAGAGTTTACACTGATTACTGAATAATAAGTAGAAGATGATATTCATTCTTTTGGATGCATAAAAGATATTCGTTCTTTTGGATGCATAAAAGAATGAGGAATACCGAATATTATGCGCTTTTCAATTCATAGAAGGTGAAAAGTTGCATAATATTCGGTTTTATTGTAAAAAAGATGCGGGAAAATTTGGTAGTTTCGCAAAAAAGTATTACCTTTGCACTCGCTAATCAAAAATAGCAGCGTTGGTTCCGTAGCTCAGTTGGATTAGAGCAACAGCCTTCTAAGCTGTGGGTCTTGGGTTCGAACCCCAACGGAATCACAAAAGTGGATTAATCGAAAGGTTAATCCACTTTTTGTTTTATATAACAGCCAAATACTCTTGTGGCTCAAGAACGGGCTGAAGGCCCAAAAGCTCCTAGCACAGGGCAACGCCCTGGGTATAGTAGCAGTCAGCAAGGCGCCCTGTAAGGGCAAAAGCTTTGTGTATTGATTGGTACTTGAAAGCTGTTGCCCTTACAGGGCGCAGAGCAGATGCAACAAAAAACCCAGGGTGTTACCCTGGGCTATGAGCTTTTGCCCTTTCAGGGCGTATTGTATGTGACTTATGGCACACCCTCCTATGAGCTTCTGCCCTTTCAGGGCGTTTGAAAGTGCAATCCTTTGATGTACCTTTAATTTTATTATTTCAGTTTCTTGAGATAACCTTCAGCACGGGTATCTCCCAGTTCCTTTGCTTTTTCCAGGTTCTTGCGAGCCTCTTCCTTCTGCTTGTTCTCCATCTGGAGCAAACCGAGAAGGAGATAGCCATCGGCATATTCTGGAGCAATCTCTATGCAATGCTTGGCTGCACTGATGCCTTCTGCATATCGCTTCACACGCAAGTCAAGACTAGCCCATTCTGCAAAATAAGTAGGCTCGTTTGGAGCGAGGTAGCAGGTACGGGCAATATCAATCAGCGCTGGCTGCCACATGCGCAACTTGGTCTCAGCCTTGTATCTTGCATAGAAAAATGCAGGATTAACAGGACGGACAATCGAATCATACATATTGTAGTCGGCTATAGCACTGCGATACTCTCCCTGTTCTGCCTGGAAATCACCACGAGCCAGATAGTAAGGACCAGCCATGGTGCCCGAGTTCTTAGCCTCATTGACTGCACTGTCCAGCAAGACCTTGATCTCTGTAGCTGGAGCCTTGAGCTGAATCTTAGCCTGAGCTGCCTCCAGGAAGATTTCCGAGTTCTTGACTGAAGTCTTGGTCAGGGCGATGAACATATCGTATGCTTTCTGGTAATTACCCTTGGTAAAGATGATGCGTGCCTCCTGATGCTGATATATTGGATTGGCATTGATGGCGTATGCCTTCTGTGCCTCTTCTATCGCCTTGTCGTAAGTCCAGGCTGTATAGGCAGAATCACCCTTATAGATCAGTTTCTGATAGATGACATCAGAATAATTGGAGTGGGCTTCATCCTTGGCTGAAGATTTTTTGATTCCATCTTCCATACATTTGGCTGCCTCGGCAAACTCGTTCTTATCTACAAGAATAGTTGCTTTTTCCTTATAGCCGAATGCTGAAGCAGGGAACTTTGCCATAAACTCATCTGCATACTTGCCATAGATGTCGCGGGTCACCTGACTCTTATTGAGCGTCATCATCGTAATCGCCTCCTGTTCGGTATCAGGAAGAGCAGTACGGATGCCTGTTTGGCGAAGGGCTGCATCCAGTGTAGAAAGACCCGTCACCTTCAACTCCTTGGCATAGTTGGCATCAATGGCAGTTACCTGACCGTTGCTGTGCATGATACCAATCACCTGTCCGCTTTTGTTGACGAATGGGCAACCCACTGCATTGTCCGGTACGGTGTTGGAGAAGATGTAGTAATTGTAAGTTTCCTTAAACTTCTCAACGCTTGCGATATCCTCCTGCTGGAAAGGTGACTTCTTGATAGAATAAGGAACGAGCCAAACCTTGCTGCCCGCAGGTGATTCTGCCGTAGCAATGTTGGCAGCCGTGGTATGACCCAGTACCCTGAACTTAGCCACATCGTAAAGCTCATCGGCTCCGAGGATGGCATCCACGTCCATCGACTTTCCGCTGACATCCACGATGGTAGCCTTTACAGCACCGATAAACGGTTTGAAGGTACCGATAGCCGTTCCCTTGTTATCAATAAATACACCTTGTGTAGAAGAGATGATGTTACCATCCTTGTTGAAGGTGGTGAGTGTAAATACGCTCTTGGCGGCTTTCTGTACAGAGCCTGGCTGAGCGAAGAGGGATGATGCACCCAGCATCAGTCCCATCAGTATCATATTTATTCTTTTCATATTCTCAATAATTCTTTGGCATTGGCAAGAGCTGCCTGCGTGATATCACTGCCACTGAGCATCTGGGCAATTTCCTCAATGCGCTCCTGGTTGTTGAGCTCTTTCATGTGCGAAATGGTTCCATTTTCAGTTTCCTCCTTCAACACCTTGTAATGATGGCTACCCTTGGCAGCAATCTGTGGCAGATGAGTGATGGAGAGTACTTGTCGGTTCTGGAGTCCCATCTCTTCCATGATATCTGCCATCTTTTCTGCTATCTTTCCGCTTACACCGGTATCAATTTCATCAAAGATGATGGTTGGCAACTTCACGGCTCCACTGATCATTGCCTTCAGCGAGAGCATCACACGGGCAATCTCACCACCCGAAGCAACCTGACTGACAGGCTGCAGCTGGGTACTCTTGTTGGCACTGAAGAGGAAGCTGACCTTATCGGCACCATTTCCTGACAGTGGCTTTTCTGCGAAGGCAATCTCGAATCTCACATTCGGAATGCCCAGCGGGATGAGTCTGCCCTTCATCTCTTTTTCGATGGCCTTTGCTGATTTCTGACGGATGGAAGTGAGTAGGGCAGCTTGCTTTTCAGCCTTGACAAGGAGAGCTGCAACTTCTTTTTCCTTCTCTTCGATGTCTTCATCGCCATTATCGATATGTGAAAGCTGTTCTGCGATGCGGTCACGGGTAGCAATGAGTTCAGTCACCGTTTCCACATGGAACTTCTGCTGCAGGGTGTAGAGTTTGTCCAGACGGGTATTGATGGCATCCAATCGGTTAGGATCGAATTCCACGTGATCTACACTACTGCTGATTTCCTGCGCGATGTCCTTCAGTTCGATATAGCTGCTCTGCATTCTGCCAGCCACATCAGCCATGCTTGGATAGACATCACAGATATTTTCCAGTTGATGAGTGGCGTTCTTCAGTTTGTCAAGTATGCTGTCGTCGTCTCCCGAAAGCGCATTGTCTGCTTCGAAGAGAGCGGTCTTGATGTCCTCCGAATGGCTCAGGGTTTCTGCTTCCTGTTCCAGCTGTTCCAATTCGCCTTCCTGCAGATTTGCATCATCCAGCTCTTTATGCTGGAAGCGCATAAACTCCTCGTTCTCACGGTTCTTGGCAATCTCGGCTTTCAGCTCTTCCAGAAGTTCCTTGGCTTTGCGATAGGCATAATACTCCTTTTGGTAAACCTTGAGCTGGTCGGCATCCTGAGCGATGATATCCACCACATTCAGCTGGAAGTCTTCTTTCTGCAGAAGAAGATTCTGATGCTGCGAATGGATATCCACGAGTTGCTCTCCCAATTCTCTCATACGGGTGAGAGGCACCGGGGTGTCATTAATGAATGCACGGCTCTTGCCGGCTGCAGTCAACTCTCTTCGGATGATCGTATCATCGGCATCATAGTCGATGTCGTTATCATCAAAGAATTTCTGCATACCATATCTGGAGAGATCGAAGTGAGCCTCTATCACGCATCGGTCTCTTCCTGCCTTGATTGCCTTGCTGTCGGCACGGTTACCCAGAAGCAGTCCGATGGCACCGAGGATGATACTCTTTCCTGCTCCTGTCTCGCCCGTGATGACGGAGAAGCCAGGATAGAGAGAGATGTTCAGCTCGTCGATGAGCGTGAAGTTCTTGATATATAATTGCTTGAGCATATTTATTCTACTTTTTGATAAAGATATAAAGGGAAAGCTGATTCTGATTTTCAGAAGTTTCCGTTCTGGAAGATGATTTCATGAATGATGACTTCTTCCTGAAAGATTATTCCTTGACCTGATCCCAGTATTTATTCTGTGAAGGATTGATGGAGAAGAGGAGTTCATAGATGCTCTCCTTTTCCTTTTGGGTTCCCTTGCCGCGATAGATGTTGGCAAGTTCATCCTTCTTGAAGTCGGTCCATATCTGTGGCAACAAACTGAGCGGGCGGTTTTCCTTCGCCTTCTTCAGTCCTGTTTCCAGGGCTGCGGTTATCTCGGTACGACCTCTTTCCGCATTATTCGCCATCTCGTCGAGTCCTTTCCGGTAATAGTCATACTGCAACTGTCTGAAGGGTTCCAACGCTCCATCCAGGTAGTCTGAGATGATGGCATATCGGTTACGGTCATCAGAGAAAGCCTTCCATCCGGGATAATCCAGATTTTGGGCATTGTTTGTCAGATTCATGCAGCGCTGCAGGATATCTTCACCGCCTTTGGGGGCAAAACTATCCAAATCGATGCCGATGATAAGATATGCATAATAGGCAAAGAGAGCTGTAAGCTGATTGTCTATCTGCTGCTCATTGAACTCCAACTGGTCGTATTCAGCAAAACGAAACGTGAAGTTATCGTCCACATTATTATATAAGGTGGAGGTGTATGCCGAATTGAAGACGGGGCGATTGGCCTGTATCAGCGCCTTGCAGGTAAAGAGATTCTGGTCTCTGTCATACTTGGTGACGGTGATATTGAAGTTGCAGATGATGCGTTCGTTCTTCTGAAACTGAAGATGAGTCCATTGGCGATTGTTGACGAATTGCTGCAAGGTTTGTTGCAGATTGTCGAATACGCCTTTCTCCGTGCCCGAGATCTGGGCATGGTTGATGGTAATCTTAGCTTGCAGCTCCTGTGCTGAAATCGTAGAAGGACTGCAGCACAGGAGGCCACCAGCTAAAGATACCGGACTAAAACAGGAGAGCCAGTTCGTCAATGATGTCGCGAGCCACCTCAGTCTTCGGTTTCTTTTCATATTCTTTCTTTCCCTTTTCAGAGATGATGGTAATCTGATTGTCGTCAGTGCCGAAAGTTGTGCCCGGATTACGGGTAGAGTTGAGCACGATGAAGTCGGCGTTTTTCTTCACTCTCTTCTTCTGTGCATTACTCTCTTCATCGTTGGTTTCCAGGGCGAAAGCTACGATTCGCTGATTCTTTTGTTTCATCTGTCCCAAAGCTGCTGCGATGTCATGGGTAGGCACCAGTGTCAACTCCAGGTCATCCTTTTCGCGCTTGATTTTCTTATCCGCTACATTGGCAGGACGGAAGTCTGCTACGGCTGCACAGAGAATGGCAGCATCAGATGATGCAAAGGCTGCTGTGGCTGCCTGATACATCTCCTCACAGCTCTCCACATTGATGCGGTGGATAGCAGGACTACAGTCTAATGAAACAGGACCTGCCACCAAAGTAACATCCGCACCACGGCGAAGACATTCTTCGGCAAGTGCGAATCCCATCTTTCCTGAAGAATAATTGCCGATGAAACGCACTGGGTCAATCTTCTCATAGGTTGGTCCAGCAGTAATCATCACCTTCTTACCGCAGAGGTCTTTCTCCGTATTCTTCTGGTTCTCTGATTCTACATCAGCAACCTCATCGGCACTCTCCATCATATTGAAGTATCTGTCCAGGTAATTCACGATGACATCCGGTTCCTCCATGCGTCCCTTTCCCTCTAATCCAGAAGCTAGGAATCCCACTTCCGGCTCGATGATATGGTTACCATAGCCGAGAAGGGTCTTCATATTAGCCTGGGTAGAAGGATGCTTGTACATATCAAGGTCCATGGCAGGAGCAATGAAGACTGGTGCCTTCATAGAGAGATAGGTGGTGATGAGCATGTTGTCTGCAATGCCATGCGCCATCTTGCCCATGGTAGATGCCGTACATGGTGCAATGACCATCGCATCCGCCCAGAGACCGAGATCCACGTGCGAATTCCAGGTACCATCACGCTGTGAGAAGAACTCGCTTACCACCGGCTTGTGGGTCAGCGCCGAGAGAGTGATAGGGGTAATGAACTCCTTGCCGGCAGGCGTAATGACCACCTGCACCTCAGCTCCCTTCTTGATGAGACCACGGATGATAAGGCATGACTTGTAGGCTGCAATGGACCCCGTAATGCCCAATACGATTTTCTTTCCTTTTAACATATTATTTTCCCATTCTCTTGTTGAACTCGCGCAGACGGATACGGGTGAGTACCTGCTTGGTATTGTTGGTGAAATCGCTTCCCAATACCCAGGTGAAGTAACCAGGATCCTTGGTCAGGATCTCTGCCACATCCCATCCTTTGTACTTGCCGAAGTTGAATACCTCGTGCTTGCGAGGATTGCCCTTTTCGTCGAGTATCACATTGCCGTCAGCATCCTTCAACTCCTGCCAAACGATGCGGCCGGCAAAATCTACATTGTCGTTGCGCTTGGAGAACTCAGCAAGCTCGTCCATGTCATTGTTAAGCACACGGTCGGCTTCCTCCTGAACACCAGGGGCATAACGGTCCAGCTCGCCTTTCAGTACGCAATAGGTAGCCTCGGTATCCTGGTCGGCACGGTGTGCCTCGAAGTCTTCCTCCATCTTTCTGCCGCAATAGAACTTGTAGGCAGCAGCCAGGTTACGACGCTCCATCTTCATAAAGATGTTCTGGGCATCAATGAGGCGACACTTAGAGAAATCGAAATCGATGCCTGCACGCAGAAATTCCTCTGCAAGCATAGGCACATCGAAATGATTGGAGTTATAGCCAGCAAAATCACAACCGGAGAACTCCTGGTTGAAGGTAGCCGCCAACTGCTTGAAGGTTGGTGCATCCTTCACATCATCATTGCTGATACCTGTAAGAGCAACCACCTCTTCAGGGATTGGCTTCCCTGGATTGACAAACTGGTTTTTACGAACCTCTGTTCCATCTGGATACACCTTGATATAGGAGATCTGGATGATTCTGTCTTTTACCATGTCAAGACCGGTAGTCTCTAGGTCGAACACGATCAGAGGCTTAGTAAGATTTAATTTCATTACTTCTAGTATTTATTACTATATATTACTGATAGGGAAGGGGTGTTTGGATGAACCAAGCTCCTTATTCGTTAAGGAGCATTGGCATGATGAGCATGAGGATGTCCTCGTCTTCTGGCTGCTCAGCTGGTACAATGATACCAGCACGGCTAGGATCAGCCAAGTGGAAGACAACCTGATCGCTGTTCAGATTACCCAGGATTTCCATCAAGCTGCTACCCTTGAAACCGATGCTGATGCTGGAACCGCTATATTCGCAAGCCAAAACTTCCTTGGCAGAAGTAGAGAAGTCGATGTCTTCTGAAGAAACCTCGAAACGGCCGCTCTCGATATGGAAACGGATCAGCTGGCTGCTCTCGCTGGCAAATGGCAAAACACGGCGCAATGCACTCTGCAAGCCCTTGCGATCTACGGTTATCTCACATGGGTTGTTGGCTGGAATAACTGAGTTGTAATTAGGATAGCGACCATCAATGAGGCGGCATTTCAATACGCCATCGCTAAACTGAATCTCAGCTCTGCGTGCATCAAACTTGATGGTTGCCTCATCATCCTTGCTCAGAATGTTCTTCAGCAATGATGCTGGCTTCTTTGGCAGGTTGAATGAAGAAGGAGTCTCACTCTTGATAGTGAAGTTCTTGCTTCTTACCAACTTATGACCATCACTTGCTACGATGGCAAGCGATTCGGGAGTAAGGTCGAAATAGATACCATTCATTACTGGGCGCAGCTCATCGCTAGCTGTTGCAAAGAGAGAACGGTTGATATTGTCGATCAGCACCTGTGCTGGCAAGACGAGGGTAGTGCAGGCATCACCCATATCCTGTGTTGGAGGATAGTCTTCAGCATTCAAGCCTGTGAAATTATAGAGACCATTCTGATATACAATCTTAATGGCATAACTATCTGTATCTACATCGAAGCTGAGAGGCTGCTCAGGCAACTCCTTCAATGCATCCAGGATGACGCGGTTGGCAACGCAGAACTCGCCTTCGCCATCGCAGTCAGTGAGAGCGATGGTACTCTTGATGATGTTGTCACTGTCGCTTGCGGTGATGGTCATCTCGCCGTTGGCAACTTGAAACAGGAAATTGTCAAGGATAGGCAGAGAATTCTTGCTGCCAATCACCTTAGCAAGCATATTGAGCTTGCTGTTCAATGCTGAACTTGAAACTGTAAATCTCATGAGTCGTTATTTTATATTATTAATTTTCTATATTACTTATCTCATTTTCATGGCTGATGCTCCTTACTTGATGGGTAAATTGGAGCATTTGCGCAATTATGAGCACAAAAATACAAAAAATATTGGGGATAGACAAAAATAATCGAAGAAATGTTTTTGTTTTAAAACTATTTTTAGTAATTTCGCAGTCAGAAAGAAAAATAACAGATAGATTCACTCGTTTTTGAGCCTCTTCATACATCTTTTGATTCTCGATGAAAATGGGGCTCGGCAGGCGAAGGATTGAAACAATTTTTAAAATAATAATATGGAATTACAAGGAAAGGTAATTGCCGTTTTACCAGAAAAAAGCGGCGTTTCAGCAAGAGGTGAGTGGAAGGCTCAGTCGTTCGTTATCGAAACTCACGAGCAGTATCCAAAGAAGCTTTGCTTCGATGTTTTCGGAGCAGATCGTCTTGCTCAGTTCAACATCCAGAGTGGTGAGGAACTTTTGGTTTCTTTTGATTTGGATGCACACGAATATAATGGTCGTTGGTTCAACAGTGTCCGCGCTTGGAATGTGCAGCGTGTAGATCCTAATGCTGTTGCTGCTATGCAGGGTGGCATGCAGCCTGTTGGTTCTCCATTCCCTCCGGTAAGTGCGGCTCCTCAGGCAGCTCCTGCTCCAGCTCAGGGTGCAACTGCTCCATTCCCTCCAGCTCAGCCAGCAGCTCCTGCAGCAGGTGGCAGCGCAGATGATCTCCCATTCTAAGAGAGAAAGCATGTAAGAAAATTGCAAAGAGCATTCGAAAGGGTTTGTTTCCACAATCCTTACGAATGCTCTTTTTTCTTTAATTGGACTTTTATGCCGCTTTAACCAGCTGAAACATTACCCTTAAGGAAAAAAAGATTTATCCTTAAGGAAAAATATAATTTCCCTTAAGGGAAAATATTTCTAGCCTTAAGGGTAAAAGTTTAGCCCTTGATGGAAGCTAAACTTTTACCTGGAAAAAACTTATACTTTTTTATTCCTTTGCTAATCGTTTCGTCTTCTTTTTTCAAAGAATGTCCGGGAGGCAGCAAAGAACAATACCACTGCGGCGGCATTTTCGACCGCTACCATCCAGAAGGCACCACTATAACCGAAATGCTCGGCTACAACACCACCCAGAAGACAACCGATTCCAAATCCCAGGTCCCAACCGGTCAGGATACTGCTGTTGGCAGTACCACGCTGGTCGTGGCGGGCAACATTGATAAACATATTCAGGAAGGCTGGATACAGGTGACCATTTCCCAATCCTATCAATGCAGCTGAAAAATAGTAGGCTATCGGATGCTTGATGGCTACGAATATCGTAAAACCAACGAGCGATATCAGCATTCCTTCGGCAGCATTCTGGGTCAGCTTACCCTGACTCAAAGCCTTTCTGCCTTGTAATCTACTCAGGAACAATCCCATAGAGAGAATGGCGAAATAGGTACCCGTTCCTCCGGTAATGCCTAATTCCTCCTTACTGTAAATGGCGAGATAGTTGCTCAATACACCCCAGCAGAAACCAAACATGCAGATGTTGATGGCCAACAGCCAGGCGCGGGTGAGGAAGAAGCGGTCGAGCGAGAGCTTCTCCTTGTTTTTGATGATTTCCTTCTCTGGGAGTTTCACCGTTCCAGCTATCACTACAGAAGCAATGGCTACCACAAAGGCTATCCAGAAAAGTACCATATAGCTACCCACCAGATTGTGCAGATAGATACCTATGGAAGGGGCTATCGCCATGGCGAAGTTGTTGCTCAATCCATAAAGACCGATACCCTCATTGCGTCTGCTCGATGGCAAGACATCAATGGCACAGGTACTGTTGGCAACAGTTACCGCTCCGAAAGGTCCACCATGCAGGGTTCGGCAGATGGCAAACATCAGGATGGTACTGGCTGCTATGTATCCTGCAAAGAAGATGGCAAAAGCCGTCAGACAGACCATCAGCACTTTCTTACGGGAAAATCCATCCACCACATATCCGCTAAACGGACGGATGATGAGTGCCGCCACCGTATATCCGCTCAGAACAATGCCTATCACATCCTTCGTAGCCCCGAAAGTTTCACTCAGATAGAGTGGGAGGAGTGGGGTGAGGAGATAGAAGGCAAAGTAGAGCAGAAAGTTGGTGGTCATCACCTTGATGTAATTCGCATTCCAAAGTTTTTCTTTCATCTCTTCTGTATTTCTTAATTTCAAGATTCTACCCTATACTTATCATTAGTCCAGGGCGAGTATAGCCTGCTTGCGAAAGTTTATATTCTATTCTCTAGCCAGGCATCAATGAGTTTGCGGGCAATCGACAATTTCTCCGGCAGAACAGGGAGATTGTCCTTGCTGAACCATTTGCCGCGGGAAAGCTCTTCCTTCTGAAGATGAATCTCACCATCTACATATTCGGCTGTATATCCTACCATCAAGCCACTTGGGAACGGCCATGGCTGGGAACCGAAATACTTGAGGTTCTTGATGGTCAGACCAGTTTCTTCCATCACCTCACGATGAACAGCTTCCTCTAGACTTTCACCTGTTTCCACAAAACCGGCTACCAAGGAATCGAAGTTACCCTTGAAGTTGCGGGCATGAACCAGCAGCACCTGATCGCCCTTCTTGATAAGAACGATGATGGCTGTAGCGAGAGAAGGCCAGACAGACTTGCCACACTCGGTACACTTCTTACTGATATCTGTTGACATCTTCATAGGTGAACCGCATACACCGCAAAACTGGGTGTTCATATCCCAATAGTTCAGTTCCTGACATTTTCCCGCTTTCTGATACAACTCTGGGGAGAGCTTGTAAAAGCTAGGACGCAAACCGCACATCTCATATTTCGGATTGTCGGTTACGGGCTCTGGAATGGTGAAAGTCTTCACTTCCGTACCGTCATTCATCGGTGTGATGTTGAGAATATGGGTCCAAGGCTTGGTTGCTACCGGACTTTCCTCACTACATGGAATCGTATAGGTTCCATCTTCTCTCTTCTCGAGCAAGATATCTGTCTTGCAAAATATAAACCAATACTTCATAATCTATTATTTTTTCTTTCCGAAAAGCAACTCATAGTCACGCTGGGCAGCAGGCTTGGTCCATGCTTCCGGCACAAACTTCCAGTTGTTGTTTGGCTTGGCATCTACGGTTCCCATCTTTTCTATCGCTTCCATCAGGTAGTAACGCTGGTCGCGCTCGCTGCGATAGATGATTCTGCTATCCAGACTATCCTTTGGAATACCGGCACCACGGGTGAGGAGCTCTCCGCCGCCATTGCCGCGATAACTGTTCACTGCCACCTTATACCATTTCTTTTCATCGAAAGGCTGGCCATTGCTCATACGCAGAATCTTCACCTTCTCTCCGTCTGGCTTGGTAACATCAACCTCATAATCGATGCCGGCAGCACTGTCAAAATTGAAGGAGAGGTTCTTGAAGCCCAGACGCTGCTGATCGCCCTTGGTCTGGGTATCGAGCAGGAGAAGATGGTCTTCAGGACTCTTCATCGTATTCACCCAGAGATCATAGCTCATCTCCAGATGCTTGCGGATCTCCTCACCTGTAAGGCGCATCACGTAGAGCTGATTCTCATATTTATAGAGATTGAACATGTCACCAACGTAGATAGGTCCCGCCTGGATGGTAGAATTAAACTGGAGGGGCGCATTGAAGGCAATATCAGCATTCGTGATCTGTAGCTGCAGGTTGAGGATGAAGTCATTGAAGGCGCAGTTGCCGAAGAAAGACTCGCGGCTGTGAATGGTATTCTTGAAAGTTCCGATCTGCTTGCTGACAAACTTGTTGATTTCTGCAATCTGAGGCTCGAATGCCTTCATGAAATCCTCATCAATAGGACATTTTGTCACATCTGGCAGACTGCCAACTATCTTCTTGTCTGTCACAACATACTGTTTTTTGCCATTCACCTTCTTCTTGTTCAGGGTAATGGTCACCTCGGCATCTGCCACATTCAGTGCATTATTGGCAGGGTCGAGACAAACCACAGGCTTACCTTCCACATTCAGGATTGTCTCATTGCAGCGGGTATGGTCATGTCCGAAGAGTACCATGTCGAAGCCTGGCACCTCCTTTGCTACCCGCAGGGAGGCATCCTCCTCATATTCGGGAGTGACAATACCGCCATCCTTACCGCTGTGGAAGACACCAATGACAACGTCCGGCTTCTCCTTCTCCTGGATAATCTTCATCCATTTACGGGCACAGGTCACCATATTCTCAAACTTCATTCCGCTCCAGAGATTCTCTGTCAGCCAGTTGGGAATAGCTGGAGTCAACATACCGAGAACGGCTATCTTCACACCCTCACGGTTCAGGATGATATAAGGCTTCACATAAGGCTTACCGGTCTTGGTATCAATGATATTGGCACCCAGCACCGGACAATCTAACTCCCTGATCCACTTGTCATAAACCGCATGTCCTGTCTCTACATCGTGATTACCGAAAGCCTGGGCATCATACTTCATATAGTTGACGACATCAGCTGCTACATTACGAGCCTGGGTATTGATATAATTATAGAAGTAGCAGGTAGGTTGTCCCTGAAGGATATCGCCATTCTCCAGGAGGATGACATTGTCCTTATAGGTCTTGCGCAGATCGTTTACATAAGAGGATACACGTGCCAGGGTTCCTGCCTTCGGTTTGCGATTGATGAAATCGTATGGGAAGAAAGAACCATGGACATCACTCGTCTGAATCACTCTGAGTTTGACGGTGCGCGGCTGAGCCATTGCCTGCGAATTAAAAGTGAGCGCCAACAAGAGCGCTGCGAATAACTTTTTCATACTTTTTCTCAAATTTATTTGTTTCAACTGCAAAATTACAAAAAAGTTGGCAATTACGGCATACTTTTTGTTGGATTCTTATAAAAATCATAAAAATAGGAGGTATTATACTATGGCATTTGTAGATTATTACAAGATTCTCGGTGTAGATAAGAACATCCCGCAGAAGGATGTGCGCGCTGCATATCGCAAGCGTGCTAAACAGTTTCATCCGGATTTGCATCCTAACGACCCAAAGGCAAAGGCTAAGTTCCAGGCGCTGAACGAGGCGTATGAGGTGATTTCCGATCCGGACAAGCGTGCTAAGTACGACCAGTACGGTGAACAGTGGAAGAATGTAGGAGGCTTCGGTGGTGGAGGCTATGATGGAGCTGCCGGCGGAGGTGCCGGCGGTGGAAATCCATTCGAAGGCTTCGACTTCAGCAGCTTCGGTGGTGGAGGAGGCGGTTTCTCCAGCTTCTTCGAAAATCTCTTCGGCGGAGGTCGTGCCCGTGGTTCACAAGGTGCCGGTTTCGGTGGCTTTGGCGGATTCGGCGGAGCAGGTGCTGGTTTCGGTGCCGGTGCTGAATATGGTACAGGCGGATGTAACGGCGGCTGCGGTGGCCGTAGCGGCAGAACGAATACCGGCGAGATGAACATGAATGTGAATATCGACATGTACACCGCACTGCTCGGTGGTGAGGGTATCATCACATTGAGCAATGGTTCAAAGATTAAACTGAAAATCAAACCGGAAACCCAGAACGGTACCAAGGTACGTGTTCGCGGCAAGGGTTATGACAGAGGTGATGGAACCTTTGGTGATCTGATGATTACCTATAACGTGAAGTTGCCTACTGGTCTGAATGAAAAACAGAAGGAATTGCTCCGACAGATGAAGGAAGCAAAGTAAAAGGAAAAAAGAAAGCTCCGATGGACTCAATAAATCCATCGGAGCTTTCTTTTTATATTGTTTTTGAATCTTATGATTCTTTTATATTGTTTTAGAACTTACGAACCTTTTAATCAGGACTCATCTATTGCTGTGGCTCAGAAACCTTGTTCATATTGAAGGCAGAAACCTTGCCATCAGGTGAAACAACTGCAGAAATCTTAAAGAGTTGTTCCTTCCTGGTGCCATCTGTCAAATCTACGTTCTGGCGGGCTGAGAACTGTACCTGATACTCATATTCCTCATCGCCAACCTCGCGCTTCTTGATCTGGTAGTCGTTGTTGATGAGCCAGTTCATATTGGCTACATCATCTTTATAGAGCTTGTCCATAAAGGTAACGACATCTGCCTTAGTAGCCGAGCTCTTACCAAGCAATGAAGAAAGGATATCCTCGCAGGTAGCAGTCAATCCATTTGCATTACGTGAATTGATGCTCTGGAAGAACTGACGGAACAATCCGCTCACCATCTGCTTTTCTTCTGGCTGGAGGTCACGGCTCTTCACCTTCTTCAGGGCATTTTCTGCCTCTTCGATATGAACACCATCTGTATGAGCATTCAGGTATGCCTGATAGGCATCAGCTGTATCTGCAGCCTTAGCTACATTCCAGTCGAGGGAATCTATTTTAAGCAAAGCTTCCTGCTTGTGCAAACTGTTAGGATACTTCTGGAGATATGCTTCCAATGCTTCTTTCGAACCGCTCACTACCGCATTGGTCCAATCCTGGTCGTTCTGCTTCAACAGATCAAGATGAGCCATAATGGAATCGCGATGTGCTTCATCTGCATCCTTGTAGGTATCGAGATAACTCTGCAGTACCATCGGATCGCTGCTTTGCATCGCATACTCATAAGCTTCCATCTCCTTGTTGCGATTGGCACTGTCGTAGAAGTAATACATAATGCCACACGCCAAGACAGCAAAGATGAATGAGATAATGAAGATAGAGCGGGTACTCTTTTTCTTCTGTGGTTCCTGAGGAGTATTGCCCTCTCCGCCATCATTTCCGCTCGCGGTAACACCAGGACGACGTACAGGAGGTACTGGTGGAACAGGAGGGGTTGGAGGGGCTGAAGGAGCTGTTGGAACTGTTGGAGTTGTTGGAGCCGCAGGAGCCTGCGGTGTTGCTGACGATGCTGCAGACGACACCGGTGATGTTGCTTCCGCAAGAGGACGAGTTACCCCCACTGCTATCTCATGGCAGTTTGGACACATCTCCTGACTGCTGAAATAAACCTCACCGCAATGAGGGCATTTGGTGATTTTTCCAGCTATCTCAACGCCACAACTAGGACAGGTTGGAGCCTTGTCACTGATCTGGCGGCCACATTCTGGACATTTAATAATTGCCATAGTTTTATTTAAAGTTTATATTTTACTAAAATCGTTTCTATGCTTTCAGACCTTATTCACTCTTTACCTTGAAACTAATCATAAAGTTCAATGCTCCAAGTTCAAAGTTACAATGCCTTATCTGTGTCTGAATCTAATCTCTCTCAATCGATGCCTGCCCATGAATCTGCTCTTATCCACGTAGCCATTGATACCGTTCAGTTTTCCTTTACCGGTATATTGCCACATCTCAAAGTCTCTTCCATCCTTGAGCACTGGTTCCCGCTTGGTATATTGTGCTATCATCAGCTTGTAGCTGTCGAGCTTTCCCAAGAGATAATGGTCATAGAAGTTGGCACCCGTATAGATGAGCGGCTTCTGTCTGTATGCCTTTTCCACGAGATGCAGGAACTTGAAGAGTGAGTCGCAAAATTCTTCTGTTTCCAAACCACTCTTGGTCTCTACGTCGATCATCGGCAAGAGATCCTGGTCGCCTGGGCGACACTGTGCCTTGAAATTCTCCAGCTGGGTTTGCTGAGGAATACGGGCACGATAAAAGTGGTATGAACCCACCTTGAGTCCATATCTATGAGCCAGATCAATATTCTGCTTATATTTGCTATCTACATTGGTTCCACCCTCGGTAGCCTTCAGATAGACATACGCCATCTTGGAGTTATCGCCCACCGTTTCCCAGAACACATTGCCCTGATAGTGACTGAGGTCTATGCCATGCACATGACTGCAGGTATCCTCACATTGCACCTGCGCACTTGCGCATAGTGTTATAATAGATGATATTATTGTTATACAAAATCGTTTCATAGATGCAAAGGTACGAAAATCGCTTGAAATTCGTCACAGAGTATGCTTATTTTTTATATATTTTATATTATTCTTCGATTTCTGAGAGCGAGCGGTAGAAGTTATTGCAGAAATTGCTGATAGTTTCTATGGGCGCATATTCCAGATACCGCATACTGCGGCGCAGGTTTTTGCGCATCGTGCCACCGGTGGTGCGAACGAATCCAGCCTGAGTCTGCTCGAATAAAATTTCCTGCTGATCGAGACTGTTATAATAAAGCGAACGGAGGGTCAGCTTGTAGGCACCACGTTCTACACGGCGCACGAAAGGTATCTCATCCTGTTCAAATTCGAAGAAAAGGATAAGTACACTGCCCTGCAACTGCGCCATACGCTGGATGCGGAGCTTGCGCAGCCATTTTTCCAGTTTTACGAAATCTACCTTGTCGCCCTTGGTGCGCAGGTAGTTTCCCATCTCGATGATACCGCCAAGATTAATGCCATTGGCTAATATTCCATTGATATTGGATACGATGATGCGAAGTAAATAAATGGTCTCAATAGAGGTGTCGATGGCATGACGCTCATTTTCCTGTATGCTGGCTAAACGTCGGTTCAGGAAACCATTGTTCATTCGTACTTCACCCGCAGGCACATCGCTGAGGTTCTTCATCATCTGGGCTATCTTCTTCTGTTTGAAGGTAGTCATCGGTTCCATCTCCTCCTTCGTATGAAAGTGATCGGAACGCAGCTTGACAAAAAGGTTTCTCTGTAAAAAATCCATCGTGTATTCATTTAAAAGTTAAACAATTGGCAATAAGCTACTTCCATTCTAGCTGTATCGCTTCGGGTAACGAAATAGTATCGAAAACAGCGCAGCTATACCGATAGCCAGAGGATAATAGAGGTATGGAAGGATATCCATTGGACTCAGATTGGCAAGACCTGCTGCCAGAAGCATCTGTACTCCGTATGGTATCAAGCCCTGAACCGTACAGGAGAAAGTATCGAGGATACTGGCTGCCTTGCGGTTGTCAACTCCAAACTTATCACCGATTTTCTTGGCTATGTTGCCTACCGTGAGGATGGCAACCGTATTGTTGGCAGTACATACATTGACCATGGAAACCAGTGCGGCAATAGACAGTTCGGCTCCTCGCTTGTTGCTGACGTGTGCCGTAATCTTGTCGATGATATAATTGATACCGCCATTCTCACGGATGATTTCGAGCATGCCACCCGCCATCATTGCGATGATAACCAGTTCGCCCATACCGATGATTCCGTTACCCATGGCCGAAAACCAACCGAAGAGATCGTAACCTCCGGCAGCACCCAGAAGCTGGCAGCTTACACCTATCACGCCACAGAGCAATGTTCCCATCGTAAGAACCGCCATCACATTCATACCCGCCACAGCAGTGACAAGTACTACCAGATAAGGGACTACCTTGACATATTCTACCTCCGGAATATCAGTAGGTGCCTGCAGACCGATACCCATCACGGCATAGATGGCCAGTACAATAACGGCGGCAGGTACTACGATAAGAGAGTTGACACGGAACTTATCGCTCATCTTGCAATTCTGAGTCTGGGTAGCTACTACCGTGGTATCAGAGATAAAGGAGAGATTATCTCCAAAATAAGCTCCACCAACGATGATAGCTGTCATCATACCTGTATTAACGTCCATGGAGTGGGCGAGTCCCGCAGCTATCGGAACAAGTGCCACAACGGTACCTACACTTGTTCCGATGGATACGGAGATAAAGCAGGCTGCCAGAAACAGTCCCGGCAGAATCATGCTGGCGGGAAGAATGCTGAGTGCAAGATTGACAGTTGCATCGACAGCTCCCATCGCCTTAGCCGAAGCTGCGAAGGAACCTGCCAATACATATATCCACAGCATGAGCATCAGATTGTTGGCGCCGGCACCCTTGCTATAGGTATCTACACGACTCTTGATGGGCATACCACCAGAAATCGCAATGGCATAGATACTGGAGATCATAAATGCCACGGTGAGCGACAAATTGGTATCCTTATGACTGGCATCTACCGAATAGACGGTGAATGCCACGATGAGGACAATCAACAAAAACAATGGCGACAACGCCAACAATCCTTTCTTATTACTCATGTTTCTTTTTAAGTTATTACAATGTTACTCCATTCTTGAAAATGGAAATCTCACGATAGCCGTTGTACTCGTTGCGAGCTTAGATCTGCGTTCTGCGGTAGAAATCGATATTCTCCTTCATCAGCAGCTCAATAGGCATATAGTTCACCGGATTCACCTTCTTCTTGAGAACGATGGCACGGAAGAGGGTATCCACGCAATAGTAACCCTGCATATAGGCATGCTGTGCGATGAGGAACGAGATACTGCCTTCGCGCAGACATTTCGCATTCTTGCCCACCATATCATAACCCATGATCTGTACATCACGGCGATTGGACTTAAGCAGATAATCTCCCACGATATGCGCCTTCGATGTCATTGTTATACAATGATGTGTAGCAGGATGTTCATCAAAGTACTGACCCAGCATCTTCTGGTATTCGTTGCGGGTTCCATTGAGCGGAAGATCAAGCACATTGATGACAATCTGTGGGAAATGATCGTGCATATAATGACGGAATCCCACCTCACGGTTATCCTGCTGCTTGCTGACTACCTGACCGTCCTTGGTCTGTCTCATCAGCATAATCTCTTGTTCCTTTCCCGCAAGCATCATCAGCATCTTGGCTGCAAAATAGCCAGAGCAGAACGAATCCTGTCCATAGAAGGAGAGAGGGCGCAAGTCTGGCATATAAGAATCGAGAAGGATAAATGGAATACCCTTTTGATGCAACTGGTCTGTAAAACCACGTGTCACTTCCAAAGATGATGGTACTATGATAACACCTTCCGGATTGGCATCAAGAATCTCTTGTGAAACAGCCTTGAAAGAATCCTCGTTGGAACGCTCAAAGAATCGAATCTCCAAATCGATATGGAAATCCCGGCGCTGGTCTTCGCACTTCCTTGCACCTTCTTCTATCTCTTCCCAATAGGCTTCCGACTCATGCTTCGGTATCAGAAGACAAAAAGTATAAGCCTTGTTGTATGCCAAAGCACTGGCATACATATTAGGCTGATAATTCATTTCCTTGAGCGCTTGTTCCACCTTCTCACGAGCCGGCTTCGACACATTCGGGCGGTCGTGGAGCACACGGTCCACTGTTCCTACAGATACGCCTGCTCTTTCGGCGATATCCTTGATTCTGATTCTTTCGGCCATTGTTTTTAAGTTTATGGTTTGAGCACATCGCACGTACATTATTATATAATAACTGTGCGCACAAACTGTGCTTTTTTACTATGTTTTGTTGAACTGCTGGTTTGTGTGCGGTCACACCATCAGCATTCGGGCGCAAATATACAACATTTTTTTGAATTGTGCGAATGCACAGCTCTTTTTTTGCACAAAAAACGAAAAAAAAGGAGGAAAAAAGGGAAAAAGTGAGAAAAATACGAAAAAATAGGGCGATAAATGAAAAAAACTACGATTAAATTTTGGTATTCGAGAAATTATAGCTATTTTTGCCATCGGTTACGGACAACTACAATAAAATTGTCTATTAGTAAACAAACAATAAAAACAAAGAAATTAAAACTATCAAACAATGGCAAAGATTGTAACATTAGGCGAGATTATGCTTCGTTTGTCACCAGAAGGCAACGATCGTTTCATCCAGAGTGAGTCACTTCGCATCATCCCTGGTGGTGGTGAGGCTAACGTTGCTGTTAGCCTTGCTAACTATGGTCACGATGCATATTTCGTATCAAAGTTGCCAAAGCACGAGATTGGCCAGATTGCAGTAAATGGTCTTCGTCGTTATGGCGTCAACACTGAGTTTATCGCCCGCGGTGGTGATAGAGTAGGTCTCTACTATGCAGAGACAGGTGCTTCTATGCGCCCATCTAAGGTTATCTACGACCGTGCTCACAGCGCTATCGCAGAGGCTGATCCTTCTGATTTCGACTTTGACAAGATCATGGAGGGTGCTCAGTGGTTCCACTGGAGCGGAATTACTCCTGCTATCAGCGACAAGGCTGCAGAATTGACCAAGTTGGCTTGTGAGGCAGCTAAGCGTCATGGCGTAACAGTATCTGTTGATCTCAACTTCCGCAAGAAGCTCTGGACATCAGAGAAGGCTATCTCTGTGATGCGCCCATTGATGAAGTATGTAGATGTTTGCATCGGTAACGAGGAAGATGCTCAGCTTTGCCTGGGCTTCAAGCCAGATGCAGACGTAGAAGGCGGCAAGACTGATGCTGAGGGTTACTATGGCATCTTCAAGAGTATGATGGAAGAGTTCGGCTTCAAGTATGTCGTTTCTACGCTCCGTGAGTCTCTTTCTGCTACTCATAATGGCTGGAAGGCTCTTATCTATGATGGTAAGGAGTTCTATCAGAGCAAGCACTACGACATCAACCCTATCATCGACCGCGTGGGTGGTGGTGACTCTTTCTCTGGTGGTTTGATCCACGGTCTCCTGACTAAGGAGACTCAGGGCGAGGCTCTTGAGTTCGCTGTTGCTGCTTCTGCCTTGAAGCACACTATCCCTGGCGACTTCAACTTGGTTTCTGTTGACGAGGTTGAGAGCCTTGCTAGCGGTAACGCTAATGGTCGTGTACAGCGATAACATTTAACATTAAAACAAGAAGATGGCAAAGTTTAGCAAAATGCAGGTCATGGCAGCTATGAAAGAGACTGGTATGGTTCCTGTATTCTTCAATAAAGATATCGAAATCTGCAAGAACGTAATCAAGGCATGCTACGAGGGTGGCGTTCGCGTATTTGAATTCACCAACCGTGGCGATTTCGCTCACGAGATTTTCGGAGAGTTGGTAAAGTGGGCTGATAAGGAGTGCCCTGAGATGATCTTGGGTGCTGGCACAGTGGTTGACGCTGGTACTGCTTCCTTGTATCTCCAGTTGGGTGCAAACTTCATCGTTGGTCCTAACTTCAACCCTGACATTGCTCCTGTATGTAACCGTCGCTTGGTGCCTTATTCACCAGGTTGTGGTTCTGTAACAGAGATCAACAATGCTCAGGCAGCAGGTTGCGATGTAACCAAGGTATTCCCTGCAGGTAATGTAGGTGGTCCTTCATTCGTTAAGAATGTAATGGCACCATTGCGTTGGAGCAACATCATGGTAACAGGTGCAGTAGAGCCAACAGAGGAGAACCTTACTCCTTGGATCAAGGCGGGTGTTTTCTGTGTAGGTATGGGTTCTAAGCTCTTCCCTAAGGAGACTGTTGCTGCTGCAGATTGGGCTGCCATCACAGCCAAGTGCCAGGAAGCTTTGGGCTACATTGCTAAGGCACGTGCATAATCAGGATGTATAAAAGATTTCATCATATTTATGGCATCGCCATCATCTGTATGATGGTGGCGATGTTTGTTTTTTCAGCTTGTTCGCCATCGCATAAGGGCGAAGTAGATGAGCTGAATTATCTTTCTTATGCGCTTCACTATCGTAACCTTGATTCCACTAAAGTATTGGCAGAGAAGGCTTTGGCTCTTTCCGAAGACTATCCTGCCGGATACGCAGAAGCTTGCAACAACCTGGCTTTTGTGGCTATTGCCAAGATGGATTACCATACTGCCAAGCGATGGCTGGACAAGGTAAACGAACGCAGTGACAACCAGATAGAACTCCTTATTGCCGACGTTCAGAATATGCGACTCTGTCAGCGTGAGGCCCGCAACAAGGATTTTTATAGCTTCAGGGAAAAAGCCATCCGTAAACTGCGCAGAATCGGTGAGGAAATAGATAACCTTCCTCTTCGGGAGCGTCATCGCGCCATTTATGCGAAGAGTGAGTTTGATATCGTAGCTGCCACCTATTTTTATTATGTACAGCTAGACAAGCCAATGCTCAATGCGCTGGCAGATCTTGACCCGGATGAACTGGAACAGGATACGGCACAGTATCTCAACTATCTTTATAATATGGGAGCTGGTGGTGCCATTACTCATGGCACCCCACAGGAAATCTGTCAGGCGGAATTTGATATGCTCATTCGCCTCTACTTTTTGGCAAGTGGCAGCAATCCTTATCCATACTGGCAGGCAAACGCACTGCAATCTATCAGCGAACATATTCAGGATCCGGAACAGCGTGATTTTCTGGTAAAAAACAATCTGCCGGCTTTCCAGTATCTCAATGTTGAACAGATGCCTTTGGAACTTCTGGCAGGAAACTTTGCGCAACGCGCACTCAATATCTTTTCTGAATATGGAGACGTTTACCAGACGGCAGGAGCATACCGCACACTGGCAGAATGCTACTGGCAGATCAAGGATTATAAATCGGCAGGCGATTGCCTGAATAGGGCACTCAACCAGAACAGGGCTATCCAGCAGGCACCCGACCTGGTGGCATCTATCCGGGAAAGACTCAGCCTGGTTTATTCCGCCATCGATGATAAGCCGGAAAGCGATTACAACCGCAATATTTACCTCGACTTGCAGGAGCAGAGCCGACAGGATAGGCAGTTGGAAGCGCGTGCCACTCAGTTGGACAACAATGCCGTCCAGCTGAACACGATGATTGCTGCGGTAATCTTTATGATAGTCCTGGTCGTGGTCTTGCTCTATGTATTCGACAGAATGAAGCGCCGTAACACCAAGGAAAGTTCTGTAGAATCCCTGCTGATACCTTTACATGAATGGGAAGAACAGAATACGCAGCATATCAATGCGTTATCAGAAAAGCATGAAGAATTGGAAGAAGCCAAGAATATGGTCCAGCTTCATATATCTGACAATAGGCGCCGCAACCTGGAACAGCGTGCCAAGCTTTCTCTGGTCAATAGCATCACCCCATTTATCGACCGTATGATTCATGAGGTAGATAGGCTGATGAAGGGAGATGATCCAGAAGAAGTGAAACAGGAGCGATATACCTATATATCAGAGTTGACAGACAAGATCAACCAATATAATTCCATTCTCACCGATTGGATACAGATGCGTCAGGGAGCCATCAATCTCCGCATAGAGAGTTTCCCGCTCCAGCCACTTTTCGATATTGTAGCCAAAGGAAAAATGAGTTTTCAAATGCGTGGGGTCAAACTGACCGTACAGCCTACAGATGCCACGGTAAAGGCAGACCGTACGCTGACACTATTCATGATTAACACCATCGCCGACAACGCCAGGAAGTTTACACCTGCAGGAGGTGAGGTCGTGGTAAGCGCCAAGAGCCATCAGGCATTTGTGGAAATATCTGTAGAAGATACGGGAAAAGGTATGGATGAAGAAACACTGGAACATATCTTCGACCGTACCTATACCGGCGGACATGGATTCGGATTGCTCAACTGTAAGGGCATCATCGATAAGTACAAGAAAATCAGCTCGCTCTTCTCTCCTTGTAATATTCAGGCAGAGAGTGAGCCGGGAAAGGGTAGTAAGTTCACTTTCCGACTGCCTTGCGGTATTCGGAAAATGCAAATGATACTGATGCTTGCCTTGATGCTGATAGGTTGTAATATCCCATCTGTTGTACTGGGAAGCACTCGGGAAAATGTCTCTATGCACAGAACTGACAAGCACAGAACTGACAGGCACAGGGGCAATAAGCAGACATCGCGATTGCTGCAAAAAGCAGCATCCTATGCCGACAGTGCCTATTTCAGTAATATCAATGGTACCTACGAGCGGACCCTGGCTATGGCAGATTCGTCTCGCAGCTATCTCAACCGATACTATCTGACATTGAATCCTGATGGGAAATATCTGATGGTGGCACATCCCATGAAAGGAACCGCTGCCGAAATCCATTGGCTGCACGACAGTTTGCCAACCGACTACGAGGTCATACTCGATATCCGCAATGAGAGTGCTGTGGCTGCGCTGGCGCTCCACAAATGGGAACTATACGATAGTAACAACAAGGTATATACACAGCTCTTCCGTGAACGGAGTGCGGATAATTCGCTCGATAACTACGTAAGAACCATGCAGACTTCAGAAAACTCGAAGGCTGTAGCCATCGTCTTGCTGATTATCCTGCTGTTACAATTGCCACTGGCATATTATCTGCTATACTATCGACACATTCTCCGTTATCGCTATGCCGTAGAAAAGATCAATGGCATTAACAAGGTGCTGCTCAGTGGTGATTCCAACACGGATAAGCTGAAACAGATTACCGGAATCTGGACTCCATCCGGCAACAACAACATACGTAACGTTCAGCTTTTCCCTCAGCTCAACGAGGTGGTGGAACGTATCTCGCAGGCACTGAAGCAAAGTATTGATATGCAGCAGAATGAGGCTACGAATATAGAAATGGCAGAAGATGAGCTGCATCGTGCAGAGTATGAAAACGGAAAGTTGCACATTGCCAATTCCGTACTCGACAACTGTCTCTCTACGCTCAAGCACGAAACGATGTATTACCCATCGCGAATCAGACAGCTTATCGACAGTACTCCGGAGGATGTTACTTCCCTGCAGGAGTTGGTGGATTACTACAAGGCAATATACACGATGCTCAGCGCACAGGCAATGGAGCAGGTGGAAGGAACCGTGAAATGCGACGCAGACTTGCTGGCATATCTCAGGAAACTGATCACTGGCGGAGTGAAGAACTTCACTTATCAGGAAGCAACCTCATCATCCGCCTATGTAACCTGCCAGTATATCCTTCACGATATTCCATTTGACGCAACCCGGCATCCACATCTCTTCACACCACTCACCAGCGATATGAAGTATCTGGTGGCCCGCCAGATTGTGAGAGAAATAGGGGAGGCAACCAACCTGCGTGGCTGCGGCATTCTTGCCAAGCCGTCATCTGATGGCAAACTCATGATAGAAATCGTTTTACCTGAGAAAATAATAAAAACAAAGATATGAATAAATTTAAGGTTATTATAGTAGAAGATGTGCCTCTGGAATTGAAAGGCACAGAAGGAATCTTCAAGAACGACATACCCGAAGCTGAAATCATCGGCACTGCGGATAGTGAAATCGCTTATTGGAAACTCATCAAACAGCAAAAGCCAGACCTTGTTCTGCTTGATCTTGGCCTGGGTGGCTCCACCACTGTTGGAGTAGAGATTTGCCGTAGTACAAAGGAACAGTATCCTGATGTGAAGGTTCTGATCTTTACCGGTGAGATTCTCAACGAGAAGTTATGGGTAGATGTGCTCGATGCAGGATGTGAAGGCATCATCCTCAAGAGCGGAGAATTGCTTACCCGTGGTGACGTGGCTTCCTGCATGAGTGGAAAGAAGCTGGTTTTCAACCAGCCGATTCTCCAGAAGATCGTTGATAGATTCAAGCAGAGCGTAGGAAGCCAGCTGATGCATCAGGAGGCGATGATCAATTACGAGATTGATGAATACGACGAAAGATTCCTCCGCCATCTCGCCCTGGGTTATACCAAGGAGCAGATCACGAATCTGCGAGGTATGCCATTCGGAGTGAAGAGTCTGGAAAAACGGCAGAATGAACTCGTACAGAAGCTCTTCCCTGATGGTAATAACGGAATGAGCGTGAATGCGACCCGACTCGTGGTACGTGCCTGCGAGTTACGCATCATCGATATTGATAATTTGCAGGCTGATGAAGAATAGTCATACATTCAGCAGGATATGTGGCTATGCCATGTTCCTGCTGATACTGGCACAGATCGTACTGGTGCTGGCTTCATGGCTCATCACTGCCGCCATGCCCGATGTCTTTCCCCGGTCATTGCTCAGCCCGGAAGGTATCCGATGGTTCTTCGGCACTTTCACCGCTAACCTGCAGTCACCTTGGCTGGTATGGCTGTTGCTGATCAGCATTGCCTGGGGAACGCTACGGGCTAGCGGCTTGTTAAACTACGACCATAAGGTTTACCGACAGCGCAATGCCTTGAGGTTGGTTTGCCTGGAATTCGTCCTGTTTATCGGTGTGATGCTGTTGCTCACGCTCATCCCTCATGCCATCCTGCTCAATGTAATGGGAGGATATGCCTCCAGCAGTTTTTCCAGAAGCATCTTGCCCTATATCTGTTTGATGATCATTGTCATGGCACAGTCTTTCGGCGTAGTCAGCCAAAGACTGAACAGTATTGAGGCAATGGGAGAGGCTATGGCGGATGGAGTTCGCCTGTCTGCTCCTCTCTTTATCATCTATATACTTGTCATTCAATTATATAGTTCTGTAGATTATCTTTTTTGATGATCTTTGATAGTACATCAATTCATCATACTAAAAAAGCAAAGGGGCATCCCAATCACTTGGAATGTCCCTTCTTTTGGTATATATTTGGTTTGATAAATTGGTCTAACTATCTTCTGCCACCGAATGAACCGCCGCCATTATGGCTCTTGCTACGGGAAGAACCACCTCCAAAGGAACTGCGGGCACCATTGCTGCCTCCGCCAAAGGAACGGCTTCCACTGTTGAATGAACGGGTGTTATTCAACGAATTGCCGCCACGGTGACCACCGAAAGAACCATTGCTTGGAGTGCTGGAACGTGGAGTGAAACCATTATTAAACGAACGGCTGTTGTTGGTAGAGCCACTGCCGAATCCGCTTCGGTTATAACCTCCGAAAGAACCACCGCCACGGACACCACTTCCAAAGGTAGCATTATTTTGGCGACTGTTGCCGAAAGAATGATCACGCGTAACCGTAGTTCTTGTACTGCTCTGACGATTGAGGTTGCCGAACGTCTTGCCACGACCATAATCACCACGGTTGAATCCATCGCGCATACCGAATCTTGGTTCCTGACCTCGAACACCGATAGGGCGCGGACCACCGAATTCACGTCCGTGATACCAGCTTCTGCCACCATTCATTCTCCAGCTGTGTCCACCACGATATACAGCATAGAAATGAGGCCTTCCGAAGAAGAAGTAATCTCTGCGTGGGTAGCGTGCATAGATGCCGAAGTGGAAGTAACCACCATCCCAGTAAAGAGGACGGTAGAAATAGCTTGCGGCACAGAATGAGCGATACTGCCAATCCAGAAGGATATAGCTCAAGTCGAGATTACGCTGACGCCAATAGATGCCGTAGAGATCGTCGTAAGTATCCACGCCCATCAGATAGTCGAGGTTCACCTCATAGGCTGCCTCATACTGATCATCTGTCAGATTCAGCTCGTAAGCCATCTTGTCTGTCAGAAACAGAGCCTGCTGGCGAGCCTGTTCATAACTCATTGCTGATGCAGAAGTGAATGTCATCATGAACATTGCTACTAGTGCTATGATAAACTTCTTCATAATCTTATCTTATTTTATATGTTAAACTTCCATTTTCCAGGAAACCATCAGATTCCAGAATCATCGTCAATTCAGTCATCTTTCTGATTTCTGCTGCAAAGATAAGGCGATTTATGGAGGTATAGTAAGGATTTTCCCTAAACCGATAGAGGAATTTCCCTAAACAATGCTTTTTTTCGAAAAAAAATAGTAATTTTGCAGTCGGAATGAACATTTAGAGTGATTCAAATAGATAACTTAGAGTGATTTAAATAAATAAAATGATAGATTCAATACAGAATATTTTAGTTCAGGTTAGCGATTTTCTTTGGTCGTATATCATCATCACCATCTTGATATGCTGTGCCGTGTTTTTCACTTGGCGTACCCGTTTCGTGCAGTTTCGTCTCATCCGCGAGATGGTCAGGCTCCTGCTGCATCCCGATAAGGTTCAACCAGAGGAGATTGGCCAGGAAGAACTGTCTATGGATGTAAAGGTGGATGGTGAGATGAAGCACATCTCTTCCTTCCAGGCTTTCGTGGTGGCATTGGCCAGTAGAATTGGTACAGGAAATCTTGCAGGAGTAGCTACAGCCATCAGCATCGGTGGTCCGGGAGCTGTCTTCTGGATGTGGATGCTCGCTTTGCTGGGTTCTGCTTCAGCCTTCATCGAATCAACGCTTGCCCAACTCTATAAGCGCAAAGGTAAGACTTCCTTCTATGGTGGACCTGCCTATTATATGAAATATGGATTGGGAAAGGGCTGGATGGGTATCCTCTTTGCCGTTCTCATGATCATCACCTTTGGTTTTGCCTACAATTCCGTTCAGAGCAACACCATCTGTCTGGCATGGCAGAAGGCCTTTGGTATCGAGCCTGCCACCATGGGCATCATACTCACGGCGCTTACATTGCTCATCATCTTTGGTGGTATTCAGAGAGTAGCAAAGTTCTCTTCTACGGTGGTTCCTGTCATGGCGGTTGTCTATCTCCTGATAGCCGTTGGCGTGGTGATTTGGAATATCACCAGTTTGCCTAAGGTTTTATTAATCATTATTGAAAATGCCTTCGGATTCAATCAGGCTGCAGGCGGAGTACTGGGCGTCACAGTGATTCAGGGCATCAAGCGAGGCTTGTTCAGCAATGAGGCCGGCGAGGGTAGTGCTCCTAATGCTGCTGCGGTGGCTACGGTGAGCCATCCGGTAAAACAGGGATTGATTCAGGCGCTGGGTGTCTTCACGGATACCTTGGTAGTATGTTCCTGCACAGCATTCATCATCCTTATGAGCGGGGTAGATGTCACTGCTTCCAATGGTATCCAACTGACTCAGGATGCCTTGACCCACGAGATCGGAAGCATCGGAAATCCTTTTGTAGCAGTCATGATATGGCTCTTTGCCTTTAGCAGTATCATCGGCAATTATTATTATGGTGAGACCAACGTGAGATATATCAAGGATTCCAGACTGGGCGTATTTATCTATCGCCTTGCCGTGGCAGCGATGGTGATGATAGGAGCCATCGTGTCACTGGATTTTGCCTGGAGCTTTGCAGACATCACCATGGCACTTCTTACCCTTTGTAATCTTGCTGCCATCGTTTTACTTTCTCGCCAGGCAGTCTTCCTGTTGCAGGATTACCGCCAGCAGAAGAAGGAAGGCAAGAATCCTGTATTCAACAAGGAAAAGATGCCTGAGATAGCAGATAAACTGGAGGCATGGTAATTCACCATGCCACCAGTTTATCCGTTCTACTTATTAATAAATTTGATGTTACCATAAGCGCTATTTATCATAACATCCCTTATGTACTAAGTAGAGTAGTATTTCATTATCTTTGCACTCGTTTTCAGTTACTTATTGTTTCTGAGTTATTTATTTGTTCAATTTAAGTGTAAAGTTATATGAAATTGATGTTAGTTAGGGATTCATTCTCTTTAAGTTCTACGGATGGAGTTTTATTTGTTGACTCACGTCCGTTTTGTAATACTCTTGAGCCTGCTATAGGTAAAAAGGTTAAATACGGCAAAGGTTGTTGTATTGCTCCTGGTATCTACTCCATTGACTTCCATTATTCTCCAAAGTTTGGTAAGTATATGCTTACTCTCTGCGGTGTTCGTGGTCGTTCTGGTATTCTCATTCATTCTGGTAATACCCCTAAAGATACAGTAGGTTGTATCTTAGTTGGTCAGCGTGAAAATATTGGTGTTCTTTCTAATTCTCGTTCTACATTGGACAAGGTTTTCGACCGTTGCTTGGATGCTATAGGAAAAGAGTCGATTACAATTATTATCAAAAATAAATAAGTTATGTTTAATAAAGAAGAAGTTTTTAAAGTTATTATTAAGGCAGTTCTGTACGCAATTACTGCGTTGGCTGCTCAGTTGGGTTATACATCGTTATAATTTTTGGGAAAATGAAAGATAGTATTAAGGATTATGTTAAGCGTTTTAGGCAGAACGTAACACCTGCTATGCGATGCTATCATCCATTGCGCATATATAATGCTGCAAGAGGTGAATTTGAATGGCATAATTGTGGTAAGTGTCCTTACTGCCTTAAAATGCGTTCTGACGAATTGACGCAAAGATGCTATAAGGAGTCTGAGCAACATCCTTATGCTATCTTTTTTACTCTCACCTATGATAATGAGCATATACCCTATTTAGCGCGTCTTGGTAAATGGTGGATTCTTCGTAACCGCAAAGAAGTAGTTGACGGTGACAGTACAGTTATTATACACGATTCTGAGGTACAAGGAGTACACCCTATTGAGTCTAATGAGTGTCCCATTGACATCGAATGTTTTGGCGTCCTCTGGAAGCAAGATATTATTAATTTCAAAAAACGTTTGTTTATAAATTTAAGAAGATATGTTCAACGCAATTCGAAATATTATCAAAGTCTTTTCGTTGATGGTAAGATTAAAAAAACTCCGCTTTTCCGAATCTTCATTAATGGCGAATATGGACCAACTACCTTACGTCCACATTACCACGGCATTCTATGGTTTGATGACAAGTGTCTGGCGCAAAATTTTCTTGACCCCTATCGAAACAGCGGAAAAGCTACCGATAGAGACTTATGGCACGGTCTTATATACGAAAGTTGGCAGATGTGTAGTCCGAATAGATGTGACTCACAACACGTCTCAAAAGCTGCTCCTTCTTACGTTGCGTCGTATGTATGTAGCACATCTAGTTTGCCAAATGTACTTCAAGCTAAACCTTTCTGCCCGAAAGTCTTGGCAAGTAAAAATCCAATTATTGGCAATTACAAAGTTAGTAATGATGTGCTTACGGATGCACTCTTTAATGGAACTATCTTATATCCTCAATGGGATGATGAAGACAAGTCCTTTACCGAGTACCCTTTACCCTACACGTATCTGCTTAAATACTTCCCTCGATGTGAAGCATATAGCATTTTATCTCTTAATGATAAATTATCAGTATTTGCTAAATATGAAGCAAAGAGATATGTAATACGTAAGGTTGTCAAGCGTGGTTTCTTTGACTCTAAAAAACAAGACTTGGTTTGTTTTGATTATAATCAAGAGTTTGAAGATACCCCTTTCAATGATTACTATCGGTATCAAAACAGACGTTTTCATCGTATGTTAAAATATTGGTGTTCTCGTTCCTTTGATGTCCCTGAACGTGATAATTCAGGTAATCTTACAGGTCGTTATGTTTCTCGTAAGCTGACTCCCCGTCAGTATATTGAGTGTTTGGATAGGCTTTATAGCAATTTAGAGTTATACAAGTTATCGAAGTTTTATGCAGAGCAAGAGCTGTTGTTAGATGGTTCTCGTAATACTTATAATGAGTATCTATTTACTCAACGTTATCAGGCTAAAATTTATCTTCTTTCCTATTATCCTGAGTTTGTACACTCTTTACCTAGGGTGCTCACTCCTTCCGTTGATAGGCTTGCGCTTAATAGGCAGTTGAATACATTTGGTCTTGGCATCTCAGATATTTATTTAGGTCTTGAGCTTTCTTCTGCTGTTCTTGATTTCTTGCACAATAATTCTATAGCAATGAATTTTCGTGTTAATACTACTCAGAAGTGTATTGACCGTAATAAGAGTAAAAAGTATAAAGAGTTTTATGCCCGTAATAAGGGTATTATTTATTAATTAAAATTATTTATTATGGTTAAGTCAGTCTTACAAAAACCGCTTTCTCAGTCGAACGTCTCTCGTAATGCGTTTGACGTAGGCTATAGTAATAAGTTTACTTGTAGCCTTGGTATGTTGTTGCCTTGCTTTGTTCGTGAGTGTAATCCAGATGAGCATTATCGTATTAATGCTCGTATGTTCACTCGTACTATGCCTATGAACTCAGCAGCTTTCATACAGTGTACACAGCACATAGAATTTTTCTTTGTGCCTTATCGTCTTCTGTGGCGAGATTTTCCTCAGTTCATTACAGGTACAAAGTATCCTACATCTTTGCAAGATGAAAAAGTTCAACCTACATCTCCTTCTTTTGACCTTGCTAAGATTTATAATACTTTTAAGTCTAAGCTTTTCGAGCCTAACCAGACTCCTGCAGCTGGTCTTGGTACGGATTTGTTGGGTTATCCTAAGATTCAGAATGCTTTTCGCCTGCTTGATTTGCTTGGTTATGGATGTTACTATACTCCTGAATCTTATGATTTTGCACCTGCTGCTATGAATCCTTTTCGTCTGTTAGCTTATCAGAAGATTTGTGCCGATTTCTATCGTGTTGCTAATTGGGAAGATAATCGTATTAAGTCGTGGAATATTGATGGTCTTCCACTTGATATGACTGCTACATATAATTTTACAGTACTGCAGAACTTCTTGGATAATTATCTCTGTTTGCATTATCGTCCTTGGAAAAAGGATTTGTTTACTATTGCTAATACTCAGTTTCAGGGTGCTGATTTCCTTAGTAATATGTTTAAAGCTCCTTCTTTTCCTCAATTCAGTGCAACACAAGGTCACACACCTGACACAACTACACATGGTGGCTTACAGGGTGAGTTATATGTTAAAGAGGTTGGTAATTCTTCTGTGATTACTATGGCAAATTTGCGCAGTGCTTTTGCTCTTGATAAGCTTTATAGATTGATGTCTCAGGCTTCTGATGGTGATTATAAGTCACAGATTAAAGCTCGTTATGGTTTCGATGCCTATGCACCTCAAATGCGCTGTCAGTTCGTTGGTTCAGCTTCAAGCGTCATTCAGGTTAATCCAATCACATCTACTGCTGATACCTTATCTACCACTGACAATTCTTTCTCTGGTACACCAGTAGGACGAATTTACGGCAATGGCGTTGCTCAAGGTTCTGATACTTTTGAGTTTGATACTAAAGAACACGGTATCTTGATGGGTATTTGTTCTTTTGTACCTGACGTTGATTATAGCAGCTATGGTGTTAATATTTTCAATAAAAAGCTGTCATCTTCTGAGTATTTTCAGCCTGAGTTTGATAATCTTGGTAAACAGCCTCTTGATGCTTCAACTCTTTATCTTGCTAAAGTGCCTAGTTCTTCTGGCATTCATTCTCCTGCTGTATTAGGCTGGATTCCTCGATATACTGAGTACAAGACTCATGTTGATGAGGTTCACGGACAGTTAAATGGTAATATTTTCCGCTCTTCTAGTGGTGAGCCTACACTCTCTTCTTGGACTGCGCCACGTCTGGCTGGCTTTGAAGATGATATGGCTAATTTTTGGTGCAAAGATGGTTTATCCAAAAACTTCTTTTACATCAATCCTGCTTTGTATAATAGTATCTTTGTCAACCAGTACGAGGGATATCAGACCCAAGACCAGTTTATTTGTGAAGTTAGTAATAATGTTCAGGCTGTTCTGCCTATGTCCGTAAGCGGTGAGCCTTTAATTTAATTTGCTTATGAATTATAGAAACTATTTTCAGCATTGTTATACTGCTGTCCCGTCTTCCTCTTTGGAGGTACACCCTGAGAAAGTGATCAATCAGGATGAAATGGATGCGCTTTGTCCTTTAGACCCTACAACTGGTAAGCGTTCTGAGCCGTTGGTACGTGCTCTTGACCCATCTTGTAGTGATTCTGAACGTCAATCACTTCTTTCATCGTTGCAGCTTATTAAGACCTCGTCAGGGTATGAGTCTCTGAGTGATGAAGTAAAGATGCAGCTTTGCAAATTGCGTTCTTTACAGACCCCTAGCGAGCTTAAAGATTTTGCTGGCTATGTAAATCAGATTTGTGACAGTTTGGAAATTGAGACTCCTAATACTTCTGAGACTCCTGATACTCCTGAGTCTCTTGATACTCCTGAGTCTCCTGCTAATGTTTAATTTCAACAAGCCCCCTATTTATTTAGGGGGCTTAACTTTTTAAATTTCATTTCTATGAGTTCTTTCCTTTCAACATTTAGTCAAGTTGCAGGTGCTGTTTCACCGCTTGTTGGTGCAGGTCTTTCTCTGCTTGGCTCTCATAAGGCACAGCAGGCTAGCTATGAAGCTATTGACCGCCAAAACAGCTTTAATGAGTATATGTACAACAAGTACAAAAATCCCGTTAATGCTTCTAAGTTGCTTTTGCAGGCTGGTATTAATCCTGCTTTTGCCTACGGTAATATAGCTGGTAATATGGGTTCTACACCTGAACAGTCAGCCCCTGCTGATACGTCCGCAACCCGTGACGCTATTCCTAACGCTGTTAATGCTTTTGCCCAGATGCAGCAGTCGAATCTTGTTCGTTCTCAGGTCACTCGTCAGGAGATTGACAATAACTATGCAGCTGCCGAAAAGGCTTCCCAGATTGCAAAGATGGTTCAGGAGACTACAGGTCTCAAGTATGATAACTATCTCAAAAAATCGTCTCAGCAGATGCAGTTAAACATTCTCAAACAGACTGAGCAACAAATGTACACTAAGACTTACTCAGATAACTTGCTTGCCCAGGGTTCGGCTTGGGATTTGGCTTCTAAGCAAATGTATGCTCGTATTGGTCAGCCCCAGGAGTACCAGAAGATGCGTCTAGAGATTGCTTATACTGCAGCCCAGATTGCCTATCAGCAAAAGGTGAATAAGTGGTATGATAAGATGAGTAAAGCACAAATGGATTCTCTTTACACTAATGCTGCAGCTGCTATTGTTGGTGCTCGTGCTTCCGCTCAGAATGCAGCTACCAATGCCAAAGTTGGTGCTTCTCAGGCTTATAATTTGGATACTGATTCTTATGTTAAAGGTCAGCAGAATTTCCGTGATTCTCGTCTATTTAATGTGACTCTTAAATCTCTTAGACTTGGTGTTCAGGAGAATCAAATGAAGTTTGATTACTGGCATAATTCAGGTAAATTCAATGACTTTATGTGGCATTCAGGTAATATGTTAGATCATATTAACCCTTCTAAGTTTGGTTTTAAGTTTCCGTTATCATTTTAATGAGACACGGTTTATTATATTACTTAGTTTGTGCGATATTGATTATCTTTATCGTTATGTTTGTTTTAGGTCTTGTAAGCTCGTTTATTGCGGTTTACTTCTAGTTGATTAGGCAGTCATTATCCATGGCTGCCTTTTTTGCTTCGTGACGGAGATGCCGTAGGCAGTCACGCTTATTATCTCTAAGTCTCCCGATAGGCAGTAATACTTATGAAAAACACTAGCCTTTGCTTCTTTGGGCAATGCCAAAGAAGTAGGGTTATAGGGGCAACGCCCCTAAAGACAGAAAACGTAGTTTTCGCTCCTTTCGCTTCCGTATGAACGGAAGTAGGGTTATAGGGGCAACGCCCCTAATTGCCAGTTATCGCCATCTGTATAAAGTACCCTTGGGAGAGCGGATTAGACGGGCTGTGAGTGAGCCGGTTAAAAAATTCTTGCGAAGCAAAATTTTCAGGCTCAACTCATCGACCCGTCCCGCTCGGGCATTTCTTTCGTTGAGTCTTAAATATTTTCGGTTTTCGCGCAAGCGCGATTGCCCCCGCCAATCGCCAACCTACCTTGTCCTTAAAAGGAAAACCGACACACACGAAAATAATGCTATCTCCACATAGCATTTCACGTGAAACACTGTAAAAGTAAACTAATATTTGTTAACATAACGTCCCTTAAAAGAAAAATAGTAGGGGCTCTCTTCATACTTAGAAAGAGAGCCCAACCTGTAGCTTATTTCAATACAAACACCTTGGTTTCGTGAGCTTTCACGGTGCCTTTCCATCTGTTTGCCTTCTTGGCAATGTCGCGATGCTGCCATACATCTCTTATCAGATACTTGCCGTTTAAGCCCAACTGCTTGAAATCTGCCTGAATAGACTTATCTTTATCACCACAGTTAAGAATGGCAACGGCATGAGAACCATTTGCCAAAGGACGAACATAAATCTGATGATCAGCCTGATTTACCTTGCGCTCAGCAGCTTTGCCCAACGGATCCTGATCAATGGCGATGATTTCCTTGTTCAAGAGAATGCGCTTATCCTCAGCAGAAAGCTTTCTGAGATCGTTGCTCAATGCCAATACTGATGACATCATGCACCACATACTCATCTGGGTCTGATACTCAGTATAGCTGCAGCCAACACCACCCAGATCACTGGATGGTCCGCCCTTGCCATTCAATCCCACAACCAGCATATCCATATCAGGCCACTGTCCGTGGCGAACATCCTTGGCGAGCGGTGCTGTGATATTCACGATATCGAGAATACCCATACCGCCTTGCTTCACGATATCTTTCCACATATCTCTTACATCATAGCTGGTTCTCCAGAGCGAACCGCCAACCTGCTCACACCATTCTTCGCCGTTGCGCTGTCCCCATTCACAGATACCGAGAACGATGTTTCTACCCGATTTGCTCAAAGCCTGAGCCATCGTATGATAGCGTTTACGGGCTGTGGCACTGTCCTCCGGAGCATTGCAGTAATCATATTTCAGATAGTCGATACCCCATGAAGCAAAGGTGCGGGCATCCTGCTCCTCGAAACCATAACTGGCTGTCCATCCACCGCAGGTAAGCTGGGCGGCATCAGAATAGATACCCAACTTCAATCCCTTGGAGTGAACATAGTCGGCAAGTGCCTTGATACCATTCGGGAATTTCTTAGGGTCTGGAATGATGTTATTATGGCGGTCACGACCTCCCTGCCACAAGTCATCTATAAAGATGTATTCGTAACCGGCATCGCGGAAACCGTGTTCTACCATGGCATCGGCAGTTTCCTTGATCAGCTGTTCACTGATGTCACCTTTAAAGAGGTTCCATGTCATCCATCCCATAGGAGGAGTTTTTGCTAATTGGTTGCGCTCCAGCAGCGTTTCGCTTTTCTGGGCAAAAGAAGATGTTGCCAATAAGGCAGCAAAAGCAATAGATAAGATTTTCTTCATATTGAATTTTAATTATATGGTTTATTCCAGCATACAAAGTTACATCTTTTTTCTAAAAAAACGTTAGCTCTTAAATATATTTAATACTTTTTTAATACTTTGTTCCCCTTACATTCGCCATTATTTCATACCTTTGCAAAAAAATAACAAAAAGAAGAAGATATGAAAAAGAAAGATGGTATGACAGGATGGCTCATGAAATGCAGTAGCAACTGTTTGACATTCATAAAATGCAGTCTGATGATTACGGGATTCAGCCTGCTGTTGACAGGATGTACGGAAAAAGCCAAGAAGATGGAAAAGAAGAATATCAAGGTGGAAACAATCTCTGCAGGAAATACAAACCTGGGGGGAACAAAAGACTATGTGGGTACCATCGAGGAAAAGATGGGATCAACACTCAGTTTCGAAATCGCCGGAAATATCACTTCCATCCGTGTAGATGAGGGTGACAGAGTCAGCAAAGGTCAGTTGCTTGCCACCATCAACCCTACTACCGTGAAGGAGGCTCACCGGGCTACCCTCACCACCCTGAAACAGGCGCAGGATGCCTACAGAAGATTCCTGCCCCTGCACCAGTCGGGAACCATCTCGGATATGAAATGGGTGGAGATAGAAAGCAAACTGGAACAGGCGAAGGCAGCCGAAAGCATCGCCCGTCAGCAACTCTCCCACTCTACACTCACCGCTCCATTTTCAGGCGTCATCGCTGCCAAGAATGTGGATATGGGAACCTATGTGCTTCCTGGTCAGCCCGTGCTGAAACTCGCCAATGTGGCTCAAGTCAATGCCAAGGTTTCCGTACCCGAAGCTGAAATCTCGCATCTCCACGTAGGCGACAAGGTGAAGCTGACGGTTGCTGCTCTTTCAGGAGCCGTCTTCTATGGAACCATCTCAGAAAAAGGCATCGATGCCAACCCTATCTCACATACCTACGACATCAAGGTGGGTATCACCAATCCGCAGGGTCGTCTGCTCCCGGGTATGGTCTGCAATGCCCAGATTCAGGGCAGCGCAGCAGCACCGGCTCATATCATCGTTCCGCCGCAAAGCGTTGAATTGGATGTAGATAACTCCCGATTCGTTTGGACCGTAGTAAACGGCAAGGCGCACCAGCAACCTGTAACCACAGGCGATTTCGAGGGAGATGGCATCATCATTCTCTCGGGACTTCATACTGGCGACCAGGTCATCATCAATGGTCAGCAGAAGGTATCAGAAGGTATGAAGGTTGATACCGGAAAGAGTAACAACCGATAAAATGTGGAGGGAAAAGATATGAATCAAGACAAAAATCAAGACAAAAATCAAGATACAAACAAGCCGAGGATTCCGCAGAAGGACACCGCCCTTCACGACCATATCAAGGCTCGCATTACGAGAAAGCCCAACCGCATCATCAAGCGTTCGTTCATCGAATCGGCGATGTGCAACCATAATATCGTGATGCTCCTCATGAGTATGCTCGTTTTCGTGGGCATTCTGGGCATCTGCATCATGCCTAAGCAGGAAATGCCGCAATTCACCATCCGCCAGGGTGCCTGCGTAGCCGTATATCCCGGTGCCACATCCGATGAGGTGGAAGAACGGGTGGCGAAACCCCTGGAGAATTTCATATTCGGATACAAGGAAGTAAACAAGAAGAAGACCTACACCCAGAGCAAGGACGGCATGCTGATCGTATTCCTGGAACTCAACGATGATGTAGAAGACAGGGATGCCTTCTGGAGCAAGTTCAAGCACGGACTGCAGGCCTTCAAGGCATCACTCCCATCAGGCGTTCTCGCCCTGCAGGCAGTGGACGACATCGCCGATACCTCTGCCCTGCTCATCACGATGGAAAGCAAGCAGAAAACCTATCGGGAACTGAACACCTACATCGACCGGCTGAAGGACCGCCTGCGCCACATCGATGCCATCTCCAACCTCCGCACCTACGGACTGGAGAACGAACAGATCAGTATCTATCTGGACCAGAACAAGTTGGCTAAATACGGCATCGGTCCCTACAAGGTGCTCAACCAGCTCGCCCTACAGGGCTTCACCACCATGAGTGGAAACCTGGAGCTGGGCAACCTCAACCTGCCCATCCACATCACCGACTCCTACAACAACGAGCGCGATGTGGCAGAACAGATCGTCTATTCCGACCCCAAGGGCAACATCGTGCGCCTGAAGGATATTGCCCACATCAGGAGAGAATATCCCAAATTGAGCAAATACATCAAGAGCAACGGCAGCAAATGCGTGCTCCTCTCCATCGAGATGCGACCGGGCAATGATATCGTGAAGATGGGAAAAGACGTTCACCAGGCGATGGATGAGTTTGAGCAGACCTTGCCCGATGATGTGCATATCAATACCATCACCGACCAGAGTAAGGTGGTGAGCGAATCAGTGCTCAACTTCCTCCGAGAACTGCTCATCTCGGTCATCTCCGTCATCATCGTGGTCATCCTGCTTATGCCACGCCGCGTGGCAGAGGTATCCGCCCTCAGCATCCCGATCACCATCTTCTCTTCGCTGGGCATCTTCTATCTTTTCGGTATGGAACTGAACACCGTCACCCTGGCAGCCCTCATCGTAACCCTGGGTATGGTGGTGGATGATTCCGTTGTCATTATCGACAACTATATGGAGAAGTTGGGCCACGGCATGTCGCGCTGGCACGCAGCCATCGCTGCCCCACGTGAGTTCTTCATGTCGGTACTCTCCGCCACGCTCAGCATTTCGCTCACCTTCTTCCCGTTCCTCTTCACCATGCATGGTGACATGGGCGATTTCGTCAAGTCGTTCCCTTGGGCAATGTTCATCATCCTGAGCATCTCGCTCACGGTTTCGCTGCTGCTTACACCTTATTTACAATATAGGGTGATTCATAAGGGCATCAGCAGTCAGCCTACCCCCAACGCCCGGAAGAAGCCGCTCGATTATCTGCAGATGGGTTACACCTGGCTGTTAAAGCACTGTTTCGCCAGTCCTCGCATCACCCTCATCGTGGGCGTGGTGCTGGTAAGCATCGGTGCCGTCATCTTCGTGAATCTTCCACAGCGAATGATGCCTATTGCCGAGAGAAACCAGTTTGCCGTGGAGTTCTATCTTCCTAACGGAACCACAGCCGATAGAACTGCACAGGTGGCAGATTCGATGGCTCACATCCTGCAGCGCGACTCGCAGGTAACGGCGGTAACCACGTTTATCGGACAAGGTTCGCCCCGTTTCCATACCACCTATGCTCCGCAGATTGGAGGTCCCAACTTTGCCCAGTTCATCGTGAATACAGTAGATAACGGTGCCACCGAAGAGGTACTCGACCGATATGCCGACCGCTACTCCAACTACTTCCCGGATTGCTACATCCGCTTCAAGCAGATGGATTACAACAATGCCAGCTACCCTATCGAAGTAAGAGTGAGCGGCGACAGCATCAGCGATCTGAAGGCTGCCGCCAGGAAGATAGCTGCCTGCATGCATCAGATAGAAGGTATCAATCTGATCCGTACCAATTTCGAGGAGCCATTGCCGGGCATCCGGGTTACGCCGGATGCTACCGAGGCCAACCGTCTGGGTGTGAACAAGACGCTGCTCTCTGCCGATCTTGCCATTCATTTTGGCGATGGCATTCCGATGTCCACCCTCTGGGAGGGCGATTATCCGGTGAAGATGGTACTGAAGTCGGAGAACGACAGCGACCTTGCCAACGAATACATCCCTGTGATGGGCGGAACATCAAGTGTGCCGCTCCGTCAGCTGGCTAGGATTTCTCCCGACTGGCACGATGGCTGCATCGTCCGACGCAATGGCATACGCACCATTTCCATTGTCGGTGAACCGTTGAGAGGTTATAATGCCAACCAGTTGTCCAACAAGCTGAAAGAGAAAATATCGAAACTCCCGCTCGGTACCGATCTGGATTGGGAGATTGGCGGTATGGCAGAAAAGGATGGCGAAACCATGCCACAGGTGATATCGGGAGTGTTGGTAGCCGTATTGATCATCTTCTTCATTCTGCTCTTCCATTTCAAGCGCATCAGCCTGGCTCTGGTGAATCTCTCCTCCATGTCGCTCTGCATCTTCGGTGCAGCGATAGGACTCCTGATTACCGGCTTCGATGTCAGCATCACCTGCATTCTGGGTGTCGTGAGTCTGATGGGTATTCTGGTAAGAAACGGTATCATCATGCTCGATTATGCCGAGGAACTTCGCCGCGACAAGGGTCTTTCGGTAAGAGATGCCGCCTTCCAGGCTGGTGAGCGCCGTATGCGTCCTATCTTCCTCACCTCAGCAGCAGCTTCGGTAGGCGTATTGCCGATGATGATAGAGAACAACACATTGTGGTCTCCGATGGGAGCCGTCATCTTCTTCGGAACCCTCATCTCGATGGTACTCATTGCCACCATCCTTCCTGTACTCTATTGGATTGTATTCGATAAGCACGGAAAGTATAGCTTGAGGAAAAAGGCTTCCTGTGAATAAGCAGAAGGTACAGTATCAAAAAGCAAGGTAAAAGGCAAATAAAGAAGAAGCAAAAAAGAGGGTGTGTCATAAGTCTATGGCGCACCCTTTTCGTTTTTTCTCCTTTTTCCAGATACGGAACTGAAAAAATTGTTTTTATTTACAACAAAGCCCAAACTTTCACAAGCTCGGGCTTTGCCTTTCC